>Ga0310694_10004959_pt1 | contig 12773 bp, 6 predicted proteins | sample 174DNAGHGhighgp2_FD_203884 | JGI IMG/M metagenome (GOLD analysis project Ga0310694, IMG submission 203884) | Sheep rumen microbial communities from Palmerston North, Manawatu-Wanganui, New Zealand - 1742 DNA GHGhigh gp2 (v2) (version 2) | ecosystem: Host-associated > Mammals > Digestive system >...
CATCACGTTGTCAGGCTGGAGCGTGATACGCATCGGGGTAGCGGTGGCTTTGACCTCCTGCGATTTATAACCCATATACGACACTACCAGCACGTCACCCGCCTTGGCCTGCAACTCAAAGTTGCCGTCAAAATCGGTAATCGTACCGATGGTCGTACCCTTTACCATAATATTTGCACCGATAACAGGATCGGGCTCACCTTCCGCCATTACCACACCGGTAATAACGTCGGCTGAAACCGTCACCGCGGCAAATACCATTGCACAAAACAAGAGTAGTTTTTTCATGTAGAATTATGTTTTTGTGTTCGTGTATCAGATTTTTCTACAAAATTACGAAACATTTCGAAATTTTGCAAACAAATCGTCACCTTTTATCGAATTATTTTCGTTTTTTAATCAAAACAGCACTTTTTCGCCTGTTATGGAGTAAAAAATTCCATCTTTTTGTATGTATATCCTGCCATCGCGCAGCACTTTATGAGCCGAACTTCCGGTATTCTGTTTTTGGCTGCCGGAGTTCTCACTGTCGGCAACTGTTTCCACACCGGTTATTACTATCGGTTCGCAGCGCCCCGAGCCATACACCTCAATCTCGTATAGCGATGAACCGTAGCCAGTGCTGCGCGTCTTGCACAGCAGTCGCAGGTATTGACCTTTGCTGCCTTCGGGCAGCGTGATCGTCTGTGTACCGCCCTTGGCACCGGTGGCGGCATATACGGTCTCATAATCTACGGCATCACCGCTGAGCATCAGGTCGTAAGAGGTAGCATAAGCGGTCTCCCACACCAGCCGCACATTCTCCAGCAGATAGCATGCGCCCAGATCGATCTCCACCCACTCGTTATCCTTGTGAGCCGAACCCCAGCGCGTATCCATCCTGCCGTCGTTCACGCCTTGAGGTGTCGTGCCGGCGTTTTCGTACGAAGAAGCAATCACGGGTTTGTTCAGCGCGATGTTCATCGTCGAATAGGGCTGCACATGGATCGTAGCCGTAGCCTCACCGCCATCACAAGTATAGGTTTGCGTAAAGTTACCTTCCTCAGCAGCAAAATAGGTATAACTGCAAGTTGCTACGGCATAGCCGAACTGGTTCACCGCACTCACTACAAACTCCTGTATATCCCCCATAGGCATCGTCACCTCTTCCGGCGTGATGGTTACGCCTGTAATCTTCTCACCCTCCAACACAATCAGCGTCAGCGTAGCCGTCACACCTTGTATGGTTGCACTCACTACAACTTCACCTGCAGCCTGCGGTGTCACGCGGCCATCTTGCCACTGCGCTGCTCCGCTGACAATGGCGTATGTTGCAGTGCCGGCAATCACTTCGCCCTGCACGTTGTACGCTGTGGCACTCAATGTGGCAGATTGTCCTTCCGTCAGTACCGTATCTGAAGCAGCCAACGCAACGGCAAACACCTTGCTTGCATCGCCCTCCAGCGGACGGCCGTACGCCTCTATCTCATATAGCGATGTGCCGTACTGCGTGGCGCGTTCAATGCCCGCCAGGCGAATATAACGGCCTCTTGACTCCTTGCCCTGCGCCATCAGCAACCGCGCCAGTTCAACGCGTTCCGTGCCGCCTGAGGAAGAGAGAGTGACTGACTGCCAATCTTGGCTATCGTTACTCAGTGCAATGCTATATTTGCTTGCATACGCTGTCTCCCATCGTAAAACGAGGTGGTCGATATAGCATGTTTCGCCCAAGTCGATAGTAATATATTCGTTGTCATGATGCTGTGATCCCCAGCGTGTATCCTGTTTGCCGTCGTTCACGCTTTCAGGCTTCGTGTCGGCATTCTCGAATGAACTGGCACTTACCTGTTTGCCTAACGCGAGATTCGGATATGGTAAGTTCCACGCCAGTTCGTCTTTCACGTTCGAAACAGGCTCATCAGCGATGGTGGTCGTCAGTTGCTTACGATTGCCGTCGGTGACAGTCAGACCGGGTTGAACGGTCAGCGTCTTATCTGCCGCGCCAAAGAAGTGCACCGTGATCTCGGTTTTGCCTGCATTATATACAGCATAGGTTGTCACGCCGGTGTTCGCATCCGTATAAGCGCATGCGAGCGGGTAGTCAGCGTAGATGTCGTAGCGCTTCTCGCCCAAGCCCTTGTGGCTATGTACCAGCCAATACGTTATACCGCCGGTATCGGGGTTCTTGGCGAGTGCCTTGCCGGCTTTATCCAAACGATCCCAGACGCGAGCGGCACTGTCCGGTTCGAACAGCGACAGGTAACTCAGGCATACGTTGCCCAAGCCCGATTCATCGCCCAAGCCGCCCGTAGCAGCCTCGTAGTCGCCCACCTCTTTGCCTTGGTACATCTGCGTATAATCCCAACGGGTGAACTCAAGATCCTCGCAGAAGAAGTTCGTCAGCACAGGTGATATAGGCAGCCATTGTATCGAGTGCATCCACACGGGGTCGCCCGAGAACCATGTCCACCAGCCTACGCCCTGCATCGTGAGGTTGCAGCAGTAGGGGTGTTTGTATTTCGTATAATCAATGTTCCTGCGCTTGCGGTCGAACCAATACTCAGCAGCAGCGCGTGTCTCTAAGGTATAGCCGAATATTCCGGCTTCAAGCATCTCTTGGTCACCTAATGCTGCGCCTAACATCCATACGCCGCCCCAACCTTGGATAGCCTCACTCGTGCTCTCCTGCCCGTTGCCGTTGCCGCCATTGCCCAAGCCACCTGCGAACGAATGTCCGCAATACGGGTCCAGTGTTCGGAACCACGGCTCGATTATACTCTCGGCTCGCGCCTCTTGGCTCTCAGTTCTCAACCAATTGGCATAATCGCGTGCCACCTCGCGTGCCATCGCGCCGTACTGCTCGCGGAACTCGTCATCCAGCATACACAGCACTGCCGAGGCATAGACGAAATAGCCGTAGTGAAAATGGTGGTCGTTGAACGTGTCACTGTCGTACGAGCAATCGAAGCCGACCAGTGCACCCCAGCGGTTGTAGCGCGCAAAGTACCTGCGCAGTTCGCCCGGGGTGTAGGTGTACCAATCAACCAGGTTCTCCTTGAGCCGCTGCTTGGCGAGGCGGAACGTAGCCGTGTCGCCCATCTGCAGTGCAAAAGTCATGTAGTGCATCATTTGCGTCAGGCCTTTGCCACCCCAGTACGTATCACCGCCAAACGTGCCGCGTGCAGCATAATCGGCGTTGAGCGCCTGCATCCGGTCAGCAGAAAAACCTTCCGCCCACTCCAGAGGCTTCGGGAAGAACGGCAGAAAACCGTGTACTGTGTAGTTGAACGTGAAGTTGTTGCCCTCCAACACTTTCATCGTGCCGCGCGGAGAGAGGTACTCGCCGGTAAATGCCGGAGTGTCCGTATTGCCGTTAACCGTCACACGGTCGCTATATATGTGGTGCGGGAGAAAAGCAATCATCACAGGCGCAGCGGCAGGAGCGGACTGCAAGTTGATATCTTCTGTCAGAACGCTGAACGTCGTACTGAGTGAAGCCTTGGTTGCGTCATACGAATAGTTGATACGCGTGCTACGCGGCACACGCTGAGCGTATTGCGCTATCTTCTGTGCATCTATTCCCTGCGTGAGCAGACCTACTGTTGTCCACTGCCGTCCGCCGGCTACGGTCTGCGCCACGGCATATCTGCCTGCTGAAGGGTTCGTGACGTTCACCTTCACGCCGCTCGCCTCGATCCAAACAATGGGCGAACCGTGTACACACGTTACCCGTACCCACGAATCGCCATCCTGCATGATAAATGAAACCATGAAATCCGACCAGCTGTCCACCAGTGCTTCCGTGAATGCGGAGCGCTTGCCTGTAGCGGCATTAACGAACGTGGCGGTAAGCGGGTCAGGCCATTTCACCTCGCAGCCTGTTTCCTCCCAATGGTCGGGGTAGCCGATCGACAAACCCTGGTCGGTGGCTTCCACCCAGCCGGGGTACATCCAAATCTTTCCTGTCCACTGATTCACCAGCGCATGCGTCCACCAATCGTTGGAGGGCAGAGCCAGTGTACCGGGCTTGCTGCCGTCGGGCGAACCCAGACGCTGAAGCAGCGAGTCGGGCAAATACAGACGCCTATGCTCCATCTGATATGCCTGACTGCCACCGCGCTCGTCGGTGCGGCTGGCACTGAGCGGAGCAAACGATGCATACGAGCCACTACCCAGACGTACAACTTGCTGGGCAGAAACAGACAGATAGCTAACGGCTAAAAGCGGTAGTAGAATGAGTAGTGTTTTTCGCATATCGAGTGAAATGGTGAAAATACGGTGCAAAGTTACGTAAATTTATTTACATTTGCAAATCCATTCCCCCGATAGTGAAATATTGTGAAAGTGTTTTTGCGGAAAATTATGTGTTTGACGTAATTTTAGTGAGGTAGTCTTTGAGGTTAGCCTGCGGGTCAAGATCCATCTTGCAGCGCATGCGGTAGCGCAACATCTCCACGCCTCGGGTGGATAAGCCCAACATGGGTCCCATCTCTTTGGTAAGCATACCCATGTGAATATATATGCATAGTTTGCGTTCCTGTTTGCTCATCCACGGGAACCGTTCAGTCAGACATTTGCAGAAGCCTGCGTTCACCTCGTCGAAGTTCTCCTCGAAGCGCTGCCAATCGATACTCTCGTCGCCGGCCTTGGAGGTGATATGCTGCTTGAGGTTGTTCAGGCGCTCCTCCACATTCTTCAGATTATGCGTCTGCAAGTCGTGCAGACACTTGTCGAGTTGCTCGTGGGCAAATGCCAGATCTTCCTGCTTAATGGCTTCCTCATGCATGATTCGCGTCAGCTCCTGACTCTTGGCCTGCAGACGTGTCTGTGTACGGTCGTTCTCGAGTTGCAGGATACGCAGTTGCTGCTCATGCAGCGCTTTGCGCTTCGAGCGGTCGGCAATCACGTACAGCACGTAGGCTACTCCGCTCAGCCAAAGCAGAGTGAGCACGGCAAACAGGCAGTACGCCCACCAGGTCATGTACCACGGTGGCAGAACAACGAACTGCCAGGAGCGTGTCACCTCGGCAGGCAGTGCGTTCTCGGCAGCCGACAGACACTTAACCTGCAACGTATATCTTCCCTGCTCCAGCGACGAACACTCGTAGTACGCACGCGGAGTGAGCGGTGTGAACTCTTTATCGCGCGGCAAGAGGCGGTAGGCGTACATTGTATTACCTGCCGGCGTACGGTCGATACTGCAACTGAACCGCAATGCGTACTCGTCGTACGGCAGCACGAACACCGTGGGGCAGTCTTCGGTTGAGCGTTGAGCGTTGAGAGATGTTGAGGGTTGAGAGTGGAGCGTTGAGAGACCGGCACTGCCTAAGGACTCGCCGTACACGGCTTTACCGTCGTGATTAACCATACTCACCTCGCGCAGATAGATGGTCGGCACGGACGGTTCGGACGGCTGACGGCTGACAACAGATGGTTGCAGCATACTATACCCCTGCAGCGTACCGATAATATAGCCGTCGGCTGTTTCGTATATATTCTCGAACCCGCCAACGAAATCGGGTTTGTTGCTATACAGCGGCTGTGCCGGCATATATGTCTCGCCTTGGCGGATGCGGATATACAGGGTGCCGTCAATGATAAAGAGGTTGTTACCGCGGCTGTCTTGCAGCATTTGTGCATAATAGGTCTCGCCTGCCAGGCAGTTGTTCATCAGGTTCTCGTCGTGCCGCAGCACGCCATCGGCACCTACCACTCGGCAGTAGTCAAGGCTGCTGATTACGATCTGCTCGCCAAGACGGCTGATATTGATCCAATCGTGCGCCTCGTTGTAGGGGTGAACCGATTGGTTGTCAAACGTCTGTTCGTCTGCCCACTGCAGATGCACGAGTCCTGCTGTAGCCACCGCCCATACTGCACCTGTGGGATCGACCTGCCAGCGGAACGCAGTATCGCCAAAGCCCTTGACGCGAGTTATCTGCCACTGACCGTTGGTCTTGTTCAGCACGCGAAAGCCCGAGTAACTGCCGGCGAGCACGCGTCCGTCGGGCAGCGGTTGGACCTTCCAGAACCCTTCGTCGGTGCAGAGCGGGAGCATACGCGAACCATCCACGATGAACAGTCCTCTGTTATGGCAGCAGAACACCGTGCCGTCTATCTCGCTCAGGCTCCACACCTGCCCCATACTGCCCTCGACGAGTTGGAGGGGTTTGCCTGTATTCGTCCTGACATACAGAGCCTGGTTGGTGCCGTAATAGTAACGCGTTGTGGCACCTTGTTGCACGCGCAGGGCGGCATAACCGGTGCCGAAGTTCGTCTGCTCGTCGCTGAAATACTGGCGCGTGGAAGCCAGTTGCACATAATCGATACCCTGATCAAGCCCGACCCAAAGGTTGTCGCGACTGTCGAATGCCATGGAGAGGATTGTATTGTTCTGCAGCCCTTCTTTGCGCGATACGTAGCGGCTGATCTTGCCGTCGGTAGTCACCACGGCTATGCCCTGCAGCACAGTACCCAAGGCTATCTGGTCGCCACGCACGGCAAACGTGTAGAGCTGGTTCTTACGGATGAAAGCATCTGCCTCGGTGCGGTAGGGCGCGATACGCGTGCCGTCGTACTCGTACAGTCCGCCCAGGTCGGTGCCGATCAGCAAACGCTGTTCGTCCAGCGCCTGGATGCAACGCACCTCGAAGCCGCGGAGTACATCCGAGCCGTGAATACGGTTCATGCGTGTGCCGGTGAGCAGATACAAACCATCATCCGTGCCGACATAGATAGCACCGCCTACCTCTTCGGCGCAGAACACGCGGCTGGCGGTAGATAGAGTACGCACATTCTTCAGCGAGATAGAGTCTGCATCGCTGTACTCGGCTACAATAATACGGTGACGAGTGAAGATATACACCTGCTGACCAATTACTTCAATATCCCACACCTCGCCGTAGTCGGGAGATATATCTTCTGTCATGAGTGACGTATAGCGCATATCGCCCATTGACGTAGGTGTGAAAACGCCGAAGTCGTTGGTTGCGCCTATGAAGATCGCCTTATCGTCCAATGCTGCAATGCTGCGCGGCAGGTTGCCGTAATACATGCCATAGATACGCCACTGCGAACCGTCGTACTCGAGCAAACCGTAGTTGTTAGCGGCATATAACCAACCGTTTGAGGTGGTGAGGAGCTGCCAGTTCTGCGTGCCGGCAGAGTAGTCGGCTACGGAGAAATTGGTGACAGGGATATTCCATCCGGCGTATGTCACGGGTGACAGAGCAACCAGACAGATGAGCAGCAGATAGTGAAGTCGTTTCATGACAAGGAGTGTAATTTTCGTATGTTGAGTGTTGAGAATTGAGAGTTGAGCGAATCGGGCACAAAGATACAAAAATTTTAGGATATTTGCAAATATTCTGCCTATAATTTGCATTTTTGGATAATTTTTTGTAACTTTGCACCGAAAATAGGGTAAGTTGAGAGTTCTTATCTCGGCAAGCCTCGAACGATCGGCTAGAAGCCGTATGGAGAGTTGAGCGTTTAGCGAAGTTGAGAGTTTAGCGTTTAATAGTTTAACAGCATAACAAAACATGAATAGTATAGGTGATACCTTTGTTTTTACCTCGTTCGGCGAGAGCCACTCTGCTGCTATCGGCGGTGTGCTGGATGGCGTGCCGGCAGGTCTGCATATCAACTTCGACATGATCCGCGAGGCACTCGACCGCCGTGCCGGCAGACAATCCCTCAGCGGAGCTGTCTCACCGCGTGCTCTGCGCGAGGCGGATGAGATAGAGTGGCTGAGCGGCGTGATCTGTACGGATCGGACGGATAAGACGGATAAGCAGGAATATGTCACCATAGGTACGCCTATCGCGTTCCTTATACGCAACCGTGACGCGCGGCCGGAGGATTATGAGGCACTCAAGCACTCTTTCCGTCCTGCACACGCCGACAGCACATACGAGGCGAAGTACGGCATACGTGATTGGCGCGGCGGCGGCAGGGCTTCGGCACGCGAGACGGCTGCACGCGTGGTGGCAGGCAACATTGCCGCACAGATGTTGGCGGAGCGAGGGATAACAATCAAGGCACAACTCGTGCAGGTTGGCGGAGATACCAACGCCGAGCGGTTCAGCGAGGTTATACGCCGCTATCAAACCGAAGGTGACAGCATAGGCGGGATCATTCGCTGCGAGGTGACAGGTCTGCCGGCAGGGTTAGGCGAGCCTATCTTCGACAAAATGCAGGCGCACCTGGCGTATGCAATCATGAGTATCAATGCCTGCAAGGGTTTTGATTACGGCAGCGGCTTTGCGGGAGTGAGCGAACCCGGGTCGGTAGCCAACAGGCAGAGCGGCGGACTGCTCGGAGGGATAACAGACGGCACTACGCTGTCTTTCCGCTGCGTGTTCAAGCCTACGCCCACTACCCCGAAGGCACTGAAACAGATGCAAAACAAAGCCTACCCCCTGCCCCACCCTGAAGGAAGTGGTGAAGATATCAGTGGCAAGCTGACGGTCGGGCGGCACGATGCTTGCGTGGCGGTGCGTGCCGTGCCGGTGGTGGAAGCCATGACCGCACTGGTAATTGCTAATTTCGCCAAATAATATGAACACTATTTTTATCGTTCTTCCGATACTTACACTGCTGATGTTCGACTTGGGTTTGACGCTCAAGCCGGAGGACTTCAGGCTCATCCTGACACGCCCCAAACCCGTGCTGGTCGGGTTGTTCGGGCAGATCGTTCTGTTGCCGCTTATCGCGTGGGGGATCATCAGTCTGCTTTCACCTTTCAATTTTCACCTTTCACCATTATTTATCATCGGCATCATGCTGGTGGCATGCAGTCCGGGGGGCAGTTCGAGCAATGTCTTCTCGATGCTTGCCAAGGGCGATGTGGCGTTGTCCGTCACGCTCACGGCGTTCAGTAGTCTGATCACGCTGTTCACTTTGCCGCTGATCATGGCTTGGGTCACAAGTGGTGTCGGTGAGGCCGTTTCCATTCACTTGCCCGTTGGCAAACTGCTGGTGCAGAACATCGTGCTGATGGTGGTGCCTATCGGTGCAGGGTTCTTGGTTAACCTCTTCCGCAGTCGCACCGCCGAGCGTATTCATAACGTGCTCAAACGCATTGCCATGCCGGCGTTGGTGCTGCTGGTGACGATCTTCTTCATCCAGCACAAGCAGACTATCGCCACCGAGTTTGCCTCATTAGGTATGGTCATGACGCTGCTCATTCTCGCCAGCACAGGTTGCGGAGCGTTGCTGTCGTGGCTGCTGCGTCTGACGCAGAAAGAGCGACGCACACTGGTGATTGAGATAGGTATGCAGAACGCCGCACAGGCGATCACCATAGCGTGCAGTCCGCTGATATTCAACAACGAGGTGATTGCTATCCCCGCTATCATCTATGCGCTAATGATGAACCTGATCCTGCTGGCGTACGTAGGCATAACCAAACTGCAGAAGTCATGAACCCAGACCTGCAACACTACATCGAGCAGACTATCCTGCCGCAGTACGATGCTTTTGATGGCGGTCACCGGCGCGACCATGCGCTGACAGTGATCGATGAGAGTCTGAAACTGGCGCAGCAGTACGGCGCCGACGAGCAGATGGCGTACACCATAGCCGCCTACCACGACCTCGGGCTGCGTATCGACCGAGAGTTGCATCATATACACTCCGGCGAGATTATGATGGCTGACCGAACGCTCCGGCAGTGGTTCACAGAGGAGCAGTTGCACGTAATGAAGGAAGCCGTGGAAGACCACCGCGCGAGCGGCAAGAACCCGCCACGTACGATCTACGGCGCTATCGTAGCAGAAGCCGACAGGCAGATCGAGCCGCTGACAGTCATACACCGCACAATGGCATACAGCGCCAAACTCTACCCTGGCGGTGATTTCAACACTTTATACGAACGCAGTCTGGAACATCTGCATGAGAAATATGCCGAAGGCGGCTACATGCGCCTGTGGCTGAACAGCGAACGCAACGTGCGCGGACTGAACGAACTGCGAGCTATCATTCGCAACGAAGAGCACCTGCGCAGTTTATGCCGCGAGTGGTACGAAGCACAGGCTAAGAGTTAGCAGGCTTGAGGGATATACGGTTGCGTTCGCGGTCGATACTGAGGACCTCAACCATCAGGTGCTGATGCAACGCGAGCGTCTTACCGCGGAGTTGCGAGACGTGAATCAAACCGTCCTTATGAATACCCATATCCACAAACGCACCGAAATTGCTGATGTTCGTAACTATACCCGGCAGACTCATACCTTCCTGCAAGTCGTCGATTGAATGTACGGCTTCGGAGAAACGGAACTCCTCAATCTGGTTGCGCGGGTCGCGCGAGGGTTTATCCAGTTCACGCCATATATCCTGCAAGGTGGGCAAACCGACCTCCTCGCTGACAAAATCTTCCAGCCGGACTTCCCTGCCTGACATTTTCGCCTGTTGCAGTCGTGCCGCCACGGCATATCGCTCGGGGTGCACGGCTGTGTTGTCGAGCGGGTTAGTGCCGCCGGCTATTCGCAGGAAACCGGCACACTGCTCGAAAGTTTTCGCGCCCATCTTGGGCACATTGAGCAACGCACGCCGATCAGGGAACGAGCCGTGCTCGGCGCGGTAATTGACAATATTCTGCGCCACTACCGGCCCCACGCCGGAGATATACGTCAGCAGGTGCTTGCTGGCAGTATTGACATCCACACCCACATAGTTCACCACACTTTCTACCGTCTGGTCGAGGCTTCGCTTGAGTTCCGCCTGATCGACGTCGTGCTGGTACTGTCCGACACCAATGCTCTTCGGGTCGATCTTCACCAGTTCAGCCAAGGGATCCATCAGCCGTCTGCCGATACTCACCGCGCCGCGGACGGTCACGTCCTCGTTAGGAAACTCCTCACGCCCGATCTTCGATGCCGAATAGACGGAAGCACCGTTCTCGCTTACTACGAAAACGGGAATGTTTTCGTTAATTTGAAGATTGGAAGATTTCTGATTTGAAGATTGGAGTACTTCGCGGACAAACGCTTCGGTTTCGCGGCTGGCTGTGCCGTTGCCGATAGCAATAGCCTCTATACAATAATCGTGCAACGCCTTGAGCAGGACAGTTTCCGCCTCCGCACGTTTGTTGACCGGCGGGTGAGGACAGATAACCGAGTGATAGAGCAGGTCGCCCTGCGCAGACAGGCAAACGAGTTTGCAGCCCGTGCGGAAACCCGGATCGAGTGCCAGCACACGTTTCTGCCCCAGCGGATTCTCCAGCAGCAGTTGGCGGAGGTTGGCGGCAAACACGCGTATAGCCTCGGCGTCCGCCTTCTGCTTGGAAGAGGCTGCGAACTCCGTTTCTATTGCCGGCTTGAGCAGACGTTTGTAACTGTCCTCCATCGCCTGCTCAACCTCGTAGGCTGCGTTGGAGTTGTTATGCAGCCAGAGACGTGCCAGTTTGTCGAGTGCTTTTTCCTGATCGCAACTTATATCCACACGCACGAATCCTTCGGTCTCTGCACGGCGAATAGCCAGCAGGCGGTGCGAACTGATACGTTTGAGCGGTTCATCCACCGCAAAATACTCGCGGTAGTTAGCAGCCTCCTGTGCACGCTGAGCAGTGAGTTGCTTGATTTCCTTGGTGCGGATCATGGCAGTATATGCGAACTCGCGCCGTACGGCATTACGTGAGCGTTCGTCCATACTGATCTGCTCGGCAATGATATCCCGTGCGCCCTGCAGGGTTTCGTCAGGTTTGCCGTAACGTTGTGCCTCACGGCGGCAATCGGTTCGCGGATCTTGCTTGAGCAGCAGGTCAGCCAAAGGTTGCAAGCCCGCCTCACGCGCCTTATCGGCACGCGTCTTGCGGTGAGGTTTGTAGGGCAGATAGATATCCTCAAGTTCCACGCTATCCTCGCACTCATCGATACGCCGGCGCAGTTCGGGCGTGAGTTGCCCCTGCTCCTCAATAGTGGCGAGTACGGTCTGCTTGCGGCGTTCGAGTTCCTCGAGTTTGGTGTTCTCCGCCTCAATGGCAGCAATCTGCAGTTCGTCGAGCGAGCCGGTGCGCTCCTTGCGGTAACGCGCGATAAACGGGATAGTGGCACCCTCGTGCAACAGACCGATAACGGCTTGCACCTGCTTCTCGCCCAAACCAAGGCGACGACTGATAACGGATGAGATATTCATTATGACACTAAGATAAGAAAATTTAGAGACAAAGATAACTATTTTCGATGCAAAGATACAAAAAAACAATAATAAAAACAAATAATTTGCAACAAATATAAAATATTTTACAAAATATTTGCATAATTGAATATTTTTTCGTAACTTTGTGGCGAAAATGCAAAAGAGTAACAAAATCACTCCCACAAGTATGCAAACGCGCATTTTTCAAATATGGCTACTGAGCCTTCTGTTGTTGCTTTGTCCGTTTGTTTCCGTACTGGCAGATGATCCCGAACCGAACAATTCGGACAATCCGTTGTTTCCTCCTGATCCCGGTGTGGTATATGTACCGCCTGTAGTGGTTATTATGGGTGACACGGTCAGTGCGTCCGACGACCCGACGAGTACGCCTACTGAGATTGACGTAACCGGTGACGGTTCGATTGTGTATAACACAGAGGAAAACGTGCTCTCCCTCACATCTGCAACGGTGGAGGTAGGTGACAGCATGATGGCAGCTATCAGTTATACGGGTTCGGACCCGCTGGTGATTGTGCTGTGCGACTCTTCAACAATCTTTGCGGATACCGTTATTGCATCGCAGGCGGATATCATCATTACAGGCGACGGAGTGCTGGTAGCCGAAGCAGTAGTACCAATCATCGGTACACCACAAGCGT
>Ga0310694_10004960_pt1 | contig 12773 bp, 3 predicted proteins | sample 174DNAGHGhighgp2_FD_203884 | JGI IMG/M metagenome (GOLD analysis project Ga0310694, IMG submission 203884) | Sheep rumen microbial communities from Palmerston North, Manawatu-Wanganui, New Zealand - 1742 DNA GHGhigh gp2 (v2) (version 2) | ecosystem: Host-associated > Mammals > Digestive system >...
GCAGTGGTCGCCAGTGCCCTCAACCACGGCCGTTGCGCCCGAGTTGCGCACAGCAAAGCGCTCGCCCACGCGGCCGCTGATGTAAACCTCGCCGCTTGTGGCGCCATACAGAATGGTGTTTCCAGCAATGATGTTCTCCTGCGGACTGAATGTCGATTTCCTTGACGGATAAATACTTATGCAGCCGCCCGAGAGTCCTTTGGCCACGTAGTCGTTCACCTCGCCCTCAACGCTGAAACTGATTCCGCGCATTAGGAACGCACCGAAACTCTGCCCAGCCGAGCCCGTAAACTGCACATTGATAGTGTTTTCGGGCAAGCCGATGGCTCGATATTTGGCGGCAACCGTGCCCGAGAGTGTCGCACCCACAGCGCGGTCGGTGTTCAGAATGTTGTAACTCAAGCGGACAGGCCTTTGCGAGTCGATGGCCTCTGCGGCGTCGGCAATCAGGCGGGCGTCCATTGTTTTCGACAAATCGTATTGGTTTTCAGCCATTTTGCGAGTGGCTGCGCCGTTATCGATTTTAGTCAGAATGCGGCTGAAATCGAGTCCGCGCGTCTTGTCGGTGAATTTCGTCGGGTCAACCTCAATCAAATCGGTGCGGCCGATGATGTCGTCGAACTTGCGGAAGCCCATTTGAGCCAGATACTCGCGCACCTCTTCGGCCATAAACATATAGTAATTAACCAGATACTCGCTCCGACCAAGGAACCGCTCGCGCAGTTTGGGGTCTTGAGTGGCCACGCCCACAGGGCAGGCGTTGGTGTGGCACTTGCGCATAAGAACGCAGCCCAGAACAATCAGTTGGGCCGTGCCAAAGGCGAACTCGCCAGCGCCCAGCAGGGCCATTGCCACCACGTCGCGGCCAGTTTTGAGTTGGCCGTCGGTCTGCACCTCGATTGAGCCGCGCAAACCGTTCATTACCAGCGTTTGCTGTGTTTCGGCCAAGCCGATTTCAGGCGAAATGCCCGCATAGCGGATTGACGACGCAGGCGACGCGCCCGTGCCACCCTCGGCGCCCGAGATGATGACCAGGTCGGCCTTGGCCTTGGCCACGCCCGCGGCAATGGTGCCTACGCCGCTTTCGGCCACCAGTTTCACACTGATTTTGGCCTTCGGGTTCACGCTGCGCAGGTCGTAGATGAGTTGCGCAAGGTCCTCAATTGAGTAGATGTCGTGGTGCGGCGGCGGCGAGATAAGGGTGATTCCAGGAATCGAGTTGCGCGTGCGGGCAATCACTTCATTTACCTTATAGCCAGGTAATTGACCGCCCTCGCCAGGTTTCGCGCCCTGCGCCACTTTAATCTGAATCTCGGTGGCGTTCACAAGATATTCGGCCGTAACGCCAAAGCGTCCGCTCGCCACCTGTTTGATTGAACTTGAGAGCGATACGCCGTCTTTTTCGGTGTAGAAACGCTCGCTGTCCTCGCCGCCCTCGCCAGTGTTGCTGCGACCGCCCAACTTGTTCAGTGCCAGCGCGATGGCCTCGTGAGCCTCCTTGCTGATGGCGCCAAACGACATTGCCGCGCCAATGAATCGGCGCACAATGTTTTCGGCGGGCTCCACCTCGCTGATGTCGATGGGGTTCTGTTTGAACTTGAAGAAATCGCGCAGGAAAAGCGGCTCGGGTTTGTTATCGATAATCGATGTAAACTCTTTGAATTTCTTGTAACTACCTGTGCGAGTGGCTAATTGCAGCGTGGCAATGGCCTCGGGCGTCCAGGCGTGGCGGATTCCGTCTTTGCGGAACGAGTACTGCCCAACAAACGGCAGAATATCGCTTTCGGCTTGACCGTCAAAGGCTTGCGCGTGCATACGCAGAGCGTCGGCGGTGATGGTTTCGAGCCCAATGCCGCCCACCGTTGAAAGGCTTGTGCCGAAATAATCGGCCAGCAACTGACTGCTCAAGCCAATCGGCTCAAAGATTTTGGCGCCGCGGTACGAGCGGATGGTGCTGATGCCCATTTTGCTCATAATCTTCAGCAAACCTTTGTCGATGGCCTTGATGTAGTTGTGCTGCGCGGTCTCGTAGTCGAGTTGGATTTCGTCACGGTGGACAAGGTCGTCAATCACGGCGAAAGCCATATACGGGTTGATTGCGCTTGCGCCGTAGCCCAGCAGCAGAGCGGCGTGCATAACCTCGCGAATCTCGCCGCTCTCAACAATCAGCGCCGTCTGCACGCGTTTCTTTATCGACACCAGATAGTGGTGGATTGCGCTCACGGCCAGCAGCGACGGAATGGCGGCGTGCTGTTCGTCTATGTTTCTGTCTGTCAGAATGATATAGTTGACACCTTTGTCAACCGACTGCTCGGCCTCGCGGCAAAGGGCGGCCAAGGCGGCCTTCATTCCCTCAACGCCTTTCGACTTATCGAACAGAATATCAAGTTTTTCGGTGTTGAATCCTTTGTAGCGGATATTGCAGAGCGTGTCGAGTTCGGTGTTGGTGAGCACGGGCTGCGGCAGGCGCACCATTTTGCAGTGCGACTCGTTGGGCGTCAGAATGTTCATTCCCACGGCGCCAATGTACTCGGTGAGCGACATTACCAACTCCTCGCGGATTGGGTCGATTGGCGGGTTGGTGACCTGCGCGAACTGCTGACGGAAATAGTTGAAAAGCAACTGTTTGCGCTGCGACAGAACGGCCAGTTGCGTGTCGTTGCCCATTGACGATAGCGGCTCCTGCGCGGTGGTGCACATTGGCGCAATGGTGCGCTCAACGTCCTCGCGCGTGAAGTCGAAGCAGCGCAGGCGGCGCTGAAAATCGGGCACGGTGTTTTCGGCGTGACGGCCGCTGTGCAGTTTGGCCAACTCTATTCGGTTGGTTTCGAGCCACTTGGTGTAGTCGCAGCCGTCGGCCAACTGCTTTTTGATTTCGTCGTTGCTGAAAATTTGGCCCGTCTCGCTGTCCACAATCAGAATCTTGCCAGGCTGCAGGCGGCCGTTGTGCTCAATTTTCTCGGCGTCGATATGAATGCAGCCAGCCTCCGAAGCCAGAATCAGGCGGCCGTCGGTGGTAATGGTGTAGCGCGCGGGGCGCAGGCCGTTGCGGTCGAGCATACCGCCAGCATAGCGGCCGTCGGTGAAAATGAGTGCGGCAGGGCCGTCCCACGGCTCCATCAGAATCGAGTGATACTCGTAAAATGCTTTCAGACTGCTGCTTATAGGGTTCTTCTCGTTGAACGATTCGGGCACCATCATTGCCATTGCGTGCGGCAGAGTCATTCCCGAGCGCACAAAGAACTCAAGCGCATTGTCGAACGACGCGCTGTCGCTCATTCCAGGCTGAACCACGGGCGAGAAGTTGCGCATATCGCCCAGCGCCTCCGAAGCCAGCACGCTCTCGCGGGCCTCCATCCAACTGCGGTTGCCGCGTATGGTGTTGATTTCGCCGTTGTGCGCCACCATTCGGAAAGGCTGCGCCAGCGACCACGTCGGGAAAGTGTTGGTGCTGAAACGAGAGTGGACAAGTGCCAGACCGCTTGTGAAGTTGGGGTTGCGCAGGTCGTCGTAGTAGTCGCGCAACTGTGTGGCCGAGAGCATTCCTTTGTAAACAATCACGCGGTTCGAGAGCGAGACAATGTAGAACTGCTCGTCGTCAATCTGACGCTCAATGCTCTTGCGCAGAAGGTAAAGTTTTGTTTCAAAGGCGGTTACATCGTCGGCGCCAGTAACAAAAATCTGCACCGTGCGCGGCTCGGCGGCTTTGGCTGCGTCGCCCAGAATGTCGGATTTGACGGGCACCTCGCGCACCTTCAGCAACTCGAAGCCAGCCTTGCAGGTTTCTGTCTCAATGATTGACAAATATTTGTCGGCCAATGTTTTATCTTTCGGCAGGAAGACCAGTCCTGTGCCGTATTTCAAACGCTCGGGCACCGCAATGCCCTGCAGCAGAATAAACTCGTGCGGAATCTGCAACAGAATGCCCGCACCGTCGCCACTCTTCTTGTCGGCGGCCTCGGCCCCGCGGTGCTTCATATTGTCGAGCACCGTGAGCGCGTCCTCCACCAGTTGGTGGCTCTTGTTCCCCTTCAGGTCAACCATCAGCCCGACACCACACGCATCGTGCTCGTTTTCAGGGGTGTATAATCCTTTGGTTTGCATTTTCTTTTTCGTTGAATTGGTGAATTGTAATTTTTGGTGAACCAGCGTTTGGGGTCGAATTGGTGAATCGGTGAATCGTATAATCAAAACTTTTTCAGTTTCACGATTCACCGATTTCGCTCCAATTCAACGATTTATCCAATCATTCTATTCATCGATTAAAAGGTTTTCCAGTTCACCCTTTTTTAGGTTGAGAGTTTAGAAGGTTGAGAAAGTTGAGAGTCTAAACAGCGAAGCGTCTCAACCTTTCATAATTAACTAATAAACAGCAGTTCGCGGTATTTCGGTAGCGGCCACATATCGTTGTCCACAACCTCCTCGAGTTTGTCAATCGGCTTGCGAATGTCGAAGAGCGATTCGGCAATCTCGTGATAGGCCTTGGCTTTCTCGTACTCGCACTCGATTTTGTTGGCCACCTTACGGGCCTCAATCATTGCGTCAACCTTGCTGCGAATTTCGGCAATGCGCTCCGAAATCTCCTCAACCAGTGCAATATCGACGGCTGCAAGTTTTTGGAACTTGTCGGGGAAAATGTTTTTCAGTTTCTCGATATTCTCCAAAAGTTTTGTCTGATAGGCAATTGCGGCAGGAATAATGTGATTGATAGCCATTCGGCCAGTCACGCGGGCCTCAATCTGCACTTTCTTGGTGTACATCTCCCACTTAACCTCGTTGCGGGCCTCGAGTTCTTTTTCGGTGTAAACACCCATCCGCTCGAACATTGCCACGGTTTCGGGTTTTGTGAATTCCTTAAACATCTCAGGCACAGACTTTTCGGTGTTCAGTCCGCGGCGTGCGGCCTCTTTGTTCCACTCCTCGCTGTAGCCGTTGCCATCGAAGCAGACAACGTCGATAATCGAAGCAATGATTGGCTTCAGAGTGTCCATAATGGCCACGTTCTTCGATTTTCCAGCGGCCATCGCTTTATCCACATCTGCCTTAAACTGAACAAGTTGGTCGGCAACAATGGTGTTCAGCACGGTCATTGCGTTGGCGCAGTTGGCGCTCGAACCCACGGCGCGGAACTCGAAGCGGTTGCCCGTGAAGGCGAACGGCGACGTGCGGTTGCGGTCGGTGTTGTCAATGAAAATTTCAGGAATCTCAACCAAACCAACCGACTGACCTTTCTTGCCAGCAATCTCAATCGGCGTATCTGACGGAACCACAAGCAGTTTGTGCAGAACATCGGTCATTGTTTTGCCAAGGAAGGCCGAGACGATTGCGGGTGGTGCCTCGTTTGCGCCCAAGCGGTGGGCGTTGGTCGCTGTCGCGATTGAAGCCTTGAGCAGGCCGTTGTAGCGCTGCACGGCGGCCAGAACGTTAACAAAGAAGGTGACGAACTGCAGGTTGCCGCGGGCATCTTTGCCAGGTGCCAGCAGCAGCGTGCCAGTGTCGGTGCCAAGGCTCCAGTTGTTGTGCTTGCCCGAACCGTTGATTCCCTGAAATGGCTTCTCGTGAAGCAGAACCACAAAACCGTGTTTCTTTGCAACAGTGTGCATAAGATTCATTATCAATTGGTTTTGGTCGTTCGAAAGGTTGGTTTCGCCGAAAATCGGGGCCAACTCAAATTGGTTTGGCGCAACCTCGTTGTGGCGGGTTTTCAAAGGAATGCCCAGGCGGTGGCCCTGAATCTCAAGGTCGCGCATAAAGGCAGCCACGCGCGACGGAATGGCGCCAAAATAGTGGTCGTCCAACTGTTGGTTTTTCGACGACTCGTGGCCCATCAGCGTGCGGCCAGTGAGCATCAAGTCGGGACGGGCAGCGTAAAGGTCCTCATCTACAAGGAAATACTCCTGTTCCCAACCAAGGTACGAGAACACCTTGCGGACTTTCGGGTCGAACATTTGGCAGATTGGCACTGCGGCGTTCGAAACGGCGTTCAGGGCCTTTTTCAAAGGTGTCTTATAGTCGAGCGATTCGCCTGTGTATGAGATAAATACAGTAGGTATGCAAAGTGTGTCGTCCTGAATGAAGACAGGCGACGTGGGGTCCCAGGCCGTGTAGCCGCGGGCCTCGAAGGTTGCGCGGATTCCGCCACTTGGGAACGACGAAGCGTCGGGCTCCTGCTGAACGAGCGATTTGCCGTCGAACTCCTCAATCATACCGCCCTTCCAGTCGTACTCCATAAACGAGTCGTGCTTTTCGGCGGTGCCCTCGGTCAGCGGTTGGAACCAGTGGGTGCAGTGCGTCACGCCGTGCCCGATTGCCCACTCCTTAATGCCAGCGGCCACCTTGTCGGCTACGGCCGTGCTCAGCGGCTTGCCGTTGTCAATGCAGTCAACCAAGGCGTTAAATGTCTTAACGTCAAGGTATTTGTGCATTTTCTCGCGGTTAAAAACCAACTCGCCAAAATACTCCGACGGGCGAGTTTCAGGAACCTCAATGTCAACCGCTTTCTTACGGAAAGCATCTTGAACAACATCAAATCTTAACTTGCTCATTTTCTTAAGTTTTAAGTTTATAAAGTATTAAGTTCTATCTGTTGGTGAATCGTTTAATCGGTGAATTGTCATTTTCGATTAACCAGTTGGCCGATTAACATTTTCAATCAAAAAAGGCCGATTCATCAGAACCAGCCTTTTTTTATCTTCTCTTATCACCTGTCAGGCTGGATTGGCAGGCACACGGTTTTTCCGATTATTCTTATTCCATTTCGAATTCTGTTTGGAATTCAAAGCGAAGATTTTGCCGCCTTTCAAGCCCTTTTTCATTGTTTTGTTTTTAAGTTTCTAATCACTCTGTTTTTTCTTGTCTTTCGACATTGCAAATATATAGTCGGTTTTAAAATCGCAACATAAAATCGATTATTTGTTAGGTTCTATTAGTATTTCTCGTACTTTACTTATGATTTATAATTTTAAAGGCTGATTTTTGAATTTTTATTAAAAACCGATTAGCCAGAAAACGTTTCCGCTAACAAATCGAAATCAAGCAAAACAGACGAAAGTCGGGATTTGTGAGTTTTTGGAAGAGATTTACGGTTTTTAATTGCGTTTTAACGCTGATTTTGGACGTTTGGTTACGAAATGATATTGTTAGGCTCGCACTGATTACACTGATTACACAGATTTTTTATTGTTTGAATGTGGCGGTCGCAGATTGTGACCCAATTGGTAAAAAAATGGTGAAGTCGCAATTTGCGACATCGCCATTTTCGTTAAACTCGGTTTTTGAGGTCACAAATTGTGACCTCAAAAAATATTAGTATGTTTAAAATCACAAATTGTGATAACAAAAAAGCATTTGTTTAAGATCACAAATTGTGGCCTTAAAAAAAAGCGACTCTTAAATAGTGTTGTCAAACTAAAACCCTGAAAGGGTGGAATAGCATAGCCGTGGGTGTAAACCCACGGACAAATTGCGCGGAAACAGCAGAACCCTGAAAGGGTGACACGACATTATTAGTATCGCCCTTTCAGGGCTCAATTTGCGGGGAACACATTAAACAACAGGGGCTTACGCCCCTGCCTATATTATGCCGCCCGTTCCGGGCTTTATCTTTTTATTCCTGATATTCTGGCGAAACTGTAAAACACAAAAAAGCCGAACCCACAAAAGATTCGGCTTTTCAGAACAATTGGCGGACGCGGTACGTCCCTACATTTATTCGGACGCGGCACGCCACGTCCCTACAAATTCGCACATCTGTTTATTATCCCAATTTTCTAATTCCTAATTCCTAACTCCTAAATCATTTATACCCGTTTTCGTGCACATCCTTGACGGCGCGGCCGCTGGGGTCGTTGAGTTTTTTCCAGGCGGCGTCCCACTCAAGGGCAATGGCGGTTGAGCAGGCCACCGAAGCCTCGTGCGGCACGCTGGCAGCGGCCGAATCGCTCGGGAACAACTCGCTGAAAATCGAGCGGTAGTAGTATTCCTCTTTGTTCATCGGCGGGTTGATTGGGAAGCGCTCAGCGGCGTGCGCCATCTGCTCGTCGGTGACGGCGGCGGCGGTGAGCGCCTTCAGGCTGTCAATCCAACTGTAGCCCACGCCATCGCTGAACTGCTCTTTCTGCCGCCAGGCAATGCTCTCGGGCAGCATATCGGTAAAAGCCTCGCGCACAATGCGTTTCTCGATTTCCTTGTCAGGACACATCTTCGCCTGCGGATTGACGCGCATAGCCACATCCAGAAACTCCTTGTCAAGGAACGGCACGCGGCCCTCAACACCCCACGCGGCAAGCGATTTGTTGGCGCGCAGGCAATCGTAAAGATAGAGTTTGCCAAGTTTGCGGACGGTCTCGTCGTGGAAGGCGCGGGCGTCGGGGGCTTTATGGAAATAGAGATAACCGCCGAAAATCTCGTCGGCACCTTCGCCGCTCAGCACCATCTTAATGCCCATCGATTTTATGACGCGTGCCAAAAGGTACATCGGCGTGCTTGCGCGGACGGTTGTAACATCGTATGTCTCAATATGATAAATAACATCGCGAATGGCATCCAGACCTTCCTGAACGGTGTAGTTCACCTCGTGGTGGACGGTGCCCAGGTGCTCGGCCATCACGCGGGCCTTAGCCAAATCGGGCGAACCCTTGATACCCACGGCAAACGAGTGCAGACGCGGCCACCAGGCATCGGCCTTGTCTCCAGTCTCGATTCGCTTTGCGGAATACATATTGGCAATGGCCGAAATGACCGAACTGTCCAATCCGCCCGAGAGCAACACACCGTAGGGCACGTCGCTCATCAGTTGACGCTTGACTGCGGCCTTCAGTGCGTCGCCAAGGGCGGCAGAATCGGCACCGCGGTCTTTAACTGCCTCATACTCAAACCAGTCGCGCGTCCACCAGCGCTGCATTCGGCCCTCGCGGCTGCTGTAGTAATGGCCTGGCAGGAAGGGCTCGTAGCGGTCGCAGAAACCTTCGAGAGCCTTGAGTTCACTGGCCGCATAGACGGTTCCGTCGGCATCGAACCCAATGTAGAGCGGAATGACGCCGATTGGGTCGCGGGCAATCAGAAACTCGTCGCGTTCTTCGTCGTAAAGGGCGAAGGCGAAAATGCCGTTCAAATCTTCCAAAAAGTTGATTCCCTTTTCTTTATACAAGGCGAGAATGACTTCGCAGTCGGACCCCGTTTGGAAAGCGTAGGTGTCGGCCATCTGCTGGCGAATCTGCTGGTGGTTGTAAATCTCGCCGTTGACGGCCAGAACTTGCTTGCGGTCAGTTGAATAGAGCGGCTGTCCGCCTGAGAGCGGGTCAACAATGGCCAGGCGCTCGTGGGCCAGCACGCATTTTTCACTACTGTAAACGCCGCTCCAGTCGGGTCCGCGGTGACGGATTTTCGACGACATAATCAGCGCCTTTTCGCGCATCTCGGCTGACTTGCCCTGCGCAATGTTGAAAATTGATACAAATCCACACATATTATTAAGTTTTAAAGTTTTAAGTTTTCGAAGTATTAAGTTTAAAGTTGAGTTGCTTCGCTGTTGAGAAGTTAAGAAGTTTAGAGTTAATAAGTTTAGTTTCTAAACTCCTAAACTCTAACCTTCTAACCGTTTAATTGTTAAAGTACTCTGCCAGTTCGCGGGTTTCGTCTGTAAGACGGCCGTAGTGCTCGTCGTGCTGCGAAATGTCGAGTCCGACGGTCTCATCGGCCTGACTCACACGCATTGTAACCATCTTATTTGTAATGTAATAGAGCGCATAGGTAACGGCAAACGTGAATACAAAGACTATCACAATGGCCAGCACGTGGTTGAAAATGAAGTGCGAGTGCGTAACGCCTTCTGCCATAAGGCTTTCGGCTTCATACTGATAGACGAATATTCCCGAAAGGATTGTGCCCACAATACCGCCCACGCCGTGAGTGGGGAACACATCCAGGGCATCGTCCACACTAGTGTGGTTCTTCCAGTGGCAGGCCGTGTTCGAGATAATGGTGGTGATAATGGCGATTATTATGCTGTCGCTCACCGACACCCATCCTGCCGAAGGCGTAATGGCCACCAAACCGAGCACTCCGCCCACTGCGGCGCCCATTGCCGACGGCTTGCGGCCTGTCAGACAATCGATAAAAACCCACATCATCATTGCCGTGGCGGCCGCCGTGTTGGTGTTCAGGAAGGCTTTGACGGCCATTCCGTCGGCGTGAAGCGAACTGCCCGCGTTGAATCCGAACCAGCCGAGCCAGAGCAGCACGGCGCCCAGAACAACGTAGGGCACGTTGGCAGGCTCCGATTTCTTATCGCGACGGCGCCCCAAAAAGATTGCGCCAACCAGGGCGGCGATACCGCTCGAAGCGTGAACCACAATGCCGCCCGCAAAATCCTTGACGTGCATACGGCAGAAAAGGCCGTCGGGGTGCCAGGTCATATGCGCAAGCGGACAATAGACGAAAAGGCAGAACAGCGCCATAAAAATCATATAGGCCGAAAAACGCACACGTTCGGCAAACGAACCCGTTATCAATGAAGGGGTTATGATTGCGAATTTCATCTGGAAAAGCGCGTACAGGGCCAGCGGAATGGTCAGTCCCAGACGGGTTGAGAGCGAGTCGGTGGCCGCTCCGCCAACATTGTGGAACATAAAATAGGTGGCGGGGTTGCCAATGATTCCCCATCCGCCAACATCTTCGCCAAAACAGAGCGAGAAGCCCACAAACACCCACAGCACACTGATTATGCCCATTGCGATAATCGACTGAAGGATAGTGGAAATGACGTTTTTCTTGCGCACCATTCCGCCGTAGAAGAACGACAGTCCAGGCGTCATCATCAGCACAAAAATGGTGGCGGTAATCATCCACGCAATGTCGGCCGCGCTAATGTTGTCGCTCAAAGTCCAGATTCCCTGCTGTTCGGGAACCAGCAAGCCGCAAATCGCAATGATTGCGATAATGGCTGTAAAAATCACGTAACGTTTTTTCATCTTTTTATTGTTTTAAATATTTGACTTCTATCAGTTTATAAAAAAGGCTGGTCCCGATTGAAACCAGCCTTATGAATTCATTTTCTTGCTCTCATTAGTCCGCCCGACTGGTTAGGCCCGCACTCCGATTCCGATTATTATTATGACGATTTCGCTCCGAATTTCGATTCGGATTGAGATTCAAATTATTACCGTTGTTCAAATTCTTGTTCATCGTCATTATTTTGTTTTAAAATCGAAATGCCCTTTTGTTGTCATTTTCGACGCGGCAAATATATAACCGATTTTTATTTTGCAACTAAAAATCGGTAATTTCTTATGTTCTATCCGTATTTCTCGTATATAACTTACGGATTGTAATTTTGAGTGGCAGTTTTAGAACGTTTTGTTATAATGATATTATTAAAGGTGCAGGGTTGGTTACGGATTGAAATTGGGAAGGTGCAAATTCTTATTGGTTGCAGCGTGTTTTGCGTTCGGTGGTAACTTTTGTCGCGCACCTGAAGGCGCGCTAGCACGACGGATAATTACACTTTTTTCCTTTTCCGTGATTTCCGTGTGTTCTGTGGTTAAAAACAAAAAAAACAAGGGAACTCTCGTCCCCTTGTCTTTACAAATCACAAATTTTAAATCCTAAATACTAACTGCTAATTGCTAACTGTCAATCAGTTGTACGCCGATTCACCGTGCTCGTAAACGTCGAGTCCTTCCTCTTCAATCCGCGAGTCGACGCGCAGACCGTGTATCTTCTTAATCAGCAGGAACATAATCAGTCCGCAGCCGAACGACCAGCCTGCAATGGTAACTTCGCCAATCAACTGTGTCAGAACTGAATAGCCGCACTCGCTGTAGGCGAAAACGCCTGTCAGGATTGTGCCCACAAAGCCAGCCATTCCGTGAACCGAAACGGCGCCAACGGGGTCATCGATATGCAGACGGGTGTCGAAGAACTTGACAAAGAAGCACATAACTGCCGAAGCAATGGCGCCAATCAGAGCGGCGGCCCAGATTGGAACGCAGTCGCAGCCTGCCGTTATGCCGACCAAGCCTGCCAGAATGCCGTTGCAAACCATTGAGAGCGAAGGTTTTCCGTAGGCCAGCCAAGTGTAAATCAGGGCTATGATTCCGCCCACGGCTGCGGCAATGTTGGTGGTTACGAAAATGTGCGACATTGCCGACATATTGTCAAGGATTCCACCGCCGTAGCAGTCGGCATCAACAGCGCCCGAAGCGGCTACCGTCGAGCCAGGGTTGAATCCGAACCAGCCCATCCACAGAATCCACACGCCCAGAGCGGCCAGCGCAAGGTTGTGACCAGGAATGGCGTGAGTGCGAATCGAGCCATCGGCATTTTTTGTGTATTTGCCCAAGCGCGGGCCAAGCACAATGGCGCCCGCCAAAGCAATGAAGCCGCCGCACGAGTGAACCACAGCCGAACCTGCGAAATCGTGGAAACCGAGTTCGCTCAGCCAGCCGCCGCCCCACGACCAGTGGCCCTGAATGGGGTAAATCAGCGCCGAAATAACCAGACTGTAAACCAGATACATCGAGAATTTGGTGCGCTCAGCCATTGCGCCCGAAACAATTGTGGCCGCCGTGGCGCAGAACACCGTCTGAAAAATGAAGTAGCACTCTTTTGGCAGATTGCCGCACGGGTTCTCAACGCCGCCAATGCCTAATCCGCCCCAGCCCAGGAACGAGCCCGCGCCGAACATCACTGAGAAGCCCAAAATCCAGTACAGAACCGAGCCTGCCGAGAAATCCATAAAGTTTTTCATCAGAATGTTGGCCGTGTTTTTGGTG
>Ga0310694_10004962_pt1 | contig 12772 bp, 11 predicted proteins | sample 174DNAGHGhighgp2_FD_203884 | JGI IMG/M metagenome (GOLD analysis project Ga0310694, IMG submission 203884) | Sheep rumen microbial communities from Palmerston North, Manawatu-Wanganui, New Zealand - 1742 DNA GHGhigh gp2 (v2) (version 2) | ecosystem: Host-associated > Mammals > Digestive system...
AGCAGCAGCGGCAGGCAGCTGCTCAGCGGGTTGATATGCTCTTTTTTATAGAGCTCCGCCATCTTGGCGTTCAGCTTTTCCTTGTCGTTGGCGTACTTCTTCTGCAGCGCCTGCTGTTTGGGCGCCAGTTTCTGGGTCTTCCGCATGCTTACGCGGCTCTTGATGTCCAGCGGCGTCAGCACCAGACGGACCATGATGGTGAACACCACCATCGTCCAGCCCCAGCTCCCGACCCAGCTTTGGATCCAGGCCAGGATGTTGAAAAGAAACTCATTCATTCCGGGTTATTCCCTCCTTAATGTAGTGCAGGGATCCTCCGGTACGGGGTCATAGCCCCCCTTGCTGAAGGGGTTGCAGCGCAGCAGTCTCCACGCGGCCAGTCGTCCGCCTTTCCATGCGCCGTACCGCTCGATGGCCGTCACGGCGTATTCGGAACAGGTGGGGATATACCGGCAGGTCGGCTTGCGCTTGCGCGGGCTTAATTCCCGTTTGTAAAAACGGATCAGGAAAAGCAGGAATCGTTTCATTCGGCGCGGTTCCCTTCCTCTGAGGCGTGTTTCAGCAGCGCGTCCTGCTTTTTCAGCAGGTAGCGCACATCTTTCCTCAGGTCTTCGAAGGCGGCCTCTGCGGCTGAAGTCCTGGCGACGATAACGTACAGGCCGGTTTTCACGTCCCCCAGATAGGGCCGGAAGCATTCCCGCAGGCGGCGCTTGATCTTATTCCGGACCACGGCCTTGCCTGTTTTCTTGCTGACGGAAAACCCGACCTTCAGCTCCTTGCTCGGGGCAAAGAGCATGACCAGATTGCGGCAGGCGACCGAATGTCCTCTGCGGTAGACATACTGGAACGCCCTGTTTTTCTTCAGCCGATAACGTCTTTCCATTCACTTTCCTTCCGCTTTCCGCGGAATCATCCCTTTATGAGGAAAAGCCCGCCCATCTTTCACGGGCGGGCCTCATCCACAGTCATACAGAATTCGGCTTTACGGCGGTATTACACCGTCAGCTCTTTGCGGCCGCGGCGACGGCGAGCAGCCAGAACCCGGCGGCCGTTCTTGGTCGCCATCCGGGCACGGAAGCCATGCACCTTGCTGCGCTGGCGTTTCTTGGGCTGGTATGTACGGAACATGGTCAACACTCCTCACAGATTGAAACTCTTTTTGTGGATCCTGCGGGGATCCTCATCTCAGACTGTCCCGGTAAAGAACGGACAGCCCAATAAATATATCAGAATCAGCAAACCCTTGTCAAGCCTTTTTTACTAAGGTTTTTAGGGCTGTCAGGTCCTCTCTCTTCCTCCCACAATATCCTGTGGTCGGGCGTTTTCTTTAGCACAATTGCCCAACCTGTCGCTGAGCGAGCGCGGCCGGGATTCCCGATTTGGGCGACATCCGCAGTGCGAGTTCTTAGCGACTGACGACTGCTAAGGAAGTCAGAGCTTAGAACTCCTGCACGAGGACACAAGTGCGAACGGTCCCCAAATCGGGATACCGTGACAGCGAGCGCTGCGTCCAGCGGAAGAGAGATCCCTTATTTCACATACTCCTTCAGCTTTTCAACAAAGTCTACATGTTCCCAGGGCAGATCCACATCCGTGCGTCCGAAATGCCCGTACGCCGCCGTCTGCCTGTAGATCGGCCGGCGAAGGTTCAGCCGCTTAATGATCGCGGACGGCCGGAAATCAAACACCTTGCTGACCGCCTCACTCAGTTTGTCATCGCTCACGGTGCCCGTGCCGAAGGTCTCAACCAGTACGCTCACCGGCTCAGCCACGCCGATGGCGTAGGCCAGCTGGATCTGACAGCGCTTTGCCAGTCCGGCAGCAACAACGTTCTTTGCCGCGTGGCGGGCAGCATAGGCCGCGCTCCGGTCCACCTTCGTCGGGTCCTTTCCGGAGAAAGCGCCGCCGCCGTGGGGCGCGCTGCCGCCGTAGGTATCGACGATGATCTTGCGGCCGGTCAGTCCGGAGTCGCCCTGCGGCCCGCCGATCACAAACCGGCCGGTAGGATTGACGTAGATCTTGGTTTTGTCGTCCAGGAGATCCGCCGGAACGATGGGCTTGATCACCAGCTCGATCATATCCTTGCGGATCTGCTCCAGGGAAGCTTCCGGCGCGTGCTGTGTGGAAATAACGATTGTATCCACGCGCACCGGCTTGCGTTCTTCGTCGTATTCGATGGTAACCTGGGTTTTCCCGTCCGGGCGCAGGTAGTCCACCTTCTCGGCTTTCCGGATCCCGGCCAGCTGCTTGGCCAGTTTGTGGGCCAGGGAGATCGGCAGCGGCATCAGTTCAGGTGTTTCGTCGCATGCATAGCCGAACATCATTCCCTGGTCGCCTGCGCCGTTATCGTCCTCCGTGCTTCCCGCGTCCTTTGCTTCCAGGGACTTGTCCACGCCCATTGCGATATCGGCGGACTGCTCGTCGATGTTGGTAATGATCCCGCAGGTATCGCAGTCAAAGCCGTACTTGGCCCTGTCGTACCCGATATCCCGGATCACTTCCCGCGCGATCCGCGGAATATCCACATAGCATTCTGTGGAGATCTCGCCCATGATATGGACAAGACCCGTGGATGCGGTGGTCTCGCACGCAACGCGGCCCATCGGATCTTTTTCGAGAATCGCGTCCAGGATCGCGTCGGAAATCTGGTCGCAGATCTTATCGGGATGGCCTTCCGTAACAGACTCGGATGTGAAGAAATAATGACTCATTGTGGTTCCTCCTTTTCACCGCAAAAATAATCCGCCTGGCAAGCACACATACCAGGCGGGATTCGATCTTTGTGACCGTCCTTATCTGTCAGCGCTTCCCTGCGGGGTGTGCACGCTGCGGGATTTGGCACCTTGCTTTCGCCGGTTGCCGTGACGTCATCGGGCCCGTCCCTCGGTCACTCGTGATAAGGTATTCAGTTGCGGGAGATATAATATCCGGATTTTCAGTGTTTGTCAACACAGAAAACCCGGATATCAATTCACAATTCACAATTGTCAGTTGCCGGATCCAGGCTTTATACAGAACAACAAAATATAATTATGAATTATGAATTCTTAATTATGAATTATTTAATGAGTTCACCCATCGTGCCGTTCACGGCGCAGGCGGCGTTGCTCTCATCCGTGTCGATATGCATCGCCAGGGAGAATTTCTCGCTCACACGGACCACCACGTCTCCGAAAGTCAGGGCGCGCCCGTCAGTCTCCACCTTCACGGAAACGACGTCCTTGTCCTTCACACCGTAGTTCTCGGCGTCAGCAGGAGTCATGTGGATGTGGCGCTTCGCGGCGATGACGCCCTCAGCGACCTCAACCTCACCCGCGGGGCCGACCAGCTTGCAGGCGCCGGAACCGGCGATGTCGCCGGACTCCCGCACGGGAGCGGTCACGCCGATGGAACGGGCGTCGGTCAGGGAAAGCTCAACCTGGGTGGCGGGACGGACGGGCCCGAGGATGCGGACGCGCTTCAGCGTGTTCTTGGGACCGACGATGTCCACCTGCTCCTCGCTGGCGAACTGTCCGGGCTGGCTCAGCCAGCTCTTCACGGTCAGCTCATGTCCGGCGCCGAACAGCGTTTCCAGGTCTTCTTTGGTCACATGCACATGGCGTGCGGAAGTTTCAACCAGAATCTTGTTCATGATTTTGTTCTCTCTTTCTCATTTATTCAGTCAGAAGCAAAGAGTGGAGCTTTGATGTCCAGTCTCCACTCTTTGTTCATAATCCATAATGATGAATTATGAATCCTAAACGATGAATTAATCTTTCAGCTCGCTGGTGCAATTCGGGCAGCGGGTCGCCTTGATGCTGATCTCGCTCTGGCAGAAGGGGCAGACCTTGGTGGTGGGCTCGGCGGGCGCTTCTTCCTTCTTTTTCAGATCCTTGGCCTTGTTCATCGCCTTGATGATCGCGAAGAGGATCAGGGCGGTCAGCAGGAACTCAACAACCACAGCCGCGAAGGAGATCAGGGAGCCGACGAAACCGGTTCCGCCTTCGGGGGTCTTGGGCAGGCTCTCGAGGATGGGGTTCAGGAAGATCTCCACCACAGCGGTGACGACCTTGCCAAACGCGCCGCCCAGGATCACGGCGACAGCCAGGTCAACAACATTGCCTTTGAATGCAAATGCTTTAAACTCGTCCAGTAACTTTTTCATGATTTCTTATCCTCCTAATTCTTTATGTGGCTCGGCTGCGATCGTCGCAGCCGCTCACCGTTCGCTTTCAGCTCCGGTTTGCGGGCTCCTGTAGCATGGGATGTGTTTCCCAAATCAAAGATTTGGACACATCTGCATCACTTCTTTCCGCCGAACAGGCCCTTCAGGAACTTACCGGCATCCTTGATCAGGCCATTCACGATCGTCCGGGTTGCGGAGCTGATCGCGGTATTCTTTACGCGGCCGGCAACGGAGTCGTTGCGGCGGGCGCGTTCGGCAGCTTCTTCACGCAGCTGGTCGTTACGGGCACGGCGTTCCGCGGCTTCCTGCTCGCGGGCCTTGCGTTCCGCTTCCTTGGCGGCAGCGGCAGCGGCCTTCTGCTGGGCTTCCAGCGCCTTGGGATCCGCGGCGACAGGAGCGGGTACATAATTGCCGGTGGCGGGATCCAGCACCATGTCGACCATCTGCTGCACATACTGGCCGGTCGCCTGGTCCAGGACCATCACGGGCATCTTCTGAGTCTGGGGCTGCACCTGAATGGTGGGAACCGCCTGCTGCACAGCCTGAACAACGGGCTGAGCGGCCTGCTGTACAGCCTGCACGACGGGCTGGGCCGCCTGCTGCACGGCCTGAACGACCGGCTGAGCAGCCTGCTGTACCGCTTCCACAACGGGAGCGCCGCCCTGTTGCACCGCTTCGACCACGGGGGCCGCAGCCTGCTGCACGGCTTCAACCACGGGCGCGGCAGCCTGCTGGACTGCTTCGACCACGGGGGCAGCTGCTTCCTGAACGGCTTCCGCGGCAGCGGTCATACCTTCAACTTCTTTTTCAACATACTGACCGGTGGTAGGATCGAATACCTTGAATGTTGCCATCTTTCTCTGCGGCGCTCTCTCCCCGCGCCGTACAGGGGTCGTTGAGTAAACAGTGACAATGGAAGATCAGCTTTGCGCCGCACCTCAGAAATAGTACCACTGGCCGTTTATCAGCTTAAACCGCTGTGGATCCATTCCCTGCACCTGTGGTGGTGTCGGCGGTGCCGGCGGTGTCGGCTGTTCCTGAGTTCCGGGATCGTCTGCGGGGGTCGGTTCGTCGGCGTACCTGCTCTTCAGCGGGCTGGCGTCGATGACCATCCGGCGGACTTCCTGGCTGATCGCGCCCATATAACTTTGCGGGGGTAAAATCGTGGCCCGCTCCACTACGCCCGGAGCTCCGTGCTCATCCAGGAATGAAACCAGCGCCTCGCCTGTTTTCAGGGTGGTGATGGCTTCTTCGGTATCAAAGGACGGATTCGTCCGGAACGTCTGTGCGGCGACCTTCACGGCCTTCTGATCCAGCGGGGTGTATGCCCGCAGGGCATGCTGGATCCGGTTGCCCAGCTGGCCGAGGATCGACATCGGGATGTCCGCCGGGCTCTGGGTGATGAAGTACACGCCCACGCCCTTGGACCGGACCAGCCGGACCACCTGCTCGATCTTTTCCATCAGGGGTCGGCTGCAGTTATTGAACAGCAGGTGCGCTTCGTCGAAGAAGAATACGACTTTCGGCTTCTCCGCGTCTCCGCGCTCCGGCAGCAGGTCATAGAGTTTCGTCAGCATCCACAGCAGGAACGTGGAATACATCGTGGGATTGTTGAACAGCCGGTCCGCGCACAGGATGTTGATCTTGCCTCTGCCGTCGGCCGGGTTCACCTGGATCCAGTCGTTGATGTCGATGGCCGGCTCCCGGAAGAACACATTTCCGCCCTGGTCCTCCAGCACGCCCACGGCCCGCTGGATAGCGCCCACGCTGGCCGCGGAAACATTGCCGTATTCCAGGGTGTATTCCTTTGCGTTCTCGCCCACGTGGATCAGCAGGTTCTTCAGGTCCTGCAGGTGCTCCAGCGGCATCTGTTCCCGGGCCGCCACCCGGAAGGCGATGTTCATCACGCCGCTCTGGGTCTCGTTCAGGCTCAGCATCCGGCTCATCAGCAGCGGACCCATGTCCTCCACCGTCGCCCGGATCGGAATGCCCTGTTCCCCGTATACATCCCAGTATTCTGTGGGATAGGAAGTATATTTGAATTCATCCTTCGGCACGCCGCATTTGTCCAGCCGCTTGTCGATGGCTTCACTCGCGGTGCCGTTCATGACCATGCCGCTCAGGTCGCTCTTGATGTCGCTGAGGAACACCGGCACGCCCATATCAGAAAAGCCTTCCGCCAGGACTTTCAGGGATACGGTCTTTCCGGTGCCTGTTGCGCCGGCGATCAGACCGTGGCGGTTAGCCATGGAGGGCAGCAGATAAACCGGGTTTCCATTTTCGCAGGACCCGATCCAGATCTTGCTGTCATGGAGCATCTGTATCCCTCCGTTTCAATTCTTCAACTTTTCGAATATTTTACATCATTTTCCTTTGAATCGTCAAGGTTTTGAGCGCTTTTCGAATGTTTTTTCCGGCAACACAATCCCCACGAAAAAAACCGTCCGAAAATCAGACGGGTGATGGGTTCTTTCGGTGATAGACCGAGTGGACCGGACGGACGGTTCTTTTGGACCCAAGATACGAAAAAGAAGGATCGAAGACAAACCCTGGTCCAATAAGAACCGTCCCTTCCGGTCCACAGCAAGCTGCAAATCACTCCTGCAGCTCTTTCATGATTTCCCGCATTTTTTCCGCCGCACGGAACCGGTGGCTCACCTGGTTCTTCTCCTCCTGGTTCATCTCGGCATACGTCTTGTTCATCGGTTCATACAGGAACAGCGGATCATATCCGAACCCGCCGGTCCCCTGCCGCTTTGTCAGCAAGGTCCCCGGACAGCTCCCTTCGGCAATCAGCGTCTCCCGGCCGGGAATCTTCAGCGCCAGCGCACACTTGAACGCACAGGTCCGGTTCCCCTTCCCTTCCATCCGGCTCAGCAGCAGATCGTTGTTCGCTTCGTCGTTCCCGTGCTCCCCGGCATACCGGGCGCTCATCACCCCGGGTTCTCCGTCCAGCGCGTCAACCTCCAGTCCGCTGTCGTCCCCGATGGCAGGATATCCCGTCGCTTCGCTCACCGCTTCCGCTTTGATCGCGGCGTTTCCGGCAAAGGTATCCGCGTCCTCCTCGATCGGGCCGAAGAAGCCCGCCGCAGTCATCGGCGCCAGGGTATAGAAGTCCTTGAACATTTCCTGCAGTTCCCGCAGCTTGTGCTCGTTTCCCGTCGCCACCAGCAGCAGGGGCTTGGGCGCGATCTGCGCCGCCCGCTCACCAAGGGCTTCCTTCTGGGCGTCCATCAGTTCCCGGATGCCCTTTCCGGCGTATTTCATCAGCGTATCCAGCTCGGCCCCGGAGAACGCTCGGCCTTCGCCGGTCCCCTGCAGCTCGATGAACTCGCCTTTTTCATTCATCACAAAATTCATGTCCACCTGGGCATGGCTGTCTTCCTGATAGCACAGATCCAGGCACGGTTCGTCATCGATTACGCCGGCGCTGATCGCCGCCACCTGGTGCACAATCGGGCTGATCGGCAGTTTCTTCTCCCGCACCAGCCGGTCCGCCGCGCAGGTCAGGGCCACCATCGCCCCGGTAATGGACGCTGTCCGGGTGCCCCCATCTGCTTCCAGCACGTCGCAGTCCAGAGTAATCGTCCGCTCGCCCAGTGCTTTCAGGTCAATCGCCTGGCGCAGTGCCCGGCCGATCAGCCGCTGAATCTCCACACTCCGGCCGTCCTTCTTGATGCCGTCGCGCTTTTTCCGTTCCGTCGTGGAAGCCGGCAGCATCGCATATTCAGCGGTCACCCAGCCCTGTCCCTTGCCCTTCAGGAAGGGCGGAACCACTTCTTCCACGCTTGCCGTGCAGATCACCCGGGTGTTTCCCGTAGCGATCAGACAGCTGCCGTACGCCGTGCGCACAAAATCCGTTTCAATGCTTACCGGCCGCTTCTCGTCCGGCGCTCTTCCGTCAAATCTCATCTTTCTTTTCTTCTTTCTTGTTTATCGTTTTGATCGCGCCCGCGGCGTAAACGCCCATCGCGACCACTGCAAGTGCCACCGTGATCCACAGCAGAATAATGTCCGGCGTCATGCCCCACTGCACCACGTTCCCTTCCAGAAATCTGTCATGGAAAAAACTCAGGATCAGCGAGGCGATGAATCCCACCTGCGCCGCCTTGCCGAAATAGTTGCTGTAGACCACCACGTCTTTGCTCAGCATGAACACGCCGCCCAGCACCATCACCAGTTCCTTCAGGGCCACGATGATCACCGCCACCAGCGGCAGCGGGCCCCAGAACGTCTGGCATACCATCGCCGTCAGGACCATCAGTTTGTCCGCCAGCGGGTCAAACAGTTTGCCGAAATCGGTAATCTGGTTCAGCTTTCGCGCCAGATACCCGTCCAGCATATCCGTCAGGCTCGCTGCACAGAACACGCACAGCGCCGCGATCTTCTCTCCCTTGAAAAACAGTACCACAAACACCGGAATCAGGATGATCCGGATGATCGTCAGCACATTCGGAATCGTCCACACATTGCTGAACAGCTTTTGAATCTTTTCTTTCAACCCTAAGTCCTTCTCTCGTGGTTATCATAATTATGAATTGTGAATCCTGAATTAATCTCTGGTTCCGCAAGCTCAATGGTCGCGACTCCACACTGTGGAGCTCGCTCCCTTTCGCTTGACCTCAGGACTGACGAAATTTCCGCCACTGGCGGTCGTCAGTCCTTCGCCCAATCCTTCGACCGTTCAATCGCCTTATGCCAGCCCTTGAGGTTCAGCAGCCTCGTCGCCTCATCCATCCGGGGCGTAAACTCCAGATCCTTCTGCCATCCCTTCGTGGCTTCCTCGACGCTTCCATAGATCCCCGCGCCCAGCCCTGCCAGCAGCGCGGCCCCCAGCGCGGTCGTCTCCAGCACCCGCGGCCTGACCACCGGGATCCCGGTGATATCCGCCTGGAACTGCATCAGGAATCCGTTGGCGCTTGCGCCGCCATCCACCTGCAGGCTTGCCGGCTTGCTGCCGCAGTCTGCGATCATCGCGTCCATCAGGTCCGCGCTCTGGTAGGCGATCGCCTCCAGCGCAGCGCGCACAATCTGCGGCCGCCCGGTGCCCCGGGTCATGCCTACCAGCGTACCCCGGCTGTACATATCCCACCACGGTGCGCCCAGGCCCGTAAACGCCGGCACCAGGTATACGCCGCCCGTGCTCTGGATGCTCTGGGCGATGCTCTCGCTCTCCGCCGCGTGGTCGATGATCTTCAGCTCGTCCCGCAGCCACTGGATTGTTGCGCCGCCCATAAACACGCTGCCCTCCAGCGCGTAGGTCGGCTTCCCGCCGATCCGCCACGCCATCGTGGTCAGCAGCCCGTGTTCGCTTTCCACCGGCTTATCCCCGGTGTTCATCAGCATAAAGCAGCCCGTGCCGTAAGTGTTTTTGATGTCCCCGGTCTTCAGGCACGCCTGGCCGAACAGGCTCGCGTGCTGATCGCCCGCCATCGCGGTCACCGGAATCGCCCGGCCCAGAATTGCCGGATCCAGCATGCCGATGGGTCCGGCCGTGTCCACCACTTTCGGCAGGCACGCCTTCGGAATACCCAGGAGCTTAAGCAGGTCATCGTCCCAGTCCTGCGTATGCAGGTTAAACAGCATTGTCCGTCCGGCGTTTGTGGCGTCGGTCACGTGGGGCCGGCCCTCCAGCAGGTTCCAGCAAAGATAGCTGTCCACCGTACCGAAGCACAGGTCGCCCTTTTCCGCCTTTTCCGTCAGGTTGTAATAGTCCAGCAGCCATTTCAGCTTTGTTCCGCTGAAATACGCGTCCGGCACCAGCCCGGTCTTCTTCCGGATCATGTCTGCGCAGCCATCTGCCACCAGCCGGTCCACAATCCCGCTGGTCCGCCGGCACTGCCATACGATGGCGTTGCCGGCGCACTCGCCCGTCTTCCGGTCCCACAGGAAGGTAGTCTCCCGCTGGTTCGTAATGCCGATCGCCGCAATGTCCGCAGGGTTCACCCCGCTCAGGCGCACCGCTTCCCGCAGGGCCGTCACCTGGCTGTCCAGGATGTCCTTCGGGTCATGCTCCACCCAGCCGGGCTTCGGATAGTGCTGGGGAAACTCTTTGTTGAACGCCGCGATCATCTCACCGTCTTCGGTAAAGATCACCGCACGGGAACTGGTCGTTCCCTGATCAAGTGCCGCCAGGATCTTTTTCATCAGCCGCCCTCGCCTTCTGCATCCACGTCGTATTCTTCGTACTCGTCATATTCTTCGTATTCGTCCGCGGCGTCCTCCGGCTCTTCTTCGCCGTATCCGCCTTCTTCATATCCGGCTTCTTCGTAGTTTTCTTCTTCGGCTTCCTCCGGCGCCTCGGTTGTTTCCGGCACGGGGGTGGGCGTGCTCTCTTCCGCCTTATCCAGCTTCACTTCGATGCCGTAGACAAACGCCTTGCCCTTGCCCGTCGTTCCGACCACAACCACGTTGTTGTACGCGGCGGGCGACGCCTCAATTTCGCCTTCAATCTGCAGGCTGTCCACCGGGCTGCCCGTGCGGCCCTCCACCAGGTGGATCACGCCATTCTGCTCACACTGGACGATCCAGCCGTTCCCGGCTTTGTCATACAGGGCGATCGGAGAACTCTCGCTCCGGCTGCCCAGGCCGTAGGCCCAGACCACCTTGCCATCGCTCTTGTTCAGGGCAATCAGCGCGGCCGGCGTATCCGCCTTCAGCTTCAGCTTCTCCGCGCCTTCTTCACTCAGGCCGGTCACCGTGTAATACACCAGGTCGCTCAGCCCGTTCTGTCCGATCACGGGAGAGGCCTTCGCGCCGATGTTGTCCTTTTCCTTGTCTTTCTTGCTCTTGAAAACGCCCACGTCCGTGCACCAGATCTGCCGGCCGCTCAGCGCGTCATACCGGCGGATCTGGACGTCGCCGTTCCCCTTCTTCCGGTTGTTCAGCATGTTTGCCGTATAAAGGTTCAGCTCCCGGTTCGCCGTCAGGTCCAGGGCCACCGCCGCCATCACACTGTCGCCGGTATCCACTGCCCAAACAGGCTTCAGGGTGTTCGTGTCCACACACCGCAGCACGCCGCCCATGTCGGCATAGTAGATATATTTGTCATATGCGGCCAGGGAGCTTTCCACTGCCAGCAGCGCGTTGTTCTTCTGTCCCTTCGCCCGGCTGTTCATCGCCACGATGGACGGGGAGATCTGGAATACGCCCAGGGAATAGTCGAAATTCGTTCCCAGCGATTCCAGGTAAACCATGCCGTTCGTTCCGGCGACAATCAGGGTATCGCTCACCCGGTCGATCAGCGCGCTGGTCTCAAAGCTGCCGATGTCGTTCAGCGGCCGGTGATATTTCCCGTCCAGGCCGTCGATCAGCTTCAGTTCCTTCTGGCTGTACAGGTTGTACTGCCGCAGGCCGATCTGCCCGCGCTTGGTCTTCATCTTCCGGGCAAACTGGCCCACCGACATGAACGGATATCCGCCGGGATGCAGCGAGGGCGTGCCCTTCATCGGATAGCCCAGCTTGATGCTGTTGCGGGTGATCTTTCCGTCCTCCAGGTCCAGGAAGCGGATCACGCCGTCCACACCGGGGATAATGACTTCCTTCAGTGCGCCCTTGTCAATCTTGCTTTCCGTAATGTTGCTCTTCGTGCGCACTTCCGTGCTCCACCGGGCAATCACGGGCTGGTCGGTCCACTGGTATCCGTAGAAGGTCTGGTTTGTGCCTCGGGCGCTGCCGGCTTCCGTCTGCCACATCACGGACAGCTTCAGCGGTGTCGCGCTCAGGGTGCCGACGGCCGCGTTCCGGCGGAAGTTGTCTCCGCGGAAGGTCAGCACGCCGAGCTTTTTCCCGTCCTTGGTATATTCGTCCGCCACCGGCATATGGATCAGTTCTTTCGCCGGCCTGCTGTATTCTTTTTCCTTTTTCGTATAGCTGGAGTACACCGTCGTCTGGGTGATCAGGGACGGATCAGCCTCCGCTGCCGCTTCCACGGTCAGGGCCGGGGTCGGCGTTACTTCTTCCGGTTCCGGCGTCGGGGTAGCCGTCGGCGCGGGCGTCAGCAGTGCGGCGGGGGCTTCAGTTTCCTGCTCCTGCGGTCCCGCATTCGGCTGTTCTGTCACCTGTTCTGTCGGCTGGGGTGTCGCTTCGGGCACAGCCTCCTGTGTCGCTTCTCCGTTTGCGCCGGCCTGCGCCTGTGCCCTGTGCTCGTCTTCGTCGTAATAGTCATCGTCTTCCGGATCCGCTTCCGCCGTTCCGGTTCCCGTTCCTTCCATCCCCATGGGCGAGCTCACGCTGATCTCCGCCGTAAATCCGGTATCGGTCCATTCTTCTTCCCCGGCCCGGCGTGCATACAGCATCACCGTGCCTTCAAATCCGGTCGGCACCGGCATCTTGATCGTCCATACCTTGAGGTCCGCGTTATCTCCGAAGATGATCTCCGTTTCCGGTTCCCGGTCGCCGTCCGCCAGAAGCTTCAGCTCCTCCACCTCTTTCCCGGTCTGGGCTGAGAAGGTCAGCGTCTGCGGGGCGATCAGGCCCTGGGTTTCCGGTGCGACAAAGTCGATAATCTGCGGAGCAGCCTTGGTCACGGTCGTATCCTTGCTGCCCAGTCCTTTTACCAGCATCCACCCGGTCAGCACCAGTCCGGCCAGCACCAGCAGCACGACC
>Ga0310694_10004965_pt1 | contig 12770 bp, 9 predicted proteins | sample 174DNAGHGhighgp2_FD_203884 | JGI IMG/M metagenome (GOLD analysis project Ga0310694, IMG submission 203884) | Sheep rumen microbial communities from Palmerston North, Manawatu-Wanganui, New Zealand - 1742 DNA GHGhigh gp2 (v2) (version 2) | ecosystem: Host-associated > Mammals > Digestive system >...
TTCAAAGTTATTCATGGCCATCCCTCCTTATACGGCGGTTGTGGTAATTGCTTTCACCGGGCACTTCGCCGCGCACTTTCCGCACAGCGTGCACTTATCCGGATTGATCCGGGCAAGCGTTCCGTCGAATTCAATCGCGCCGAATTCGCACTGTTTCGCGCACAGGCCGCAGCCGATACACCCGGCAGTGCAGACCTTCTTTACCTGGGGTCCCTTATCCTTGTTCGAGCACTGCACCCGGATGATCCGGCTTTCCGGAATCAGGGTAATCAGTCCCCGCGGGCAGGTCCTGGCACACAGGCCGCAGCTGACGCAGCGGTTCCGGTTTACAACGGCAACGCCGTTCCGGATGGAAATTGCCTGTTCCGGGCATACGTCCACGCAGGAGCCGAAACCCAGGCAGCCGTAGTTGCAGTCGGTGATATTGATGCCGGCCAGCACGGCAGCCCGGCAGTCCTTGATTCCGATATAGTTCCCCTGGTTATGAGTGACGTCACAGGTGCCTTTGCACGCGACAAACGCAACTTTGCGTTCCACGGCTCCGGCCCGGGTACCCATGATATCGCCGATGGCTTCTGCCGCGGCTGCGCCGCCTACCGGGCAGGCATTCACCGGAGCCTCGCCCTTGGCGATTGCCGCTGCCAGCGCGTCGCATCCCGCGTATCCGCAGGCGCCGCAGTTGTTGCCGGGCAGTTTGGAACGGACTTCTACTTCCCGTTCATCCACTTCAACAGCGAATTTCTTTCCTGTGAAAACCAGGCCTGCGCCGACGCAGATGCCGATAGCCGCAATGACCAGTGTGGTTGCCAGAATGATATTCATTCGTTCACACCTCCTCAGTGCGGCAGCCCGCCGAAGCCCATAAACGCGATGGACATCAGCGCGGCGGCAATCATGACAATCGGGGCGCCCCGCAGCGGGGCCGGCAGGTCCTTTTCATTGATCCGGGTACGGATTCCGGCCAGCAGGATGATGGCGATGGTGTAGCCCAGTGCCGTACCAAAGCCGCTGGTGACGCATTCGATGAAGTTGTAGCCATCCTGCACGTTGTTCAGGGCAACGCCCAGTACCGCGCAGTTGGTGGTGATCAGCGGCAGGTAAATACCCAGCGCCTGGTACACCCCGGGAGACTTCTTCTTCAGGAACATTTCCACAATCTGGACCAGCGCGGCAATCACCAGGATGAAGATAATGGTCTTCATGAAGTCCATGCCCAGCGGATTCAGCACATAGTCATACAGCAGGCTGGCCACGGCGCTGGCAATGGTGATCACGAAGATAACAGCCACGCCCAGGCTGGCGGATGCCTTCATCTGTTTGGAAACACCGAGGAATGAACAGATTCCCAGGAACTGGTTCAGCACAACGTTGCTGATCAGGGCACTGCCCACCATAATCATGATCAGTCCGTTCACTTTGCCTCGCCTCCTTCCTTCGCGGCGGCTTCAATGGCCTTGGGCGCCTCCTGCAGCGCTTTCGGCTGCTCTTCCGCGCCGGCGGTTTCTTCCTTCCGGTCACTGCACACAGTGGAACACAGCGCGCAGTTGCCGTCGCATCCGCTCTCCACCAGCTGGCGCTGGCGGGTCTTGATTCCGATGGCATTCATCACGGCGATGATCAGGGCAAATACCAGGAATGCTCCCGGAGGCTGGATGAAGATTGTCATCCCGAAGCCTTCCGGCAGGATCTGGAAGCCGAATACTTTTCCGGCGCCCAGCAGTTCACGGATCGCACCGGCAACCGTCAGTGCGACTGTAAAACCGATGCCCATGCCGATACCGTCCATCACGGAAAGCAGCGGCGTATGCTTGTTGGCGTAAGCTTCCGCGCGGCCGAGGATGATGCAGTTCACCACAATCAGCGGAATGTAGATGCCCAGCGCTTCATAAATGCTGGGAATATAGGCTTTGATCAGCAGTTCCGTCACCGTCACCAGGCTGGCAACAATCACGATATACGCAGGCAGCCGGACCTGGTCCGGAATCACTTTCCGCAGCAGGCTGATCACCAGGTTGCTCAGCACCAGTACCGCCAGGGTGCTCAGGCCCATACCGATACCGTTCATCGCCTGGGTGGATACTGCCAGGGCCGGGCACATGCCCAGCATCAGGACCAGTACCGGGTTTTCCTTGACCAGGCCGTTCCAGAGGCGCTCGAAATACTTTTTCATCTCAATTGCCTCCCTTCGTTGCTTCTTCGCAGAACGCAAGTCCGGCGTTTATACCGTTCACCACAGCCGTGGAGGTAACCGTTGCGCCGGTCAGTGCGCTGATCTCCTGTTCTCCGGACGCGGTGCCCTTGATCAGGCTCAGTTCTCCGCTCCTGCCGGTAAACTGATCCTTGAAGGGCGCTTTATCCGCTTCCATGCCCAGGCCGGCTGTTTCATTCAGTTCCGTGAAGGCGATCTTCCGGACTGCTCCGTCAGGTGTCAGGCCCAGCGCCATGGTCACGTCTCCTCCGAATCCCTTGGCGGTTACGCTCGCGGCATAACCGGCCACCTGGCCGTCCGCAGTCTTGCCGACATAGAATTCGTTGATCTTCGGGGAAGCTTTCTCATCCTGCTTCGCGATCAGTTCCTCCGCCGCGTCCACCCGCTCGAAGGTTTCCGCATCCGGGCACACTTCCTTGTATGCGGCGGTCTTCTTCTGAAGTTCCTGCAGTTCAATGGTTCCCTTGGTCATGGAGTATACGCCGCTCAGCGCCACGCCTGCGATTGCTGCAATCAGCGTCAGGGCGATTACCGGTTTCGGAATCCGGAACGGCTCCCGCTTTACCGGGCGGGTCTTGCCGATCTTCCGGTAAGCCAGCGGCTTCTGGACAATGTAGGTGTCAATCAGGGGCGTGCAGACATTGCCGATAATGATCGCGTAGCTGAAGGAGTCCGCCGTGTTTCCGAACAGCCGGAACACGCCGCCCAGCACGCCGATCAGGCAGCCGTAGATAAACTGTCCCAGCCGGCTGACCGGGCTGGTCACATAGTCGGTCGCCATGAAGAACGCGCCCATCACCACACCGCCGCCGCACAGGTGCGCCAGCAGGAATCTGATATCGAAACCCTGTCCGCCGAACAGCGCGATAAACAGGGTAAATCCGCCCAATACGGAGAAGCATATCTGGCCGTGGATGATATCCATGCTCCACAGTACCAGGCCGCCGATCAGCAGTGCCAGGATGGAACTTCCGATTACGCCGTCCGCGGTGCCGAGGAACATCCGGGTGATGTCCACGGTTCCGTTCATCCTCAGCACGCCCATGGGCGTCGCGGAGGAGGTCGCGTCCAGGATCGGGGAAATGCTCATCGCGTTTGCAAAGGAAATCAGCAGGAAGCAGCGTGCCGCCAGCGCCGGGTTGATGAAATTCTTTCCCAGTCCGCCGAAACAGCCCTTAACAACCGCAATTGCGAACACGGAGCCAATCACCGGCAGGTACAGCGGTGTCCGCGGTCCAAGGGACAGCCCAAGCAGCAGGCCGGTCACAGCCGCACTGCCGTCCCAGATTGTATTCGGCTTATGGACGATCTTGTTGAATACCCATTCGGTCAGAACGGCTGAAAACACAGCCAGCGCGACAATTGCGAACGCCTGCCAGCCGTATGAAATGATTCCGACACAGGTGGCCGGCATCAGGCTCAGCAGCACGACCCGCATGATATACGGGGTTGTCCATCTGTCCCTTACATGGGGAGACGAGGAAATATTCAGTGCCTCGCTCATTTCTGGTTCCCCCCTTCCCGTTTCTTCGCGGCGGTAATTTCCGCCTTGGCTTGCTTGAACACCTGCATCAGCGGCCGTTTTGCCGGGCAGATGAACGTGCAGCTGCCGCACTGGATACACTCCAGGCCGTACAGCTTCTTTTCATACCGGGCCAGGTCCCCGGCGATTGCCGCGTCGGCCATCAGCTGGGGCATCAGCCCGACCGGGCATACCGTGGTGCAGCGTCCGCAGTGCAGGCAGGCGGTCATCAGTTTCTCCGCATCCTCCACCGGGTCTTCCGCCAGCACGGTCAGTCCGTTGTTCTGCTTCTGGATCGGAATATCCAGGCTGCCGATCGCAATGCCCATCATCGGGCCGCCGGCCAGTGCTTTGGCAGCTTTGCATCCTTCCTTGATGCCGCCGCACTCCTCCAGCAGCTCCGCATAGCTCGTCCCGACCCGCACGAAGAAGTTGCCGGGTTCCTTCACCGCATCGCCGCTCACAGTGAAGCACTGGCTGAAAAGCGGTTCATGGTACAGGACGGCGCGCTGGATTGCATACAGCGTACCCACATTCTGCACCAGGCATCCCACATCTGCAGGCAGCTTGCTGATCGGGAAATCAACACCGGTAACCGCCTGGATCAGGCTGCGTTCACCGCCCTGCGGGTATTTGGTAATCATTTCCTGTACGCGGATTTTCGGTTTCCCGGAGACTGCGATCCGCATAGCATGGATTGCCTCGGGCTTGTTTTCCTCAATGCAGATAACGCCCTCCGCATTCGGGAAAAGGCGGAGTACCAGTTCCAGCCCTTCCGCAATCGCCGTGGACTGCGTGCGCATCAGCTGGTCATTGCAGGTCAGGTAGGGCTCGCATTCCGCACCGTTGGCGATTACATACTGGATTGCTTCCGGATCTTTGGGTTTCAGCTTCACATGGGTCGGGAATCCGGCGCCGCCCAGGCCGACAATACCAGCCTCCTGCACACGGCTGATGATATCGTCGTTGGACAGGTGGGATGCGCTTTCCTTCTGCGTAAAGTCCGCAAAGGGGGTAAACTGCCCGTCATTGTCGATCACGATGCAGTCAATCATACCTCCGCCCAGCACCCGGCGCTTTTCAACAGCCTTTACTTTGCCGGAGCAGCTGGAATAGATATGGGCGGAAACAAATCCATCCGCCTCTGCGATTTTCTGGCCTGTCAGCACCTCGTCTCCCCGTTGGACCAGCGGCTTTGCGGGCTTCCCGATATGCTGCTGGAGCGGAAATACCATTTCCCCTTTCGGGTCAAACAGGCGCAGCCGGGCCTCACGGCTCAGCTCCTTCCGCTCCTCCGGGTGCACCCCGCCGCGAAACGTGTTTCTCACTGTGATACTGGCTCCTTTCCATTGCGTTTTTGATTTATCTTCCGGCTTTCCGCTCGGTTTTGACTTCGTACATCCGGGCGTCGGCGACCTTGATGCAGTCATCCATCGTCTTTCCCTCCGAAGCCTCCGCACTGCATGTGCCGATGGAGAATCCAAGCTGGAACGGCATCCCTGAACTGCGGTTGTATTCATCCGCTGCTGCCAGGATCCGTTTTTTCAGGTCTTTCTCATTCCATTGGGCAATGATCACAAATTCATCACCGCCGTACCGGATAATGATGTCCTCCGGATCACAGCACTCCGACAGGATCCACGCGGATGCTTTCAGCGCCTCATCGCCTGCATTATGGCCGTAAAGGTCGTTGATAAGCTTCATGTCATCCATATCCGTAAAAAGGACCTGGGCACCGCCGTCCCGTTCCATCAGCCAGTCAAACGTTTCCTGCCCGAAGCGTTTCAGTCCGAACCGGTTGTAAAGGCCGGTCAGGCTGTCCCGCACATACAGTTCATCCAGCGTCTCATTGAACTGTCGGAGCAGTTCCTTCTTCCGCACGTTTTCAATGGCGATTTCCAGGAAGTTGAAAATGCTCTCATGCAGGTTCATCTTCGCCGCGTCGCTGATGCCGTCCAGCGCGATATACCCGATGGAATAAGTGTTGTAATGCAGCGGATAGAACATCATGAACCGTTCCCGTTTCAGCAGGGTCTCCGGAAGGAGCTCCCCGGTCGGGAACCGGACAAATTCATACTTTTCGGTGCCGTGCGAATGGCCGCTTTTCCGGACCGCCAGGATCATTTCCTCGCCGAAGGGCTTCTCCTCCTCGGGCCATTCACTCTTGTCAAAATGATCAAAGTAATAGTCATTGAAACACAGGTATATATCCTGGCAGCCGAAAATCCTGCGGTTTTTGCCGACGGTCTCCACCAGCTCCTGCAGGTTGTTGGCCTCAAACAGGTCTTCAGCCATCTGGCCCTGCAGGTTATAGAAATCCTTCAGGAAACGGGTCTGCTGGAAATACAGTTCCCGGATCGTACCCGGCCGGGCGGTTTCGGAACATCCGCAGGATTGGGAGCAGACCACGCGGAAATCCGTGAGGAATTCGCTCGGGGAATCATTTCCGTCGATCATGCTGATCAGCAAGTCCATCGCCTGGTAGTTCTGGGCCTGGTTGTCTCCCCCCACCGTGGAAAGCCGCGGGCTGGAAAGTTCAGAACTCGCCAGGTTGTCAAACCCGGTTACAATCACGTCCTGCGGGATCCGGATTCCGTGGTTTTTCAGGGCGGTCATCAGGCCAATCGCCATCTCATCATTTGCGCAGATAAACGCATCCGGCATTTCCCGTTTTTCCCGGACCCAGGCGTCCGCAAGTTCTGCGCCATCGCTCGTACGCCATGTGGCGGGGACAATCTGCACGTCATGTCTCGGGACATTGTTTTCCCGGCATGCGTCTTCAAAACCTTCCAGCCGTTCCCTGGCTTCCGGGCTGCCGTTTTCTGTATTGCCTGTCAGGTAAACCAGCGTTTCCGCATGATGATTGCGGATCACATGGTTCACAATTTCCCGCTGGGCCGCACGGTTGTCAAACCGTATCAAAGAGCACCCTTTCATCGGGGCCCCGATGCTGACTGCCGGAACCCCGGCTTCCACGATCCGGCGTTCAATGGCATCCCGCACCCTTTTCAGCACAATCTGATTGCCCTGCACCAGCACCCCGTCAAATTTGCGCAGGTCGGGCAGGTCAAAAATGATATATTCGCTTTTGTCCTTTGCGTTGTCCAGGTCCTTGCCCAGGCAGTCAAAAATATAGATATACACGTTTTCATGGTCGTCCACATACCGCTTCAGGCCATGCAAAGTGCTTTCAACCAGCTCATAATTCCAGTCAACCGTAAAAAAGGCGATCCGGTACTGTTGCTTGTCTGGACCCATGCTTCAGTCTCCTTTTTGATCTCCTGTTTTTGGGGACCCCTTTCCCGGTTGAAAAAGGGAAATCCGGAATAAATTTACGGTTATTTTATTGTAAGATGAATCACCCTCAATGTCAATATTTGATTAGGGTCCCGCCCTGTATCCAAGGATGAAAATCCATTTGACGGAACTGTTGGAAAACGATATCATAATGATACTTAATAGTGAGGTGAAGACCATGCGGAAACTTCCGGCATTGCTGCTGGCATGTATGCTGTGCCTTTTTTCCGCATGTCCGTCTTCCGGGGCGGCTTCACCGGAAAACACGATTCTCATCAGCGGGGATTATGAATACATTCTCCAGGACAACGGAACTGCCATGATCACGCGTTTTACGGGAGATGCGGACGTGGTCGTTGTTCCTGCCCGGCTCGGCGGGGTCCCGGTATCTTCCCTGGGGGAGAAATCCTTTGCCTGGTGTCCTTCCCTGCTGGATGTCACGATTCCTGAAGGCATCACTTCCATTGGTGACTATGCCTTCCTCTATTGTACCGGCCTGGCGGCTGTATTCCTGCCGGACACCCTGAACGACATCGGCCGGAACCCGTTTACTGCCTGCAGCATGCTGGCTGACATCATTGTTTCAGAGGATCATCCTGCGCTCCTGTGGGATGACGGTGTGCTTTTCAGCCGCCGGGACCGCAGGCTGGTCACCTTTACCGCAATGCGTCCCTGCGGGCCCTATACCGTTCCGGCCGGTATGACCACCATCGGAGCGTCCGCATTCTATGCATGTGATAACCTGACAGAACTTATCCTGCCGGATTCCGTTACCGCTATCGGACAGAAGGCGTTTGGCCTCTGCACCGCCCTGCGGTCCGCCATACTGCCGGACAGTATTGATTTCATCGGCGCATCTGCGTTTTATGGCTGCCGTGCCTTGCGTTCACTGGTCATTCCGGATTCCGTCACTTCCATTGCGGAAAAGACGTTCGAGGACTGTACCGGTCTCCGGGAGCTCATCCTTCCCGGGTCTGTCAGGACTGTCGGGGAGCGCGCGTTTTGCAACTGTTACGCGCTGGAAGCAATCGATCTTCCTTTGCGCCTGAAAGTCATCAGCCGGAGTGTCTTTGCCGGCTGCCGGAGTTTGCTCCGTATCACCCTGCCGGGACGGGTTACCCGGATTGATGACGGTGCTTTCCTGGACTGTACCGGACTGGAAAGCATCGAACTTCCTGCCGGCATCCGTTCGGTCGGTGCAGATGCGTTCTCCGGCTGCTGCAGTCTTCGGGAAATTAACCTGCCGCCCGAATGCGCCGAAATCGGTCCCGGAGCGTTCCGGAGCTGCTTTGCGCTCGCCTCTTTCAGGGTCCCGGAATCTGTGGGGGAAATCCCGGATGAACTGTTCGCCGGATGTACCGGACTGACGGAAGTATTCCTTCCGTCAGGTATCCGTGCCATCGGGGCCCGGGCGTTCCTGGCCTGCGGCCGGGTTGCGGAAGTCATCATTCCGGACAGTGTGCGTTCCATCGGACCGCAGGCCTTCATGGGCTGCCGGAACCTGCTCCGCATCTCACTGCCGGATCCGCCTGCGGATATTGCGTCTGACGCGTTTGAACAGTGTGACAGCCTGGCCGGACTTTCTTAAATCAATCCATCTGCAGTACAGGCGCCCGCCATTCCGGCAGGCGCCTGTTTTTATATTTCCCTGATCCATGCGGCAATATCGTTCATTACTTCGTCCCGGTTCAGTTCATTCAGGACCTCATGCCGGCATTCCGGATAGATTTGGGTAGTTACCTGCGTATGTCCGCTCTCCTTCAGCATTTCCGCGACCTTCCGCACTCCGGCTCCGTAATCTCCCACCGGATCCATTCCTCCGCTGATCAGCAGGATGGGAAGTTCCGGCGGAATTCCCCGGGCCCATGCAGCTGTGTTGGAAGCGGCGTTGACCCGGACCAGGTCGCTCATACCCTGTACTGTAAACAGGAATCCGCAGTACGGATCCGCCACATACTTATCCACAATATCCCGGTCCCGGGTCAGCCAGTCAAACGGGGTCCGTCCCTCAAACTTTTTCCCGTATGTTCCGAATGCCATGGTATTCATCAGGCCGCTCTTGTGCTTTTTCCCGCGCACCGCACCGATGATGGCAGCCGCCGCTTTTCCCGCGCCGGCAGCGGGATTGGGGCCGCCGGTCCCCATAAAGACCGCACCCGCAAATCCGTCCTGCGGATAACGGGATACATACATCCGCACAATGAATGACCCCATGGAATGGCCCATCACAATCAGCCTGCAGGATGGATGCTCCTGTTTTGCGCGCAGCACCATTTCCCGATAATCATCAATCAGGGCATTCCAGCCGCCGCGTTTTCCGAACCAGCCCTTCAGTTCCGGATCCTGGTTGGATTCGCCGTGGTTGGCCATATCATGCATATATACAGCAATCCCGTGATCGCACAGGAATTGGATAAAACCCTCATATCTTTTCTGATGCTCCGCCATACCATGGTGAATCACCATCACGGTTTCAAAATAACCGTCGTCCGGTGTGTAGATATGGGCGCTGATCTCACATACGCCCGTTTTGGAAGGAAAGTGAAACGGGATGTTCTTCATGGCTTGTCCCTCCCCAAAGGTTTATATTGTCTTTGTCTCTTGCCACATTTGTACCATATTTTTCCGGATCATGCAACCGTTTCCGCGGCTTTCCGCCTGCCTTCACCGGGTTTGTATACCCGGGGCCAAAAAAGGATGCCCCGTTTCTGCTCAGGGCATCCTTTTCAGCGGCATCGCTTCCATACTGTCAGATATCGTTTTATTCCCGGAGGTCATTTTCCGTACCGTCAGAGGATTCCAGGGCGGCGTTTTTCATTTCCCCGGCTGCTGCCGCCGCGCCGGCCAGGCGTTCTTCCGCCTGTTTCCTTTTCTTCTCCCGCCGGATCAGCCGCTTGTCATTCAGCACGGTCCCCACGCCCACAATCAGGAACATGTAATACGTGAAGAACCGCCAGATCAGCAGGCCGACGCCGATTGTGCCGTCCGTAAATATCCCGGCAAAATAGGCCATGAATCCGCCCTCCTGGGCGCCGCTCGCGCCGGGAAGGGGCGTATAACTGGCCGATACAAACAGCAGGCAGCTCATCGTCAGGATCTGGTACCACGGCGTCCCGCTCAGTCCAAACGCATAGTAGGTAAACACGATCGATCCGGTCATTCCCAGCATGCTCAGTGCGCTGAACAGGATCTGCAACAGGATCTGCCCGGGGGAATGGATCAGGGCAATCATCGCCGCGTGATAGGAATCCAGGATCTCGGTGATCTTGGCAATGGTGGCTTTCTTATCCCGCACCAGGTGCATTTTCGCCAGCAGTGAGATCAGCCATTCAATCACAGCCTGGATCAGGTTCCGTTTGAACGCGGCAAGCAGCACCAGCGGAACAGCGATAAAGTTTATCGCCCAGCCAATCCTTGCCGCCCAGATCAGGCCGCCCAGCTGGCTGTATGCAAATGTCCGGTTGGCAATCAGCAGGCCAAGGGTCATCATGCAGATCGTCAGCTGGTTGGAAACAAAGCGGATTGTAACTGCGGTGGTACCGTAGGCCACCGGAATTCCCGCCTTCCGCAGGCTGTTCACCTGCATCGGCTGTCCGCCGGCGGCGCTGGGGGTAATGTTGCTGTAGTAGAATCCGATCAGTGCCACACCGATCACCCGGCCGAGGTTGATTTTATATCCTTTGGACCGCAGGTAACTCCAGGTACCGGCTCCTTCAAACCCGGCATATGCCGCCCAGCACAGGAACAGACCGAGCACCCACTTGAGGTCCATGGAAGCAAGCGCCTTCCAGGCATTCTTCATCTCAGGGTTGCTGAAAGCGATAATAATCACTGCAGTGATGGAAATAATAATCACCAGTGCACTGAGTACCCGCTTGATCGTGCGATTCATGTCTGACTCCTTGCTGCTGTTTTTCCGGTTAATGGGTATACTGCTTCGCCTTATTCCCGGTTCGAGATAACGGCCGCGGAATACGGCGGTATGTTGAATGTCAGGTATCCGTCCGTCACGGTACCCTGCGCTGTGCTCTCAGTTTCGTGCGCTTCCTGGGTTGTCAGGATCCGGCGGTAGAAGGCCTCTCCTTCCTCCGCGCCTGCGTCCCGGACGAAAAGGCGGAAATCGGTCCATCCGCCCGTGTTGTTCACTGCGATGATGCAGCGGCAGTTTTCGTCAAACCGCGCATACGCAATCCGTCCGTAATCCGCCAGCAGCGGTTTCAGGCTGCCGTGCGCCAAAACAGGCAGCTCCTTCCGCAGGGCAATCAGGTCCCGGTGAAGGTCAATCAGGCTTTTATCCTCATGCCCCCACGGATATGTTCTCCGGTTATCCGGATCTGTCCAGCCCACCTGGCCCGCCTCATCCGCATAATAGACGGTCGGCGCGCCCGGCCATGTCATCTGGATCGTTACTGCTTCCCGGAAAATGCCTTTGTTGATTCCCGCGGCAGCTGCGCCGGATCCGACTGTCGTCATCCGGCCGACCATTCGGTTGGTCCGCGTCAGGAACCGGGAATGATCGTGATTACTCAATTCATTCATTGCGGTAATCAGGCTCGGGTATTTCAGGTGAGCCATCTTTTCCCTCATGATGCCGAAGAACGCGCTGCCGTTCTGGTACAGGTCATCCCGGTAGGAATCGGAATGTTTCTCCATTCCCGTCAGGAACCAGGATACCGGTTCCATAAATGCGTCATAATTCATCACGGTATCCCATTCCCGGCCATTCAGCCACGGGGTGGGATCCCCATAGTGTTCCGCGATAATCAGGGCGTCCGGGTTCACCGCCTTCACCCGTTTCCGGAAATCCTGCCAGAAGCTGTGGTTGTACTCCTTGCTGTGTCCCAGGTCCGCCGCGACATCCAGGCGCCATCCGTCAATGCTGTACGGCGGTGCCATCCACTTCTCTGCAATTTTCAGGATCTGCTCCCGCAGTTCCGGGGATCCTTCGTAGTTCAGCTTTGGCAGCGTGGAATATCCCCACCAGCCTTCATACGCGGGAGACCGGCCGTTACCGGATTCATTGAAGTGGAAATAGTTCCGGTAGGGGCTGTGAACGCTCTGGAAGGCGCCCGGCAGGAAACCGGCCTTCCCCAGGTAAATTCCCTCGTGGTCCATCCATTTGTTGAAGGATCCGCAGTGATTGAACACACCATCCAGGATGATGCGCATTCCCCGGCGGTGCAGTTCCTCGCACAGCCTGGCAAACAGCGCGTCGCTCTTTTCCAGGTTCTCTGTGGAGGTTACCCGCCGGATGTACCGGGGCGCGTATCCGTTATGCTTCTCCCACAGCTGCATCTCATGCTCGATGTCATCGGTGATCACTCCGAAGTGGGGATCCACATGTTCGTAATCCTGGGTATCGTATTTATGGCTCGAAGGGGAAACGAAGATCGGGTTCAGGTAAAGCACCTCAATCCCGATTCCCTGCAGGTAATCCAGCTTGTCCATAATCCCCTGCAGGTCCCCGCCGTAGAATGAACGGATATCCGTGTCGGTCGGCAGTGCGTCCCAGTCGCTGATATGTTTCGCATGCCCGATCGTATAGTAATACTCGTTGTCCGTCACATCGTTCGACGGATCCCCGTTGAAAAAGCGGTCCGTGAAGATCTGGTACTGAACGGCGCCCTTGGCCCATTCCGGCACATGGAACCCGGGAACAAAACGGAATGCGTATACCGGATTAAAGTCCAGTGTGGTGCCTTCTTCCACCCGTGCGCCGCTCTTGTCATAGGCGATCCGGCC
>Ga0310694_10004966_pt1 | contig 12770 bp, 8 predicted proteins | sample 174DNAGHGhighgp2_FD_203884 | JGI IMG/M metagenome (GOLD analysis project Ga0310694, IMG submission 203884) | Sheep rumen microbial communities from Palmerston North, Manawatu-Wanganui, New Zealand - 1742 DNA GHGhigh gp2 (v2) (version 2) | ecosystem: Host-associated > Mammals > Digestive system >...
GACAACCGGCTGGCAGTGCTGACCGATGTAGCCTATCCGCGCATCCTCGTGACGATGGGCGGCACCGACGACTTCCGCGAGCCCATAGAGGTGGATGCCGAATCGTTTATCGGAGTCAAGAGCTTCAAGGCACGCGGCAAGCGCGTCACCACGCTCACCGTGGCCAGTGTGGAAGAACTGGAGCCTCTGCGCTGGCCCGAACCGGCAGCCGAAGAGGAGGAAACTGCCGAGGAGCCCGACCAGCCCGATGCAGACGAAGAGCTGCCGCAGTCGCTGCCCGACACAGAAAGCGACGACACCGAAGACGAGCCCGAGACCGAAGACGAGAAGAGCCAGCAGGACGTAGCCGACGAGCTGAACGGCCAGCTTCATCTGTTTGATTAAACCAATGGCAAGGGTGAAAGCGCTGAGTCTCATAAAGTTTCCAAGCCGCCTCTGGGCCGCCCTCTGCGGCCTGTTGTGCGCCCTGTCCGTCTGCGCCCAAGGCGGTCCGACGGACGAGACGTGGCTGGTGGGCATCGGCCGCCTGCGCCAGCAGGACACCTACCTCTCTCCGCTCCACTACCGCGGCCCGCAGCTCACCTTCGTTCGCGAGACGTTCCATCCCACTCGCCGCTGCCAGCAGCGCATCGTCTTCCAGAGCTATCTGCAGGGCGCCTTCTCCTACACCGAAAACAAGCCGGGCACGGCCAACGAGTGGGGCGGCCGACTGGGCTACAATGCCGGATGGCACTACCAGTGGACACCGCTCTCCGGCCTCCGTCTGATGGCTGGCGCACTGGTGGGCACCCGCCTCGGCATTGTCTATAACGACCAAGGCGGCAACAACCCTGCGCAGGGACGTGCCGCCATAGATGTCTCGGCCTCCGTCTTGGCGTCTTATCACTTCCGCCTCGGCCGCAAGACGCTCGGTGTGCGCTATCAGGCCCTCCTGCCGCTGGCCGGCTGCATGTTCTCGCCCCAGTACGGGCAGAGCTACTACGAGCTCTCGGAGGGCAACCGCGACCACAACATCGTCTTCACGCAGCCCTTCTGCGCGCCCAGCCTGTGGCAACTGCTCAGCATTGACATTCCATTCCGCCGCTACACCCTGCGCACAGGCTACCTGAGCGACATTCGCCAGAGCCATGTCAATGGCATCAAGTCGCACGACATCAGCCGCTCCTTCATGCTCGGCTTCGTCAAGCGTTTCAGCATCGTTTCACCAAAATTGGATTAGATATTAGAGTCTCCCCTCCCTCGGTCAATCGTGCGCTATGTGTTCAAGCGATTGGTGAGGGCTTAGCCCGAAGATGTTCCGGGTTGGGGGTGAGGCTACTATTTACGCCCCTCTCCTCGGAGAGGGGTTGGGGGTGAGGCTGCTATTTCTTCCCTATTCGTTTTGTGATACCTATGGCACCGGTCGGGCAGACGAGGCGGCAGAGGTGGCAGCCCACACACTTCGTGCCTACGATGCGCGGTTGGCGCTTCTCGGTGTCGAAGGCGATGGCCTGATGTCCGCCATCCATACACGAGGTGTAGCAGCGTCCGCAGCCTATGCAGCGCTCGCGGTCAATCTTCGGATAGACAATCGTATCGCGGTCCAAGTCGGTGGGTGTCACAAAGTTGGGTACTTCCTCGCCCACCAGCGCATCGAGTTTCTTCAAGCCGCGCTCCGCCAGATAGTTCTGCAGTCCCAGCACCAGATCGTCTATGATGCGATAGCCATACTGCATCACAGCGGTGCACACCTGCACGTTGCGGCAGCCCAGCTGTATGAACTCCAGTGCATCGCGCCACGTCTCTATGCCGCCTATGCCGCTCAGTTCTATGGGTTTGCCGTGCGCCCCGTTCATCATCGGCACCTGAGCCATCTCCAGTATGTAGCGCAGTGCAATGGGTTTCACGGCTCGGCCCGACAGACCCGACACCGCCTTCCGTCCCGACACTGCGGCCCGGTCGCCCATTGTCACGCTCTTTATCGTATTGATGGCCGAGATGGCATCTGCATTGGCAAAGTAGGCCGCAATGGCCGGCTGGCTGATGTGCGTGATGTTGGGTGTCATCTTCGGGATGACCGGGATGCTCACGCTCCGCTTCACGTAAGCCGTCAGGAAGAGCACCTGCTCCGCGTTCTGTCCCACGTCACTGCCCATTCCGGCCAGTCGCATCTGCGGGCACGAGAAGTTCAGTTCCACTGCGTCCACCCCGGCCTCCTCGGCCATCTTGGCCAAGTCTATCCACTGCTCCTCGGTCTGCCCCATGATGCTGGCCACCACCACCTTCGAGGGATAGTCCCTCTTCAGTCGGTGCAGGATGTCGAAGTCCATCTCCACCGGATTCTCGCTCAGCTGCTCCATGTTGCGGAACGCAAAGAAGTCGCTCCGGCCTCCGTCCTGCACCGCATCAAAGCGTGGCGACACCTCGCGGATATCCTGCAGGCAGATGGTCTTGTAGAAGACGCCTGCCCAGCCCGCCTCGAAGGCGCGCGCCACCATCTCGTAGTTCGTGCAGATGGCCGACGAAGCCAGGAAGAAAGGATTCTCGCAGCGGATGCCGCAGAAGTCGATGGCCAGCGACACAGGCTCCGCAGTCGCCCCCTCGCCGCATTCGGCCGTCAGGCAGCGACGCAGTTCGCGGATGCGGATGGGTCGGTCGTAGTGGATGCAAGCCCGTTCGGCCGCCTCCAGTTCTTCGTCCGTGCACTGGGCAATCCACTGTCCGGCCAACTTCTCGTTGTCAAACCGAATGGCACGTATGGCACGTGCCGGATCGCCATTCTTACACACCTTGCTGCATGGCGCGTCAGCGCACAAGAGGCAGCGCATAGCTTCTTCTTCGAGTCTGAGACCGGAGCATTTCATATTTTCTGTTTTTAGGGATTGGTCGCCGCAAAAATACAAAAAAGAAACTGAAATGAAAGAAGAAAACGAAAAAATACGTAACTTTGCCACCACAGAAACCACCGAAACCACATGAAGCCACGCCTCATACCCCTCCTCTTCGCCCTCTGCATGGCCTGCGTCTCGTGCGTCCAAGAAGACGAGCACCCCGACACGCCCGAGGGCAACCTGCAGGCACTGTGGGAAATCATCGACCAGCACTACTGCTTCCTCGACTACAAGGCACAGTCCATCGGACTCGACTGGAGCCGCGTGGGAGCCCAGTACCGCAGCCGCCTCAATCCCCAGATGAGCAGCCCGCAGCTCTTCGAAGTCCTCACCGAGATGCTCTCGCACCTGCAGGACGGACACGTCAACCTCTTCAGCAGCATCGACATGGGACGCAACTGGTCGTGGAAGGACGACCATCCCGCCCAACTCGACCGCGAGCTGCGCGACCGCTACCTCGGCACCGCCTATCGCATAGCCGGTGGCATCAAATACCGCATCCTGCCCGACAACATAGCCTATGCCGTCTACGAGAGCTTCACAGACGGCATTGGCGAAGGCAATCTCGACGACATGTTCTTCTACCTCCGCCTCTGCGACGGCCTCATACTCGACCTCCGAGGCAACGGAGGCGGCACCCTCACCCACGCCCAGCGGCTCGCCCAGCGCTTCACCAACCAGAAGCGCCTCGTCGGCTACATCAGCCACAAGACCGGCCCCGGCCACTCCGACTTCAGCCGCCCCGAAGCCCAGTACATAGAGCCCAGCCACGGCGTCCGCTGGCAGAAGCCCGTAGTCGTCCTCACCAACCGCCAGTGCTACAGCGCCACCAACACCTTTGTGCGCGACATGCAGGTCATGCCACTCGTCACCACCCTTGGCGACCAGACAGGCGGCGGCTCCGGCCTCCCCTTCAACAGCGAGCTGCCCAACGGCTGGGGCGTCCGCTTCAGCGCCTGCCCCATGTTCGACGCCCAGATGCGCCAGATAGAGTTCGGCATCGCACCCGACATCCCCGTCGCCCTCGACTCAGCCGACGTAGCCCACGGCCACGACACCCTCATCGAAGCCGCAAGGAAAGAACTAAAGAAGTAAGCCTCATCCCCAACCCAGAACATCTTCGGGCTAAGCCCTCACCAATCGCTTGAACGCATAACGCGCGATTGCTCCTCGGAGAGGGGCGTAAACTATGAACTATGGACTATGCACTATGGACTAATAAAATGAACCGCAGACTATTTCTTCGCACATCCGCCCTTGCAGGCGCGGCCTGCTTGGCCGACTGGCAGACAGCCTATGCACGAGGCACCAAAGACCCACTCGTGGGCCTTCCTTGGCCCGGATGGAAACCCGGCCAGATGCAGATACATTTCATCTATACAGGCGTAGCCGAGTCCGCCTTCTACATCCTGCCCGACGGCACCACCCTGCTGCTCGACTGCGGCGACCACAACGCCATCGGACGCGGTCGTCTGGCCGTACCCGTCCTGCCCTCGCCCCAGCGCCATTCCGGCGAGTGGATAGCCCGCTACGTCCAGCGCGTCAATCCCCATGGCAGCGATGTCGACTACATGATGCTCTCCCACTACCACAACGACCACGGCGGCAGCGCCACCTTCCATGCCGGCCTCATGGACTGCGACGGCCAGCAGCTCGCCCTCAGCGGCTTCGCTCAGGCAGCCCAGACCCTCAACTTCCACACCGCCTTCGACCGCTGCTGGCCCTATTACACCGACCCCATACCCCTGCTCGACCACAAGAGCGCCGACAACGTAGACCACATGCGCCGTTTCTACGCCTACATGCACGAGCACCGCGGCCTCCAGATCCAGAAGTTCCGTGTCGGCGCCACCAATCAGGTAGCCCTCCTCCACACCCCCGAGCGCTATCCCCAGTTCTCCATCCGCAACATCTGCGGCAACGGACGCATCGCCACGCCCGACGGCCGCATCATCGACCTCTACGAGCAGCGCAAGCGCGAGAACCCCGAGGTCCTCAACGAGAACGGCATGAGCCTCGGCATGCTCATCTCCTACGGCCCCTTCCGTTTCTACACGGCCGGCGACTTCTCCGACACCATCCGGCTCTCCGACGGCACCAAGACCGCCATCGAAGACCGCTTGGCCGACGTCCTTGGTCCCGTCAATGTCGCCAAGGTCAACCACCACGGCCACTACTCCATGCCAGCGCGTCTGGTCAGTGCCCTTCAGGCGCAGGTCTATGTCTCGTGCGTGTGGGATCAGCTCCACAACGTCTCACCCGTCATGGAGCGTCTCTCCGACCGCAGTCTCTATCCCGGTCCTCGCATCCTCTGCCCCGGCATCATGCCTGCCGAGCGTCGTGCCGAGGATGCCGGCCAGCCGTGGCTCAATGATGTGGAACGAGCCTCCTTCGAGGGCGGCCACGTAGTGCTCTGCGTAGAGCGCGGCGGCAAGCGCTACTCCGTCAGCTACCTCACCGCAGCCGACGAGAGCATGACCGTGCGCAGCGTCATGCACTTCCGCAGCGACCGGGGAGAGTGACGACAGCCCCCTACCCCCTAAAGGGGGAATAACTATGGACTATGGGCAGCCCCCTACCCCCCTGAAGGGGGAATAACTATGGACTACAAACTCTCACCAGCTCCCTCCCCTCGCGGGCAATCGCGCGTTATGCGTTCAAGCGATTGGTGAGGGCGCAGCCCGAAGGTGGGCAAGGGCTGGGAAGGGGGCTTGCACTATGGACTAAGAACTCCTTCCCAAAAGTTTTTTTCCCGAAAAAACCTACACGCCTACACTTTTCTGCCCTAACATCCTGAATTGCTGCACGGTAAGAGGGTGTAGGTTTTGGTGTAGGTTAGGCCCAAACGTGTAGGTAAACCTACACTCGAACCGCTTGCCTACACCCGAACCTACACACCCCAAACGCGCTGCAACACAACGCAATACGTGTGCAAAGTGTAGGCGTGTAGGTTTTTTCGCGCAAAATTTCTTGGGAGCGAGGTTGCCGAATCCCGTTTCCACGCCAAAAGGCGGTGGCCGCAAATAATTATGGCACAGGCAAGTTTTTTTATAAAGAGCACGAATATTATTCCTTTTTTTGTATATTTGTGGGCGGAAAACAGCGATTATTTCAAAGTATGGCAAAGAGAGATATAAAATTATCAGAGCTGCCTGAAGAGGTGACAGAAGACGGATTGAAGATTTATGGCCCTACGTCCTACGAGACGCAGATTGCGATATTAAGTCACTATCTGCATACCATTAAAGATAGGTGTGACATTGCTTCTGGCGAGAAACGAAAAGAGATTCTTGGAGTTATACATGATTATATTGAATTCAAGAAGCAAACAGACAAGTCAGATAAATGGTCGAATGTTGATGAGGAAAGTGTTGTGTCAATGGTTGCAGAGGACAGTCCCCTGCAATACGATTTGTTTTCAGAATTCTATAAAGTACCGTTCCCTGCCCCGGAGAATCCCAAGTTCACTTTCATTGATTTGTTTGCAGGTATGGGAGGTTTCCGTCTGGCAATGCAGGCACAGGGCGGTAAATGTGTGTTCTCTTCTGAATGGAATGCTTATTCGCAGAAGACGTATTTCTCCAACTTCGGTGATATGCCTTTTGGCGACATAACCAAAGAAGTTACTAAATCGTATATCCCTGAGAAGTTTGATGTTCTTTGCGCAGGATTTCCTTGTCAGCCATTCTCTATTGCCGGCGTTTCTAAAAAGAAAAGTCTTGGTCGTGAAACCGGCTTTAAAGACAAGACTCAAGGAACACTTTTCTTTGATGTTGCTGATATCATCAGCCGCCACCGCCCCAAAGCATTCTTCTTGGAGAATGTGAAGAACCTGACTTCGCACGATAAGGGAAATACCTTTCGTGTTATTTATGACACGCTTAAGGAATTGCGTTATTCTGTGCATTATCTTGTAATGGATGGTCAAACATACGTACCGCAGCATCGCGAGAGAATAATGATAGTAGGCTTCGATGAAGATGTCTATGGTGGAAAAGAGACGTTCACCTTCCCTGAGCAGCACGAAGCAACACGCAGTGTCAAGGAAATCCTTGATCCCAACATTGACCCCAAATATACGCTGAGCGACAAATTATGGGCATACTTGCAGAACTACGCTGAAAAACATCGCGCAAAGGGTAATGGATTTGGTTATGGGCTTGTTGACCTCAATGGTATTACGAGGACACTTAGTGCTCGCTATTACAAGGATGGTTCAGAGATTTTGATTCCTCAAGGCAAAGGTAAGAATCCTCGCCGTCTATCTCCACGTGAATGTGCACGTCTGATGGGCTATCCCGATGAATACAGAATAGACCGCGTTTCTGACGTCCAAGCCTACAGACAATGCGGAAACTCTGTGATTGTGCCGTTAATTACGGCTGTTTCAGAACAAATAATTAAAACCCTTCATATAGCATAAATGTTATGAATGAACTTTTAGCTTCAGCCATTCAAAGTGTAACGCAATCAAAAGGTGCGTTCTGTCGTTTCCTTTCTGCCAACGACACCCATGCAACAGGCGGACATCAATACGGTTTCTTATTGCCAATTGCAGCCTATCCTATAATTTTCAATCAAGACAAGGTTAAAGGAGAGAACAAGGATAAGATGGTGAAAATCCGCTGGCAAAATGACTTGGTGACGGATAGCCGAATGACTTATTACGGAAAAGCGAAAAATGAGCTGCGTATTACTCGTTTTGGAAATGACTTCCCATATTTTGATGAAGATCATGTTGGCGATTTGTTGATTGTAGCAAAGCAAACTGATGATGATTATGAGGGTTTCGTGTTGAGTACGGAGGATGACATTGATACGTTTATGTTGCACTTTAACCTCGCAGCAGATCGACCGAATCAGATAATTGATGTTGCAAATATTGTAAGCACCATAAGCGAAAAAACGTCCCTTCAGGTTGCTATCGATGAAGCTATCAAGGATTTGAAAGATTTCCCTCAGACATCAGAAATGGGGAAAATGGCTCAAGAGCTGTTTAACAAGCTTAATAGAATTGATACTGAGAGTATATGTCAATCTCCAGATAAGATACTTCTCAACTGGTATGATACGGAACTGTCAATGTTCCGTTCTCTGGAGGAAAAGGTATATAAGCCCATCTATACAAAGCCATTTGCAGATTGTCAATCCTTAATAGAGTTCTCCAACAAGATACTGAACCGTCGAAAATCACGCGCAGGCAAGTCCTTGGAACATCATTTATCTGCAATTTTTACGGCTAAAGAACTCTTGTTCGAAGAACAAGCTGTAACAGAAAACAACAAGAAGCCCGATTTTCTTTTCCCTAATAGTATATGCTATCACAATTTCGAATTCCCTGCTGAAGACCTTACTGTACTTGGTGCTAAGACTACATGTAAAGACAGATGGCGTCAGGTCATTAACGAAGCGGACAGAGTCGATGAAAAGTTCCTGTTTACACTTCAGCAAGGTATATCGAAAAACCAATTGAAGGAGATGGCAGACGAGAAAGTAAAACTCGTCGTACCCCAGTCGCATATTGACAGCTATCCTGAGGAATATCGAGAAAGCCTTAACACATTAAGTGGTTTTATTGAAATTGTGAAGGAGAAACAGGAGCATATGCCCAAGCACTTTATAGTGTCATAACACCTATATAATTATGGACCGCCTCACTCCACAACAGCGGCATAAAAACATGGCGGCGATTCACAATAAGAATACGAAGCCGGAAATGATTGTGCGACGTGGGTTGTGGAAACGTGGTTTCAGATATCGATTAAATCATAAGCGACTGCCTGGCCATCCAGACTTGGTACTAAGGAAATACAGGACTTGCATCTTCATCAACGGATGCTTCTGGCATGGGCATCTTGTGGAAAAGAACACGATGCAGAGCAGTGCTTGCTGTAAGATTCCGACGACAAATCATGACTTCTGGGTAACGAAGATACGCGGGAATATGGTGCGCGACAAGGAAAAGCAGCAAAAACTGATGGAAATGGGCTGGCACTGCATAACCGTCTGGGAATGCGAATTGAAACCTAAAGACAGGGAGAAGAAACTGGACTCACTTGCATTCACACTGAATCACATCTGGCTGCAAGACCACAATGCAAAGACAATGCCGTATATAATACCAGAGGAAGAGGACATGCAGATGCAGATAGCGGCAGAAGGTACATAAGGAGAAGAAAGACGACCGAGCGACGATAGGAGCGGAGAAACTTTAAAGCAGAAGGCCGGTATATCGAATAAGCAGAGAGAGGACAAATCGCCCTCTCTCTGCTGTTTTTGTGTTTACTTTCAGAAGCGTCCGCCTCGGTTGCCACCGCCGCCACGGCCGCCGCCAAAGCCGCCGCCACGACCGCCACGACCCTCGCCAAAGCCGCCGGGGCCGAACTGACCACGCACATCGCGGTTGCCAAGCAGGTTGAGACGATAGATGAAGTGGACCATCACGTAGCTGTGGATGGCGCGGGTGTACGTATCGCTCCGGCTGATGGCGCTGAGCGAACGGCTGATGTTGCTACGCTCGCGCAGAATGTCGTACCACTGCACGGAGATGGTGGCGGCCTTGTTCTTGAGGAAGCTCTGGCTCAGCTGCGCGTCCCAGATGAGCTCGTTGGTGTTCATAGACGTGTCGTCGTAGCCGCGACGGCACTGCTCGGTCAGACTGGTGGAGAAGGCGGTGCCCCACGGACAGGTGAGCTGGAAGTTGCCGCCATAGCTGAAGAACCACGTGTCGAGGTTGGCATTGCGCTGCATGTCGCTACGCGCGTGCTGATAGTTGTAAGAGCCGTTGGTGCCCACCTCTACCCAGTCGTTGCGGAAGTTCACGCGCAGGTTCTGACCTATGCTGGTGGAACGGGTGGTGGCGCGCAGCAGTGGCGTATGAGCGAAGAGGGCTCGCATATCTACGCCTCCGTCGGGACCGGAAGTGAGGTACTGGCGGCCGAGGCTGTCGAGGTTGCTGCTGATGTAGCCCACGGAATGATTGTGGTTGAGGTTGGTGCCGAAGTTGAGGTTGAACATCTTCTTGGCTCCCAGTGCGGAGTTGAAGCCCATCCACGTGCCGCCGTTCCAGTTGCCATTGATGTTCATCGGACGCGAGTAGTTGGCTCCGGTCTGGGTGTCGTAGATGGTGGCATTGGAGATGGTGCGACGATTGATGTTGCCCCAGCCGCCAAGGTTCCAACCCATCTGGAGGGACGGGATGTAGTCGTTGTAGAAGACGTTCATGCGGTCGGACCACGAGCTCTGCAGACCGGCATTGCCGACACTGATGTGCAGCGGATTGCTGGTGTCCATGGTCTCGATGAGGTTGGTCATGGAGGGCTGGTTCATGGAGCCGAAGTAGCGCACGCGCAGGGTGCTGGTGTTGCTTATCTTCCAGCGGATGTCTATGCGTGGCGCCCAGTTCTGGGTGTGGCGCACGGTGTCCACGTTGAGCAGGTTCTTCTGGTACTTCATGTGGGTCTCCTGCGGCTGGAACGAGACGCCGGCATTGAGGTGGAGCCCCTCGAGCGTATAGCGGAACATGAGGGAGGCGTCCTGATTGAACTCCTCGTACTTGGCATACTGGCTGTTGGCAATGTCGCGCACAAGGGTAGTGAGGTCTACGCCATAGTTCTGGAGGTCCACGCCCGAGACGTTGCCCACATAGAGGTTGTAGGCCGAGATGTTGCTGAGGCCGTACTTCTGGAGGGTGTCGGCCAGGTGCTCATAGACCATCATGGTGCGGTCGCTGTCTTGGAAGCGGCGCTGGGCCTGATAGCTGAACTGGAGGTTGGCTCCGGCAAACAGGGGCTCGGAGTAGCTGAGACGGCCCTGGAAGTTGTTGCGCTCGGAGGGCGAGGTGGTGTTCTGATAGGTGGCAGTGCGCGAGGAGCGCTGATAGTACTGCACCATGGCGCGGCTGTAGGAGTTGTTCTCGCTGCGGCTGTAGCGCCCGCCTACGTTGAGCGTGATGTTGCGGCCCGGGCGACCTATCTGGCGATTGATCTGCAGGTCGGCGTCGCCACTGTTGGAGCGCGAGTCGCCAAAGGAGATGCGCTCGTTGGAGTTGACACGGATGCTGTCGGGGTCGGCAAACGTGGCGTACTGCGACAGGGGGTCGGAGAGTCCGGCACGGTAGGGGTCGCTGTTGAAGGTGGCCTGCAGGCTGCGACCGAAGTTGTCGCTCTGGTTGTGGCTGAAGTTGGGACGCAGCATGATGTTGGTGAGCGAGTCGGGCAGCCACTCGAAGCGGAAGTTGGCCTCCACATTGGCCGAGTGCGTGACGCTGTGGTTCTGCTGGTTGGAGAAGGTGCTGGACGAGGAGGTGAGGAAGGTCTCGCTGTTGGAATGGGTGTCGGTGGTGCTCTTGGTCTGATTCCAACGCACATTGCCGCCTATCTTCAGCAGACCGGCCGAGTACTCGGGACGACCGTTCTCCCACGCAAAGTTGGCTCCGGCCATGCTGCTGGTGACGATGCCGCCTCCGCCGCCCCAGCCACCACGGAAGCCGCCGCCGGGGAAGCTGCGGTCATTGACATTGTTGCGGCTGCCTATGACGGAGAACTGGAAGTTGTCGAGAAAACGGTGAAGGTTGGCCTTCAGCGAATAGCGGCTCTCGGTGCCGCCGGCTTCGTCGAGATTGAGCAGCCAGCCCTCTTGTGCGCCCTTCTGCAGGGTGAGGTCGAGCACGGTCTCCTCCTCGCCATCATCTATACCCGTGACGCGCGTGTAGTCGCTCTTGCGGTCGTAGGCCTTGAGCTTCTTCACCATCTTGGTGGGCAGGTTCTTCATGGCCATCTTGGTGTCGTTGTTGAAGAACTCCTTGCCCTTGACCATTATCTTGCTCACGGTCTTGCCGTTTATCTTGATGGTGCCGTCTTCGTCCACCTCGGCACCGGGCAGCTTCTTCACCAGCTCCTCGAGCGCCGAGCCTTCGGGCAGGCGGAAGGCGTCGGCATTGAAGACGAAGGTGTCCTCCTTCATCTCCACCTGTGCCAGCTTGGCCACCACCTCGGCTTCCTTCATCAGCTGTGCGTCCTCCTGCAGCGTGATGGTGCCCACATCGGGCTTCTTCTCGCTCTTGGTGAGCGTGAGCGTCTGGTAGTGTGTCTGATAGCCTACGTACGAGATGCGCAGTATGTAGCGACCGGAACGCACCGTAGGCAGCGTGAAGCGACCCTCGAGGCCCGTGATGGCGCCCACCTGCTGCACGCTGTCCTTAGGCGTGAGCAGCACCACACTGGCTCCGGGCAACGGCTCGTTGGACGTCCCGTCCATCACAAGGCCACTGACGGCTATCTTCTGTGCACTGACAGACAAGAAGCAACCCAGAAACAGCAACAGCAAAACAAATATCCTCGAAGCCCTCTCCCCTGCCCTACCGCATGGGGAGGGAGTTAATAGTAAACTCATAAATCTGTAAATCCGTAAAATATATCTGTGTAAATAGACCTCAAACGACGCTTTTGGTTTAAAACGGCGCACAAAGTTAGCACTTTTTTCGATCTGTCACTCATTTTTACGCACAAAATCATTAACTTTGCACCGTTCGCTGCCGCGCAGCCCCTAAAGGCAGCCTCACCCCCTAAAGGGAACTATGAACTATGGACTATGGACTATGAACTATGGACTATGGACTATGAACTATGGACTATGAACTATGGACTAAAAAAGACATGAGTAATTTAAACATATATTATTCTCTCCCTTCCCTCGGAGAGGGCTCGGGAAGGGGGCTTGGGCATGAGCTTCTTTCCTCCCTGATTGGCTCGCCCGACCGCCTATTCGTGCTCACGGACGAGACTACACACCGCCTCTGCTGGCCACTGGTGGCCCAACTGCCTTGTCTGGCTGAGGCACAGCACATCACCATTCCGCCAACGGACGAAAACAAGACGCTGCAGACGCTGGCCAGCGTCT
>Ga0310694_10004968_pt1 | contig 12766 bp, 11 predicted proteins | sample 174DNAGHGhighgp2_FD_203884 | JGI IMG/M metagenome (GOLD analysis project Ga0310694, IMG submission 203884) | Sheep rumen microbial communities from Palmerston North, Manawatu-Wanganui, New Zealand - 1742 DNA GHGhigh gp2 (v2) (version 2) | ecosystem: Host-associated > Mammals > Digestive system...
AACTCTTCACTCTTAACTCTTAACTCCTCACTTGTCCTTCGCCCTCGATAATCCATTTGTAGGTAGTAATCTCTTCCAGGGCCATCGGGCCGCGCGGACCCAACTTCTGCGTGCTGATGCCAATCTCCGCTCCCAACCCAAATTGGGCACCGTCGGTAAACGAGGTGGGGGCGTTCCAATAGACGCAGGCGGCATCGACATGCTGCTGGAACTGACGGGCGGTCTGCTCGTTCTGCGTGATGATGGCCTCGCTATGTCCGCTGCCGTGCTGGTCGATGTGTGCCAGTGCCTCGTCGAGCGACGATACGGTGACGACATTCATCTTGTAGTCCATGAACTCCGTGTCGTACAGACTTTCGTCGTTATAGTAGAACGTTACCTTCCCCTGCATCGGAGCCAGCAGTTGGGGGATGTCGGCCTCACGGTCCTTGTGGACGAGGAGCGTGTCGAGGGCGTTGCAGACGCTGACGCGACGGGTCTTGGCATTGCAGATGATGGCCTTGCCCATCTCCAGGTCGCCCTCTTTGTCGAAGTATGTGTGTACTACACCGGCTCCTGTCTCAATGACAGGGATGCGGGCCGTGTCGCGCACGAAGTCTATCAGGCGGCGACCGCCACGGGGTATGCACAGGTCTATGTAGCCTACGGCATTCAGCATTTCGCCGGTCGCCTCGTGGGTGGCAGGCAGCAGCGTGACCACGTCGGGGTTGACACCAAAGTGCTGCAGCACCTCATGGATCAGTGCTACTGATGCCTGGTTGGACTGGTCGGCATCGCTTCCGCCCTTCAGCACACAGGCGTTGCCACTCTTGAAACAGAGCGAGAAGACGTCGTAGGTCACGTTAGGACGAGCCTCGTAAATCATACCGATGACACCGAAGGGCACGCTGACACGGTGCAGGCGCAGTCCGTTGGGCAGCGTCTTTTCCTTGGTGACGTGTCCTAATGGCGACGGCAGGCTGGCCACGTTGCGCATGTCGCCGGCGATGTCCGCCAGTCGCTTCTCCGTCAGTTGCAGACGGTCGTAGAGCGGATTCTTCGCATCCATCTTGGCCAAGTCTGCAGCGTTGGCGGCCAGGATGCGGTCCTGCTGATCAATGATAGCATCAGCCACAGCCAGCAGCATCTCGTTACGCTGCTGGTCAGTCAATAGAGCAAGACTCTTGCTCGCTGACTTCACTCGCTTGAATGTATCAATTAGTTCCATTGTTGGGTTTGAATTCTGTATGGGGTACGTTCTGTTTGTCCTGCACCAGGTCGATGAGGATGTTGTCGCGCCTGCCGTTGGCAATGATGACGCGGATGCCTGCCTGCTGGACGCGGACGGCTGTGGCGTACTTCGACTGCATGCCGCCGCGTCCGGCAGTGCTCTTTTCGGTCTGGATGTAGTCGGAGAGGTCGGTGCCGGGCAGCACCTCCTTGACGAGCTGCGACTGCGGGTCGGCGGGGTTGCCGGTGAAGATGCCGTCGATGTTTGACAAAAGGATGAGCGTGTCGGCCTGCATCATCTGGGCGATGAGTCCCGATAGCTCATCGTTATCGGTGAACATCAGTTCGGTGACTGAGACGGTGTCGTTCTCGTTGACGATGGGCAGCACGCCGTTCTCCAGCATCACCCGCATGCAGGCTTGCTGGTTGCGGTACTGTTCGCCTGGCTCGAAGTTTTCCTTCATGGTGAGCACCTGACCGACGTGGATGTGGTACTCGCGGAACAGGTCGTAATACAGTCCGATGAGCTTGGCCTGGCCCATGGCCGAGAACAGCTGGCGCTGCTCCACAGAGTCGAGCTCATGTTCTATATCCAGTTCACGGCGTCCGCAGGCCACGGCACCTGATGAAACCAGTATTACCTCGCACCCTTTGGAGCGCAGCCACGCTATCTGGTCGACCAGTGCTGACATGCGCGTCACGTCGAGCCGTCCGTCATGACGCGTTAGTGCGTTGGAACCAACCTTAATGACGATTCTTCTATTCATTGTGTATCCTTTTATCGATAAAAAATAACAATCTGCTGCAAAATTACAATTTTTATTTTTAATTTTGCACCCTCATTGAGAAAAAGATTAAGAAAGTAGGAGTTTTACGCTATGATTGAAGTTATGATTACGCTTTTTGTCATTGTCGTGGTAGGTTATGCGGCTGGCAAGTTGGGATATATGGGGGGCGATTTTGACCGTAAGTTATCAAGTTTGGTAATCAACTGGACTTGCCCGGCATTGATCCTGTCGTCGTCAATGTCAGGCGACCTACCTGATCGGCAATATATCCTCCCTTTGTTGGGTATCAGCGTTTTGACCTATGTGGTGCTGACAGCCTTGGCATGGGGTTTCTCCCGTCTGCTGACGAAACGCATAGAGGATCGTGGCATCCTTGCTTTTGCGATGGTGTTTGGTAACGTGGGATTCATGGGGTATCCTGTGGTGGCTTCCATCTTTGGTCATCAGGCGGTGTTCTATGCTGCCGTGCTCAATGTGGTTAACACGTTTGCCGTCTTTACTATTGGCACCATGATGATTACTGGTGGTGAGGGTTCCGACCGAAAACGGTTTAATAAAAAGGTGCTCTACAGCACGCCGATGCTGTCAGCTTACCTGTCTATGCTGATAGTGGCCCTTGGTATAGACAATATTCCAGGCTTTGTCAGTCAGCCACTGACGATGATTGGTAATATCACCGTGCCTGCCGCCCTGCTGATTATTGGTTCTTCTATGTCGCAACTGCCCCTTCGGGCTTTGTTGGGTACCCCCGTAGTATATGCCACCACCTTTCTTCGCTTGGCTGTATTGCCCATAGGTGTGCATTTTCTTTGCCGTGCCCTTGGCTTCGACCCCTTTGTGACAAATATTAATACGGTGGTGATAGCCATGCCGGTAGCAACCTATGGCACTATTCTCTGTCTGAAGTATGGACGTGATACAACATTAATAGCAGAGTTGACGTTTATCACAACTCTGCTATCAATGATGACGATACCCTTGCTGGTAATACTCTTCTAGAGATTATTTCGTGGCATCTTTCTGTCGAATCTCCACACGGCGAATCTTTCCGCTGATGGTTTTGGGTAGTTCATCTACGAATTCGATGATGCGTGGATATTTGTAGGGAGCAGTCTCCTTCTTGACGTGCTGCTGCAGTTCCTTAATCAGATCATCGCCGGCCTTGTCCTTCCACTCCTTGCCGAGTACCACAGTTGCTTTCACCACCATGCCGCGCACATCATCAGGCACACCGGTAATGGCACATTCAACGACGGCGGGGTGGGTCATCAGCGCGCTCTCTACCTCGAACGGACCGATGCGGTAGCCGCTGGACTTGATGACATCGTCGATGCGTCCCTCGAACCAGTAGTAGCCGTCTTCGTCGCGCCAGGCCATGTCGCCTGTATGATAAATGCCGTCGTGCCAAGCCTCGCGGGTTTTCTCTTCGTCGCGGTAGTAGCCTTTGAAGAGACCTACGGGTTTCTTGTCGCCTACGCGTACCACAATCTCGCCCTTCTCACCGTCCTCACAAGGCGTACCGTCGGCACGTAGCAGGTCGATGTCGTACTGGGCGTTGGGGATACCCATTGAGCCGGGCTTTGGCGTCATCCAGGGGAAGGTGCCCAAGGTCATAGTGGTCTCGGTCTGTCCGAAGCCTTCCATCATCTTGATGCCTGTCTTCTCATAGAACTTGTCGAACACGGCGGGGTTCAGCGCCTCGCCGGCTGTACAGCAATATTGCAGTGAGGAGAGGTCGTACTTCGACAGGTCCTCACGAATCATGAAGCGGTAGATGGTGGGCGGCGCACAGAATGAGGTTACCTTGTATTTCTCCATCTGGCGCAACAGTGTGTCGGCATTGAACTTCTCATGGTCGAACACAAATACCGTAGCTCCGGCAAACCACTGTCCGTAGAACTTGCCCCATACGGCTTTGCCCCAGCCGGTGTCGGCCACGGTCAGGTGCAGCGAACCCTCGTGCAAGTTGTGCCAGAAGACGCCCGTGGTCAGGTGGCCCATAGCATAGAGGTAGTCGTGAGCCACCATCTTAGGCTCACCACTGGTGCCGCTGGTGAAGTACATAATCATGGTGTCTTCGTTGTTGTTGACGAAGGCAGGACGCTCAAACTTAGGAGCCTTTACCACTTCCGACTGATAGTCGTGACAGAGTGAAGAGTGAAGAGTGAAGAGTGAAGAGTTTGCTGCCGCCATGTGTTGGTGGTCGCCAACAACTATCACGCTTTTCAGCGTAGGACTCTCATCGACTGCCAGCCCTATCTGTTCGCAGACGTAAGCGTCGTCCACGCAGATGATGGTCTTGATAGAGGCACGTGTGTTGCGATAGACGATATCGTGCTTGGTCAGCATGTGGGTGGCAGGAATGACGATGGCGCCAATCTTGCACAGGGCCAGCATCACAATCCACCATTCATAGCGACGCTTCAAGATTAGCATCACTGGGTCGCCTTTGCCAATGCCGAGTGACTGCAGATAGGAGGCAGCCTGGTCGCTCTGTTCTTTCAACTGTTTATAGGTGGCACGTATCTCCTTTCCCTGGTCATTTGTCCAGAGAAGTGCCAGTTTCTCGGGTGCTTCTTCTGCCCATGCATCCATCACGTCGTATGCAAAGTTGAAGTGCTCGGGGATGATGAACTCCAAGTTCTTATTGTAATCCTCCACTGAGGTGAAGCTTGTTTGCTTCAGAAATCTTTCTATCATTTCTAATACCTTTCGTTATAACGATATAACGTCATCGTGTTATTACGACTACTCTACTGTGAATGCTAAAAATTTGACGGCTTTGTCGCCCATGGCCAGCATGCCGTGGGGCTTGGTGGAGTCGAAATAGATGCTGTCGCCCTCTTCCAGTATAATGGTCTTACCGGCAATGTAGAGTTCCATCTTTCCTTCGAGCACCATATTGAACTCCTGCCCGGGATGTGAGTTCTTATAGATTACATGAGCCTCGGGCTTAGGTTCTACAGTGACGATGAATACGTCGGCCTTGTGGTTTACGAAACCGCCTACCAGACTCTGGTACTTGTATGCCTTCGTACGCTCAATGCTCATGCCTTGTCCCTTGCGTGTCACATAGTATGACTTCATGTGAGGTGCCTCGGCAAAAATCAGTTCCTCTGTAGAAACGCCGTATTTATGGGCTATTTTCATCAGGTTGGAGATGGTGATGTCCATCTCGCCAGCCTCTATCTTCTCATATTTCTCCGATGAGATGCCGATGGTTTCTGCCATCTCGCTCACGGGGATGTCGAGCACGTCGCGCAGTCCGCGCAGACGCTCACCAATTTGTTTTAGTTGTTCGTCCATATTACTATGGTAAAAAGTGAATATTAATATTCATGTTAATTTCCTATACCTTTACTTCGCTCCAGCCTTCAGACCACGGATGACTGCGCTAGTGAAGCCTGCATGCTCCATTTCGTTTAGTCCCTTAATGGTTACACCGCCAGGTGTGGTCACCAGGTCGATGGCTGCCTCGGGATGCAATCCGCTGGCCTCCAGCAATTTTACGGCACCCAGCATGGTCTGCATCACAATCTCCTTGGCTTGGTCGGCCTTGAACCCCAGCTCTACACCGCCTTCCGAGGCTGCTCGTACATAGCGCATGGCATAGGCAATGCCGCAAGAGGCGAGGGTAGTGCCTGCTGCCAGGTGTTGCTCGTCGGTAATCAGCGTGTTGCCCATTGCATCAAAGATGGCCTTCACCGTTTCTGTGTGTGACGATTCTGTTGCCACAGGCACCAGGAACGTCATTGACGCCAACTCTGCGATGGCGATATTCGGGATACAGAGAAACAGTGGGGGACATTGTGTGCCCAACCACTCCTGAATACTTGCTGATTTTACACCAGCGGCAATCACCACGAGAATCTGTTTCGTGGGATTCAGACTATCTTTGATGCCTTTCAATACTGTCTCAACCAACCAAGGTTTTACGAATACCATCACCACGTCGGCCTCTTTTGTGGCCGCTGCGTTGTCGGTAGTGGTACGGATGCCCTGGTCGGCGAACTTCTTTAGAACGACCTCGGCAGGATCGCTTACGATGATGTTGTTGTTATCGAAGTAGTCGGCCTTGATCATGCCTTCTACGGTGGCGCCGCCCATGGCTCCTGCGCCAATCACTGATATTTTCATAATCTTAAGTAAAATTTTTCATGATCCCCATTACCTTCATAATGCGGCTTCCAGACGCTTTACAAACTCATCTGCTTCGGCCTTGGTGAAGGTCAGTGGTGGTAACAGGCGGAGTACATTCTCGCCTGAGCAACCTGTGAAGACGTGCTGCTCGTAAACCAGACGCTGGCGTACGGGCTTCTGAGGCGTATAGAGCTCAATGCCAATCATCAGACCGCGGCCACGTACCTCTTTGATTTTATCATTGTTCAGGTTGCGAATCTTCTCCATCAGGTATTCGCCTACCTCGCGGGCATTCTCCACCAGATTTTCCTGCTCCATCACGTCGATGACCGACAGGGCAGCAGTGCATGCCAAATGATTGCCGCCAAACGTGGTGCCCAACTGTCCGTAGACAGCTTCGAACTCGGGCGAGATGAGTACTGCGCTCATGGGGAAACCATTGCCGATACCCTTGGCCACAGTGATGATGTCGGGTTTGATGCCCAGCCACTGGTGTGCGAAAAATTTTCCGCTTCGGCCGTAGCCACACTGTATCTCGTCGCAAATCAGCAAGGCGCCATAGCGCTTGCAGGCATAGGCCAATTTTTGTGCAAACTCGGGTGTGGCCATCTGAATGCCGCCAACACCCTGGATGCACTCCAGAATAACGGCTGCAATGCCACCGCGAGACAGTTCACGCACCCAAGGCTCTATATCGTTGAGTGGCAGGAAACGCACGTGATGGTTGTCGTTGATGGGTGCCACAATCTTTGGATTGTTGGTCACCTCCACAGCCAGTGAAGTACGTCCGTGGAAAGCTTTCTCGCAAGACAGTACACGGATGTTGCCTGTCTTAAACGATGCCAGCTTCAGGGCATTCTCGTTGGCCTCGGCACCACTGTTTACTAAAAACAACTGATAATCCTCGTAACCGCTAATCTTGCCTAATCGTTCTGCCAGTTCTGTCTGAAGTTTGTTTTGTACGGAGTTGCTATAAAAGCCTAGTGTCTGCAACTGCTGCGTCATTTTCTCTACATAATGGGGGTGACAATGGCCAATGCTGATAACGGCATGACCGCCATAAAGGTCCATGTACTCCTGACCTTTATCGTCCCATACTTTGCACCCTTGTCCCTTTACGATATTCACGTCGAAAAGGGGATAAACGTCAAATAATTGCATATTGTTACGTTTTTGTTGTTATCTGCATGCAAAGTTATACAAAAAAAACGATTTGACGAACGATTTGCTGTTTTTTTTTGAATTTCGGACGTTTCTTATGACGTAAGTAAGATTGTCCATATAGTGAGGAAAAACTTGCTGATAGGTGAGAAGAAGCTTTTCTTGCTCTTCTTAAACATCTGGCTCACGCTGTCCAGGTAGTCGATGGGCATCACGCCAAAGGCAAACTTGAACGCCGAATTGAAGGTGTTGGTGTCTTTGAAACCGCTCCTGATGGCAATGTTGCCCAGCGAGCATTCCGTGGGATCCATCAGTATTTTGGCGGCATGCTCTGCACGCAGTGAGTTGATATACTCCATTGCTCTGTCGGGGTCGGCATAGCGCGGCACCAGTTTGCGGAACGTGTCCAGATCTACCTCCATGAACTGCGCCAGGGCCTGTTGGTCGAAATCGGGATCCGTGAAGGGTTTTTCTTTGTTGACGCGTGCGTCCATCTTCACGAAGAATGTTTGTGCTTCTCCCGTAGGAATGCTCTTGTTGGTATTCTGACTGATTTGCTTCTCCTTTAACTGTTTTTCCAGTTTGTCGAGCGTTAAGTCCTTGTCGCCCACGATGGCGCGGTAGTCGTTCAATGCATTAAGTATGCGGTTCAACTGCTCGTTGCGTCGATATACTATCCTGCTATAATGCAGGCCAAAGGCTCCCGATACTAGAAGAAATATGATGATGCCCGAAAGTAGCATGATGATGGCGTCGGCCTCGGCTAGTGTCATTGTGTGCGCCTGGCAGACGGTAGTTGCTAAGAATAGCATTGCGGCAGTTAGTATGGTCTTCTTTCTCATAATCTCAATCTTTAGTTAAGTTATACGTCTTGTTTCTTTCTAAGTTTATGTTATTATTTGCAAATTTATAGATAATTTTTATAAAAACAAAGACGTAACATATTGAAGTCTCTTTATATTTACAATTTTTAACAAAAAAATGAATATTTACTATGAGGGATTTATTTGTTCTAATCGTGGTCTATGGTTTTACTGTTTCTTTTGCGTCATGTTGAGTGTTTTGGCCTTTCTCTTGCAGCGTTGTATCTCAAATGCATCGCTAAGGTGCTACATACCCATTGTGGTTTACGAATAAATCAATCATTTTTCCTAAGAAAAAACTGTGGTCATTTTGGTGAAAGTCAAAATGACCACAGATATATTGAAATGAATAGAAAAAACTTTAGAATGCGCTGGCTTTCAGTAGAAGACCTGCGGTCTCGTCGATGCCGAACATGATGTTCATATTCTGTACGGCCTGACCAACAGCACCCTTCAGCAGGTTGTCGATACAGGAAATCATGAGGAGCTGGTCCTCGTATTTATCTACGTAGACCACAGCCTTGTTGGTATTGACCACTTGTTTGAGATCGGGACTCTTGGTGACGAAGTGGGTGAAGGCGGCATCCTTGTAGTAGTCGGCATAAATCTGTTGTACCTCTTCCAGTGACTTGTCGCACTTGGCATAGGCGGTGACGAAGATGCCGCGCGCAAAGCAGCCGCGCTGGGGAATGAACAGCACACGACCGGCATAGCCAGGCGCCAGTTCCTGCACCGTCTGGTTGATCTCCAGCAGGTGCTGATGGGTGAAGGTCTTGTAAACCGAACAGTTATCGTTGCGCCAAGAGAAATGGGTGGTGGCACCAGGTTTCTGTCCGGCACCGGTGCTGCCAGTGATACCGTTGACATGGATGTCGCCGCTGATGATGCCGCTCTTCAAGGCGGGAAGCATGGCCAGTTGGATACAGGTGGCAAAGCAACCGGGGTTAGCCAGGTGCTGCGCCTTGCTGATGGTATCGCGATGGGTCTCGGGGAGACCGTAGATATAATCGTGGTTGCCGGCGATGCGGAAGTCTTGCGCCAAGTCGATAATCTTTACGCTGGCAGGGATGGCGTGTTTCTGGAGGAAGGCCTCGCTCTTGCCGTGGCCGAAGCAAAAGAAGACCACATCAACCTGCTCGAAAGGCATCTGGTCGGTAAATGTTAGGTCGGTCTCGCCGATGAGGCCTTCATGTACATCTGATACCAGATTGCCTGCATTGCTCTCGCTGTTAGCAAAGACAATCTCTGCCTGGGGATGGTTGAGCAGCACACGGATGAGTTCGCCACCCGTATAGCCTGCAGCTCCCAGTATTCCAATCTTTATTCTTTCCATTGTCGTTCTTGGTGATAAAAATGTTGTTTTTTGTGTCTGTTCGGGGCGCAAAGATACTAATAATTCTACAAAGTGACAAACTTTGTGTCCGTTTTCGGAGGATTTTTTGTACCTTTGCTACCGAATTCAAGGTATTAGATTATGAAACAGACGAAAATTGTTGCTTCGATTAGTGATAGAAGATGTGACACGGAGTTTATACGTGCGCTTTTCAATGCGGGTATGAACGTGGTACGCATGAATACTGCACACGCTTCTGAGGAGGGTATCCGGCAGATTGTAAAGAATGTGCGAGAGGTGAGCCACCATATAGGTATCTTGATTGATACGAAAGGTCCAGAAGTGAGAACGACCGCCTGCGAAGATCCAATTCAGTATAAGACGGGCGACGTGGTGAAGATTTTTGGACGTCCGGAGATGGAGACGACACACGACATCATTAACGTGACCTACACCAATTTTGCGGCTGATGTGCATGAGGGTTGCCATCTTCTCTTTGACGACGGTGCCATTGACATGAAGGTGATTGGTATCAGTGGTCCTCAGGTGGTGGCTCAGGTGCAAAATGACGGCATACTGGGTTCTCGCAAGAGTGTGAATGTTCCTGGGGTACATATAGACTTGCCTGCGCTCACCGAGAAGGATCGCAAGAATATCTTACTGGCCATAGAACTGGACATCGAGTTTATTGCCCACTCGTTTGTGCGCTCGGCAGCCGACGTGAAGGCTGTACAGGATATCCTTGATGCGCATAACTCGGATATCAAGATTATTTCGAAGATTGAGAATCAGGAGGGTGTTGACAATATCGACGAGATCATCGAGGCGTCGTATGGTATTATGATTGCTCGTGGCGATTTGGGTATTGAGGTGCCTATAGAGCGCATCCCTGGCATCCAGCGTCGTATCATCCGTAAGTGTGTGCAGGCAAAGAAACCTGTCATCGTGGCTACACAGATGCTACACTCCATGATTCAGAATCCTCGCCCCACGCGTGCTGAGGTAACTGATATCGCCAATGCCATCTATTATCGTACGGATGCGCTGATGCTCTCTGGCGAGACGGCTACTGGTAAGTATCCGGTGGAGGCTGTGACGACAATGGCTCAGATTGCTGAGCAGGCCGAGCGTGACAAACTGCGTGAGAATGATATCGAAATACCGCTGTCGGCTAACTGTGATATTCATGAGTTTATGTCACATAGTGCCATCGAGGCAACGGAGAAACTGGGTGTAAAGGGTATTATCACTGACTCTATGACAGGTCTTACGGCGCGTTCTTTAGCGGCCTTCCGTGGTCCCAACCCGGTGTTGGCTATCTGTTATAACGACAAACTGCAGCGATTACTGGCTCTGAGCTATGGTGTGATTCCCGTATATCAGAAAGGTCATATCGACAGCGAAAACTTGTTTATGGCTGCTGTACGCATGCTACGACAGAAGGGCTATGTGGAGGAAGATGATAAGATAGCCTATCTGAGTGGAAATGTGGGCGAGTGTGGTGGCACGAAGTTCTTGGAGATTAATACGGTGAAAGAACTGTTCTGTAAAAAGTATCGTTTCCATCTGCCTCAGGTTGAATAGGCCAGGGCATATACGAGATAAAGCAACGGAGATGCATCTGTCATAATGCATCCCCGTTGCTTTTTTATGTATGTTTATGTTGGGTTATCTCTTCTCGTCCTTATGGATACCGTAGTAAACGCGGAGTGGGGTAGAGCTGACCTTGATGAATCCCTTGGCTTCGTCGGCTGTCCAGCCGGTCTGGGTCTCACCATATTCACCAAGTTTTGACTTTGTCAGGTCGTTGTCTGAGTCGATACCTACTGTCTCAAAGCCATAGGGACGGAGCTTCAGGATGGCTGTACCGCTGACGTTGCGCTGACTTGAGGTAAGCATTGCCTCGATATCGGGCATGACGGGCTCCAGGTACTGACTCTCGTGCAGGAACATACCATACCAGTTGGCTACTTGGTCCTTCCAGTACTGCTGCCACTTGGAGAGGGTTGACTTCTCCAGCAGACGGTGTGCCTCGATGATGAGTTTAGGAGCGGCGGCCTCAAAACCTACACGACCCTTGATGCCGATGATGGTGTCGCCCACGTTGGCATCACGACCAATAGCGTATGATGCGCCTATTTCCTCAATCTTTTGGATGGCCTTGATCTTGTCATCGAACTTCTCGCCGTTGACAGCTGCGATTTCACCCTTGTCGAAGGTAATCTTCAGCAGAGCTTCGTTCTCCTTGGCCGTCACGTGCTTCAGATAAGCCTCTTCAGGCAGTCCTTGTGTGGGGTCGAGCAACTCGCCACCGCAGATAGATGTTCCCCAAATACCTACATTATAAGAATATTTCAACTTGGTGAAGTCGGCAAAGTAGCCATTGGCATTCAGGTAGTCAACTTCCTCTTTACGTGTCAGGTTGCGGTCGCGTGTCAGGGTAATAATCTCTACACCTGGAGCCATCACCAGAAAAGTCATGTCGAAACGGATCTGGTCGTTGCCGGCACCGGTAGAACCGTGGGCAATAGCGTCGGCGCCAATTTCCTTGGCATAACGTGCAATGGCGATAGCCTGGAAGATGCGCTCTGATGATACACTGATGGGGTAGCAGTTGTTGCGCAGCACGTTACCGAAAATCATGTATTTCAGCGACTTGGCATAGTATTCTTGTGTCACGTCGAGGGTCACATATTTCACAGCGCCCAGCTTGTAGGCGTTCTCTTCGTTCTTTTTCAGTTGTTCAGCCGAAAAACCACCGGTGTTGGCACAGGCGGCATATACCTCATAACCTAACTCCTTGGTCAAATACATCACATTGTAGCTGGTGTCCAATCCACCGCTGAATGCTACTACGACTTTCTTCTTGCTCATACTTCTTTTATCTTGTTTGTTCTTCTAATTCCTGTAAATGCTTGATACGTGAGAGCACTTCGTCACTGAGTTTGCACGGCAGATGTTCTGTTGGGTCGAAGAGCATCGCGGTGCAGATGCAAAACTTGCGGTTGCGCTCTTTCAGTACGGGATAGTTTACACAACCTTCGCAACCTTTCCAGAAGGCTTCATCGTCGGTCAAATCGCCGAAGGTCACAGGCTGATAACCCAGAGCTGTGTTCATCTTCATCACGGCGGCACCGCTGGTCAGCGAGAAAATCTTGGCGTGGGGCCAACGGGTGCGGGCCAGTGTGAAAGTCAGGTCTTTGATACGTTTTGCGATATGAAGACCGCGGAAATCGGGATGTACTATCAGACCTGATGTCGTTACATACTGC
>Ga0310694_10004970_pt1 | contig 12765 bp, 16 predicted proteins | sample 174DNAGHGhighgp2_FD_203884 | JGI IMG/M metagenome (GOLD analysis project Ga0310694, IMG submission 203884) | Sheep rumen microbial communities from Palmerston North, Manawatu-Wanganui, New Zealand - 1742 DNA GHGhigh gp2 (v2) (version 2) | ecosystem: Host-associated > Mammals > Digestive system...
TTCACCAAGGCCGTGGATTCCAAATTCAAGGGCAAACGAGAGAAGAAACTATCCATGGAAGCCGACACACTGGATTAGGAAGTGGCACGGTTATTGCATGGGACATCACGGGAGCAGCGGCCTGCCCGAAAGTGGCCGCGTCACCAACAAGCGATTATCATCATGGAAGAAAAGAAAATCTACGTGACCGTCATATCCGATGAGGACTGCGCGGTCAGAGAAGTCAAAGGTCACGAGACCGATGAAAAGGCCAAAGCCTACGCACGGCAAGCTTACGAGACAACCTGCGAGGAGTACGGTGTCGAACCCGAAAACCGCAGTGAAATGAACCATTACGGATGCTACAGCATCTACGGTTGGCAAGTGTCCGTCCATGAAGTTGAAACCCCATGGCTGTCATAGTGGTTCACATTGATTCGCAGCACGACACGTCCGTCATGAAGGTTATGTACGAGGGATTGGCGGACGTGACCCTGCTCTACAACCCGACACGGCTTGAGTTGGAGGATGCCTTGGAAAAGAACCCGACAGCCGACCTCATCACCATCGGACACGGGAATGCCCACGGGCTGTTCTCAATGGATTGGAGCGGCTACGTCATTGACGGTGCGAATGCCGACCTGCTGCGCGGAAGGGATCGTGTCGTGTGCGTGTGGTGCTGGGCTGCGGATTTTGCGAGGCGCAACCAATTGAGGGGCTTTTTCACCTCCATGTTCATCAGCAACCCCGAAGAGGCCATCATGTACGGGAAGGACAGAAGACCCGTTGAGGTTTTCGACCAGCAGAACCTTTGGCTGTGCGATGAGGTGAAGTCCATGTGGAACGGGAAAACCCCGATGAACGAATGGGTGGAACGGCTGCGATCAAGGTGCGACAACTCACTGGATTTCGTGAGATACAACTACGAGGGTGTGACGTACCTAAACGGATAGGGCAGAGCCTATTTATGTGCCGTGGAATGACATTATGACATGGACGGCATGAAGAAATGGCAGCTCAAGTGCAGTGACGGCATCACACGGGAAATCTATCTGCCCGAATGCCTTGAGGCTATTGATCCTTACGAGATACCGTACTATGCCGCGAAATGGGATTTCGTGTGCAGTTGGAGCAAGGCGGGGGAGGAACTGGACAATTTCCTCAACGCTTGTGACGATCGGGACAAGGAACTGATGAAAGACTGGCTTGCCGACAAACGACAAAAGGCTCAATGACGAGCTGTTTTTTCCATAATTTCGCTTTTGGGGCGCGTTTCCTTTTGAACAGGGGACGCGCCCTTTTCATGACACGTTGGCAGGTCAGTCTGACATAATGTCATGGCTATGGCAGAGCTTTTCCATGGAAAATGGTTTGGCACGGTGTTTGCATCTTACTGGATGTTAAACCCCTAAAACCCTTAAAGACATGTTGAGATACAAACACGCGAAAATGCTGGTACAGAACATCAAGGACATGGTGACTGTCGAAGTTGCCGATTTCATCAAGGAACGCGGTGAAGAGGAACTTGAGTTGAATTTCAAGAATGGAGACGTTCATTACGAGAAAGCCTATGTTGACGTGGTCGGCACATTGAACATGGCTGGTTACGAGGAATACGAGGTTGGTGTGACCGAGTTCGACAAACCAGTCAGTGACATTCCCGTTGAGGATGTTGTGTACCTGCTCAAGGTCTTGGAAGAGGCCAAGTGACAATCTGTCAGACCGTGCCATGACACAATGACAGTCCAACGACAAATCATGCCATGGCACGGTATTTGCATTTAACCGAGTACAAATCTAAAATCAAAAGCAATATGGATAAAATAAGAGTTTATGTCTTGACGACATGTGATACCGATGATGGTATCGGACACGTGACAGTGGATGGGTTCGTGACTTTCAAGGAAGCCCATGACGAAATGGTGGCACGGTTGTGCAAATATTTCCACATGGATGTTTGTGGCCTTGATCAACTGATCATTGCCCATGGCCATGAGTTCATTTTCGGCTCTAATTACGCGAACACTGTCACTGGTAATATGTGTTATTGGGAAATCCATGGAGTTGACGTTCCGAAACCCATCGTACCCGTGTTAGTTGAAAGATATTTCCAAACAAGAGGCGTCAAAGAACAACATCGCCACATCCTTGAGACACTGGCCTTGGAAGTGGACAAGCACTACCGCCAAAAACTTGAGGACAAGCTTGACGAGATCATCCGAGAGAACCTCATCGGTGAAAGCCTCTACCAACATGCCCGTGCGGAAATAACCCCGAAACAAGGCTATGATGTTGACAACGCGCTTGATCTCTATCTCAATTACGAGTTGTCCGATGATGAAGACGGTACGTGGTTCGACAAGATGTTGGCCATCTGTGACGCGGAACTTAACCCGATCAATGCCGCCCGTGAAAGAATCAACGAGATACTCCCAGTAGGTAAGAAACTGTACGATGAGGATGTTACCGTTGAGGTTACTCTCCCGAAGTCCATGTTGGATGAACTGCTGGCCACTGGAAAGGTCACAGTCAAGAAAAACTGACAAACTGACACCGTGCCATGACTTAATGGCAGACGGACAAACCCATCCATGGATTGGCACGGTGTTTGCAAATAACCCAATGTCAAACATTAAAAACGAAAATTATGAATACGAACATGGTAGCAATCAATGAGGATTTGGCCGACCTCATCATGGAAGAAGGCTGTGACGGTAAACTGAACCTTGAGGAACTGTCCCTCCAATGGACATGGTTCGATGACGATGCCGACAACTGCGGTTCAAGTCTTGTGGAATCCATTTCCATGTCAACCGATGTCAATGGAGAGCAAATCATCTTCGTGGACTTCGACAACCGAGAATCAACCAACCTTGACAATCTCAACTACGAGGATGTCCTCGGAAACAACTTCGCCCAGTGGCTTTATTACGAATTAGTCTAACCAAAAGAGAAAGGAGAAACGAATATGGCAAACAACGCGGATGTGACGTACATCATCGTCAGTAACAACAAGCAAATCATCGAACAACTCAACGATGCCTTCAGTGACATGAGCATCCATGATTGGGACATCTACAAGGCCATGGAATCACTTGGCATTGATACCGAGAAACTGTCAGTCAGAGCCGAGATCCAAGACTGTTGCATGGCACTGGACAAGTCCATGGTCACCATCAACATGATCGGGACATGGTCTCACCAAGGGGACTTCAAGACAGCCATCGAACAACGCTACCCCGATGAGGTCGGTGTCTATTGGCAGGAATACGAGCCTGGATGCTGTGTTTTCGGGACGAATGACGTGAACGATGAATACTTCCATGAGAACTACATCGTGGATTGCGACTGCCAAGAGGAATGGTACAAGACCTTGGACGAGGTCGTTGAGAAATACAAGGACGAACTCGGAGAATTCCCCGAAGGGACTGAAATCACATTCGACATGGTCAAGGAACGTGCCGATGCTTACACTGCCTCAAACGAGGACGACTGCAAGTTCATGTATATCTATGAGCTTGAACGAGCCGACTACTAACCCTCAAAGTACGCGAGTGCGTACACAAACAAGGCCATGTCCCCGTGCCGACATCAAATCGGGGACACCATTTTCAAAACGACAAATCCATCATGAAGAATATCCAACAAGAAATCAAAAACGCGTTAGACCATTACTGGGACGAGAACAGACATGCCCCGTACTATGCCGATGTCACCGTGACCTACAACTACAGCGGCAAGTCCGAGCGCGTCAAGATTAAAGTCACCCGCAAGGACGAGAATACCGACAAGGACTACTTCCATGTCACGGAAACCGTCAATGAACTGATGCACCTCTGCGAGAACGGCAACGGCCAGCCCTTCATGGTCTCGAAGTTCCATTGCTTCAAGGGAGATCCTTACGTGGACACGTTCAAGGCATGGGCTTTCCTCGGAGGGAAGATCCGACAGCTCAAGGTCACGGAACTGAAAGTCCATACCATGACCCCGATACCCGACATCGAAAACGGGAACATCGTCATCGTCAATAGACTGTCGTTCAAAGCCGCTGGGCTGGACAAGGAATACCTCTACTCCCACGGCAAACACAACGATCTACCTATCAACTTCCGAATCTTCAACAGCCCAGATGTCCTCAAGAAGGCTTTGGTTGAGGACGGTGAGAAAGCAACCCAATTATTACCGTTAGAGAATGAATACCCAGCCACAGACTGCCCGATTGTCATGGACGAAAATCTAGACCTTTTCTACCGATTCATTGACATTAACCGAGAATTGTACGGTAAGCTTCCGAAAAACATGTCCTATGATGAAGAGGTCGGCACCGGCATCAAGACGGTGTGCGCATGGAAGTGGAACGGTTTCAAAGCCGTACACAAGGCCGTATGCGAAGACCCCGATGACCTAATCTACGATGTCCTCCATGGAACGTTCAATTTCGATGAGGTCGGTGTCGAACAAAACCAGTGGTACGCGAATGCGTCATCATGTGAGGAAGACAACGAGATTGAGATCGTGACATTCTAACAAAGGCCATATTCATTTTTTATTTTATACTTTAATTTTTTCCGACAATCCCCCTTGGTTTCCTCGGGGGATTTCCGTTTATTGGACTGTAGGAAAGAAACAACGAAGTTATGACGGAACAGAAACTGGCCGAGTGGATAGCGGCAAACAGCAAAGGACTGGACGAGTACGGTCTCCAGTACAACGATGAGGTGAAGGCCACACTGCCCATCGCGGGGCTTGAAATGAACGTTGAGAGACTGTCCTGCGATTCGATGAAGCGCGTGTTCATCCACATGAAGTCCGTCCAAGGGCAATACTCCACGGAATACTCCCAACTGACCGACTACCTGCGCGAGAGAATCTCCGATGCGGTGGAAGCTATTGACAAGAATTAGAGAAACCTCGCCAACTGGGCGGCTTGGCGAACATCCCACACAATGCGTTACAAATGCCGTCTGATCACTTATTCTCAAGCCCCGAAGGACTCCCAATCCCACGGGCTTTTTTATTTCATGGTCATGCACTTTGGCACGGTTTTTGCAATATATGGAACACGGTTGTCCGTGCCCGCCGAAATGATAAAGTGGCATGGCTGAAAAAACAAACATCATGTCAGAGTGCAAGACAGTAATCAAGACCTTGGGCGATTTGCGCAAGGCAACGAAAGACTTATCGGACGACACCCGAATTGACACCATCGTAAACCTTACCCATTGGGAAGACGATTTCTTCGATGATCTCGGGTGCTCAATAGACATCCATCACTTGGACGTAGCCAAAGAGGATGGCTATATCGAGTTATTCGTTTTCAAACCCGAAAACGCATAGGACGATGAAAGAAACAAAGGAAAAACACCTCGCGTTCCAGCTTTCTAGAACCGAGGTGTATGAGGTCCATGTCGAACCGAATATCGTCTCAGGTCAATACAAACAAGATGGCTTCCGTTTCAGCAGCGAGGCCGAGGTTTTCAACCGTTCGAAAACCGACTTCGATCGGTGCGGACAATGCCAAGAGGAAGTGACTAAAAACCACCTATTGGCCAATTCCCATTGGAAAAAATGGGATAAGTACCATCTCGGTAAGGTCACACCCGAACTGTACGATGAATGGTTGGAAGATTTGAAAGCACTGAAAGAGGCCTACAACTACATTGAAAAAGAACACATGGCAATAACCTTCAACGAAGTCCGTGATCTGTCCATGGAAAAAGTCAAAAAACCAGCCAAGAAATAACATCAGCCAATGTCATACAAGTTTGTCAGAATCCGCCGGAAAAATAGCGGAAAATACGGCACGTGGTACTTCAAGCCACGGTCGGTGGAAGATGTGCAACTGCATTGGGACACAATCTGCTCGGCGCAAATCCGGCGCCATGTCGATGAACGGTACCAAACCAAGTACGCACTTGCGGACACAGGCTCGCATATATGGCCGCACCCGACAACACAGTTCGGGCTTGGGGTCGAGGCTTTAATGCAAGCGACAAACCACTCATACGTCTTGGGGATGCTGCAAGTCGAAAACGAGGCCTACCGGTCAAGGATGAGGTCGTTCGGACTCGGCCATGACATATACCTGTCCAACGGGATGACCGTGCTGATTCCGGATGAGAGCGTGTGCGAGATCATGGAATCCATCGAAACGGAGAAGTTCGCCTTTCCGGAACAGACGACATGGACCATGAAGGACGTGAGGTATATGCAGTGGAACATGTTCGGAAACAAAGGCACGCACTGGTACACCAAAATCGGGAACCTCGACGTCACCGACAAGAACGGCAACATGAAATGGGACTCGGAAACCGAAGCCGAAGACGCCGCCAGATGGTTCATCACCTAAAAACTCGGAGGCACACCCTGATATCAAGGTACGCGATTGCGGACATTGTTCACGTTCCGCGGACAGATGAGGTCGAATCCACCGAAAAAGAATCCATGTCCATGACGGTCCCAACCCCATAATCCAAGTCCATGGCAACCTCAACCCAACCGACAAGCACTGAACCTCAGCGAGTTACAAAGAAATGAAAAAAATTTTTCCATGGACTTGTTTCTTAAAAAAACGTGCCGTCTAATAACAATTGCCGGGGACGATGAAACGGAAACAATCCGACACTCCCCGACACGGTAAAAGTTCTTTGACAGATTGGAAGTCATGCAAGTGTGTCCCGCAAGGGATAGTTTTCAAGAAAGACAACACGGCACGATCATGGAACACGGTACGCGTTTGCGTACATCAACCATGCTATACTCAACGTTCCATGGAAATGCCGTAAGACACAGGATAGGCAGAGGGGATTGGAAAAGACCGGACGTTCACGTGTGATGTCGGCGTTCGGTCTAAGACATACCGATTGTTGTTGTTCAGACAACGGTTGTTGCCAGTGAATTCCGGTTTCGGCCGCAGTTTACTCGGCGCAGTGAGGCCGCGGATTTAGTTGTTGTTGACCGCGGACATGGGGAACAACTCTTAAAACGACTTGATAACGGCGCATACGAACCTCGCAAATTAAAGCGAGAAAAAGTGAAGGATGCGCTGTTGTCGTTCCGAAGAGACTTGCAGAAAGCAAGTGGTGAACGTAGCGAAATTATTAACTTGAATACTTTTGACTATGTTTAGTTCTTCGGAGATCCTTCACCGGATCACTCACTCACGGGGACATGGGCTCGTCTTATCGAGGACCCGGGCCCAGTCCCTTTTTCATGGAAATCATCTTACTACTTTTGTGATTCACTGCATAAGTCGCGGAAGGACCAGGCCATTGACGATAAGCTTGCCTAGGATCCTTCCCCGGCCAGCGGTGTTAAATCCATGACCTCAACCTCATCCTTGTATATGGAAAGACACACATTGCGGGTTGGCGCAGATGGTTAGCGCGGGAGACTCATAATCTCCAGGTCGAAGGTTCGAGTCCTTCACCCGCTACTTAACTCGCTGATAGTCAATGACTTATCAGGCTAAGTACCAAATGTGGAAATAGGTTCCACGGACGGGACACACGACACATGACGAAAAATGAGGGACACGGGGATCAGCAATAGACAGTTTTACACTCAAGCAACAATGTTCATCGGGCGTTCAACAAGTGAATGTTCTGGGACTACGCCCACAGGACACGGGCCCTTGGCGGATCCGACCGGCCTTGAAAGAGACCAACAACCCGCCCCGCTTCACCTTAACAAAAAGGCACATCACCGCGAGCAACGCGCGGGGGTAGACCGGCACTGTCGGCATGAAACACTGTCCGGTAGTCAAGACAATAGCCCGGCCCCGCGCTTTTTTACCTTTTCTTCACAAGCCTCGCCGTCTTCATCGTGCCGTGCGCATGCCGGATTCTCGGTCAATGAATCCAGCCGTAAGTCGCGCCGTGTCCCGTAGATACAAGCCTTCATGGAATCATGTCCATGGAAGCGCGAAAATTGTTTGTTTTTCATTGACAAGAATGGAAACAGGCCGCCAGCCGACCGTATGAAACCAGTTTTTTGAAACGCTACCTGGTTTTCCGCAACCGGGGACGGCCTTTTCCTGTTTTATGTCCATGTTGACCTCGACTGACAATCCAGCGTAGATTTTTCCATGGCACGGTTTTTGCTTGAAGGACAGGTTATCATAAGCCAAGCACAAAACTTTAACCAAATCCCCATAACGAAAATGTCAACGAAAAACAAGCTGAGCATGAGAGTAGGAAAAGGGACGACGGCCTCCGGACAGCCGGAAAGGACCAGGTCCCTGAAACAGTACCTTAAGGAAGTTACGGCCCACGGAATGGTTTCCAAGGAAGCCGAGATCGAGCTGATGAAGGCCTACAGGTCGTCAAAGGACCCTGACGAACGCCTCAGGATCAGGAACCACCTTGTCACGGCCAACCAGAAGTTCATCTACGCCATGGCCAAGAGATACGCGTTGGGAGACCATGCCATGGACATAGTCAACGAGTGCACCCTGACCATCTGCCGGAATTTCGACAAGTACGACCCGGCCAACGGACAGCGGCTGACGACATGGATGTCCTATGAAATCAGGCGCACGGCCAACGAATATCTCTGCAGGGACGCGTGCCATGTCAAGCAGACGCAAAACGAGAAGATACTTCCCAAGGCCAGAAAGGTCTACAACGACTTCTTCCTGGAAAACGGCTATTGGCCCGACCAGCAGACAGTGAGGGACCTCATCGAGGACATCTACGGGGTCAAGGTCAGCGAGGATACCGACGTGGCCGACTGCGTCCTGTTCTCGATCGACAACCTCAAGAACCGGGCCGACAACGGGAAGGACGACTCGGCCATACTGAACACAATCGAGATAACGGCCTCCGAAAGGAACCTCTATGAAACGGAATCCGAGAAGGACGACATAAACAAAGCCATTTCCATGGCCATGTCCGGACTGGACGACCGCGAGAGGGAAATCGTCTCCATGGCAAGCGGACTCTGCGGCTACTACCGCGAATACGACAACAACGAAATCGCGGACGAGATAGGGCTCACAGCCGAACGCGTCAGGCAGATAAAACAGTCGGCTTTCACGAAGATGGCCGGCACCCTCAACGACCTCGGAGTCGGTTTGGGGGAGATCAGGAAGAAGAACAGGAAGGCGTACGCTCCGGCCTATGCCACATAACGACAATGAATCCATAACGAAACATGGAGAAGGCAAGGGAAAAAGACCTGCTGAAAAGGGCCATGGAAGCAACGCACAGTTCCATGTCCATGGAGAAGAAGAAACCACAGTGCGAAGACATCGAGTCCACGGTATACGGTGAATTGGAGAAGGCCCACGAATGGCTGCAGCATCCTCACCACAGGACAGTGATCAAGGAAGGAATCCCGGTGTTCCAGGCGATCGAGAAGATAAGGGACTACATCGGAAGGACCGACATCCCCCAATGGGAAGTCAAGGAGTTCATGGCCAAGATAGACTTGTTGCTGACGGAATGGGCTTCCAAGAGATCCGCTGCGACCGGTGAGGACTTGAGGTCCATCTTGGAGAAATTCCATGTCCATGACGAAGAGACGAAGTGTTCCTGCAACAAGTGCCATTGCCATGGGAAAAGACACGTTGAGGTGACCGACGACCAGGATGAGGTTGAACCCAACGTGGCAGTGAAATACGAACCTGCGGACGTGTCCGAGAAACAAAAGAAGGCCATGGATAGAATCAACGAGGAGTTGAAGAAACTGACGGACAACAAGTCTTCCATGAGGAAAAACTCCATTGGGTACAACATCGACCATGACCTGTCAGACCTGCCGGACAACAGGGACAGGATGTCCAAGGAAGACATAGAGAAGGCTGAGGGTTACTTCAATAGGGTCGGGGACCCGGATCTTCGCGAGAAACTCATCAGACTTTACCTCAACGGTCTTGAGTGCAGACAACGGCTGGACAAAGCTATTGACGAATACAACAGCACTGCTGTTACAAAAGCCACGCCCGCTACAAACGATCCGAAGTCCAGTGTCCGCAACCACAACGTCGGCTGTTCGAACTACTCCAAACACAAGATCCAGCCATGGGACATCTGGGAGGAATACAAACTCAATCCTTGGGATGCCGACATTGTCAAAAGGGTCTTGAGGGAGAAAGAGGACGGAAGACCCGCCACAGTGACCCGGATCGAGGATTACGACAAGATAATCCATGTCTGTCAGGAACGCATCCGTCAGATTCAAGCCAACGGACACGTCTAATCAAACCCGCCTATTTACAAGGGCCATGTCCATGGAAGACAAATGAAAGTCCAAGGCCATGGCCCATGTATTATAAACCGACCGAGTTGAAGACAAAGCAATGCCGAAGAGAACAACCGCATTCAAGTTCCTGGACCCCGACAAACCCCTTGGAAACGTCCTCTCAAGGATAGTGACCCTGCTGATAGTATTGGCCGCGGCCGCATGTTTTTTCTACGGGACCATGTGGGTTTTCCCAACCCCGATGATCAACATCGCGCTGTTCATCACGGCATGCTTCCTGACCCTGCAGGCCGGTTCCAACATCGACAGGACCCACGGATTCGGAGCTTACTCGGCCACGACACAGAACCAGGTCAATATGGAAGTCCATGACCACGATCATCATCACGGCCATGGAAAAGACAAGTCCGGGGAAGACGAACCCGAAAACTAAGAGAAAACCTCCATTCATGGAGGTGATTGTTGTTCATAACACGATGGAAGCCGCGTTCCTTTTACAGGTTCGCGGTTTTCTTTTTGTCCTGTGTTGAGGTCAAACCCGGCAGAACATACGAAAAAGGCCGCCCATACACAGTCCATGTACAGGCGGCCCAGTTTTAAACCCGGTCAGAAACCCTCAAAAAAGATCCATGTCCATCACACGACCTTGTTCACCTCAACCAGCAACATTTCCATGACAGAGTCCTTGTCCTCCAGCCATCTCCCCTCAAAATCGTATTCCCTGATGTCCTCATGTGAGGCCTTGGTGTTTACCAGCACCGTCAGTTTTTTCTCCTCCTTCCAAACCTTGATGATCCTGGCAGAGTCCCCTTTCAAGGTCTTCAACCCGTGCCCCTCCATGGCCATGTCAAGGTCGAACCGTTTCAAACCCCAGTGTTCTTCAAGCCATGAGAGGTAACAGTCCATGTCCATGAACAAGACCTGTCTCCCATGCTGAACAGTGCTTCTTCCGGTGACATCACATTCCAAATACCGTCCACGGCAATTCACCCCGATGATGTTAATTTCACCATTGTTTTCCCGGTCCGTACACAATACCTCAACCTCTGAACCATCTTCATCGACGACTTTACACCCGTCCCTGAACGCGTAGATGCTGAACGGGACCATGTCCTTCTTTTCCATGTCGTCCCCAACACAGTTCTTTTCCATGGAAATCCCCTCGTACGTTTCATCTAACCCAGGAACATCGTAACTGTCTTCCGGTGAGCTATCGACTTTGCCGTCTTGGTACAAAAGTCGTACACTATAGTCAGTCACAGTGTCACCGTCAAGTGTGTCTATAAAGGCCGCGGCGAACTTTTTCGGGCCAATAACATCGTTGCACATCAGACAAACCGCTTTGTGCGATCTTGCGGACAAATCATAGTTCGCGGCCAATCCAATGTCGATAGGTTTTTTCTTTCCACACGTACCGTTCATGACCAATGACAGGTTCGTATCACTGAACCCCTTGAGGCCATGATAGAGTGGGTAACCTTCGTCGTCGTACGTGACGATATTCTCTCCACCGACAAGACGTACTAACGCGACGATGGTTTTCCCAACCCCACAAACTTTGTTCCCACAACGTCCGATGACCCGGACAGGTAACCCGTTGTTCGTCCTGACCCCGTACCCTTGTATGGCCAGTTCGTAGTTGAACTCGTCCCCGTCCCTGACCTCAATTAAGGGCGAATCTTTTTGCAATGTTTTCTCCATGTAATCCGAATTTTCAGTTAGGTTATACCCTATGCAAAAACCGTGCCGTTTTTTCCTGCAGCAGAATTGGACACGGCAAGCAGTCCACAGACCATGCCCTGAAAATTGAATTCTCAGCACGATATGATCCCGGGCCCTTGAACCAAATCGTTGACATGGAAAAATTCTACTTGGGGGGAAATGTTGCTGACGGGTGTCGTATGAATGACTGTCATGGGGGACACGGTCGAGGTTACGGTATTGTCGATCCGCGGCCGAGGGGAAGGTCTGTGACCCTGTCCTCGATCCTAACCTTCCACATGGACGAGTGCCCCGGTTCCGGGTTGAGGTTCCCAGGCATGGTCATGGTCTTGGAATGGGTCTGGGCCTCGGGTCGAGGTTTCCGACCAGGGCCGATGGACAAGTTTTGGATCGTGGCCTCGGGTCTGTCCGCGGATTTCACATGCCTCCGGACGGGCCATGTCGACGGTGCCCGAAAATGCGTTTTAGGTCGGAATTGGAGGTCCGGTGGCCTTGTCCCTGAATCTTAATTAAAAATTTGCAATTGATTAACGCGAATTGGGTGGTTTGGGAATTTTTTCCTATAGGGATTTTTCTTGAAACCGGGGTCATTAGTTAATTTTTGTGTTGAGGTCCGGGTCGTTTTCATGGTTTGGGTGTCCGAGGCCGAGTGCCGTTTAACGGTGTTTTCGGAGGGGTCGGGGGTTCGAGGGGAAGTCCGGTGGCCTTGGCCTTTATCATAAATCCTCTTTTTAAGAAAATTATTACTAAAATTTAACGAAAATAGGGGTTGTGAGGAAAAATCCCCGGGGAAAATTTTTGAACAGTAAATTTTTTGGAGAAATTGGATGAAAATTTTGACACCCGACTGTCCGCGGACCC
>Ga0310694_10004975_pt1 | contig 12760 bp, 13 predicted proteins | sample 174DNAGHGhighgp2_FD_203884 | JGI IMG/M metagenome (GOLD analysis project Ga0310694, IMG submission 203884) | Sheep rumen microbial communities from Palmerston North, Manawatu-Wanganui, New Zealand - 1742 DNA GHGhigh gp2 (v2) (version 2) | ecosystem: Host-associated > Mammals > Digestive system...
CGGTGGCGACACAGCCTGCGAAGAAGCCAATTATCTGGCAGGATTGTGCGAGAAAGTGTATATGATAGTCCGCAAACCCTATCTTCGTGCATCGGAAATCATGCAACAACGCGTATTGAACAATCCGAAAATAGAAGTTCTGTTCGAGCACAACACCATTCAACTGACCGGTGAAGGGAAAGTGCAAGGAGTAGATCTCGTCTATCGAAAAGGCGAGCCTGACGAGGAAATGCGCCATATAGCCATAGACGGTTTCTTCCTGGCAATCGGTCACCACCCTAATACCGAGTTGTTCAAAGAATACCTGACCCGCGATGCGGAAGGGTATATCATAGTGGAGGGAGACAGCCCACGCACGAATGTGCCGGGTGTTTTTGCCGCCGGTGATTGTGCCGATCCGCATTACCGTCAAGCAGTTGTGGCAGCAGGTTCAGGAGCAAAAGCTGCTATCGAAGCAGACAAATACATTAAAACTTTATAATAAATTTATCTAACAAAACCAAATTATGTCAAGTGTAAACAAAGTGATTTTAATTGGTAACGTAGGCGCAGATCCGGAAGTACGTTACCTGGACAGAGGCGTAGCAATCGCAAACTTCAATTTAGCGACCACCGAGCGTGGTTACACGATGCAGAACGGGACACAGGTTCCCGACGTAACCGAATGGCACTCCATTGTATTATGGCGCAATCTCGCCGAATGGGCTCAACAGAATCTCCGCAAAAGCATGAAAGTGTATGTAGAAGGCAAACTGAAAACTCGTGCATGGGAGAAAGACGGTCAAATCAGACGCAAGACGGAAGTGATTGCAGAGAACATCCAGATTCTGTACCGTCCAGATCAATATAGAAACGGTGTAGAAAGTCTCCGATCGAAAAATGAAAGCGACGAAGCCGTTCAACAGTCACAAACAAGCATAGAAGATTCTGATTTTAACGATATTTTCTGATAAAGAAACGATATGACCAACAAGGAACGATATGCCGAGTGGGTCGCGAAACAAGAGTACGTGCCTATCTCAATGATGCCGTGGTGGCTGGATTCTGTCTGCGCGGGGAAGGAATGGAATGTATTGTTCGCAGAAGACGAGAATAATAACATTCTGGGTGCGATGCCGTACTTGCTTTGCAAACGTGCGTGGTTCAAATATATCAGTATGCCCCCCCTATCCCAGACAGCAGGTATCTGGGTGACAGCGGAAGTGACGTCAGATCGTTGGAAAACAGCGGAAGTATGCCGTCAATTCAAGGAGCAACTGGATGCTATGAGCCTAACGTACTACTACCAGCAGTATCTTCCCGGAAGTTTATGCGTGGATGCGATGCGTGGTCTTGGGTTCAAGATCAAAGAGCATGTCACCTACTGTGTGAACGACTTAAGCGACATGGACGTACTCCTGAAATCGTTCAGCAAAGAGAAACACAGGTTATTGCAAAAATCGTCAACACTGCATGTCGAACACGTCATGGAGATTGAGGATTTCTGCCGGTTCTACGCACAATGTCAGAAAACGGACAGGCATCTTCCCCGCTACAGCCGCGAGTTTTTGGTGGTTTTGGAGCGCAAAGCACGCCGTCTTCACCAATGCGAGATTATGAGCATATGCAACGCGGAAGGTGTACCTTACGCGGCTGCATTGCTCCTATGGGACAAACGCAGTCTATATTATATAATACCCGCCTCCGACATTATTTTCAATGAATCCGGAGCGGCTGTCCTATTGGTACTTGAAGCGATGAAATTGGCGCGTGAGAAACATGTGCATTTTGATTTCTACCATACAGATCACCATACCGCCAAAGACTTCATGCAGTACGGTACCGTACCTGTCAGTTTCTATTCCGTCGAGCGGTCATACAAAGCCCTTCCTGCTTTTATCATCCGATGCGTACAGCGTTTTACATAGCTGCTAAATGCCTTCCCGTTCACGAAGAAGCATGGTGGCAACGGAAAGCCGGACGGCACGTTATATGCCTTTTTTATCATGCAGTAAGCGATACGCCCCTGCCTCATATCAGTCCTCTATATCGTCATCGTACGGAGAAAGAATTCCGGGCGGATATTGATTGGCTGACAGCACATTACACCCCTATCCGCTGGAGCGAGATAGACCGCTATGAACAGGAGAGGCGCCCTGCTTTCTGCCTTACGTTTGATGACGGGCTAAAAGAGTTTTACACGATTGCAGCCCCGATTCTGGAGGAAAAGCATGTTCCGTGCGTTTGTTTTCTGAACAGCGCATTCGTGGACAACCGTGATTTAATGTTCCGCTATAAAGAAGCGCTGCAACTGCAAGGTATCGATTGGCGGCGTTTTCTACGCGAAGAGCAGCCCTATCTGACTCTCGCACAGATACGGGATTTGCAGTCACGCGGATTCGAGTTCGGCAGCCACAGTATCGATCATCCGCATTTTGAACAATTGACAATAGAGGAACAGTTGACACAGACAATTGAATGTGGTCGTGCTCTGAGGCGACACCTGACTCTTCCTCATCGTCTTTTTGCTTTTCCGTTCGGCCAGGCGGGGCTTTCCCCTCTTGCTCTGGCAGTACAGAAGGGAACGCACGAAGCCGTTTTCGGAACAGCCAACATGCGTCCGGCAGGAAGGAACATGTACAACCGCATCGCCATGGATGACACATCCATGCCTGTTCAAGATATCATCCACGGAGAATACCTACGCGAAACAGCACACCGCATACTACATGTCTAACCGCGAAAAATATACCCGCTTGTGCGAACAGGAGGAACTGCCTTTGCACGCACAAGCATGGTGGTGGGAGAAGGCAAGCACCGGCAAAGAGTGGGATGCCATCTTACTTGAAGACGCCAAGGGAAATATCACGGCAGCTATGCCTTTCCATCTGGTTCGGCGTTTGGGAATACCCGCGGTTCTTATGCCAGTCCACACGCAGTATCACTATGTCTATACGGCACCCGATGCCCCGCCGGATATCTACACGCACCTTGTGCAAACATTTGAAGAGACTTGCCGGAAGAGACATATAGGATGGATTCAGTTACAGGGGTTTTATCCCGCTCCTTTGCTTGACGCATTCCATGCAAGCGGATTTGACGTAACCGAACGGGTGACGTACCGGATTGATGCTGTTCCTTCACGGCAAGAGATGGAGGCGCTTTTCTCGGAGAACAAAAGGCGTCAGTTACACAAAGCGGTTGATCTCCATGTGGAGGATATGACGGTTGAAGCGTTTTACCGTTTCCACCACGCATGCATGGAAGCTCAAGGCAAACGGATTGATTATTCCGCATCGTGGGCGAGGTCCGTGTTGCACGAGGCCGTAGCACGCCGTCAAGGCCGTCTCATAGCTGCGCAAAATGCCGACGGAAGAACATTGGCGGCGATGTTTCTGGCGTGGGATAACAAGCAATGCTACTACCTGCTTCCCTCATACGATCCAATGTTCAAGAAAAGTGGCGCGATGGCATGGCTAACCGCGCAGGCGCTGGAAGAAGCGCATCGGAAAGGACTGCAGTTTGATTTCGAAGGCAGCATGATTCCGTCTATCGCATCTTCATACAAGCAGTTTGGCGGGCGTCCCATCACCTATCATCGTATGGAGAAATTTCTTAACCCTTTTATCCGCGTAGCAGTACGGCTGCGTCAACGCTTATGAGAGTCCTTTTTCTAACCCCATGGTATCCGTCAGCCAATGACGCTATGTTAGGTCTCTTTGTGCAGAAACACGCAGAGGCAGTACGTGCATTGGGAGTGGATGTACAGGTTATATTTTCACAGAGTTGGCGTGGCACGTGGCGTCAATGGAGGGCATTGCGGCGTATTGGATGGATGCCGGATATTGTTCAACTGAATGTCATCCAGAAACAGGGTGCACTGGCACTATGGCTCAAACAGCACTTTCATATTCCTTATATCATCATTGAGCACTGGAGTGGATACCTTCCTGAAAACGGGCAATTCAAACAGTTACATCTTATAAAAAAACGCTTCATGCGCCGCGTTTGCAGCGAAGCAGAGAGTGTATGGACTGTCAGTCAACCGCTGCAGCAAGCCATGCAAAACTGCGGTATGAAAGCCAAACAATGGGGAACTATTGACAATGTAGTGGACGATTTTTTCTTCCAGAAACCCAATTCTACGAATCATCCTTTAGTCCCTCCAAATCGGAAAGTTCTCCTGCATATCAGTTGTTTTGACGAGCGGGCGAAGAACATTACAGGACTGCTACGTGCTGCCAAAATGCTATCCGAGAGAAGAAAAGACTGGCAGTTGGTTTTAGTCGGAACCGGCATAGACTATCAGGAATGCAGGCATTACGCGGAAGCTTTGGGTTTGATTCAAAACGACCTTGTGCATTTCACCGGCGAACAAACTCCGCAACAAGTGGCCGAGTGGATGTATAACGCAGATGCGCTGGTGCTCTCCAGTCGTTATGAGACCTATGGTGTGGTGCTCGCCGAAGCTGCCGCAGCAAGATTACCTATACTCAGCACACCGGTTGGGATAGCCCAAGAACTCTCCGATCTCATTGTTCCGCAAGAGATTGCGCAGAACAAACCCGGACGGTTTGCCGAATTCATGGAAACAATCCTATGGTCCAAAGAGCAGAAGCCGAAGAGCAATGACACCGCCAACCGTTTCTCTGCACAAACCATAGGAGCAAAACTCAAATCAATCTATGATAGCAGTCTGCATAACAACTTATAATCATGAGTCCTATATAGCGCAGTGTTTGGACAGCGTATTTGCACAGGTGTGCGACGAGCCCATCCGTATCTATATCGGAGACGATTGCTCGACAGACAACACTGCCACCATTTGCAAGCACTATGCGGCAACAGATAAACGTATCGTGTATGTGCGCAGAGATTCGAATTGCGGACTGACAAACAATACCATCGACCTGTATCGACTTATCATGGCGGATGGATGCGATTATATCGCAATGCTGGACGGTGATGATTGGTGGACGGACACGCACAAACTGCAACTGCAAACCGATTATCTGCGTACCCATCCGGAAACAGGATTCGTACACACGAACGGTCGCACGATGTCCGGTTCGCACAAATGGACATTCGGACAGCGCAAAGGCGTGTACGGCGTGGATTCTCCGGGATTTGCCAACTGTACAGTTATGTTCCGAACCTGTCTGTTGAATGACAAACTGATAGCAGATATCGAAGCGCAACATTTCCTTTGGCTTGATTACCCGCTTTACGGCGTTTTTTACCAACAGACCAAGTGGGTGTACCTGCCGCAGCAAACAGCAGTATGGAGAGATCATATATCTGTTTCCCAACCCGAAACAGCACAGTCAGCCCTGCGCTTGCGAGAAGAAAGATGCCGCATGTGGAAATGGCTTGAATCCCGATTCCCGGGCAAAACCGGATGGACGGAGCAAGCCGAAAAAGAATATCTGTTATCCGAAAGGCTGACTATTATCTATATTTTTAACGATAGAAATTTAGTCACGACGGAGATGTTGAATGACTGGAAACCGGCAAAATGGAAACAACGAATCAAACAAAAAGCACTAAAAAATAGTGTATTCTATACTATTTTGCAAAAAATCTCACTTTTATTTGCGTATTTGAGAAAAAAGTTGTACCTTTGTAGCCGATTTTAATCGAGGGCTTTGTGTGTCCGTGAAAAATCACAGATTAACCGATTTTAATCAAGAACTTAAAAAGACACGAGATATGCATATCAAAAAATCAGAAAAAGCCAGTTTGGAAAAGGACAAACTCATCTATGTGTTGATGGGTCTGGTTTTCGTGCTCAGCCTCGTTTATGTAGCGCTGGAGTGGACAAAGCGTGAGGTGACCACGTATGAAGTGCAGGACGAAGAGTTCCTCTTTGAGGATGAATTGGATATCCAGCAGACGTCCCAAGAGACGCCTCCTCCTCCCCCACCCCCTGCCGTACAAGAGGTTGAGGTATTGAACGTTGTGGAAGACAATGTGGAGACCGAATCAATCGAAGTTAACGCGGAGGATGACAAAACAGAAGAAGTAGTTATTGCAGCCCCGGTAGAGGCTCCTGTGGAGGAAGAGGAAGAAGAAGTCATCTTCGTGGTCGTTGAATCCATGCCGGAATTCCCGGGTGGACAGCAAGCGCTATTCAAGTTCCTCAGCGAGAATGTGAAGTATCCGGTTATTGCCCAGGAGAACGGTATCCAAGGACGTGTAATATGCCAGTTCGTGGTTAACAAAGACGGTTCGATTGTGGACGTAGAGGTTGTACGCTCCGGTGGTGACGCTTCATTGGATAAAGAGGCCGTTCGGGTCATCAAATCCATGCCGAAATGGAAACCCGGTAAGCAGCGCGGCAAACCTGTACGCGTGAAATATACGGTACCGGTTAATTTCAAACTGCAATAATGTGAGGTTAATTTGCGTAACGCAAACAACACGGCATAGCCGTCTATGGAATTAGCTCATAGAGATATAACCTACTGTAAGAATGTCGGTGCCAAGCGTGCCGACATTCTTCGTTCAGAGTTGGGTGTTTGCACAGCGATGGACTTGTTGCGTCAGTATCCATACAAGTACATTGACCGCAGCAGGTTCTATCGCATAGCCGAATTGGACGATGAGGATACATATGTACAAATAGTAGGGGAAATAACCGAATGGCACACCATAGGTATCGGTAAGGCACAACGTCTCAGCGCTACTTTTTTTGACGGCACTCACCAATGCGAACTCGTTTGGTTCAAAGGCGTGCAGTATGTCAAACTGCAACGAGGCGTGAAATATCTGCTTTTCGGAAAACCGAGTCGCTTCAACCATATATATAACTTCGTGCATCCTGAATTAACGCCGTGGGACAAGGTAACCCCGGAAATGACGCAAGGACTGGAGCCTTACTACAACACCACGGAGAAGATGAAACGCATCGGGCTGAATTCCAAGGCCTTGCGCAGTATCATCGTCGAGATGCTTCCTGAAATCAAAAAGGGCGTGCCGGATACCATAGGAGCGGATGTTTTGCAGAAATACCGTCTCATGTCGCTTACAGACGCCCTCATAAGTGTACATTTTCCGAAGGACACCCTCTCTATGCAGAACGCACGGGCACGATTCAAGTTCGAAGAACTGTTCTTTATTCAGTTACAGATTCTGAGGCAGATGAAACGTCGGGAACTGAATCCCGGATTTTCCATGCCGATAGTCGGAACACGCTTCCATACGTTGTACAAATGCCTGCCGTTCGAGCTGACTAACGCACAAAAACGGGTTATACATGAGATACACGATGACCTTAAATCCGGTAAACAGATGAACCGTTTGCTTCAGGGAGACGTTGGTTCCGGCAAAACGCTTGTTGCCTTGCTTTGCTGCCTGCTGGCTGTGGATAACGGGTATCAGACTTGTATCATGGCGCCGACCGAAATTCTTGCCAACCAGCATTACGAGACCCTGAAGACATTTCTCAAACCGCTTGGTGATACCGTGCATGTGTCGCTACTGACCGGCTCTATCTCCGCCAAAAACCGCATCCCGATACACAACGGGCTCATGAACGGCACGATACATATATTAATTGGTACGCACGCGTTATTAGAAGATGCGGTGCAATGGAAAAATCTGGGATTAGTAATTATTGACGAGCAACACCGCTTCGGAGTGGCTCAACGTGCCAAGTTATGGACTAAAAACCAGACACCGCCGCATATACTTGTCATGACAGCCACACCTATTCCGCGCACACTCGCCATGACCGTCTATGGAGACCTGCAAGTATCAGTCATTGACGAACTACCTCCGGGACGTAAGCCGGTACAAACTATCCACTACTCACTCCAACGCCGCGCACAGGTCTATTCGTTCGTTCGTAAGCAGATTCAGGACGGACGGCAGGTCTATGTGGTTTATCCGCTGATCAAAGAGAGTGAAAAAATGGACTTGCAAGACTTGCAGAACGGATTCAATGAGTTATGCGAAGCTTTTCCAGAATACAAGATTTCGATGGTCCACGGTCAGATGAAAGCCGCAGACAAAGACCTGCAGATGCAGCGTTTTGCAAGTGGTGAGACACAGATTCTTGTCGCCACTACCGTCATTGAAGTGGGAGTGAATGTGCCCAATGCCTCGGTAATGATTATCCAGAACGCCGAACGATTCGGACTAAGCCAATTACACCAGTTACGCGGACGAGTAGGACGAGGAGCCGACCAGAGTTTCTGTATCTTGCTGACAGACAACGAACTGACATCAGACACACGCAAACGTATGGATATCATGGTTGCCACCAACGACGGTTTTCGTATCGCAGAAGCCGATTTGCAATTAAGAGGACCGGGAGACTTGGAAGGAACCATGCAATCCGGTACACCCTTTGACTTGCATATAGCCAACCTCGCCACTGACGGACAATTACTCACGCTCGCCAGACAGGCTGCGATGGAGATCTTGGAGAAGGATCCGTTACTGGAAGACGAAATGAATCGGATATACAAACATCGTTTGGATATACTGCGGATTAGTCAGAGTTATAACTGGGGAGAAATAAGCTGAATACTTAAAAAAGACCGCCTGAGCGGTCTTTTTAATTACATATCGTCGTGAGCGTGCAACGACTGTACATATTTCGCATGTGCCATCTTAATTCTCTTCAGCTCGCTTGGTTTGTCAAACTGCTGACGGCGACGGAGCTCCTTTACGACACCCGTCTTATCGAATTTGCGTTTGAATTTCTTAATCGCGCGCTCGATGTTCTCACCTTCTTTAACAGGAACGATAATCATTGCATACACCTCCTTTTGTTTACTCTCCGGGCAGTTAGCCTGTTTTGAGTGATAGCGGTTGTTTAAGTCTTCCGCATGACCTTTTAATCGTTATGCGCGAGCATATGCTCGCGCGAGTACCCAGGGCCGGGATCGAACCGGCACGGTTTCCCATTGGTGTTTGAGACCAACGCGTCTACCAATTCCGCCACCTGGGCGAGCGTTTGCATTGACACTCGAGTGACTGCGCATTTCACGCTTGTATAACGCTACTTGTCTTGCTACGCTTTTCGGTCTGCAAACGCTTCCGGTTTACATCCCGAGGTTAATTTTTCACTTATTCGAGCGAAAAGCGGGTGCAAAGGTACTGCTTTTTTTTGAATTGACCAAAAAAAACATGCTTTTTTTTAAAAAAAAGTGCATATTTATCCAAAATCTGCACAAAAACGCACAAAGTTCACAAAATTGTGGTCCACTATTTTTAACCTTTTCGCGACATTCCCTCTGGAGAAAGAAAAAAGTGTTCCTTTGTACATTGTACATCGTCCCTTTGTACTTTATTTGACTTCTTGGCCGGTGAGGGTATATACCTTCTCCCTCCTATCTTCAGCGCAACGTCAACGCAAAGTCTGCAGAATTATGACTTTTGTTTTGAAGTTTCACCTTTCTATTTTACATAATTCTTTAGTTCTTATTTAGTTGTTCTTTAGTTCATATTTAGTTCTTATTTGGTTCTTGTTCTGACTATTCAGATACGTTTACGCAACGTTTAAGGGACATCCGTTCCCGAATGTCCCTTTCTTGGTAGTTCCGCGGGATAGTATCCCGCTCCGTATGTCCATTCCAGCGGAATGCTATTCCGCTCTTTTAGCGTTTATGCGCCGCTCATTTATGTGCAGCTCTTATCTTACCTCTTGTCCCGTGAGGGTATATTCCTTCTCCCCGCGGAGGATGAAGATTTGGCCGTTGCGGAGGATTTTGGTACTTTGTACTTGGTCACTTGGTACATTTTCAACGCCTTGCGGAGCCTCGGATTGACCTTGGATGTCGAACTCCTGCCAATAGGTATCGTTCTCATAAGACGAAACAGCCTCGTCCGGTACATAGACAGGGATCTGACGTTTCACATCAAAGAAAGTCTTTGCCTCAATGGCCGGCGGGGTTACCGCATTGCAGGTAATCTTTGTCAGTTTGGCGCAGAGCGCGAAGCAGTTGTCGCCGATAGCCTGAACAGACGCCGGAAGGGTCATGTCTTCCAGATACGTACATCCGTAGAAAGCTCCATCGCCGATTTCAGTTACACCTTCCGGAATATCCAAGTGCTGCAACTCATGTGCGTTATAGAATGCCCAGTTGCCGATTTTCCTCAATTGACTTGCAGTGGCTGCAGGCGCATTGAATCGTCCCGGAGCGCCGGCAGGTGCGCCGCTGAATGTGATAGACTGAATACTACGGCAGTCCTCAAAGGCTGATTGCTCAATTTCTTCTACTGAAGCAGGGATGTCGATGGATTGCAGGTTCTTGCAACCGGCTACCATCATATAACTTACTTTCTGAAGACCTTCCGGCAATACCAATTGTTGCAGGTTATAGTAACCTTTGAATGCCTCGTCCGCAAACTCCGCGTTCGCTACGCGGGACACATCCAATGTCTGGAGTGTCTTGTAAGAGCGGTTGATGACCAACAATGCATTCTCCGTTAACTCGCCGCCATTGACTGTTACATGGTTTAAAATCTTAGTATAAAAAGGCCAGTTACCTTCCGGAATATCAAAGAATCCTGCCGGAGCCTCAATAGATGTCAAACCGCTGCAACCTCCGAAAGCATATTCTCCAATGCTGGTGAAGCTATTAGGAATCGTTACAGAGGTCAAACCGCGGCAACCTTCGAAAGCACTACCTCCTATGCTGGTGACGCTATTGGGAATCGTTACCGAGGTCAAATTAGACATGCCTTTACATAGGTAGGCAGGAATATGCTCTACTTCGTTGCCGAATGTAAAGGAAGTAATTTGCGAACGCAAATCATAAAAAGGAGTATTGTTCGATGCAAAATCAGCACAATTCTTTGCGTTCCATATAACAGAGGTCAAACCGCTGCAACCATAGAAAGCACGATCTCCAATACTTGTGACGCTGTTGCCAATCGTCACAGAGGTCAAACCGCTGCAACCATAGAAAGCATTATTTCCAATGCTTGTGACGCTATTGGGAATCGTTACAGAGGTCAAACCGCTGCAACCACGGAAAGCACTCATTCCAATGCTGGTGACGCTATTGGGAATCTCAATAGAGGTCAAACCGCTGCATTCATAGAAAGCACTACTTCCAATGCTGGTGACGCTATTGGGTATCGTCACAGAGGTCAAACCGCTGCATTCATAGAAAGCATCACCTGCGATGGACTCTATGCCATCGGGGATGGTGTATGCTCCAGAATATGACGTCGGCATATACGCAAATACATGTGTATTATAAACGGGAGAGGTCAAGCCGGTGCAATTATAGAAAGCCATTTCTCCAATGCTGGTGACGCTATTGGGAATCGTCACAGAGGTCAAACCGGTGCAATCACGGAAAGCCCAAATTCCAATGCTGGTGACGCTATTGGGAATCGTCACAGAGGTCAAACCGCTGTAATACCTGAAAGCAGCACGTCCAATGCTGGTGACGCTATACGATACGGAATTGTAGGTCACTGAGGAAGGAATAATAATGTCACCGGAGTACTCATCACTAGATGATCTTATTACCTCTGCCGTTTGGCTGGTGGCATCGAGGTAGTAATACAAATCGCCGATTTGGACTTCATTTCCAGCAAACATTGTTCCTATGCTAGCTGCTACAGCGAGCAATAGGGTAAAAAGTTTTCTCATGATAAATTCCCTGATTTGTGTCGGGCGCAACTTTAAATGGTTGATAATATGGGTTCATTGGTATATACAAAACAAAAGCGTGAAGTCCGTTCATTCTTCACGCTAACTGAGGGCTTCGCAATCCCCGCTAAAAGTAGAAAAACAACCGAATTCCACGCCCGATATGCTAAACCCACCCCGCCTATAGCAGGGCGTGGCATGTATAACATACCCACGGGACATTCATCTTGCTGTCTGGACTTTATTCTAATGAAATGTTGCGAAGATTTCAGTTAGTCGCAAACAACGTCAATAAACGCCTTTTTATTATGTCCTTGCTTTTTTACCCTGTCAAGGCCAGCGGAAGTTGAGTTACAAACTAATATCCAACAAATGGCCGATTAGTTTGTTATTTGCAAGATAAACTATACTATATACGTTTTCTAATTCTTCATAAAAGGCATACCACGTAGTATGCGCATTTTTCCTATATCGGACGTAATACAGAGTTTTGCCATCTACACAATACCGATTGAAATATTCAGGGGCATCGACAGATACTGAATTTTGCAGATTTAGCGCAAAATACCTAAAAATGTCACGCATGTACATAACGGCGTAGTCTTCCTCGCCGAAATAGCCTTGTTCTACTAACTCTTTTACACTTTCCTCAAACTGCAAAAGTGCTTGCTTGGTGTAAACAACTTCTTTCATTGGAACATTGCACGAATGCGCGGCTCAAGGAAAGCGATTGCTTCATCAGCAGTGTAGTACTTTTTCTGCATATTACCAGTACCTATTGCATCCGTTGTAATAGGTGCGTCATTGGGTTGATGTTTTACGTCTGTTTGCATAGTTGTTCTTGTTTCATAACCTTTGCGACTGCAAAGGTACACAAAAAAAATGACACTTGCAAATAAAAGTGCCATTTTTAGAGAATTTATTCAATTATTAGTGATTTATGTCACCGATTTTTACGCTGTCGGTGGCCAGCTCTCCTTTTTTACGTCGGAAAGCGACGGCTCGCTTTCACGTCCAGAGCAGGACGGTGGGTTATATACTTACGCCATATTCATAAATGGCATCGCTGGGTAAATCAATCTGATCGTTCCAATAGATACAAGTTCTACTGGTATCCAATTGCGCATTTTCGAACAAACCTTGTTCTGTCTGCAAATCACGAAAAGC
>Ga0310694_10004976_pt1 | contig 12758 bp, 7 predicted proteins | sample 174DNAGHGhighgp2_FD_203884 | JGI IMG/M metagenome (GOLD analysis project Ga0310694, IMG submission 203884) | Sheep rumen microbial communities from Palmerston North, Manawatu-Wanganui, New Zealand - 1742 DNA GHGhigh gp2 (v2) (version 2) | ecosystem: Host-associated > Mammals > Digestive system >...
GTTCGGTGCAGCCATCGCGGCTCCAGAGAACCCGGCCAAGACAGGCTATACGTTCACCGCATGGGATGCTGCCATCCCCGAAACGATGCCCGCCGAGGACCTGACGTTCCATGCTCAGTTCACCATTAACCAGTATGATGTCATCTACATCGTCAAGGGACAGGAGTGGGCACGTGATAAGGTCACTTACGGCGAACCCATAGTGCTGCGCGAGTACACTCCGGAGCCGGGTGAGGAGTTCAATGGCTGGGAGAGCGACCAGGAGTACACCACCATGCCTGACCACGATGTGACTTATACCGCCAATATTTCTGTGCCAACCGCCATTGTTAAGATTTTCAACAACAAAAAGGCGGCTGATGTCTATACGCTGACGGGCACGCTGGTGGGTCGCCAGCTGAGTATTGCTGAGGTATTCAAACTCCCCCATGGCGTGTACATCATTAACGGCCAGAAGATAGTTATCAAGTGAAACTGAAGGCTATGTAGTAAGGAAGAGGATGTGTCTCCCAAGTGGGGCATGTCCTCTTTGATTTTTTCAAGAGATTGTTGTGTTTCTGAAATTATTTACTACCTTTGCAGGCGACTATGGAAACAATATGTCTCAAGGATTTATGTATCGGCTATCAGGCGAAGGGGAATAGCAAGGTGGTGGCCAGTGGGCTGAATGCTGCCATCCGCAGTGGCGAGCTGACATGCCTGCTGGGGCAGAACGGCATTGGCAAGTCGACGCTGCTGCGCACGCTGTCGGCTTTTCAGCCTGCCCTCGGCGGCGACATCCTCATTGCCGCTGGTGCCTATTCTGCTGCTGGCACCCATTCTGCCGCTGGTGCCCACACTGCTGCTGACGGCTATTCTGCCTCAGGCGCTCCGCAGGCGGTCTCTCTTGCCCAGCTCACCGACAAGCAGCTGAGCCGGGTGGTCGGCGTCGTGCTGACGGAGAAGCCCGACGTCCGCAATATGTCCGTCGCCGAACTGGTGGGACTGGGGCGCTCGCCCTACACCGGCTTCTGGGGTACGCTGCATGCCGACGACGAGCGCATCGTCGACGAGTCCATCCGGCTGGTGGGCATACAGTCGCTGAGCCACCGCATGGTGCACACGCTGAGCGACGGCGAGCGCCAGAAGGTGATGATAGCCAAGGCGCTGGCCCAGCAGACCCCCGTCATCTACCTGGACGAGCCGACGGCATTCCTCGACTTCCCCAGCAAGGTGGAGATGATGCAGCTGCTGCGCCGTCTGGCCCACGATGAGGCCAAGACCATTTTCCTCTCCACCCACGATGTCGAGCTGTCGCTGCAGCTGGCCGACCGCCTGTGGCTCATGGAGCCGGGGCTGCTCAGCGTCGGCACGCCCCGCGAGCTGGCCGACCAGGGCGTGCTGGGCCGTTTCATCTGCCGCGACGGCATTGTTTTCGACAAAGAGACGCTCACAATCCACGTGTCTAAATAATAATACGGAAAATATTTGCACATATCGAGTATTTTTCGTACCTTTGCAGCCGTTCAGAGGAATGAGAGGCTTCACGAAGCCTCTCATTCTTATTTTAAATAACGCATATATGATAGATAAGAACACTATTCAGACAGCTGTTGACGAGTGGCTCGCGAAGGGCGACTATTATTTGGTAGATGTAGAGATGACCGCCGACGACCGCATCGTTATCGAGATTGATCATGCCGACGGCGTGTGGATTGAGGACTGTGCCGACCTGAGCCGTTTTCTGCAGGAGAAGCTGGGCGACGAGCTTGGCGACTACGAGCTGGAGGTCGGTTCGGCAGGCATTGGCCAGCCGTTCAAGGTCGTCCAGCAGTATCGCAACCATGTCGGCAAGGACGTGGAGGTGCTGCAGCAGGACGGTGTGAAGTTGCAGGGTGTGCTGAAGGAGGTCAGCGACGACGGCCAGTCGTTCGTTGTCACTACGAAGGAAAAACAGCATGTCGAGGGCAGGAAGCGCCCCGTGCTGGTGGAGGTCGACAAGACCTTTGCCGTCGGCGGCGTGAAGTACTGCAAGTACCTGCTCAACTTCAAATAGTAAATAGTAAATAGTAAAATAGTAAATAAAGAATATGGCAACAAAGAGTTCGAAGGGTCCGTCGATGATAGAGACCTTTCAGGAATTTAAAGAGACAAAGAACATAGACCGCACCACGTTGGTCAGCGTGCTGGAGGAGAGTTTCCGCAACGTCATTGCCAAACTGTTCGGCTCTGACGAGAACTTCGATGTCATCGTCAACCCCGACAAGGGCGACTTCGAGATTCACCGCAACCGCATTGTGGTGGCCGACGGCGAGGTGCAGGACGAGAACAAGGAGATTGCGCTGAGCGAGGCTCAGAAGATAGAGCCCGACTACGAAGTCGGCGAGGAGGTGTCCGAGGAGGTCGACTTCCAGAAGTTCGGCCGCCGTGCCATCCTGAATCTCCGCCAGACGCTGGCGTCGAAGATCTTGGAGCTGGAGCACGACTCGCTCTACCAGAAGTACAAGGACAAGGTGGGTCAGATTGTCTCTGCCGAGGTGTACCAGATGTGGAAGCGCGAGGTGCTGCTCATCGACGACGAGGGCAACGAGCTGCATCTGCCGAAGGCCGAGCAGATTCCTGCCGACAACTACCGCAAGGGCGAGACCGTCCGCGCCATCGTCAAGGAGGTGCAGAACGAGAACAACAACCCGCGCATCATCCTCTCGCGCACCAGCCCGCAGTTCCTGGAGCGTCTGCTCGAAGCCGAGGTGCCTGAAATCCAGGACGGTCTCATCACCATCCGCCGCATCGCCCGCATGCCCGGCGAGCGCGCCAAGGTGGCCGTCGAGAGCTACGACGACCGCATCGACCCGGTAGGAGCCTGCGTCGGTGTGAAGGGTAGCCGCGTGCATGGCATCGTCCGCGAGATGTGCAACGAGAACATCGATGTCATCAACTTCTCCAACAACACGCAGCTGTTCATCCAGCGCGCCCTGTCGCCCGCCAAGGTTACCAGCATCACGCTGAACCCCGACGAGCACAAGGCCGAGGTCTATCTGCAGCCGGAGGAGGTCAGCCTGGCCATCGGTAAGGGCGGTCTGAACATCAAGCTGGCCTCCATGCTCACCGAGTACACCATCGACGTCTTCCGCGTAGTCAACGAGGGCGAGGCCGACGAGGACATCTACCTCGACGAGTTCGCCGACGAAATCGACCAGTGGATTATCGACTCTATCAAGGCTATCGGCTTGGATACCGCCAAGGCCGTGTTGAATGCTCCGCGCGAGATGCTGATTGAGAAGGCCGACTTGGAGGAAGAGACCGTCGACCACGTGCTCGAAGTGCTCAAGGCTGAGTTTGAGAATTAAGGTTTGGCAGTATGGCTCATGATTGTCAGGAGCTGCTTGCCCTCTCAATAGCATCAATAAAAACATCAAAACAAAACAATAAAGACAAGTAACTGTGGAAGGCGGAAGCAAATTATTCTCTTTTCACTGTTTACTTTTACCTTAAGTTATGGGAGTAAGATTAAATAAAGTATTATCAGAACTGAATATAGGACTTCAGACGGCTGTCGACTTCCTGCGGAAGAAGATAGACCTCGGCGAGGTGAAGGAAGATGCCACGCCGAACACCAAGATTTCCGACAAGCAGTATCAGGCTCTGGTCGACGCCTTCAACAGCGACAAGGATGTGAAGACGCAGGCCGAGAAGCTGTTTGTCAGGAAACCCAAGACGCAGAGCCGCCCGGTGGTCGAGAGGGCCAAGACCCCGTCTGACGAGCTGCTTGAGCGCCGCCAGCAGTTCAAGGTTCATGGCAAGATTGAGTTGGACGCCAAGGGCGAGCCTATAGCTGCCGCTCCGGCTCCTGCCGAGGCTGCGAAGCCGGCTGCTCCGGCTCCCGCCGAGCCTGAACAGAAGGCCGAGCCTGTGGCCGCCCCCGCTGGGCAGACTGCCGCGGAGGCTCCGCAGCAGTCCGCCGGGGCACCTGCCAAGGAGCAGCCCGCCGCCCAGTCGGCGCAGTCGGCCGCCGCTCCTGCCAAGGCACAGCCCGCCGCCCAGTCGGCGCAGTCGGCCGCTGCTCCTGCCAAGGCACAGCCTGCCGCCCAAAAGCCGGCGCAGTCGGCCGGGGCTCCTGCCAAGGAGCAGCCCGCCGCCCAGTCGGCGCAGCCCGCCGCCGCTCCTGCCCAGGCACAGCCCGCCGCCGCCGCTCCTGCCCAGGAGCAGCCTGCCGCCCAAAAGCCGGCGCAGTCGCCCCATCTGGCCAAGACGCCCGGCGACTTCCTGAAGCCTGCCGCCCAGCTGAATGTGGTGGGTAAGATTGACCTCGACGCCCTGAACCAGAGCACCCGCCCCAAGAAGAAGTCGAAGGAGGAGCGCCGCAAGGAGCGCGAGGAGAAGGCCGCCGGCGAGCGCAAGAAGCGCGAGCGCATCCGCTCCGGCAAGGTCGACATCGAGGCCGCCGCCAAGCAGGCCAACCAGCAGCAGTCCAAGAAGCAGAAGAACAACAACGGCGGCAACGGCAGCAACCAGCAGCAGGGCGGCAGCAAGAAGAATAAGAACAAGAACCGCAACGTGCAGAAGCCCTTGGAGGTCGACGACGAGGCAGTAGCCCGCCAGGTCAAGGAGACGCTGGCCCGCCTGACGTCGAAGTCGAACCAGAACAAGAAGGGCGCCAAGTACCGCAAGGAGAAGCGCGACGCCGTCCAGGAGCGCATGAGCGAGGAGATGGCCGCCGAGGCTGCCCAGTCGAAGGTGCTCAAGCTGACGGAGTTCGTGACCGTCAGCGAGCTGGCCACGATGATGAACGTCGGCGTCAACCAGGTCATCGGCACCTGCATGTCCATCGGCATCATGGTGTCCATCAACCAGCGCCTCGACGCCGAGACCATCAATATCGTCGCCGACGAGTTCGGCTACACCACCGAGTATGTCAGTGCCGAGGTGCAGAACGCCATCACCGAGGAGGAGGACGACGAGAACGACCTCGAGAGCCGCGCTCCCATCGTCACCGTCATGGGTCATGTCGACCACGGTAAGACGTCGCTGCTCGACCATATCCGCAACACCAACGTCATCGCCGGCGAGGCAGGCGGCATCACGCAGCACATCGGCGCCTACAACGTGAAGCTGAAGGACGGCCGCCGCATCACCTTCCTCGACACCCCCGGCCACGAGGCCTTCACCGCCATGCGTGCCCGCGGTGCGCAGGTGACCGATATAGCCATCATCATCATTGCCGCCGACGACTCGGTGATGCCCACCACCAAGGAGGCCATCGCCCATGCCCAGGCCGCCAATGTGCCGATGGTGTTCGCCATCAACAAGATTGACAAGCCCGGAGCCAACCCCGACAAAATCCGTGAGGACCTGGCCAACATGAACCTGCTCGTCGAGGAGTGGGGCGGCAAGTACCAGTGTCAGGAAATCTCGGCCAAGAAGGGCCTGGGCGTCGACGAACTGCTGGAGAAGGTGCTCCTCGAGGCCGAGATGCTCGACCTCAAGGCCAACCCCAACCGCAAGGCTACCGGCTCCATCATCGAGTCGTCGCTCGACAAGGGCCGCGGCTACGTCTCTACCGTCCTCGTCTCGAACGGTACGCTGAAGGTTGGCGACATCGTCGTCGCCGGTACCAGCTACGGCCGCATCAAGGCCATGTTCAACGAGCGCAACCAGCGCATCGAGAAGGCCGGACCCGCCGAGCCTGCCATCATCCTCGGACTGAACGGAGCGCCCACCGCCGGCGACTCGTTCCACGTCATGGAGACCGAGCAGGAGGCCCGCGACATCACCAACAAGCGCACCCAGCTGCAGCGCGAGCAGTCGCTGCGCACCACCCGCACGCTGGGGCTCGACGACATCTCGCACCGCATCGCACTGGGCGAGTTCCACGAGCTGAACATCATCGTCAAGGGCGACACCGACGGTTCCATCGAGGCGCTCTCCGACTCGTTCATCAAGCTCTCCACCGAGAAGGTGCAGGTCAACGTCATCTCCAAGGCCGTCGGCCAGATTTCGGAGAACGACGTCATGCTGGCCTCCGCCTCCGACGCCATCATCGTCGGCTTCCAGGTGCGCCCCTCCAGCGAGGCACGCCGCCTGGCCGAGCGCGAGGGCGTCGAAATCAATACCTACTCGATTATCTACGACGCCATCGACGAGGTCAAGTCCACCATGCAGGGCATGCTCGACAAGGTGAAGAAGGAAATCGTCACCGGCGAGATTGAGGTCAAGCAGGTGTTCAAGATTTCCAAGGTCGGCACCGTGGCCGGCGGTCTGGTCACCGAGGGCAAGGTGCACGCCAAGGACAAGGCCCGCGTGGTGCGCGACGGTATCGTCATCCATACGGCCAACATCGAGGCGCTGAAGCGCTACAAGGACGACGCCAAGGAGGTCGCCACGGGCCTGGAGTGCGGTATCTCGCTCGTCAACTGGGACGACATCCTCGTGGGCGACATCATCGAGACGTTCACCGAAATCGAAGTGGAGCAGAAACTATGAGCTCAACAAGCAACGAGTACGTCCGCCAGGTGGCCGAGCAGAAGTATGAATTCGGCTTCACCACCGACGTACACACCGAGATTATAGAGAGGGGGCTGAACGAGGACATCGTTCGGCTCATCTCTGCTAAGAAAGGGGAGCCGGAGTGGATGCTCGACTTCCGGCTGAGGGCGTTCCGCTACTGGAGCGAACAGCACGAGCCGACGTGGGGCCACGTCCACGTGCCGCCCATCGACTATCAGGCCATCTCCTACTATGCCGACCCCACCGCCAAGCCCAAAGGCAACGGGACGGCGGACGGCGGTTCGCCCGCCATCGACCCCGAGCTGGAGAAGACCTTCGACAAGCTGGGCATCCCCCTCGAGGAGCGCCTGGCGCTGAGCGGCAACACGGCTGTCGACGCCATCATGGACTCCGTGTCGGTCAAGACCACCTTCAAGGAGAAGCTGCGCGAGAAGGGCGTCATCTTCTGCTCCATCGGCGAAGCCATCAAGGAGCATGGCGACCTGGTGCGCCAGTACCTGGGCACCGTCGTGCCCTATCGCGACAACTTCTATGCCGCCCTCAACTCGGCCGTCTTCTCCGACGGCTCGTTCGTCTACATCCCCAAGGGCGTCCGCTGCCCCATGGAGCTGAGCAGCTACTTCCGCATCAACGCCCGCAACACGGGCCAGTTCGAGCGCACCCTCATCGTGGCCGACGACGACTCCTACGTCTCCTATCTCGAGGGCTGCACGGCGCCCATGCGCGACGAGAACCAGCTGCATGCCGCCATCGTGGAGATCATCGTCATGGACCGCGCCGAGGTGAAATACTCCACCGTCCAGAACTGGTATCCCGGCGACGAGCAGGGGCGCGGCGGGGTGCTCAACCTCGTCACCAAGCGCGGCGACCTGCGCGGCGTCGACAGCAAACTGTCGTGGACGCAGGTGGAGACGGGCTCCGCCATCACCTGGAAATACCCGTCGTGCATCCTGCGCGGCGACAACTCGCAGGCTGAGTTCTACTCCGTGGCCGTGACGAACAACTACCAGGAGGCCGACACCGGCACGAAGATGATACACATGGGCCGCAACACGCGCTCGACCATCATCTCGAAGGGCATCTCTGCCGGCCACTCGCAGAACTCCTACCGCGGACTGGTGCGCGCCACCTCGACCGCCGAGAACGCGCGCAACTACTCCAGCTGCGACTCGCTGCTGCTCGGCTCGGAGTGCGGAGCGCATACTTTCCCCTATATGGATGTGCACAACGACACCGCCATCTTCGAGCACGAGGCCACGACGAGCAAGATTTCCGAGGACCAGCTCTTCTACTGCAACCAGCGCGGCATCCCCACCGAGCAGGCCGTCGGGCTGATTGTCAACGGCTACGCCAAGGAGGTCCTCCAGAAACTCCCCATGGAGTTCGCCGTCGAGGCGCAGAAGCTGCTCAGCGTGTCGCTCGAAGGCACCGTCGGCTGATGCAGGAGACGTAAAGGTAAAAAAGTAAAAAGGTAAAAAAGTACAATCGCTGAACAGTCAAATTGTCTAATCGTATAATAGTCATATAATAAGGTGTTAGAGGTAAGAAACTTACACGCCAGGATTGGCGACAAGGAAATATTGCGCGGCATCAACCTGACCATCCGCGACGGTGAGACGCACGCCATCATGGGCCCCAACGGCTCCGGAAAATCGACGCTCAGCGCCGTGCTCGTGGGCAACCCGCTCTATGAGGTGACCGAGGGCGAGGCTTTCTTCAACGGCCGCGACCTGCTGGCCATGAAGCCCGAGGACCGCGCCCACGAGGGGCTGTTCCTCTCGTTCCAGTACCCGGTGGAGATTCCGGGCGTGTCGATGACCAACTTCATGAAGGCTGCCGTCAACGAGAAGCGCCGCTACATGGGACTGCCGGAACTGAAGGCCGGCGAGTTCATCAAACTCATGCGCGAGAAGCAGAAAATCGTCGAGCTCGACAACAGGCTCGCCGGGCGCTCGGTCAACGAGGGCTTCAGCGGCGGCGAGAAGAAGCGCAACGAAATCTTCCAGATGGCCATGCTCGAACCCAGGCTCAGCATCCTCGACGAGACTGACTCCGGACTCGACGTCGACGCCATGCGCATCGTCGCCGAGGGCGTCAACAAGCTCAAGACTGCCGAGACGTCGTGCATCGTCATCACCCACTACGACCGCCTGCTCGAGATGATACGCCCCGACGTGGTCCACGTGCTCTACAAGGGGCAAATCGTGAAAACGGCCGGACCCGAACTGGCCAGGGACATCCAGGAGCGGGGCTACGACTGGATCAAATCTGAAATCGGTAAAGAGTAGTTGCGATGGCTCACAGTGCTGTTTCTCAATATACCGACCTCTACCGCCAGTGCCGCCAGATGATTTGCGACCACTCGTCGGACGTGATGAACGCCCCGCGCGACGCGGCCTATGAGCGCTTCGCCAAGCAGGGCTTCCCCTCGCGCAGGGTGGAGCGCTATAAGTATACCGACATCGAGGCGCTCTTCGCTCCCGACTACGGGCTGAACCTGAACCGGCTCGACATCCCCGTCAACCCCTACGACGCCTTCCGCTGCGACGTGCCCAACCTCTCTACCAGCCTCTATTTCGTGGTCAACGACGCCTTCTACCAGAAGGCGCAGACGGCCGCTCCGCTGCCCGAGGGCGTCGTCATCGGCTCGCTGCGCCAGCATGCCAACCAGCTCTACAACCGACTGGCCGCACAGGACGACGACGCCGTGACCCACCTCAACACCATGCTGGCGCAGGACGGCCTCTTCGTCTACGTGCCGCGCGGTGTGGTCGTCGACCGCGCCGTGCAGGTCATCAACATCCTGCGCTCCGACGTCGACCTCATGGTCAACCGCCGCGTGCTCATCGTCATGGAAGAGGGCGCCGAGGCTAAGTTCCTCTTCTGCGACCATGCTGCCGACGACCGCCACTTCCTGGCCACACAGGTCATCGAGGCCTTCGTCGGCCCGGGGGCCAGGCTCGACCTCTACTGCCTCGAGGAGACTCACCATAAGAGCACGCGCGTCAGCAACGTGTACATCCGCCAGGAGCGCGACAGCAGCGTCAACCATAACGTCATCACGCTGCACAACGGCACCACGCGCAACAAGCTCAACCTCGACCTCGTCGGTGAGGGTGCCGAGTGCCGGCTCGGTGGCTGCGTCATTGCCGACAAGCAGCAGCATGTCGACAACAACACGCTCATCACCCACCACGCCCCCCGCTGCACCAGCAACGAGCTCTACAAGTATGTCCTCGACGACAGTGCCACCGGCGCCTTTGCCGGTCGCGTGCTCGTCAAGCCCGGCGCGCAGAAGACCACGTCGCAGATGACCAACCAGAACCTCTGTGCCACCCGCGAGGCCCGCATGTACACCCAGCCCATGCTCGAAATCTACGCCGACGACGTCAAGTGCGCCCACGGCTCCACCGTAGGACAGCTCAACGATGCCGCCCTCTTCTACATGCAGCAGCGCGGCATCACCCGCAAGGAAGCCCGCCTGCTCCTGCAGAACGCCTTCATCAACGAGGTCATCGACCACATACAGCTCGCCCCCCTGCGCGACCGCCTGCACTACCTCGTCGAGAAGCGCTTCCGCGGCGAACTAAGCAAGTGCGAAGGCTGCAAGCTCTGCCGCTAAGCCACAGCCTTTTTTAAATTCTTCCTTCACCTTCACACCCCGCCGCCGGAATGCCCTGTAGACAGGCGTTTCGCGCGGGCGGGGCAGTGCGTCGCGCAGCATTTTTCCTTCACCGAACCTTCACACAGCCCGCGCGCAGGCGCAGTGGCGCGCGCGGGCGCCCCCCAACCGCCCGGCGAGGCTCCCCCACCAAAAAACGGTGAGCGATTTTTGAAAAACGCTCACCGTTTTTCCGCAAACGCTCACCGTTTTTCCGCCCTTGGCGCCTGTGCAGAAATCAGGCTGTAATCATTCAGACATAGAAACAAATAGACATAGAAGCACAGAGCTTCTACCCTCGCAGCCCAAGCCTCTGAGCCTCTATGCTCAATAGAAAGGCTCGCGCGCCCGCATGGCGCCTGCTCACGCGCACTCATGTCGCGCGCGCAGATGCCTACGTGCGCCGCCCGTGTGAAGGTTCGGTGAAGGAAAACAGCCGTGCGACGCACTGCCCCGCCCGCGCGAAATGCCTGTCTACAGGGCATTCCGGCGGCGGGGTGTGAAGGTGAAGGAAGAAATTAAAAAGCGCACGTGGGCGGTTAGCGGACGGGGATGGTGACGTCGTGGGTCAGGTGGCGCTGGGGGTCGGTGATGCGGAGGCGCAGGGGGCCGGGGCGGTTGGCGGCCTGGACGACGACGACCAGCTGGCCGCCAAAGAGGCGCATGGTGGGCTGGGTGAACGACTCGAGCGAGGTGGCATCGCCGTTGCAGACGGCGCGGAAGGTGCCGGCACCCTCGACCTCGAAGTGCAGCTGGTCGGTGGCGTAGGGGATGAGAGTGCCCTGCTCGTCGACGAGCGATACGGTGACGAAGGCGAGGTCAGTGCCGTCGGCGGTCAGCGTGCCGTTCTGGTCGGTGAGGGGCTGGTGGGGGTCGGCTATGGCGGGGGTGTTGCTATGCTGTGTCCATACGGAGCTTACGAGGCGGGAGGGGGCTCCGGCGGTGCGGAGGGTCTGTTCGCCGGCGGCCTTGCCCTGCTCGTCGTAGACGACGACGCGCAGTTCGCCCGGTTCGTAGCGCACGTCGTTCCAGCGCAGGCGGTAGCGGTCCAGTCGGCTGTCGCGGTTCTTGCGGATGCGGCCCTGGCTCTTGCCGTTGACGAAGAGCTCGCCCTCGGGATAGTCGGTGTAGCAGTAGACGGGAGTCACCAGTCCGGTGCGGTCGGTGATGCCGGCGGCGTGGGTGCGGTCGGCGGCGGCTTGTGCGCCCTCGGCTTGTGCGCTCCATGTCCAGTGGGGCAGCAGGTGGATGGTGTGCTCCTTGGTGTTCCAGTGTGAGCGGTAGAGGTAGTAGCGGTCCTTGGGCAGTCCGGCCAGGTCGCAGATGCCGAAGTAGCTGGAGCGCGAGGGCCAGTATTCGTCGTAGGGAGTCGGCTCGCCGAGGTAGTCGTAGCCGGTCCATACGAACTCGCCGATGACCCACGGCTCGTCGTCCTGCCATCGCCAGTCGTCGTCGGGCAGGTTCGACCACGGGCACCACTCCACGTCGTAGCTGGAGCACTGTCCGTCGGCGCGCTGGATGGCCGTCGGGTCGTAGTTGGGCGAATAGGAGGCGAACTCAGAGTAGTCGGTTTCGCGGACGGGGAATTTATAGACGCCTCGCGACGACACGGTCGACGCCGTCTCGCTGCCGAGCAGGAAGCCCTTCGGCAGTTGCTTGATGTTCTGCGGGTATTTGTGGACGCGGTAGTTGAAGCCCGGCACGTCCATGACCTGTGCGAAGCCGCTCTTCAGGGCGTCCTCGGCGCGGTCCATGCCCTGTGTGACGGGGCGCGTGGGGTCCAGCTGGTGGCAGAGCGCCTGCAGGTGGGCGGCGATGTCGCGCCCCTGCTCGCTCCACTGTTCCGGAATCTCGTTGCCTATGCTCCACATGACGATGCTCGGGTGGTTGCGGTTGGCGCGCACCAGGTGGTCGATGTCGCGGTCGCTCCACTCGCTGAAGAAGCGTGCGTAGCCGTTCTTGCACTTAGGGTAGAGCCACATGTCGAACGACTCGGCCATGACCATCATGCCCAGCGAGTCGCAGAGGTCCATCTGCATCTGGCTCGGCATGTTGTGCGCCGTGCGAATGGCGTCGCAGCCCATGTCCTTCATGGTCTTGAGCTGGCGGATGAGGGCGGCCTTGTTGACGGCGGCGCCCAGAGGGCCGAGGTCGTGGTGCAGGCAGACACCCTTGAGCTTGCGCGTGACGCCGTTGAGCTGGAAGCCCCCTTCCTTGCTGACGCTGACGGTGCGCAGTCCCACGTTGATGATCTTCTCGTCGATGGCCGTGCCGAAGTCGTCGTAGACTTTATGGTCGGATGAGCTCTTTCCGTCGAAGAGCACGGCCCGTACCTTATATAAATAAGGTGTCTCGGGGGTCCACAGCTTGGCATTGGGTATGTAGAACTTGCCGATGGCCTTACCGTCTTTCACAGGCGCGGGATACAAGTTGGCCTTGTTGTTGCCGTCGGGGTCGATGAGCGCCAGGTTCAGCACGGCGCCTTTCGCGGCATTGGCTATGGGTATCTCGATGGTAAACTGGGTGATGTCCTTGTCTTTCGTCGTCTTAGCGTGCAACTGCGTCGAGGTGGTTATTCCCCAGTCGTCGATGCGCATCGCCGTCGGGGTGA
>Ga0310694_10004978_pt1 | contig 12756 bp, 12 predicted proteins | sample 174DNAGHGhighgp2_FD_203884 | JGI IMG/M metagenome (GOLD analysis project Ga0310694, IMG submission 203884) | Sheep rumen microbial communities from Palmerston North, Manawatu-Wanganui, New Zealand - 1742 DNA GHGhigh gp2 (v2) (version 2) | ecosystem: Host-associated > Mammals > Digestive system...
GTGATATTCATGGAAGAGTTAATTTTGTTTCTTCTCTTAATTTGAAATTCTACGAGTATGCACAGACCCATGACAATTTCTATATCTGTGATATCAATTACATATCCGCATCTTACGGTCTGGATAAATGGTCAGACCCGTTTTACTGGCATATGTATAAATACGGTGTTTGTGTTCCGGCGATCCCGTATCTGTCATTTAATGTCGCCAATATTATAAAGTCGATCTACGGAAAGAATAAGAAAGCATTTAATTTGGATCTCGACAATACTCTCTGGGGAGGAATTATCGGCGATGACGGAGTCGAGAATATCGAGATTGGTCAGGAAACGTCTGTTGCACAGACGTACAGTGAGTTTCAGGAATACATCAGACTGCATAAGCAGTTGGGCGTTGTTCTTACCGTAAATTCCAAGAATGATGAGAAGAATGCGCTTGCCGGTTTTGAAAGACCGGACAGCGTGTTAAGAAGAGATGATTTCATAAGCTTCAAGGCGAACTGGAATCCTAAAAGTATGAATCTTGTTGAGACCTCAAAGGAGATGAATCTTCTTCCTGAGAGCTTTGTGTTTGTTGATGATAATCCGGCTGAAAGGGCGATCATAACAGATCAGCTTCCGGGTGTAGCGGTGCCTCAGATCGACAGCGTCGAACATTATATTAATACGATCGACAGATCCGGATTCTTTGAGGTAACAGCATTGTCCGGCGATGACATAAAACGTAATGAGATGTATATGGAGAATGCCAAGAGACAGGCTATGCAGGCTTCTTTTGATAATTATGAGGACTATCTTAAGTCGCTTGAGATGAAGGGCGAGATCCAAAGCTTTATTCCGATGTATATGTCCCGAATAGCTCAGCTTACCAATAAGAGCAATCAGTTTAATCTGACTACTAAAAGATACAGTCAGAGTGATATTGAAGAAGCGTCGAATGATCCGTCAAGGATAACCCTGTATGGTAAGCTTACCGATAAATTCGGCGATAACGGAGTGGTAAGCGTCATTATAGGAAAGATCGGCGGTAAACATAAGGATGAGCTTCATATCGAATTATGGCTTATGAGCTGCAGAGTTCTTAAGCGTAATATGGAATTCGCGATGATGGATGAACTGGTTAATAAAGCATCGCAAGCCGGATTAAGACGAATAATAGGCTATTATTATCCGACAGCTAAGAATGCTATGGTTAAAGACTTTTACGGATTACAAGGCTTTGATAAAATATCGGAGGACGAGCAGGGTAATTCTGTCTGGGAATTCATAATTGATGATTCCTATGAGAAGAAACAGAATGTTATCGAAGTCAATTGAGTGAGAGGTTTGTAATGACAAGAGAAGAAGTATACGTAAGATTGAATAATGTATTCAGAGACATTTTGGATGATGATTCGATCGAGCTTCATGATGATACGGTAGCTGATGATGTTGACGGATGGGATTCGTTCGAGCACATTAACCTTATTGTAGGTGTTGAGGAAGAATTCGGATTCAAGATGCCTATGGGTAAGGTCGTTACTATGAAGAATGTCGGCGAGATGGTAGACATTATTATCGAGTTGGGTAAATGAGTCTTACCACTTTCAGTTTCTTCGCATTCTTATTTGTTTCTTTAATACTGTTTTATTTAATAAGACCGGCACAGAAGTATATTCTTCTTGCGGCCAGTATTTATTTCTATATAAGCATATCGCCGGGAAGTAAGATCAGGCTTTCCGTGCTTATAGCTATCATCGGTCTTTGGACATATCTTATGGCTTTAGTACTGTCCCGGACCAAAGGAAAACTACGGGGATTAACGGCGTTTTTAAGTATAGCGGGGCTGATCGCTTTAATGATCGTTTTTAAGCTGGCTTTTAATATAGCGGTGGCAGCAGCTTCGCTTTTTAATATCACATCGGATTTCTCCTGGCTTCAGTTCGGTGCGGTTGTCGGAATGTCGTATTATGTTCTGACGGCGGTCGGATATCTGACAGATGTTTATTGGGGAAATACCGAGGCTGATAAGAATATTATTAATGTCTTTTTGTTCATATTCTTTTTCCCTCAGCTCATATCCGGACCCATTACCAGATACGATGCTATGAGGCCTCAGTTCTGTTTGGCAAGATCATTTGATACGGACAGGCTTATGCTCGGTATGAGAAGGATGGCGTGGGGATATTTTAAAAAGCTTGTTATCTCGGAAAGGTTCGCCGTTATTGTTTCCGGTGTATTCGGTTATTATACGGAGTACAGCCTTGTCGGTATTATCGGGGCCTCTCTTTGTTATGCCGTAAGGCTGTATACGGATTTCTCCGGCTGTATGGATATAGTGCTGGGAGCGGCATATATATTCGGAATAGAGTTGCCGGAGAACTTTAAAGCGCCGTTCTTCTCCGAAAGCACACAGGAATTCTGGCAAAGATGGCACATTACGCTGGGAACGTGGTTTAAGGATTATGTTATGTACCCCCTGCAGAAAAGCAAGGCTATGCAGAGCATCGGAAAATGGTCCAAGAAGACCTTTGGGAAAAAACACGGGAAAAAGGTGCCTATGTATCTGTCGATGGCGGTCCTTTGGATGTTGATAGGAATATGGCACGGAGGGACGGCATACTACTTCATCGCATCCGGTGTGCTTCCGGGCTTGCTTCTAATTGCGGGAGATGTTTTAAGTCCCGTTTTCAAGGCTGTCGATCAGAATCTTCACATTAATACCGAATGTGTTTCTTGGAAATGGTTCAGGAGGATAAGGACGGTCTTTCTTATCAGTATGTGCTGGATGGCAGTGTGTACATACGGAATAAAGAATTACATAGAAGTGATAAGATTCTCGTTAACTCATTTGTGGAATTGCGCATCCGTTGACAGCTTTATCGGATTGATGGGTTTTACATATACCGATGTGATCATCATGTGCTTGGGTGTATTGCTGCTCATTATTGCTGATCATTATACATATAAGGGCGAGAGCATTTTTAAGGTTATGGACAGACAGAATTATCTTATAAGAGTTCTGGCTGTATATGCCGAGGTAATAATCATTTTTGTATACGGAATGGTAGGATCTTCGGCGTTTATTTACTTTCAGTTCTAGGAGGAAGCAGGGTGAAGAAGCCTACAAAATGGTTCAGAATACTGGCTGTCGTTCCCCTGCTGGCATTGCTTACAGGTGTGAATTACTACGAGGATCCTGCGAATCTTTTCCACGCGCCGAGTCCAGGGGTGGCGCAGGCGATTATGGACGGGAATGCCGTCTATTACGGAAGTGCCAACGCAGATCATCGCGGGGTCAAGACCTGTATGATAGAACTGATGCCGGATCATGTTGACTGTCTGACCATAGGATCCAGTGTTGCCATGGGAATCAGACGGGAGAATGTTGGTACAGACAGTTATTATAACCTGTCAGTATCCAATCTCGGCTTCTATGATACGATGGCGGAGTTCGCTTTACTCGAGTTAAACGGAGTTGAATATGACAGAGTGATTCTTTATGCGGATACGTATTTCTTTGACGAAATAAATGCCGGGGAAATACTCAATGAAGATCTGAGACCGTATGCTGATTATATGATTGCCAGAATAGAAGGGAACGATGCTCCGATACCTGATCCGGGCTTTGGTATAACTTCATTTAGCAACCGGGCGCAGCAGTTGTTTTCCGTAACATACTTCCAGTCTTCGGTTGATTATATTCAGGAGAATGGTTCATTGCTTTTAAAGACTGAGCGCTGGGGAATCGTTGATGATTCTACTCAGGAGCTAGCCCACTATATGAGTGACGGCAGCTGGGTATACAGTGCCGATTATCAGCAGAATGATTCAGATTATGTTCATCGTGAAGCGGTGCAGTATGATTATCCTCTGGTATTCTCCGCAGACAGACATATAAGTGAATATCATAAGGAACACTTCAGAATGCTGGTGCAGTATCTTCTTGAAAGAGGAGTTACGGTTGAACTGTTTATTGCTCCTGTTTGTCCCAGCATGTGGGATATCATTCAATCGGAAGCAGATCATTATCCGATGGTAAATGAGATAGAACAGTTTGAGAATGAGATTGCTTCAGAATACGGCCTGCGTGTAGTCGGAACGTTTAACCCTTATGATCTTGGCCTGACGGACAGTGATTTTATGGATTCCAGACATATGAGACATGACAGACTGCAGGATTTCTTCGATTTCACATAATATTTGTAAATGATATAATAGCGTATCTATTTTCTTGAATTGGAAGAGGATACATATGTTAAGCGATATTGAGATAGCGGAGCAGGCAGTACTTGATCCCATCGCGGATGTGGCACAGAAAGTAGGGTTGTCTTCGGACGAACTCGAGTTCTACGGCAAGTATAAGGCGAAGATACCTCTTAATGCGATTAAGAGCAGATCTGATAAGAAGGACGGAAAGCTCGTACTTGTTACGGCGATGAATCCTACACCGGCGGGTGAGGGAAAGACCACTGTAAGTATCGGTCTTGCCCAGGCTATGAATAAGCTCGGACGCAATGTAATGCTCGCTTTAAGAGAGCCTTCATTAGGTCCTGTCTTCGGTATCAAGGGCGGAGCTGCAGGCGGCGGCTATTCCCAGGTCCTTCCCATGGAAGACATCAATCTTCACTTTACGGGTGACCTTCACGCTATAACATCGGCAAATAACCTCCTCGCTGCCATGATCGATAACCACATCTATCAGGGTAATGAGCTGCGTATCGATAAGGACAGGATACTGTGGAAGCGTTGCATGGATATGAATGACAGAGCGCTTCGTGCGATCACCGTCGGTGTCGGAGGCGGCACGAACGGTATCGAGAGAGACGAGTCTTTCTCCATCACGGCAGCATCCGAAGTAATGGCCATCCTCTGCCTTGCAAGCGATCAGGACGATCTTAAGAAGAGACTGGGCGATATAGTAGTCGCTTACGATCTTGACGGCAATATCATCAAGGCTAAGGATCTTAAGGCTGAAGGTTCGATGGCAGTCCTTCTCAAGGATGCGATCAACCCTAATCTCGTACAGTCGATAGAGCATGTTCCGGCTCTCGTTCACGGAGGTCCGTTCGCGAATATCTCCCACGGCTGCAATACCGTTATTGCTACTAAGACGGCAATGAAGCTTGCGGATATTACCGTAACCGAGGCGGGCTTCGGCGCGGATCTCGGCGCATTCAAGTTCCTCGACATCAAGTGCCGTAAGGCAGGTATCTGGCCCGATGCATGCGTCATCGTGTCTACTATAAGATCTTTGAAATATAATGCGGGCATCCCGAAAGAAGAGCTCACAATGCCTAATGTTCAGAAGGTTACTGAAGGCTTCTCGAATCTTTCCAAGCATATCGAGAACATGAAGGCTATGGGTCTTCCTGTTATCGTTGCATCAAACAGATTCCCTTCGGATACAGAAGAGGAGATTGCTGAGCTTAAGAGACTCTGCGAGGAGTGCGGTGCTTCCTATGCTCCTGCTGATATTTTCGCAAAGGGCGGCGAAGGCGGCATCGAGCTTGCCGAGGCTGTGCTTAAGATCCTGGACGGAGAGCAGAAGACATCCCCTAAGTTCATCTATGATCTTAATGATTCCGTTGAAGACAAGATAAAGGCGGTTGCCACCAAGATCTACGGTGCGGCAAAGGTCGATATCCTTCCCGAAGCAAGAGCTCTTATCGAGGGCTTCGAGAAGGCAGGTTACGGTAATCTTCCGATCTGTGTCGCGAAGACTCAGTATTCACTGTCGGATGATCCGAAGCTTCTCGGACGTCCCGAAGGCTTTACGCTTACCGTAAGAGAGGCAAGACTTGCGGCAGGAGCGGGATATATCGTTATCCTTACGGGTAAGATCATGACGATGCCGGGACTGCCCAAGGCGCCTGCGGCACTTAAGATCGATATTGATTCCGATGGTACGGTACACGGCCTGTTCTGATGAGAAGAGGGCAGTATCCCAATCCCACTTTCCTCGATAAAGCCGAGGGTATCAAGAAAGAACGGCATACCAAGTTTGTAGTAGGCGCTGCAGCAGCGGTTCTTATTGTGCTGACGGTAATCTTTATCAAGATAGGCGCGGATATGCAGGCGGTCTATGAGCGCGATTTCCCCGATCTTGTGGGAGCGGCTACTTCGACTTCCGCCTCGACTGCCGAGACGGAAGAAGAACTGACGGATCCTGCCGAAGTTACCGAACCTGTAGAGCCGACAGCCGAGACGACGGAAGAGATCCTTGTTCCCGTTATAGTTACCGAGACGACACAGGAGACTGTGGATATTACCGACCTGTCGGCGCAGGTCTTCGAAGAGCCCGAACCGTTCTACTTCAGGACATCGTATCCTCTTCAGACCATATCGCATGAGCAAAGAGACGTTCTTCTCGATTACCTTAAGCAGAATGTTCAGGACTATATCATGAACAATCCGAGCGAGAGGATATGTTTCCGCTACGTTAATCTCGATAACGGTGAGACTACAGGCATCAATGATCTCGAGCCGATCGTTCCGGCGGGTTCGTTCGCGCTGCCGATCGAGCTTACATACTGGCACAGGGTGGCGATGGGGTTCGGATCGCCTAATTACATAATCACTTATGACGGCTCATATGTTCCGGGCAACTCGTCTGTCATAGCGTCGCTTTATCCGCCCGGAAAGATGTTCTACTTAAGGACACTTGCGAATCTTGCGGTAACCGAGAACGACGACTATGCACTCTCGGTCATACTCGACAGGACCAACGGCATCGATACGGTCTGGAACTATATCTCGGGGATAAGCGCTTATACGAACTATACGGAGAATTCTACATATACGGATTATGCCGGAGTTCTTATGAGCGGATCGGGAAGGACATCCTGCTACGATATGGCAGCGTATGCTTCCGCTCTTTACTACGGATATATAACCGAGCCTGAGACTTATCAGCCTCTGATCAATGATCTTTACTATTCGAATATAAGATCTCCGTTCACGACCTCGTTCGGAGAGGATGTTCCCGTGCTTCATGTGTCGGGAAGAAATGAGACTTTCCACGCTTATACGGATATCGCGATAATAGACGCGAGTGAGCCGATCGTCCTGATCGTTTACAGCGAATGCTCCTCATTAGACAGGGCGCAGACGATACAGGCGGACATATCCGGGTATGTCGCAGGGTACTTAAATGCCTGCCATGGCCTGTAAAGCCTATAAACTACGAGATTTTGTTGAGATTTAACAAAGGGCCACAATATATAGGGGTTGTTAATTGACAAAAAGTCTTGATTCTGTTATTATTCTCGTGGAATTTACTACTCGGAGGTAGCTCAAATGATCATCAAATCTGATTTGGAGTCATGCCGTGCAAGACTTCAGTCCATGATAGGCAGTCCCGTAAGACTTTCATCTAACGGCGGACGTAAGAGGATCATCGTTCATGAGGGCGTTGTAGATAATTGCTACCCCAATGTATTCACAGTAAGATGCCAGCGCGAATCCGACGGAGCATTCGAGATCGTTTCATACAGCTATATCGATGTTCTCACAAGAGCGGTAAGAATCGCTATCCCGGAGCAGGCAGATACAGCAGCAGTTGTATAAAGAATACCGGGGTTTGAAAGACAATTTAGAGAATACAGGCGGTGAGGGTACCTTCGCCGCCTTTTGTTTTGACAATATCAAAGAGGTAACACGATGGAACTTGTCGAGATATCCCATGAACTGATGGCAATAGCAAACGATGCGCTTCTTTACTGCAAGGACCCTTTCGATACCGAGAGGTTCAAGCAGGTAAGAAGTATAGCTGCGAAGCTTCTTGAGATGTCGTGCGAAGGCATTACCAAAGAGCAGGCGCAGGAGATTTTCGAGGAGAATGACGGGTACCAGACCCCCAAGATAGATACGAGAGCCGCGGTCTTTAACGAAAGGGAACAGGTGCTGCTCGTGAAGGATTACGACGGCAAGTGGGCGCTTCCGGGCGGGTGGTGCGAGTACAACACGACCATCAGGGAGAACACGATCAAGGAGGCGCGCGAAGAGGCGGGGCTTGATGTCGAGCCCGTCAAGCTTGTGGCAGCCATGAGCAACAGGAAACACAACAACCCGAAATCGTATTTCTACATCACAAGATTCTTCATGCTGTGCGAGGTAAAGGGAGGTCAGTTCGAGGCGAACGAAGAGACAAGTGAGGCCCGCTATTTTGATGTCAATGATCTGCCTTCCGATCTTAACGATCATAAGAGCAGCGAAGCTCAGATCAGGCTCTGTCTTGATGCGTGGCGCGACAGAAGTCTTCCCCCTGTTATCGACTAGGCGGTTGTGAATTTAAACAAATACTTTCTACTGTATACGGGGTTTTAAGTAAAAAAGCCGAAATTGTTTTAAAAGGTAAAACCTTTGTTGACTATGAAAGTCCGTATAAATATACTTTCCACGAACGAAAACAGTCTTTACTCGGGAGAGGTTTTATGACGGAAGATAAAGTCATTTTCAATTGCGGTGCAGCAGACCTTCAGATGAAGGCTGTAGCCATGCTCGTACAGAAGGCATCTGATTTCAGAAGCACGGTTTACATCGTAAAGGACGGTCACAGAGCGAACGCCAAGAGTCTCCTCGGAGTTATGTCTCTGGGCATTGATAACGGCTCCGAGATTACGATCACGGCAGACGGCACTGATTCAACCGAAGCGGTCAATTCTCTGATAGAATACTTAAAGGACCCGAAGGTATGATGAATTGAAAGGTGCATGAGCGAAGAAAGATTCGACGCAAGACTTGATACAGTACCTATGAGTCCCGGAGTATACCTGATGAAGGATGCTTCGGGATCTGTTATTTATGTCGGAAAAGCAAAGAAGCTGCGTAACAGATTAAGGTCCTACTTCGGAGGCGGAAGGATAACGCATCCGAAGGTAGCCGCGATGGTATCCCACGTTGCCGACTTCGAGTATGTGGTGGTGGGATCCGAGACCGAGGCTTTGCTTCTCGAGTCGAACCTCATTAAGCGGTACATGCCGCAGTACAATATCCTGCTCCGTGACGACAAAGCATACCCTTATGTATGCATCACTCTTAATGAAGAATATCCGCGTGTGTTCAAAGCTTTCCGTCCCGACGAGAAGGCTAAGAAAGCGGGCGCGCGCTACTACGGTCCCTACATGGGAGGCGACCTTTATAACACCATGAAGGCTATAGAGCAGATCTTCCCGCTGAAGCGCTGCAGCAAAGTTTTCCCCCGTGACATCGGCAAGGAAAGACCTTGTCTTAACTACCACATCGGTAAGTGCATGGCGCCGTGCAGCGGCAATGTATCATCGAGCGAATACAGGCAGATGATATTCGATATAGTCGCTTTTTTTGAAGGCCGTTACGACGGCATCAAGAAGCAGCTTCAGGAACAGATGGAGGAGGCGTCCGAGAACCTCGATTTCGAGAGGGCGGCGGCGATCCGTGACAGGCTTGCGGCTCTCGATGCGATAACAAAGGATCAGCGTGTGTTCCAGAAGATAGAGCGCGATGTCGATGCGATCGGTATTTATTCACAGGCGGGAGAGACATGTGTCAGGAAGCTCGAGCTCCGTTCGGGAAGGATCGTCGGTTCGTCGACATATTTTATGTCCGGAGACCTGCCGTCCGTTACCGAGCTTGTTACGGGCTTCATTACGCAGTACTACCCCGGAAGCTCTGCCATACCTTCGACAATACTCGTACCTGCTTTGGATGAGAGGGAGGATGATTCGCTTCTTGAAGAGTTCATGACGGAAGAGGCGGGACATAAGGTCCGCGTTTATACTCCCGAGAGAGGCGAGATGAACGACCTTCTTAAGATGGCAACGCTTAACGCGCAGGAGATGATGGTAAGACGTATCCTAAGGGGCGGCGGTGCTCAGGCGGATCCGCAAGCCGGCATGCGTATCCTCGAGAAGATGCTCGGAGTCCCTGCGGACACTCTTCACAGGGCGGAGTCCTACGACATCAGTAACCTCGGCAACGATGATATATGTTCGGGCATGGTCGTCTTTAAGGACGGAAGACCCGACAGGCAGTCGTACAGGCTGTTCAAGATGAAGACCGTGCAGACGCAGGATGACTTCGCGTCGATGCGTGAGACTTTGACAAGAAGGTTCAAACATGATGATAAGGACGGCTTCGAGTATCCGGACATAATTCTTGTCGACGGCGGCAAGGGACAGCTTTCCGCGGTGGCTTCGGTAGTACACTCGCTTGAACTTCCCCGCGATATCAAGATGGTCGGTATGTTCAAGAACTCAAGACACAGGACCGCGGGCGTGGTGCTCGAGGACGGCACGGAGTTCCTTCTGGATAAGAAGGAGCCTTCGGACGATGAGATCGTTCTGTTGCGATTCCTGTCTGCGGTTCAGAATGAGGTCCACAGATTCGCGATAACATATCAGAAGAAACTCTCGACAAAGCGCAACATTCGCTATAAGCTCGAGAACATCAAGGGTATCGGTCCCGCCAAGCGCAAAGCACTGCTTACGGCTCTCGGTTCGATCAAAGCCGTTGAGGAAGCGGGATTAGATACGCTGAAAGAAGTTAAAGGCATAAGCGAGACTGATGCGCACATGATCTACGATTACTTTCACAGGGAGGAGGAAGACTGATGGCTGTCTACGCGATGGGAGACCTGCATCTGGCTCTCGATAACCCTGAGAAGACCATGGAAGTATTCGGTGACTCCTGGAAGGATTATATGAACCGCATCAGGGAGAATTCCTCAGTCGTAGGGGAGGATGATCTGTATCTTCTTCCCGGTGATCTGTCGTGGGCGACATATCTTGAGCAGGCGGATAAAGACTTCGAATTCATAAATGCGCTTCCGGGAAAGAAGGTTGCCACGAGAGGCAATCATGATTACTGGTGGGGCACAGTCTCGAAGATGAATAAGATACTCGCGGGCAAGGGGTTCGATTCGATCACTCTTCTTAAGTCCGACGCATATGTAAGCGGTGAAGCTGTTGTTGCCGGTACACGCGGCTGGAAAAGACTCGAGGATGTCGGTGTCACGGCAGAAGACGTCAAGATCCATAACAGGGAGATCGAGCGTCTTAAGATCTGTCTCGACAGCATTCACAAGGCGGATCCCGAGCATAAGCTCCCGCATATTCTGATGATCCATTTCCCTCCTTACGGCAGGAACGGTTCCTCGTGTGACTGCTCAGATCTGATCGAGGGCAGCGGCGAGGTGGATATATGTCTTTACGGTCACCTTCACGGGCGTGCCCATGCACAGATCATCGAAGGTGAAAGAAGCGGTGTGAAATATTTTTGTGTGGCCGCGGACTACTTAAAATACAGGCCTTTGCGGGTTTTGTGAACATATTTTTGTTGCCATTTAAGCCTATATATAATATAATTTGAAAACGGGAGAACGAGCCTGTTTGGCGAAGTATATGCTTCGTTGCAGGCTCTTTTCATCTTCATGGACTTGGAGGCACGGATGGCACACAGCATGACAGGCTTCGGCCGAAGCGAGAAGTTCTTCGATACAAGACGCTACTCAGTCGAGATCAAATCGGTAAACAGCCGTTTCTGTGATGTGAACATAAGGATGCCCAAGGTCTTCAACTTCGCTGATGCGAAGATCAGAAAGCTTATCTCCGACACCCTCGTAAGAGGCAAGGTCGATGTATTCATAAGCTTCGATGACAACACGGAAGGCTCTTCCGAAGTTGCAGTTAATACGAGTCTTGTTAAGGCATATTCCGATGCAGTTGCCAATATCGCACAGATCACGGGCAGGGCGGATGACGTCAATGCCTCGAGACTTGCTTTGTTCCCTGATGTAATTACCGCAAGACAGGGACAGGTTGATGAGGATCAGATCTATGCCGAGCTTGAACAGACGGCGATCGAGGCTTTGAACGGAATGCAGGAGATGAGAGCCGTTGAAGGCACCAATCTCGCTTCGGATATCTTAGGCAAGATCGGCGAGCTCGAGAAGCTTCGTGATGAGATAGACGTACGCGCTCCCCAGGTTGTTACCGAGTACAGGGCGAGACTGTCCGACAGGATCGACGAGCTTTTGTCCGATAACAATAAGGCGTTCTATGACGAGGCGAGGATCGCGGCGGAAGTTGCGGTATTTGCCGACAAGTGCGCGATAGACGAAGAGCTTAAAAGACTCCTCAGCCACTTCTCGCAGGGAAGAAGGATCCTCACCGAGGATGCTCTCGTGGGTAAGAAGATGGATTTCCTTATCCAGGAGATCAACCGCGAGACCAATACCATCGGATCCAAGGCCAACGACCTTGAGATCACGAACCGTGTTCTTCTGATGAAGAATATCATCGAGGCGATGAGGGAGCAGATCCAGAATCTGGTCTGATCGGGGGATAGAAGGTAAATGAAGTTTGCAGACATCGGCGGAGGCAATATAGCGGCATCATCAAGAGTGCTTGCCGTCGCATCAGCCGATTCGGCGCCGATAAGACGAATGATGCAGGAGGCTCGTGACAGGGCGATGCTGGTCGACTGTTGTGCGGGCAAGAAGTGCAGAAGCGTACTTATCATGGACAGTGATCATATAGTGACGAGCGCCCTCGAGGTAGCAGTCGTAAGAAAAAATATGGAGGAATAACTTATGGCAAAAGGTTTGTTGGTATCAATATCCGGACCTTCGGGCACAGGCAAAGGATCGGTCCTAGCCAGAGTAAAGGAGAAAGATCAGTCATTCGGAACATCCATATCTGTTACAACGAGAGAACCCAGAGAGGGTGAGAAGGACGGAGTCGATTATTACTTCAAGTCCAAGGAAGAGTTCATGAAGATGTACGAAGAGGGAGAGATA
>Ga0310694_10004979_pt1 | contig 12754 bp, 15 predicted proteins | sample 174DNAGHGhighgp2_FD_203884 | JGI IMG/M metagenome (GOLD analysis project Ga0310694, IMG submission 203884) | Sheep rumen microbial communities from Palmerston North, Manawatu-Wanganui, New Zealand - 1742 DNA GHGhigh gp2 (v2) (version 2) | ecosystem: Host-associated > Mammals > Digestive system...
CAAGTATGAATTACTTGAGCTCGACGGTGGCACCGACGGCCTCGAGCTGAGCCTTGAGGGCCTCAGCGTCTTCCTTGGAGATGCCTTCCTTGATCTTGGCGGGCACGCCCTCGACCATGGCCTTGGCCTCAGCCAGACCCAGACCGGTGATGCCGCGGACTTCCTTGATGACCTTGATCTTCTCAGCGCCGAAGCTGGTCATGACAACGTCAAACTCGGTCTTCTCCTCGACGACGGGGCCGGCAGCGACAGCGGGGCCGGCGGCGACGGCGGCGGCGGAAACGCCGAAGGTATCCTCCAGCGCGTGGACGAGCTCGCTGAGCTCAAGAACGGTAAGGCCTTTGATCTCTTCGATCATGGCAGTGATTTTTTCACTCATTGGTATTTCCTCCATTAAAAATAATTGTGGTGCCGAATCTTATTCGGCGGCGGGGGCTTCGACAGAGCCGCCCTTCTGCTCGAGGATCTGGCCGAGGCAGACGGCAAGACCCGTGATGGGAGCGATCATGGTGCCCAGAACCTTGGAGTAGAGAGCATCCTTCGTGCCCAGAGTGGACATTTCGGCGATTTCGGCGTCCGTGAGGACCTTGCCCTCCATGAAGGCGGCCTTGACGTTGAAACGCTCGCCCAGCTTCTTGCTGTAATCATCAATGATACGGAAAGGAGCGATGGGATCCTTCTCTGCGGTGGCCAGGGACGTGGTGCCGTTGAGGACGTGATCGAGATCACTCATCCCCAGCTTGTCCAGCGCCTTTCTGGTCAGGGTGTTCTTCACGACGGTGTACTCGACGTTCTCCTTGCGCAGCTCCGCGCGCAGTGCGGTGTCCTCCGCCACGGTGATGCCGCGGTAATCGACAAGGACGCCGGCGCCCGCGTTCTGGATACGCTGAGCCAGAGCTTCGACGATCGCCTGCTTTTCGCTGAGAACCTTTGCGTTAGGCATGTGTGTAATTTCACCTCCACACGAAAAATCCGCGCTCAAAAAGAAAAGCCCCGCGTCAAAAAGACGCAAGGACACAAAAACGATCAAGAGATTGTTGATGTCCTCGGCAGGATTTACGGGCGAAAACCCACCTGCTGTCTTCGGAGCGCTCTGATAATATAACAGAGCGAGCAGGGGAAGTCAAGCACTTTTTTGAGAAATTGCGGGAAAATCCTGTACGGTTTACCCCTAACGCCCAAAAGAGATGATTTGCGCAATGCGCAGCTTGCTGCTTCTGGGCGCTGGGTAAAAACGCATAGGTTTTAGATTATGCAAGGAGAGGAGAAAAAACTATCCCTTTTTCTCCTCAAACAAATCATTATCGCAATTTTGGGGCTTTTCACGTCCGGCTTACTGTGTTAAAATATTTATCTGTCGTCCGGGTACCCGGGCGGCATTAACAGAAGGAGATACAGGAATGAGCGAATTTAGCATGCTGGACATCGCACGGGAAATGCTGGTTGGTTTTGGGGAATACGTCGGGATCGAGATCCATTCGATCACGGAAACGCATCTGACGGCGACGATGCCGCTGCGCGAGGAGTTTTTGAATCTGCACGGCTTCGCCCACGGCGGCGCGGTCAATACCCTGATGGACACCTCCTCGGGCATCCTGTCCATGTTTGCCAACCATCCGCCCCGCCGCGTCGTGACCCGCAGCGCGGACATGCACTTTGTCCGGCCGCTCAGCGGGAGCAGCATGCGCGCCGAGGCCGAGGTCATCAAGCACGGCAAGACCTGCTGCCTCGCCCGCTCGGACATCTATGACGACCAGGGCAGGCTCTGCGCCACGGGCAGCTTCGAGCTCGTCTATATCACGCTCCCGGGCCACGACCCGATCATCGAAAAGGCCAGCCGGCTGGAAGCCTGATCCCCATCCGAAAAACGCAGGAGAGGACGACAGAACATGACGGAAAAGCCCTCTGACAAGGTAATCGAATATGTGGAGACCCTCATCCTCGCGGGCAAGCTGAAGGTGGACGACCGGCTGCCGGCGGAGCGCGACCTCGCCCAGACGCTGAACGTCAGCCGCACCGCCGTGCGGGAGGGCGTGCGCCTGCTTGAGACGATCGGCATCGTGGAGAGCCGGCAGGGGAGCGGCAACTACATCACGCGCCACTTCGACGAGACGCTGGAGCGGGTGCTGACGATGATGTACGCCCTGGACAACATGAGCTATGCCCAGGTGCAGGAGTTCCGCTATGCCGTGGAGCGGCAGGCCCTGGCCCTCGCCGTGCACAATGACAACGCCCAGCTCCGCCGCCAGCTGCAGAAGCACCTGGACGGCATGCTGCACGGCCGCAGCGAGGAGGAGCAGACCGAGAGCGACAGGCTGCTGCACTTCGATCTGGTGCAGCTGTCCGGCAACCGCCTGGTCATCGCAAACTACGCGGCGCTCGACCGCATCATCGGCCGCCATATCCGCGACGTCCGCCTCAGGATCCGCAGCGGGACGAGCGGCGAATTCGAGCTGCTCCAGGGCATCCACCGCCAGCTGGTGGAGGCCGTGCTGCAGGGGGATCTGGAGATGGGCAAGGTGGCCCTCGACCGCCACTTCTACTTCATCGAGGGCGACGTGGAGACCTGAGAAAAGAGAAAAGCAGACGCTTTGAAAAATTTTTGTCAAAGTGCCTGCTTTTTTGCATTCCCCTATTGACAAATGATAGACAATGTTTTATACTGATCCCAGATGAGTGGTCAACCAATTGCGTAAAAACAGGAAGTTGGTCAGGAAACAGAAAAACAAATTGGTAAACCAATTAAAAAACGAACAAAAGAAAGGATGTTACTCATGGCAGACAAGCATGTGGTTATTTCGATCGGCAGACAGTGCGGCAGCGGCGGACACGAGGTGGGCGAGAAGCTGGCTGAGCGCTTCGGGCTCAAGCTCTATGACCGCAACCTGATCGACCTGCTGGCCGAGCAGATGGGCAAGGACGTCGAGGCGGTCGCCAAGATGGAAGAGAAGCCCGCCGGCGGCTTCTTCGGCAGCCGCAAGGGCGGTTTCGCCGCGAAGGAGAAGGACTTCATGAACCGTCTGAGCAAGGCGGACGAGCTCTACCTGCAGGAGCGCGCCCTGATCCAGAAGCTCGCGACGGAGGAGTCCTGCGTCATCGTCGGTCGCGGCGCCAACGGCATCCTTGAGGGCTATCCCGATGTGCTGCGTCTCTACATCTACGCGAAGGAAGAGTTCAGAATCCCCCGCGTCAAGGAGCAGTTCAAGATCGACTTCGACAGCGACGCCAAGAAGAAGATGGACGAGATGGACAAGGCCCGCCGTGAGTACTTCGAATTCTACTCCGGCAAGACCTGGGGCAGCTACGATCACCACGATCTGATGATCGACACCAGCCTCCTCGGCATCGACGGCACGGTCGACCTCATCGCCTCCGTCGTGGAGAAGAAGTTCGGCCTGTAATCCCTGACCATACGTTTATCCCGGCGGGCGAAGCCACTGCGGCTTCGCCCGTTTTTCATTTTATCGGGCACTTTTTCCCCACCGGCGGCGTCATAGAGGCGTGTCGAAAAGCGCTTGAGTTTACGGCACATTGTGTTATAATAAAGAGAAATACTTTCTCGAGAGATTCTTTTTCGCATTCGGAGGTTATCGGCATGATCGTATTCAACGTCCCGCCCTGCACGGGAAAGGAAATGAAATATATCGGCGAGGCCATCGCCGCCCACAAGATCTGCGGCGACGGCGCCTTTACCAAGAAGTGCAACGCCTGGATGGAGGAGCGCTTCGGTGCGCACAAGGCCCTGCTCACCACCAGCGGCACCACCGCCCTGGATATGGCGAGTCTCCTCTGCGAGCTCAAGCCCGGGGACGAGGTCATCCTGCCGAGCTTCACCTTCTCCAGCACCGCCAACGCCTTCGCCATCTACGGGGCGAAGCTCGTCTTTGTCGATGTGCGGCCCGACACCATGAATATCGACGAGACCAAGATCGAAGCCGCCATCAACGACAAAACCCGCGTCATCGTCGCGATGCACTACGCGGGCGTGGCCTGTGAGATGGACACGATCCTGGACATCGCGCGCCGCCACAATCTCCTCGTGGTCGAGGACGCGGCGCAGGGCGTCATGGCGAGCTACAAGGGCCGCCCCCTCGGCACGATCGGCGACTTCGGCTGCTACTCCTTCCACGAGACCAAGAATTACTCCATGGGCGAGGGCGGGGCGATCCTGATCAACAACCCCGACTATGTCGAGCGCGCGGAGATCCTGCGCGAGAAGGGCACGAACCGCTCCAAGTTCTTCCGCGGCCAGGTGGACAAGTACACCTGGGTCGACATCGGGGACAGCTTCCTGCCGAGTGAGCTCAACGCCGCCTATCTCTGGGCCCAGCTCGAGATGGCGGACGAGATCAACGACGACCGCCTGAAAAGCTGGAACGCCTACAACGCGGCATTTCAGGATCTGAAGGAGAAGGGCCTTGTCGAGCTCCCGGTCATCCCCGAGGGCTGCACCCACAACGCGCACATGTTCTATCTCAAGTGCCGCGATCTTAATGAGCGCACGGCCTTCATCCGCTTCCTCAAGGAGCGCGACATCCTCGCCGTGTTCCACTATGTGCCGCTGCACTCCGCCCCGGCGGGACAGCAGTACGGCCGCTTCGCGGGCGAGGACGTCTATACCACGCGGGAGTCCGACCGCCTCGTGCGCCTCCCGATGTACTACGGCCTGACGCCGGAGGACCAGGCGCGGGTCATCGCCGCCGTCAGAGAGTTTTACGGGGTGTGAGTATGGTTCTGCTGAAACCGGAGGCGCTGCCCGTCATCGAGGGGGAGAAGATCCTCCTGCGCCCCATCACCGACGCCGACACGGACGATATCGTCCGCTGGCGCAACGACCCGGCGGTGCGGCAGTACTTCATCTTCCGCGAGACCTTTACGCCCGAGATGCACCGCAACTGGCTCAAGACCCGGGTCGCGGCGGGCAAGGTCATCCAGTACATCATCGTCGACCGCGCAAGCGGCAAGAGTCTCGGCAGCGTGTACTACCGCGACATCGACCCTGTGAGCGAGTCGGCGGAATACGGCATTTTCATCGGCGAGGCGGACGGCCGCGGCCGCGGCATCGGCACGGAGACCGCACGGCTCTTCACCGATTTCGGGCTGGAGACGCTGAAGCTCCACCGGATCTGTCTCAAGGTCCTCGGCGGCAACGAGGCCGCGCGGCGCAGCTATGAGAAGGCGGGCTTTGCCTTTGAGGGGCTCTTCCGCGACTATGTCAAGCTCGACGGGGTCTTCACCGATGTGGTATTCATGGCGAAAATCGCCGGGGAGGGAGAGTAAATGGATCGGATTTCCTTTGTGATCCCCTGCTACCGCTCGGAGCAGACGCTGCCCGGCGTCGTCAACGAGCTCCGGCTCACCATGGCGCGGCGGCCCGAGCTGGATTATGAGATCATCCTGGTCGAGGACGGATCGCCCGACGGGGTCTGGCACGTGATCGAGAAGTTTGCCGAGGAGGACGCGCGCATCCGCGCTATCCGCTTTACCCGCAACTTCGGCCAGCACGCGGCATTGCTCGCGGGACTCGCCGCGGTCACCGGGGACGCCGCCTTCTTCCTCGACGACGACGGGCAGGCCCCGCTGGACGAGCTGTTCCTGCTCGTCGACGAGCTGGAGAAGGGCTACGACGTGGTCTACGGCGTGTATCCCGAGATCCGGCAGAACGCCTTCCGCCGCTTCGGCAGCTGGATGAACAGGAAGATGGCCGAGACCCTGCTCGACTGGCCGAAGGACGTGCAGGCCACGAGCTTCTTTGTCTGCCGCCGTCTCATCGTGGACGAGGTGCTCAAATACGACAAGCCCTATCCCTATCTCGACGGGCTCATCATCCGCGCGACCAAGAACATCGGCCATGTCCTCGTGCACCAGCGCGAGCGCGCCGCGGGCCGCTCCGGCTATACCTTCGCCAAGCTCTTAAAGCTCTGGCTCAACGGCTTCACCGCCTTCTCGGTCAAGCCCCTGCGCATCGCGTCCTTCTGCGGCGGGGTGCTGGCGCTGGTGGGGTTTTTGTGGACCATCGTCCTCGTGATCGAGCGCCTGACCGACGCGAGCATCGTCGAAGGCTGGACGACGATCGTGGCCGTGCTGCTGATCGTGGGCGGGATGCTCATGATCATGCTGGGCCTGATCGGCGAATACATCGGCAGGATCTATATCTGCATCAACAACTCCCCCCAGTACGTCATCCGCGAGATGCAGCCGCGCGACCTGATCGCCTGCGGCGCCCGGAAGAGCGGGGAGGATTAATACCGAGAGGTTCAGCATGGACAAGCAGAGCTCGATACTCATTCTCGGCGCGGGCATCTACCAGGTGCCGCTGATCCGCGCGGCGCAGGCCAGGGGCTTTCGCGTCGTCATCGCGAGCATCCCGGGCAACTACCCGGGCTTTTCCGTCGCGGACAAGGTCTATTATACCGACACCACCGACCGCGAGGCCGTCCTCCGCATCGCGCGGGAGGAGCATGTCTGCGCCGTCACCACCACGGGGACGGATGTGGCCGTGCCCGCGATCGCGCATGTCTGCGCGGATCTCGGTCTGCCTGGCATCGGGGAGGAGGCCGCCCGCCTTCTGACCGACAAGGCCCGGATGAAGGAGGCCTTCCAGAGCGGCGGCGTCACGACGGCGGAGTTTCGCGTCGTGCACACGCTCGCCGAGGCGCGCGATGCGTGCGAGGCGCTGGGCCTGCCCGTGATGCTCAAGATCGTGGACAAGTCCGGCAGCCGCGGCATCACCAGGATCACGGAGCTTTCGCAGCTCCCGTCCGCGTGGGACTACGCGAGCGCCGCGACGAACGCCGACCACATGGTGGTCGAGCGCTTTGTGGCCGGGCCGGAGTTCGGCATCGACGCTTTTGTACAAAACGGCCGCCTGCTTCTGATGCTGCCGCACGACAAGTACGTCTACCAGTCCGACCACACCGGCATCCCCATCGGGCACTACTGCCCCATGGCGTGTTCGGAGACGCTGTATCGGAACATGCTCTCCGAGACGGAGAAGATCATCCGCTGCACCGGCATGGACAACTGCGCCGTCAACATCGACGCGATCCTCCTGCCGGATGAGCGCGTCAACATCATCGAGGCCGCCGGCCGCTGCGGCGCGACCGGGATCCCGGAGGTTATCTCCGGCTACACCGGGCGCAGCTATTACGACTGCATCCTCGACAACGCCCTCGGCATCCCGGTCGCCCCCTTCGATCTCCGGGCGGGCAGACCGAGCGCGTCGATCCTGCTCTACTCGCCGCGGGGCGGCTTTCTGAAGGAGATCCGCTACCGCTTCGACGGGCGGGAGTACTGCAACGAGGACGTCACCGTCGCGGGCAAGGGCAGCGTGGAGCTGAGCTTCCGGCCCGGCGACGACATCGACCCCTTCCGCAACGGCACAGACCGCATCGGCATGGCCGTCTTCTCCGAGGATTCGGTGGACGCCCTGCAGCAGACGGTCGCGGCCTTTCGGGAGAGTCTCAGCGTGACGGTGGAGTGAGGCATGGAATACAGCGAACTCGAAACCCCCTGCTATATCCTGCGCGCGGGGGTGTATGAACAGAATATCCGCCGCTTCCGGGAGGCGTTCTCGTCCGCCTGGGGCGGCGAGACGCGCTTCGGCTACTCGGTCAAGACCAACAATCTGCCGTGGCTTCTGCGCCGCGCGCTCGATTTCGGCTTTCTGGCCGAGGTCGTCTCGCCGGACGAGTTTGCCTTTGCCGAGCGCTGCGGCTGCCCGAGAGAGCGCATCCTCTTCAACGGCCCGCAAAAGCGCGCGCACCTGCTCGACGCCCTGCGCGGCGGGGCGACCGTCAACCTCGACAATCTCGAGGAGGTGGACCTGGTCTGCGCGGCCTTCCCGAACGCGGGAGACGCGCTGCGCCTCGGCCTGCGCGTGAACTTCGACCTCGAGGCCCTCTGCCCCGGAGAGACCACCTGTGTCGGCGTCCCGGGCCGCTTCGGCCTGTGCGTGGAAAACGGGGACTTCGGCCTGGCGCTCGACCGGCTCCGCGCCGCCGGGATCACCGTGCGGGGCCTCCACCTGCACCAGAGCAGCTCGTCCCGCAGCCTGAAGATCTTCGCGGCGATCGCCTCGGAGGCCGTGGCGCTCGGACGGGAATACGGGCTCAATACACTCGACTTTGTCGATATCGGCGGCGGCTTTTTCGGCGGGAGCTTCTTCCCCGGCAAGCCGAGCTATGCTGAGTATGCGGACACGGTCTGTCAGACTCTCAAAGCCTTTTACGATCCGGAAAAAACCGCGCTGGTGCTCGAACCGGGCGCGGCCATCCTCGCAACGGCGATGGACTATCTCACGCGCGTTCTGAACATCCGCGACGTGCGCGGGCAGCGCATCGTCACGCTTGACGGCAGCCTCCTGCACATCAACCCCATGATGCGCCCGCACCCGACGCCCTTCACGCTCGTAAACCCCGGCGCGCCCTGCGAGAGAGAGCAGATCATCGCGGGCAGTACCTGCATGGAGCTCGACCGCTTCTGGCCGCGTGACCTGCGGGAGACGGCGGAGCATGACAGCCTCTTCCTCTTCCACGCCTGCGGGGCTTACATGTCCACGCACAACTCGTATTTCATCAACGCCGCGCCCGCCGTCTATCTCGAGCGGGACGGGGCGTACCGGCTCCTGCGGCGAAAGAGTCTCGACCCCCTGTTTTCCGGGGAGGTGGAGGCATGAGCAGGAAGATATCGCTCCGCGCCCTGCTGCTTTTACAGGGGGCGGTCGTGATCTACTCCTTTGCGGACATTGCCGCGAAGCTCGCGAGCGCGCATGCCTTTCTCTCCCTGCCCTATCTGATGTGGATCGGGGCGGAGATTCTGATCCTCGGCGTGTACGCGATCTGCTGGCAGCAGATCATCAAGCGCGTCGACATCTCCATCGCCTACTCCAACCGCGCCGCCGCCATCGTGTGGACGACGCTCTGGGCGGCGCTGGTGTTTCATGAGCGGGTGTCGCTGCAGAACCTGCTTGGCCTCGCGGTGATCTTCGCCGGGATCTGGATGGTGAACCGCGATGCAGAATAATCTCATCTATTGGGCGGCGATGCTGGGCGCGGTGGCGCTGTCGGCCTCGTCCCAGATGCTGCTGAAAAAAGCCGCCCTCACCCACTACGACAGCCGCCTGCGCGAATATCTGAACGTCTGGGTCATCGGCGGCTACGGGCTTCTGGTGCTCTCGATGCTGAGCGTCATCTTCGCCTGCCGCGGGCTCGAGATGAAAAACGTCCCTGTGATCGAGTCGCTGGGTTTCCCGCTGGTGATGCTGCTGGGCAGACTCTTCTTCGCCGAGAAGCTCAGCCGGAACAAGCTCATCGGCATGGCGCTCATCATGCTGGGCGTCGTGATCTACTACCTCTGAATGGGAGGAACACCCATGAAACTGGTATCCTTTGTGATCCCCTGCTACCGCTCGGAGAAGACGATCCGCGCCGTCGCAGTGGAGATCGACGGGGCGATGGCCGCCCTGCCGCAGTATGAATACGAGCTCGTGCTGGTCAACGACTGCTCGCCTGACGGCACCTTTTCCGTTCTGCGCGCGCTCGCGGAGGAGAACCCACGGATCGTCGCGGTGGACCTCGCCAAGAACTTCGGGCAGCACGCGGCGCTGATGTGCGGCATGCGGCACACGAAAGGGGACATCGTCGTCTGTCTCGACGACGATGGGCAGACCCCCGCCGACGAGGTCGGCAAGCTCCTCGAGAAGCTGGAGGACGGCTATGACGTGGTCTACGCCTCCTATGAGGACAAGCAGGAGAGCGGTTTCCGCCTCTTCGGCAGTAATGTCAACCGCCGCATGACAGAGATCATGCTGGGTAAACCGAAGGAGCTGGAACTCACGAGCTACTTTGCCGCGCGCCGCTTCCTCGTGGACGAGATGCTGCGCTATGAGCACTGCTACCCCTACGTGATGGGCCTCGTCCTGCGCAGCACCAAGCGCATCTGCAACGTCCCGGTGCACCACCGCGCGCGGGAGACCGGCCACTCCGGCTACACGCTCTCCAAGCTCCTTTCGCTCTGGATGAACGGCTTTACCTCCTTCTCGGTCAAGCCCCTGCGCATCTTCACCTGGGTGGGCTGCTGCGCAACACTCGCGGGGCTGCTCTACACGCTCGTGATCGTGATCCGCTTTTTCACGGTGCATATGGCGCCCCTCGGCTGGACGACCACCACGGCGCTGCTGCTGATCTTCGGCGGGCTGATCCTGCTGGGCCTCGGCCTCGTGGGCGAGTATGTCGGCCGCGTCTTTATGTGCGTCAACGCCACCCCGCAGTATGTCGAGCGCGAGGTGCTGCGGGATGATACCCGCAAAGCGCAGGCGGGAGATTATTAAAACCCAGGCCAGGCCCGTAGGGGCGATTCACGAATCGCCCGGCGCGGGAGGCGGAATACAGAGATATCCCCGGGCGAAGACGCACACGCCGCGTCTTCGCCCGGGGATATCCATTTTGATACACGTACCGCCCGGTCAGGCCTCCCAGCCCTGCATCCGGTCGAGGATGCGGTCGATCGGGACGAAGGGGTCTTCCCGCATGCGCATCTCCTCGCCCATCTCCATGACGGCCTCGCCGCCCGCGCTCTGCTCCCAGCGGGGGAGTCCCTGATCGTTCGGGTCGCCGGTCTTGATGAAGTTTGCAAAGTAGGAGCTGAACATGTCGGCAAGCTCCCGGTCGCGCGCGTCAAAGAGCTTCGATCCCGCCGGGATATTGTCGTAGCAGTAGACCTCCTCCCCGCTGTGCCAGGTGGAGAGATAGCCGTTCTCCTTCGTGAAGTAATACTGCCAGCAGGGCACGCCCAGGGTCTCGGCCTGGCGGCTCCAGCAGTTGTGCCCGTGGGTAAAGAAAATCGCGGAGTAGATGTCCGTCCACATGGCCTTCGCCTCCGCGTCGGTGGCGGCGGGATAGAGCGAGAACACCTCGTCGGCGCAGTCCTTGAAGTAGGCGCGCACCTTGTCCTCATAATTCTTCATGCTCGCCTGCTCAAAGAGGATGAAGGGCGTCCCCTCGAGGGCGTTGAAGCCGTGGAGGATGGCCTCCTCGTTGTGCTCGCCCCTGCGGTAGGCCTCATACGGGGTCTGGGGGAGGACAAAGCCGTCGATCGTGATGTGGTGGTTCGTGTCCGCCGCGGCTGCGAGCTTCCCGGCCGGGACGGCCCGGAGTTCCGCGATATCCTTTGCCCCGAAGCGCGCCATGGTCTCCCGCCCGGTCTCGAGCGCCTTGTCCAGCGTGCGGAAGGAGTGCGTCGGCATGGGCGCCGTGGTGGTGGAGCTCTCGGCGATTGCGCGGCGGAAGAGGCCCTTCGCCTCGGGCGAGGTGCAGAGCGCCGTCACGCAGGCCGCGCCCGCGGACTCGCCCGCGATGGTGACGTTGTCCGCATCGCCGCCGAAGGCTTCAATGTTGTCCCGCACCCACTCGAGTGCCTTGATCTGATCCATGAGGCCGTAGTTGCCGGTGCTGCCGTTCGGGTCTTCGGCCGCGAGCTCCTCTGTCGCGAGGAAGCCGAACACGCCGAGGCGGTAGCCGAAGTTCACCACCAGCACGTCCTTGCGCGCAAGCCCCTCGCCCCGGTAGTCGGCGTACCAGGGCTGCCCGGTCTGCAGAGCGCCGCCGTGGATGTAGACCAGCACGGGGAGCTTCTCCCGCTCGCCCGCGGGCTTCCAGATGTTGAGGTAGAGCGCGTCCTCGCTCACCATGTCGCGGAAGTTGTCGTCGGGCGTGATCCTGTAGTCGTGAAAGCCGATGATCCGCGCCATGGATTCGTAGAGCTGGGAGTTGCGCGGCTGCATGGCCATCGGGGCAAAATGGTCGCAGTCCCGCACGCCCTCCCAGGGCGCGGGATCCTGCGGCGCGCGCCAGCGCAGCTCACCCACCGGGGGCGCGGCATAGGGGATGCCGGCATAGACCTCGATGGAGCCGTCGGGCGTATACACGCCGCGCACCTGCCCGTCGCGCAGGGTGACGATGTCTGTGAAACCGCCGTCCCCGCCCTCAATGGCGGGGCGGAGCCTGTAGGGCCTGCCGACGAAGGCGAGTACCACGGAGAGCGCCGCCGCAAGGGCGAGCCACAAAAGCAGACGCCTGCCGAAGCCTCTGCCGCGGAGCTTACGCCGCAGAAAGACCCAGGCGGCGAAGAGCACCGCGCATAGCCCCCACGCGGGCAGAGTGTTCCGGTTCAGCTCCAGCAGCGCCGCAAAAAGGAGCGCCGTGAGCCCGGCGAGGAGCGCAAAGCCTGCGCCGCTTTTTTTCGTTTTTTCCATAACGATCCCACCGATCCTGATGTCAGCGATCTAAAAATTTACATTGTGTGCTTGTTTTGTGACAATGAACATGGAATGCTGTGCCCAAAGAAAAAATGTATAATGAAAACTAAAAAAGGAAAATACGAATATGAGCCAGATTGATAAACTGAACGACAAAACGATGCAGCAGGTTTCCGGCGGCACGATCTCCCAGGATGAGGCGCTCGCAAAGGCGCTGGAGCACGCGGGCCTCAAGAAGGACCAGGTCGACTTCATCAAGCGGATCGAGCTGGATTACGAGCGCGGCAGAAAGGTCTACGAGATCAAGTTCTACCAGGGCCGCCTGGAGTATGAGTACGATGTGGACGCCGAGACCGGCGCGATCATGAAGTTTGAGAAGGACTACGACTGAGCGCCTGCGCCGGACCGAACACATTCAAACAGACAGAATAACCGGAGACTTCCGTTTCGGAAGTTTCCGGTTTTCTTTCATGTCCGCGCTGTCCGGACAGCGATCTG
>Ga0310694_10004982_pt1 | contig 12747 bp, 13 predicted proteins | sample 174DNAGHGhighgp2_FD_203884 | JGI IMG/M metagenome (GOLD analysis project Ga0310694, IMG submission 203884) | Sheep rumen microbial communities from Palmerston North, Manawatu-Wanganui, New Zealand - 1742 DNA GHGhigh gp2 (v2) (version 2) | ecosystem: Host-associated > Mammals > Digestive system...
AAAGACGAGAAAGACGAAGACATTTTGCATTGCTCTTTTTGCGGCAAAAGCCAAAAAGAAGTAAAAAAACTTGTAGCCGGTCGCGGCGTATATATTTGTAATGAGTGTATTGATGTTTGTCATTCGATTATGGAAGAAGAGATCTTCGATGACGAAAACAATACCGATAAAAAAGAAGTGCAAGCGACTGAAGATTTGCCGACACCGTCCAAAATCAAAAAGTTTTTGGATGAATATGTTATCGGGCAGGATTATGCCAAAAAAGTGTTGGCAGTGGCGGTTTATAACCACTATAAGCGCCTGAACAACCCGAATAAAGATGAAGTTGACATCAATAAATCAAACGTTATCTTAATCGGCTCCACCGGTTGCGGTAAAACATTGTTGGCGCAAACTCTTGCCAAGATATTGAATGTGCCGTTTGCCATTGCCGACGCCACTACCCTGACCGAGGCCGGATATGTTGGCGAAGACGTGGAAAACATTGTGCTCAAACTGGTGCAAAATGCCAATTATGATATTGAGAAGGCTCAGCGCGGAATTATTTATATTGATGAAATCGATAAAATTTCGCGAAAGGGCGACGGTCCGTCGATTACGCGTGATGTTTCCGGCGAAGGCGTGCAACAGGCTTTGCTGAAAATAATTGAAGGTACGGTTGCCAATGTGCCGCCGCAGGGCGGACGCAAACATCCGCAGCAGGAATTTTTGCACGTTGATACCACCAATATTCTGTTTATTTGCGGCGGTGCGTTTGCCGGTTTGGAAAAAATCATCGAAAAACACGGCAGTGAAAATAACAACTCCATCGGTTTCGGGGCCAAGGTTGAAAAGGATGAAAAATCGGTCGGCCAGATTTTGAAAGACGTGCGGCCGGAAGATTTGGTAAAATACGGACTTATCCCTGAATTTACCGGTCGTGTTCCGGTGATTGCCACGCTTGATGATTTGGATGAGAAAGCGCTGATTTCGGTTTTGACCGAGCCGAAAAACGCTCTGGTAAGCCAATACCGCTCGCTTTTTAATATGGATAACGTAAAACTGACAATTACTGATAAAGCACTGTTGGCGATTGCCAAGCTGGCGATTGAGCGTAAAACAGGTGCCCGTGGTCTGCGCGCCATTATGGAAGAAATCTTGATGGAGTGGATGTACGAATTGCCGGATAAAAAGGATATTACGGAAATCGTGTTTGACGAGAAAGTTGTTGAGGGTAAGGCTAAACCGAAGTTGATAAAAGCAAAACCGCAACTGAAAAAATCGGCATAAAAGCTGCTCTTTGTATTAAAACAGCGTGTGTTTTCGATTAAGACGAACACACGCCGTTTTTTTATATTCGTCATCTCTTGCGGCTCCGGTAATTTACCTTGTTTTTTGAGCATTTTTATGTTATAAAGTGTTCCGAGGAGTCGACAATGAAACGCTTTGAAACAGATAAAATTACGGATTTGGCCGATGTTTTCTATGCCGTTCTCGGCGGCAAGCCGGAAAACGTAAAAGAAATTGATGAGTTTATGGAAAAAAGTCCGCTTAAAAAATTGCTGTTTACTTCAGATATTGTGCGTATTCTGGAATATGACGGATTTTTTGCCGATGAAACCGTTTTGGCCGTGTATTCGTTATTGCCGGCGAAAATTCGGCTTAATCAAAAACAAAGTGTAATTATGTCACCGACAACTTTTATGAAACTGAATCGGGAGAGAATTACTCGCCCGCACAGCCGCCTTATAAATATTCCTTTTCCGCAGGCGCAAGCAATAATGCAGGAAGAGTATAATCTGAAAATTCAAAGAGTTATTGAAACTCTTAGCGATGCCAAAAAAAAGAAGTATGAAAAAACGCACACAGCCCTGACCAAGGAAGAATTGAAGCGCGAGCAAAACAAACTGCGCATGCGCAAACGTCGCATCGACCATCCGCTGGAACGCAAGTCGTATTATAAAAAATTTGCCACCCTTACTCCGGAAGAGCAAGAAAAAAAGCGCGCCGACAATAATCGTCGCAACGCCTTGTATCGTGCCAAAAATCGCGAACGTTTGCGGCAAAAAGCCAATGCCCGCCGAGCCGAGATGAAAGCGGAAAATCCGGAATTATTAAAAGAGTTAGATAGAAAAAATAATAGTCAAACCAACCGCAAAGAAATCAACAGACGCTATTATCAAAAACATAAAGAAGAAATTTCGTTGAAGAGCAGTAACAATCCTATGGTGAAGGTTTATAAAAGGCGTTATCAAGTGAAAAAACGTCTGCAAAAAACCGGTCCGATACTCTCATCTCTGGTGGCTGCTCTGGCTGTTGCCAAAGGTCACGGCAAATAGCTTATATATTTTATCGACATACCTTAATATTTTGCTTGAAATTTTTATCTTTAATGATAAATTATGCCCAGTTTTTACAATTTTTTATGCCCGTGCGGGGCTGTCCGCACAATATTTTTTAGGAGAATAAATATGGTTGTTCGCGTAGGTATTAACGGCTTCGGTCGTATCGGACGTTTGGTTTTCCGCGCAGCTCAAACAAGAAATGATATTGAAATTGTCGGCATTAACGATTTGATTGATGTTGATTATATGGCTTATATGCTTAAATATGACACCATGCACGGTCGTTTCAACGGCACGGTTGAAGTTAAAGACGGCAAATTGGTGGTTAACGGCAAAGCTATCCGTGTTACGGCTGAAAAGAATCCGGCTGATTTGAAGTGGAATGAAGTCGGTGCCGAATATGTGGTTGAGTCAACCGGTTTGTTCCTTACCAAAGAAAAGGCTCAAGGTCATATTGATGCCGGTGCCAAATACGTTGTTATGTCGGCTCCGTCCAAAGATGACACTCCGATGTTTGTTTGCGGCGTAAACACCGATACTTATGTTAAAGGTACGCAGTTTGTTTCCAATGCTTCCTGCACCACCAACTGCTTGGCTCCGATTGCCAAAGTTTTGAATGATGTATTCGGCATTAAAGAAGGTTTGATGACAACCGTTCACTCTACCACCGCCACTCAAAAAACCGTTGACGGTCCGTCTGCCAAAGATTGGCGCGGCGGCAGAGCGGCAAGCGGCAATATTATTCCGTCTTCCACCGGTGCGGCTAAGGCTGTAGGCAAAGTTATTCCGTCTTTGAACGGCAAACTGACCGGTATGTCGATGCGCGTTCCGACTTTGGACGTTTCTGTTGTTGACTTGACCGCCAACCTGATTAAGCCGGCTACTTATGAAGAAATTTGCGCCGCTATGAAGAAAGCTTCCGAAGGCGAATTGAAGGGTATTTTGGGTTATACCGAAGATGCGGTTGTTTCTTCCGACTTCTTGGGCGATGCTCACACTTCTATTTTTGATGCCAAAGCCGGTATTCAGTTGACCGATACGTTTGTAAAAGTTATCAGCTGGTACGATAATGAATGGGGCTATTCCAACAAAGTATTGGATTTGATTGCCCATATGGCTAAAGTAAACGGCTAAAACAAAGCCCTTAATTCCCCACCGTGTTATCATTTAACCGGTGGGGTTTTTGAATATATAATTAAAAAGGAAAAAATAAATGCAAGAATACAAAACTATTGAAGATTTGGGAGATTTGAACGGTAAAGTCGTAATGCTTCGCGCTGATTTGAACGTACCGATGGATGAAAATTTTCACGTTACCAATACCGCGCGTATTGACCGTACGGTACCGACCATCAAAACATTAATGAACAAAGGCGCCAAAGTGGTGGTAATTTCGCACTTCGGACGTCCGGAAGGTAAAGGTGATGTGAAAAATTCACTGCGCTATGTGGCACCGGAATTGGAAAAAGCACTCGGTTCAAAAGTTATCTTCGTGGAAGATTGTATCGGTGATATTGTGACCGATGCCGTTAAGAATATGAAAGCTGATGAAGTTTTGCTTTTGGAAAATCTGCGTTATTACGACGAAGAAAAGAAAGGTGACAAAGCTTGGGCCAAAGAATTGGTTAAGCCGGCCGATGCTTATGTTTCCGACGCATTTTCAACCGCTCACCGTGCTCACGCTTCGATGGTTGCCGCACCGGAATTGTTGCCGTCTGCCATGGGTTTGCTGATGGCAGAAGAAGTTGCCGCTCTGACCTCGGGTTTGAATAACCCGAAGCGTCCGCTGATGGCTGTTGTCGGCGGTTCTAAAGTTTCCACCAAACTCGATTTATTGAATAACTTGGTTAAAAAGGTTGATAAACTGGTAATTTCCGGCGGTATGGCTCATACTTTCCTTAAAGTTTTGGGCGCTGACGGTATTAATGAAAACAATTCTTTGGTACAGATAGATATGCTCGATACGGCCAAAGAAATTCTGGCAACAGCCAAAACGCATGGTTGCGAAGTTATTTTGCCGTTGGATTTGGTATGTGCCGCGGAATTTGCCGCCAATGCTCCGCACCAAACGGTTGATATCAACAATATTCCGGCAACCGGAACGCTGCTTGATGTCGGCGAAAATACGGTTGCCAACATCAAAGCTAAATTGGCAGAATGCAAAACTTTGGTTTGGAACGGTCCGCTCGGTGCATTTGAACTTAAGCCGTTTGATGCCGCTACCAACGCCGTTGCCCAATATGCCGCAGAACTGACAACTGCCGGAAAATTGACTTCGGTTGCCGGCGGCGGTGATACAGTATCGGCTTTGGCCAATGCCGGTGTAGCCGATAAATTCAGCTACATTTCGACGGCCGGCGGTGCCTTCCTCGAATGGATGGAAGGTAAAGAACTTCCGGGTGTGGTTATTTTCAAAAAATAATCACGAAAAATTGGCGAGAATAAGCGATGATTCTGCAAGCGATTGACAAGAACGGACAGCCGACGGAGTTTGATGAACAATATCTCCGCGGTAAAACTGCGGTCTTGTATTTCTACCCGAAAGACAACACCTCAGGATGCACCAAGGAAGCCTGTGATTTTCGCGACAATATGAGCCGCCTGACGGCGTATGCCGAAGTCATCGGTGTCAGTCCGGACAGCATTGCCAGCCATCAGAAATTTCAGCAAAAGCAAAGTTTGAATTTTATGTTGGTTGCCGATGTCAATCACGAACTGGCGGAAAAATACGGCGTTTGGAAAGAAAAATCTATGTACGGGCGCAAGTATATGGGGATTGAGCGCTCCACTTTCCTCCTCAACGCCAAAGGCGAAATCGTCAAAGAATGGCACAAGGTCAAAGTTGCCGGACATGTTGACGAGGTTTTGCAAGCATTGCAATCGCTGAAGTAAAGCCAACCCGCTCGCTATCAGTTTAATAAGCCCGGCCTTCGGTTCGGGCTTATTTTTTTGCCGCTTTATACAGATAATTCTTGACTCCGGCGCTTTTTAAGGATTAAATTAAACCTTACAAACATATAATTAATTTATAATTCTTTTGCTTATGGAATATTTCGTAAACATGCTGAAGAAAGCCGCAAAATCGGCACTCATTATGAATGTACTGATTCTGACGTTGTGGGGAACTCTGTATGCGCTTACCGATTTGGAAACAGTTGTTGATTATTTCTGGATTGGGTTTGTTGTGTGCTTGCTGAACTCACTGATTATTCACTTCAGGCGCACCAAAACGAAAATTATTTTCCACGTGCAAAGTTCTTGGCTAATAATGGCTGGTGTGGTGTTGGTGCTGTATCATGCAGGCTTTGCCGCCGCTGCAGTTGTCGTTGCTGCCGCAATTCTGGCATCGCCCTTTTTCTGGGCTTCTATTTATGAGGGAATTGTCGGGCTCTCGCTGCTGTTGATGTTGGCCAAACTGATGTTATGATTTTTAATCTCTCGCCACCGTAAAAAGTCGCGAGAGATTTTTTTGTTTCAAGGTGTCTGTATTTTATTTTGTCCGAAAATTATATTTTTTTCAGATATTTCGGCTCAATTACGCCGCCTTTTACCACAATCAGATAATAGCGCACATAAGCAAAACGGCGTCCGAGTTCATCATCACACACACTCCAATCAAGCGGTGAATAATCTATGTCGGCAATACCGTTTTCAAGTTTGAACCACAGTTCATCACAATCCTGCTGTTCTTCAATGTCAGGTATATCCAAAACCGACGGGCTGACATAGACTGCCTCGATTATACCGTCCTTTTCCATTGCGGAAATATCTATTTCAAACTTATCGGCATTATCAATAAAATCTTTCAAACAATGAATACTGCGCTCCGTCCACTTAATCGGCTCCGTGAAACCTCTGACTGCACGCGAACGTCAGGCATAACACTTTTCCATCCATTCGCAAATTTCTTTATGTGTGGTTTTACCGCCGGTACGCTTGAAGTAATAATGCAAATCGGCATTCGGATTTTTTGCAAACGATAATAAACCTTTTTCCAAAACATCATTACCCTTGGTAACATAGTGATATAGTTTCATTGACTACTCCTTTTGTAAAAACTCTCGTATCTGTGGCAACATTCGCAGTGCATCGGCACGTCCCAGTTCGTACACTTCTTTCAACACCTTCAAATTGCGCTCGGTATGGCTGATTTTGATTTCTTTGCTCGGGCGAATTACCAATACTTCGCCGTTTTTCTGCATGTGCTCAATTGCGTCAAGCTCGTTGTTATACATAATGTGCCGATTTGCAATTGCCGCGGCAAATTTCGGATATTTGCGATATATCAGACGTGCCAGCCACGCCAATTTATTTGGCTTTTTGCGATATCCGGCCGCTCTTGTCTGCACCACCACACAACGGTCGTAACCCATTTTTTGAAACGCGCGTACCGGAATACTGTCGGCAATACCGCCGTCGAGATACTTTTTACCGTTAATTATACTGATTTTCGAAACCAGCGGCATTGAAGCAGAAGCTCTGATATATGACAACTTGGTGCGTAATTCGTCGCAATAGATATATTCTGCCTGCCCGCTTTCCAAATTTGTACATACGGCATAAAATTTGGTGGGAGATTGCTCAAAAGTCTGATGGTCAAACGGAAACAGTTTTTCCGGCAAGTCGTGATAACAAAACTGCTCCCCCACCAGATTGCCTGTAAGCAGCCACGAATAAAAACTCATATACCGCCAGTTATGAGCATATTTCAGAGTATAGCCGATACTGCGCCCTTTTTGTTTGGAAACAAAAGCGCAACCGTGGATGGCACCGGCAGAAACACCGACAACGCCGTCAAACATAATATTGTTTTCGTTTAAAACATCAAGCACACCGGCCGTATATATCGCCCGATGTGCTCCGCCTTCCAAAACCAATCCTGTCGTCATTTTGCCCCGCAAGTAACAAGCTGATTGTACTCAACAAGAGACTTGCTGTTGGGATATTTGATTTTATCCTCGCCTTTGCGCTTGCAATATCCCCTTTTTAAATGGCCTCTGTCATATTTAAATTTACCGCGAATCTTACCGCTCTCATCATAAATATCAACCGAACCGTGCAATTCGCCTTTGGTGTACGGAGCAGATATCCAAACTTTGCCGTTACGATGATAGTACAGGATTACACCTTCTATTATACCGTCGCGGAAGGTAATTCTCTCGGTCATATTGCCTTTATTATCATAAAACAGGCTCTCGCCGTTGCGATACCCTTTTTTGAAATCGCTGATACTGGTCAGATTGCCGTCTTTACCTTGAACCGCAACCTTGCCGTTCAATGCCTTATGGCTTTCTGACGTGCAAAATTCTCTCGAACCTTGCTTAACGCAGTCAATCTGCTGCAATTTCATAGTGCGAGCCTGCGTCGAAACAAATCCGGCAAACACTAAAAATATGCTCAATATAAAAAGGCGACGAGACATTGTTTTTCTCCTTATCTCTCTTTACCGGAACCGAAAAAATCGTGTCCGCTGGTGGACACCCGCACAAACAACGGTTCTTTATTTTCATCATTCGTACCGTATTTCTTTTTTAACTTATCAAGTTTAGCAATAATTTTGGCATCGCCGCCGTTATTTTCAATAATGCTACGATATTTTGAATCCAATTCATCATACAGCTGACGATCTTCATTATCAATACCTTTAAGTTCAAAAAATTCATTGATTCCTGCCTCGAGCATAAATCTTTTGAGCTGAATGTTATCTGTTTCATTAACTAAATTGCTGTATTCCCTGATTCTTGCTCTGTAATGCAAGAGAGAGGCAAGCTCCATACGGGTACGAATATATCCGGCCTTATCAATATGTTTCTGCTTTGCTGAAATTGCATCCAATATATCGATTTTTTCTTCATCATTTTTGGTATAATTAACCGCCTTGCGATAGTGCTTGATGATAGAAGCCAAGCGCTTTTCGCGTTGATTGCCGAAACCATCGGTACCTCTGAAGTCTTGCAGAGTTTCGGCATAAAGCATATGAGCTTGATACAGACTGCGACTGTCGCCGGAATTATCGATTACCCGATGACACGCATCCAATATTTTTTGCGGTTCATAGTCATAATGTGTACTCCAATCGCGATGAACATTCAAAATCAATTCCATATTCTTTTTGGTTTTATTCAATGCCTTACGCTTATACTTAAGAGCCAAATTACGAGCATCTTTCAACATTTTTTCCGTCACGGTACTCCGTTGCGGAGGTGCATCATAGACACAGCCTATGTTATAATAGAACTGGGCAAGTTGTTCACGCGTTATATCTTTTTGAGAATAGTATTTTTCCATTTGTAGGATAATACCGTTCAAAGCCAACGTATCGCTTTTGTTAGCATAAATACTGTACAAATTGCGGTTAAGCTTCAGAATTTCATATTCATCCAGCAACTCAGGTATCTGCTCGCAACGCGTTTCAAACAGCTGGTCATAAAAACTTTCTTTCAGATTCTCGGTATTGACAGGCACACCGACCAAAGTAAATATTTCATCAAATGCATTGTTTATACTGCCCGAATCGAGGCTCACCACATCGGATTTAATGAGTTCAAGCTTATTATCCAAAAATTCACAGACCAGAGTTTGCTGCCGTTCATCTTCAATCGGCGCGTTAATTGCTTCTTTCTCAGGTACATCCGGACCAAAATATTCTTCACGCAGACTCTTGTAATATTCAGCAACAGCCGGCTTTTTCTCCGCCGATGTCTGCAACATTGTCAAGCCGTGCATAAACAATTCGGCACGACTGATAGGCTTAAGCGTTTCTGCCAACATTTGCAGCGACAACTCCGGCGGAATCGTAGTTTCTTCCTCTTGTGCGGCTTCTTGTGCAATATCTTCCGTCACTTTTTTATCTTCGGTATCTTCCTTGATTTCGTCTGTCATTAGTGTTCTCCTACTCTGGTCTTTCTATAAAAACATATTTTGTACAAAAAATCAAGTAAAAAATTGTCAAAAAATAAGTTTTTGGATAATATATTTAAATAAACTTTTTTTAAGCCGTTATCAATTAATACTGAGTTATTCTTTTGTATTAAAGAACATAAACAAAAAGGGACGGATAATGTCCGCCCCTTTCCGCAATATTATCAGATTCCGCTTATTCAAACGTATATCTCAAACCGAGATAAAGTTCATGAGCATAGGAATCGATTCTGGTTTTGGCACCATCGTGATTTCTGGATATATGTCCCAAGTCAACAAAGCGATAACCGGCATCGGCTGCAATGTTGCTGTTAAACGCGTAAGAAATACCGGTACCAACCTGCCAAGCGAAACGATTGTTACGATCGCTGTCATTATCAACCGAGTATTTTACGCTCGAACCACCCAAACCGGCGCCGATATACGGCGTAAACGGAGTGCAAGTTCTGAAATCATAATACATATTGAGCAAAACATAATGAATTTCAGTTCTGGCCGAACCGTCATCTACGGTTTTCTTAATGGTTTTATTGTGGTTATATTCCAATTCGCCGCGAAGTGCAGGAAGAGCTGTCGGACGCAAACCGAAGGCAACGCTGCCGGCAAAAACATCTTTATCCATATTGATTCTGTGATCGACATCACTCTTTTCATACTTTACCGTGCTGTCAACAAAATCATATTTTACTTTTGCGGACAAATACGGAGTAAATATCGATGCCGACGCATTAGAGGCAAATAATGCGGCAACACCGGCTAACAATAAAATTTTCTTCATATTAAGGATCCTTTCATTTTGTTATATGCCTTCGCATATAATAAAACATATATATCTTAATATATTCTTAATTGCAACATTTATTTGCGCTGTATATATAATGCGCGGTATTTACTTCGTTCAAAAAAACTCTGCCGAATTTCTTCCGGCAGAGTCTTTTTTAATATATAATTTTGAGTTATTGATTATTCTGAATATATTCCACGACTTTTTCCACTTCAACCTGACCGAGTTTATCCAAATCGGCTACGCTCTTGTTGTTTTTTACGGCATAATCGGTGGCGGAATTAATCAGATTTTCGCAGATTTTATCCTGTAAAATAACATTAACCAGTTCTTCGTGCAAAAACGAGTTCTTACCGGCATTGAACGTCATATATGTATCGTCGTTGATACCGACATTATATTGATTAACACCCAAGCCCAAAAAATAGTTGACCATTGCCGAAGCGGTAATCGGTTTTGCCACCGACATTGCACCCATGGCAAATGCGGCGCAAAAATAATATTGCTGCGGTTTGCTGAGTTTTTTAAACTCTTTTTTGAACAATTCCGCATCGCCGCCTACTTTTTTGGTAAATTCATCTTCATAAACGCTGACCGGAGCCGTTTTTTCTTCCTCGGCCATAATCTCAATTTCTTCGGTTGACATTACTTCCGATACTTCGGTCGGTTCAGCCGCTTTTTTCTGTTTATCTTCATCTTTTTTGCCGCACGCACTCAATAAGAATACGGCGCAACCCAAAATAACAATGATTTTTTTCATACCAAATCTCCCGTGATTTTTTCTATAAAATACAACGGATTTTCTAAAATATCGTTAACGCGTTAATTCGGCCACAACTCAACCATTATAACATCACTCGGAGCAAACAAACGCAACGGCGGTCCCCAATAGCCGGCACCTCGGGAGACCAATAAAACGGCATTATTCAACCGATATTCACCGGCAACAAATCCGCTGTTACCGAGTTTGGTTAAAAAATTAAACGGAAAAATCTGCCCGCCATGCGTGTGTCCCGCCACCGTCAAATCTACCCTACCGTCCGGTATTTGTGCCATAATCGTCGGCGTATGTGAAAGCAGAATCCGATATTGTTCCGGCATTGCCGCTTTGAACGCCTGCTCGACGCTTACCCCGAAAACGGTCGAATCCGGCACACCGCCGATATAAATTCCGCTATCTTCCGCTACCGCACCGCTGTTATGCAAAACCCGCCAGCCGAGTGCGGCAAATGCGGCCTCCCACGCCGGCGCGTAGTGATAAGCCTCGTGATTGCCGATGGTATAATAAATGCCGAGAGGAGCGGAAAGTTTTTGAAGCGCTTTTATTTGCGCGTGCGTTGCTTCAACATAATCGTCGGCAATATCTCCGGGCAGAAGCATAATATCCGGCTTAAGGCTGTTGAAAAATTCCGCCAGTTTTGCCACTTTCTGCGGCGAAATCGCCCGATTTATATGCCAATCGGAAATTATCAGCAGTTTCAGCGGTTGCTTGATGCGGGTGTCACGATATTTATAATGCAACACTCGCGGCAATTTTTGTGCCGCATACGTTCCATACAGGCAGCACAATACGGTAATTACCAGCGTGATGGCATTAGCTGCGCGCGCCGCCTCAACCGCAAACGGCGACGGCACATTAAACCCGAAAATATAGGCCGCATACCATGCCATATCACGCAAAATCAGCAAAGATGTCAGCAAAAATGCGAATCCGAACAGCAAATATCCGGCATAAGCAAAAAAATTATATGTTCGCGACGGCAAAGTGCTCCGATGTTGCCAATACCAAATCGCCGGCATGGCAAGCCAAGCCGCAAAAAGAGCGCCGTAAATGCCCACAGAAACTCCAAACGTATAGCCGGCATTCGCTGACAGCGCATAGCCGCCGATGGCGCTGCATAACGTTCCTATGAGCAAATAAACAATCCAAAATCCCATACTTCTTCCTCGTCTTTATTTTATGTCGCAAATACAAAAAATCAATCTTTTAAAATTCTAATACCCGCAAAGAGCGGGTATTTAAATAAATTTGAATATATCTGCAAGATTACATATTATCCTTCAGATATTTAGAAATTTCATCGGTCACATCAACCACATTCGGCGTATGCACGGCAATTGATTTGGCCGTGAATATGGTCGGCGCCTTATATTTGTCGGTTACGGCCAAAAGTGCGCGATTGACGTTTTTCAGCAAATTCGCCATAAACTTTTCATGCGTTTCTACCAACGTATCGCGTTTGAGCGTCAGCGACTTCATATACATATCGGAATATTCCTGTTTCAGCTTTTTATCTTTCATACCGTTGAGTTTTTTCTTCGCGGCATCAATTTCTTTTCCGAGCTTATCCATTTCTATCTGATATTGTTTATTTTCGTCAGCCATACCGGCCAAGAGCAACACGTTTTCCATACTGTAAACATAGACTTTGCTATCGTGGGCAACCACCTTTTCCAACTTATGAATTTTATACATTGAAAAAACGTTGGCCGCCAACAATCCCAAAATCACCAACAGCACAACCCATTTATAGTTGTGTCCAGATGACTGCGGTGTCGCCGCGATCGGAGTTTGTACCGCAATCGGTTCCGCTGCAGGAATCGGAGTTTGTTCTGCTTGAACTTCCGGAGTTTCCGCTGTTTCAAACAAAGCCTGTTGTTTTGTTGTTTTAGTTTTACGAGACATAATATCCTCTTCTTTCAAAAACACGGGGAGAG
>Ga0310694_10004983_pt1 | contig 12746 bp, 1 predicted proteins | sample 174DNAGHGhighgp2_FD_203884 | JGI IMG/M metagenome (GOLD analysis project Ga0310694, IMG submission 203884) | Sheep rumen microbial communities from Palmerston North, Manawatu-Wanganui, New Zealand - 1742 DNA GHGhigh gp2 (v2) (version 2) | ecosystem: Host-associated > Mammals > Digestive system >...
GCAAAAAGATATGTATTATTCAGATATAAATGAAGGAAATGATGATGCTAAAAAAAAAAGAGAATTATTTAAAAAGCCATCTACTTTAATTGATGGAGGTCATGATAGACAAATTGATGTTAATGACTTGCGCTCAAATTTAATAAATGATTCAATGAATGAAAGTAATCTAGGTTATGAAAATAATTATATAAAAAATGAAAATCAAAATAAGCCTAAAGTATACCATAAATTTATATTATCAGTTTCAGATGTAGTTTTTGGAGATACAAAAATAGGCCATATATTTAAATTTGAATTATATAATGGTAATAATTTTATTGAAACTTCAGCAAATGCCGCTTCTTCTAAATTATATAAAAAGAGTCTAAAAAAGCCTCCAACAATAAAAGAAATAACAGAATATGAAAGATCTGATATATCCCTAGTGAGTTTCACCCCGGCAATAAAGCCTCCAGAATCCAAACCAGTTATTTTCAATGCTACAGTGGATAATCCTAATGGAATAAATTTAGGCTTAGATAATACTTATATCCCAAACTTAATTAAAGAAAATGAATTTACAATAGATGTAGGTAAAATGTCTTTCAAAAAAAACAAGGAATTCGAACAAAATGAAATTGGAAACCCTTTTGAGCAATTAAAACAGCAAGCTATAGATAAAGTAAGTAAAATGAAAAAGAATAAAGATGAAGAAGAGGAAGAAGAGGAGGAATCAGAATATACAAGTTCTTCTGGGGAAAACGAGTCCGATGAAAAGGAATCAAGTGTGGATGACTCTTCTAAGGATAAGGTCGATAAAAAATCTGTTGATGATAATAATTCATTACAAGCATCAAGTATCCCACCTACTGATTTAAGTATACCTAGTAAAGATTTAAGAATAATAGAAAAGCAACTAAGCCAAGGAAAAAAAAGTCAATTATTAAATGCACCTAAACATAATAAGGAAGAGGAATTTTATCGGGTTAATGTAAGTAAAATAACATTATTTGTATATAATTACAATTCCGGTTTTGTTGAGATGATTAAAGATCCAAAATTCAAAGAAAGTCAAGTTGATAAATCAATAAAAGCTGAAAAAGAAAAATTGAGTAAATTGAATGCAAAATTTTTATCGAGTTCAAAATCGACCAAAGAAAAAAAGAAAGGAGTTACCACTTCAAAAAAAATCATGGATGATGAAGAATTAGATGCTTATAGTAAGAAAAAAATAAAATTAAAAGAAATTCAAAAAGCCTTGGCTTCCAAAGAAAAGCAATCTTCTATTGTTAATTTATGCATCTTTTCTTTTGTTGTTTTTATTTTGGTAATTGGTTCTTCTATAACAAGTATTATGATGAACGTTTATTTAAGAGATAAGACAATTATTTATTATAATTTAATTGAAAAATCTGTAACTCTTTATAGAAATTTAATATTTGAAATTAATTTTGTAAGAGAAATGATTTTACTGGCTCATCCTAATTATGAGAATATTTATGATGAAGATAAAGATATATATTATGCTAATTTTTCACAAGCTTGCTATGATTATTATCTTGAGACATGTTTTGTTTTATCGAACTTGTCGACAACAATAAACACTTTGAGTGAAGAAAACAAAAATAAAATTATAGGAGTAGTTGGAAAATTAGAAATAATTGATCCCCTAAGAACAAATAATGGGGATTATTACACTAAATCTTATGAATTATTAATATATAGTGCTTTTCATGAATTGAACGCTGCTTTATATCATGTTTCTCAAATGGCAAGAGAAGAAATAAATTCCTATGAAGATAATGTTTATTATTTTATGAGAAATTCAATGAATTATATGATGGTCATCTCAGAACAACAGATTGATAATTTTACTGATGAATTTTATAATGAAATAAAAAAAGCGCATTATATTTTAATAGTTTGTATGGCAGTAATGGTTATAGTTTATGCTTTTAATTTTTTTATATTTGTTCATTTTTATCAAAAAGTGGAAGAAAGAAAGCAAAGTTATTTATCAGTTTTTTATGAAATTGGAAGTAATTTCATTGTGACTTCTTTGGCTAAATGTGAAAAATTTTCACAAAAAATACAATTGCAAGATGATATGATGGGTATGCAGGGTGAAAAGATTTCAATTGATTCTTCATCTGAGGACTCGGATGTAGAAAATGATATTGGATCTATTGCTAGTATGGGCAAAATTAAAGAAAATAAAATAAGTAATGCTGGAAAAGCAAGAAATGTAAAAAAAATTTCTCATACTCAAACAAAAATTGGAGGATTTATTGTTCTTTTTATTTTATTAGCTGTTCAAATTTTTTCTTATTATTATTATTATATTAGAATTTCTTTATATAAGCATTATGTTCAATATGAATATTATAACAATAAATATAATTCCAGGTTTTTATTCCCTTTCATTGCATTAAGAGAGTATTTATATGACCAAAAAAAAATTTTACTTATGGAAGAAGTTGATAAATATTTAGATAACAGCTTAATTACCTTTTATACAGAATTAGCAAATATATCAGATTACAGAGATAAATTTACTTCTTATTTACCTGATTCATATTCAGAATTTGTTGATTCTTTATTTAGAGATGAACAATGCTATTTTATTAATAATTTTTTAGCTGAACATGCCTATGCAGGATTTAATACATGCGAAGAGTTCTTTTATAATACTTCTAATTACGGATTTCAAGCAGTACTAACTACTTATATTGAAGAAATAAGGATTATGAGAGATCTAGAAAAAAGCTATCTTGAAGTAGCGGCTGAATATAATTTCACATATAATGAAAGTTTAATAGGAACAGCCGGTGAAACCAAACATTATGACTCATTTAAAAATGATGAAGCTAAAATGAAAATATATAACCAATATAATCCAGTATTAATTTTAAATGAAACAACTCATAAAACTGCTGTAATTATCTATAGATTCGTCGTTATGAAAGTTGTTCAAAGCGCCTTAGATAATTTATTTGATGCAATTCATTTAGCCTTTGAAGAAACTATCAAAATTGGTTTAATAATTAATATAATTTTTATTGTAGTTGTTTCCATTGGATTTACAGCTTTATGGTTACCTTTTGTCCTTGGAGAAAACGAAACTATATATAAAACTAAAAATATGCTTTCGATCATACCAAGAGAAGTATTATTTACATTACCTCATATTAATATAATGCTTGGACTTGATGATGAAGGAAATTAAGTATATTATGTAATATATAGAAAATTTTATTTAATATGTATTAAAATAAGAATTATTTTTATTTCTTATCAATATTTTTTATAATTATAAAAAATAAAACTAATTAAAAAATATTATTATTGTTTTTTACCTTTAATTATTTTAAATAATGGTTGGGGGATTGGGGATTGGGGATTGGGCCCACTCCCCAATCCCCAATCCCCAATCCCCAATCCCCATTTAGAATATCGAAAAAATAAATCTAACTTAATTATATTATTTTAATTTAATTTAATCGCAAAAAATATAATTTTTTAAACAAAAAAATGATGAAAGAAGAAGAAAAATTAATGAAATTAGATCTTCAGAAAGAAAATAAAAAAATTGAAGCAAACCAAATAAATGGAATTAAATTGTATTTCTTTAGAATGATTTATGTTCTTCTCCAAAATCAAATAGATAATTATTTTAGAGATGTTATATTTATAATAGCCCAATTCGTTCAATTAATGTCATTTCCATTAGATACAGCTTTTTCATCTGGATGGAAAAATTTTTGGTATGGAACAGTAGGACATTTTTTTAGTTATTTCCAATTGATATATTTGTGGTATGGGAATTCCCAATTTTATATCATTTCCTATATTTTAGCAGCAATATATATTTTAATATTTGTTGTATTAGTCATATATACTTTACATCTTTTATCGAATTATATTCTTAAATCAAAAACAGTTATATTTATTTTATTAACAATATATGAATTTGAATGTATTCTTAATATACCTTTTTTAAAAATATTATTTGCTGTATTTACTTTTGATAATGAAAAATTAGATGTTGCTCCAATTATTATGTGTAAAGGAGGAATACATATAGGTATGATGATAATAAGTTGTATTTTAATTATATGTTATCTAGTTTTAATAATATTATTTCATATGACTCTTTTTGAGTTTGGGGCCATACATGGAAAAATAAGGGCTGCTTTTACCTCCTCAACAGAAGTATTGTTAGTAATAATTAAGTTCATTCTAGTTGTAGCATATCAATTTATTAGACATCAAATGGCCTTGGCTTTAATTACATTTGTTTTTAGTGCTTTTTTACTTTTTAATTTTTTGGAAAAACAACCATTTATCAATAATACTATAACCAAATTATATTTTACATTATATTTATTATTTTTTTGGTCAGGATTTACTTGTGTTGTTTCACTTTTATTAAAAAATACCAGATTTGAAGGAGGAATTTTATTGCTCATTTTAGGATATCCTTTTATTATATTAACTATTATATCAAAAGAACTAGAATTTACTTTGGAAAGAGTTTTTGAATATGTAGGAGATAAGTATAAAGATGGATACAAAGTTTTAATGGAAATTGAATATTTTTTAAAATTGGAAGATAGCTTAGAAGATAAAATTAAAACTCGTGAACAAAAAATATTATATTTTTATATAAATAATTATGAGACAAATTGCACAGACCCTGATTGCCCTTTAAAACAATTTTTAAATATACCATTAAGTGTTGAAAATTTTTCAGATATGAAGATATGTCTTTTACAACATGCAGAAATGCTATATAAAACTGCTGTCTCTAAATATCCATTTAATGCCAAATTAAGATTGAGTTATGCTATTTTCCTTTATAAAAGATTAAACAAGAAACAAAAAGGAACAAATGAAATATTATTATTAAATAGATACACTACTAATTTAGAAGATTCATTTTTAATATATAGAGCCCAAAGATTTATTGAGGAAGAAAACGAAGGTCATTCTGATAGTGAATCTAACTCTAAAACGGTAAATTCAGTTACTTATAAAGCAATTCTTAATAATATAAAAGTTTTAATTGGAAAAATTACTACAAATTATATTGATTTTTGGACAATTTTGGCTATAAGTGATGAAAGTAAAAGTGAAAATTTTCAAAAAATGAGTAAAATTGGAACAAGAATCAGTAAATTTAATGAAGATTTAATCTCCGATTTTGAAAGGCTTGAAAGAGTTAATTTATATGATCAAGATACAATAAAGTTATATGCTCAATATCTATCAGAAATATTAAATAATCATTCTTCGGCAAATGAATATAATAATAAATTAGTGGAATTAGAACAAAGAAAACATCAATTTAATGAAGAAAACTTATTTGATTTGAATTATAAAGCCATGGCACGTAGTGAAGATTATAAATTCATAGTTATAAGTGGGGCTCCAACTAATTTAAATACTATATGCAACATATCTTTATCTATATGTCCTTTGTTCGGATATACCAAAGAAGAATTAATTGGAAGGCCATTAGATTATCTTTTGCCTGAATTATTTTGCACTTTTCATAAAAAAACATTAGTGGAAAAAATAGAGGAATTCAAAAAGACTATGTTAGTCAAAAATAAAAGTATGTCTTTGAAAGTTAGATCAGAACCAAAACTTATAGAAACTTTTGCAAAGACAAAAATGAAATACTTAGTTCCTATTAAAATGAAAATTGCTTTAGTAGCTTCAGAAGAAGGTAATATTTATGGTGTTTCAAAAGTAATTATAGATAATCATTCAATTTCAAGTAATGAGGAAGAAATTGTATATATATTAACTGATAACGAATTGATAGTACAAAATTTTACACCAAATGCTCCAAAATTATTATGCTTGCATTCATCTGCAATAAATAATAATTTAGATGTAAGTGATTATATAAAGGAATTCAATGAAGAATTTATGAAAGAAATAAATAATTATGCAGAAGGTAAAGAAAGTAATTGGAAAGTAATAAAACATGTAAAAGTAGAAGTTTTAAAAAAGATGTTTGCAGAAAAAGAAGTAAGAAAACTGATAACCTGGCGTTTAGGAGATGTCATCAATAATAGTGAGCAAGCGGCTCTTAATTATAAAAATCCAAAATTTTTAAAAACTCTAAAAACTAATATGGGTAAACGTTCTCCATTAGATAGTAGGAAATCTCATGGGGCAATTTTTGATTCTTTTGGAAGGCCACCTTTGATTAAAGGAAATAATTTTGGTACCAGAATAATGCCAAATAAAAAAAATTTAAGCAGTTTTGGAGAAATAATGCAAAAAGATATGTATTATTCAGATATAAATGAAGGAAATGATGATGCTAAAAAAAAAAGAGAATTATTTAAAAGGCCATCTACTTTAATTGATGGAGGTCATGATAGACAAATTGATGTTAATGACTTGCGCTCAAATTTAATAAATGATTCAATGAATGAAAGTAATCTAGGTTATGAAAATAATTATATAAAAAATGAAAATCAAAATAAGCCTAAAGTATACCATAAATTTATATTATCAGTTTCAGATGTAGTTTTTGGAGATACAAAAATAGGCCATATATTTAAATTTGAATTATATAATGGTAATAATTTTATTGAAACTTCAGCAAATGCCGCTTCTTCTAAATTATATAAAAAGAGTCTAAAAAAGCCTCCAACAATAAAAGAAATAACAGAATATGAAAGATCTGATATATCCCTAGTGAGTTTCACCCCGGCAATAAAGCCTCCAGAATCCAAACCAGTTATTTTCAATGCTACAGTGGATAATCCTAATGGAATAAATTTAGGCTTAGATAATACTTATATCCCAAACTTAATTAAAGAAAATGAATTTACAATAGATGTAGGTAAAATGTCTTTCAAAAAAAACAAGGAATTCGAACAAAATGAAATTGGAAACCCTTTTGAGCAATTAAAACAGCAAGCTATAGATAAAGTAAGTAAAATGAAAAAGAATAAAGATGAAGAAGAGGAAGAAGAGGAGGAATCAGAATATACAAGTTCTTCTGGGGAAAACGAGTCCGATGAAAAGGAATCAAGTGTGGATGACTCTTCTAAGGATAAGGTCGATAAAAAATCTGTTGATGATAATAATTCATTACAAGCATCAAGTATCCCACCTACTGATTTAAGTATACCTAGTAAAGATTTAAGAATAATAGAAAAGCAACTAAGCCAAGGAAAAAAAAGTCAATTATTAAATGCACCTAAACATAATAAGGAAGAGGAATTTTATCGGGTTAATGTAAGTAAAATAACATTATTTGTATATAATTACAATTCCGGTTTTGTTGAGATGATTAAAGATCCAAAATTCAAAGAAAGTCAAGTTGATAAATCAATAAAAGCTGAAAAAGAAAAATTGAGTAAATTGAATGCAAAATTTTTATCGAGTTCAAAATCGACCAAAGAAAAAAAGAAAGGAGTTACCACTTCAAAAAAAATCATGGATGATGAAGAATTAGATGCTTATAGTAAGAAAAAAATAAAATTAAAAGAAATTCAAAAAGCCTTGGCTTCCAAAGAAAAGCAATCTTCTATTGTTAATTTATGCATCTTTTCTTTTGTTGTTTTTATTTTGGTAATTGGTTCTTCTATAACAAGTATTATGATGAACGTTTATTTAAGAGATAAGACAATTATTTATTATAATTTAATTGAAAAATCTGTAACTCTTTATAGAAATTTAATATTTGAAATTAATTTTGTAAGAGAAATGATTTTACTGGCTCATCCTAATTATGAGAATATTTATGATGAAGATAAAGATATATATTATGCTAATTTTTCACAAGCTTGCTATGATTATTATCTTGAGACATGTTTTGTTTTATCGAACTTGTCGACAACAATAAACACTTTGAGTGAAGAAAACAAAAATAAAATTATAGGAGTAGTTGGAAAATTAGAAATAATTGATCCCCTAAGAACAAATAATGGGGATTATTACACTAAATCTTATGAATTATTAATATATAGTGCTTTTCATGAATTGAACGCTGCTTTATATCATGTTTCTCAAATGGCAAGAGAAGAAATAAATTCCTATGAAGATAATGTTTATTATTTTATGAGAAATTCAATGAATTATATGATGGTCATCTCAGAACAACAGATTGATAATTTTACTGATGAATTTTATAATGAAATAAAAAAAGCGCATTATATTTTAATAGTTTGTATGGCAGTAATGGTTATAGTTTATGCTTTTAATTTTTTTATATTTGTTCATTTTTATCAAAAAGTGGAAGAAAGAAAGCAAAGTTATTTATCAGTTTTTTATGAAATTGGAAGTAATTTCATTGTGACTTCTTTGGCTAAATGTGAAAAATTTTCACAAAAAATACAATTGCAAGATGATATGATGGGTATGCAGGGTGAAAAGATTTCAATTGATTCTTCATCTGAGGACTCGGATGTAGAAAATGATATTGGATCTATTGCTAGTATGGGCAAAATTAAAGAAAATAAAATAAGTAATGCTGGAAAAGCAAGAAATGTAAAAAAAATTTCTCATACTCAAACAAAAATTGGAGGATTTATTGTTCTTTTTATTTTATTAGCTGTTCAAATTTTTTCTTATTATTATTATTATATTAGAATTTCTTTATATAAGCATTATGTTCAATATGAATATTATAACAATAAATATAATTCCAGGTTTTTATTCCCTTTCATTGCATTAAGAGAGTATTTATATGACCAAAAAAAAATTTTACTTATGGAAGAAGTTGATAAATATTTAGATAACAGCTTAATTACCTTTTATACAGAATTAGCAAATATATCAGATTACAGAGATAAATTTACTTCTTATTTACCTGATTCATATTCAGAATTTGTTGATTCTTTATTTAGAGATGAACAATGCTATTTTATTAATAATTTTTTAGCTGAACATGCCTATGCAGGATTTAATACATGCGAAGAGTTCTTTTATAATACTTCTAATTACGGATTTCAAGCAGTACTAACTACTTATATTGAAGAAATAAGGATTATGAGAGATCTAGAAAAAAGCTATCTTGAAGTAGCGGCTGAATATAATTTCACATATAATGAAAGTTTAATAGGAACAGCCGGTGAAACCAAACATTATGACTCATTTAAAAATGATGAAGCTAAAATGAAAATATATAACCAATATAATCCAGTATTAATTTTAAATGAAACAACTCATAAAACTGCTGTAATTATCTATAGATTCGTCGTTATGAAAGTTGTTCAAAGCGCCTTAGATAATTTATTTGATGCAATTCATTTAGCCTTTGAAGAAACTATCAAAATTGGTTTAATAATTAATATAATTTTTATTGTAGTTGTTTCCATTGGATTTACAGCTTTATGGTTACCTTTTGTCCTTGGAGAAAACGAAACTATATATAAAACTAAAAATATGCTTTCGATCATACCAAGAGAAGTATTATTTACATTACCTCATATTAATATAATGCTTGGACTTGATGATGAAGGAAATTAAGTATATTATGTAATATATAGAAAATTTTATTTAATATGTATTAAAATAAGAATTATTTTTATTTCTTATCAATATTTTTTATAATTATAAAAAATAAAACTAATTAAAAAATATTATTATTGTTTTTTACCTTTAATTATTTTAAATAATGGTTGGGGGATTGGGGATTGGGGATTGGGCCCACTCCCCAATCCCCAATCCCCAATCCCCAATCCCCATTTAGAATATCGAAAAAATAAATCTAACTTAATTATATTATTTTAATTTAATTTAATCGCAAAAAATATAATTTTTTAAACAAAAAAATGATGAAAGAAGAAGAAAAATTAATGAAATTAGATCTTCAGAAAGAAAATAAAAAAATTGAAGCAAACCAAATAAATGGAATTAAATTGTATTTCTTTAGAATGATTTATGTTCTTCTCCAAAATCAAATAGATAATTATTTTAGAGATGTTATATTTATAATAGCCCAATTCGTTCAATTAATGTCATTTCCATTAGATACAGCTTTTTCATCTGGATGGAAAAATTTTTGGTATGGAACAGTAGGACATTTTTTTAGTTATTTCCAATTGATATATTTGTGGTATGGGAATTCCCAATTTTATATCATTTCCTATATTTTAGCAGCAATATATATTTTAATATTTGTTGTATTAGTCATATATACTTTACATCTTTTATCGAATTATATTCTTAAATCAAAAACAGTTATATTTATTTTATTAACAATATATGAATTTGAATGTATTCTTAATATACCTTTTTTAAAAATATTATTTGCTGTATTTACTTTTGATAATGAAAAATTAGATGTTGCTCCAATTATTATGTGTAAAGGAGGAATACATATAGGTATGATGATAATAAGTTGTATTTTAATTATATGTTATCTAGTTTTAATAATATTATTTCATATGACTCTTTTTGAGTTTGGGGCCATACATGGAAAAATAAGGGCTGCTTTTACCTCCTCAACAGAAGTATTGTTAGTAATAATTAAGTTCATTCTAGTTGTAGCATATCAATTTATTAGACATCAAATGGCCTTGGCTTTAATTACATTTGTTTTTAGTGCTTTTTTACTTTTTAATTTTTTGGAAAAACAACCATTTATCAATAATACTATAACCAAATTATATTTTACATTATATTTATTATTTTTTTGGTCAGGATTTACTTGTGTTGTTTCACTTTTATTAAAAAATACCAGATTTGAAGGAGGAATTTTATTGCTCATTTTAGGATATCCTTTTATTATATTAACTATTATATCAAAAGAACTAGAATTTACTTTGGAAAGAGTTTTTGAATATGTAGGAGATAAGTATAAAGATGGATACAAAGTTTTAATGGAAATTGAATATTTTTTAAAATTGGAAGATAGCTTAGAAGATAAAATTAAAACTCGTGAACAAAAAATATTATATTTTTATATAAATAATTATGAGACAAATTGCACAGACCCTGATTGCCCTTTAAAACAATTTTTAAATATACCATTAAGTGTTGAAAATTTTTCAGATATGAAGATATGTCTTTTACAACATGCAGAAATGCTATATAAAACTGCTGTCTCTAAATATCCATTTAATGCCAAATTAAGATTGAGTTATGCTATTTTCCTTTATAAAAGATTAAACAAGAAACAAAAAGGAACAAATGAAATATTATTATTAAATAGATACACTACTAATTTAGAAGATTCATTTTTAATATATAGAGCCCAAAGATTTATTGAGGAAGAAAACGAAGGTCATTCTGATAGTGAATCTAACTCTAAAACGGTAAATTCAGTTACTTATAAAGCAATTCTTAATAATATAAAAGTTTTAATTGGAAAAATTACTACAAATTATATTGATTTTTGGACAATTTTGGCTATAAGTGATGAAAGTAAAAGTGAAAATTTTCAAAAAATGAGTAAAATTGGAACAAGAATCAGTAAATTTAATGAAGATTTAATCTCCGATTTTGAAAGGCTTGAAAGAGTTAATTTATATGATCAAGATACAATAAAGTTATATGCTCAATATCTATCAGAAATATTAAATAATCATTCTTCGGCAAATGAATATAATAATAAATTAGTGGAATTAGAACAAAGAAAACATCAATTTAATGAAGAAAACTTATTTGATTTGAATTATAAAGCCATGGCACGTAGTGAAGATTATAAATTCATAGTTATAAGTGGGGCTCCAACTAATTTAAATACTATATGCAACATATCTTTATCTATATGTCCTTTGTTCGGATATACCAAAGAAGAATTAATTGGAAGGCCATTAGATTATCTTTTGCCTGAATTATTTTGCACTTTTCATAAAAAAACATTAGTGGAAAAAATAGAGGAATTCAAAAAGACTATGTTAGTCAAAAATAAAAGTATGTCTTTGAAAGTTAGATCAGAACCAAAACTTATAGAAACTTTTGCAAAGACAAAAATGAAATACTTAGTTCCTATTAAAATGAAAATTGCTTTAGTAGCTTCAGAAGAAGGTAATATTTATGGTGTTTCAAAAGTAATTATAGATAATCATTCAATTTCAAGTAATGAGGAAGAAATTGTATATATATTAACTGATAACGAATTGATAGTACAAAATTTTACACCAAATGCTCCAAAATTATTATGCTTGCATTCATCTGCAATAAATAATAATTTAGATGTAAGTGATTATATAAAGGAATTCAATGAAGAATTTATGAAAGAAATAAATAATTATGCAGAAGGTAAAGAAAGTAATTGGAAAGTAATAAAACATGTAAAAGTAGAAGTTTTAAAAAAGATGTTTGCAGAAAAAGAAGTAAGAAAACTGATAACCTGGCGTTTAGGAGATGTCATCAATAATAGTGAGCAAGCGGCTCTTAATTATAAAAATCCAAAATTTTTAAAAACTCTAAAAACTAATATGGGTAAACGTTCTCCATTAGATAGTAGGAAATCTCATGGGGCAATTTTTGATTCTTTTGGAAGGCCACCTTTGATTAAAGGAAATAATTTTGGTACCAGAATAATGCCAAATAAAAAAAATTTAAGCAGTTTTGGAGAAATAATGCAAAAAGATATGTATTATTCAGATATAAATGAAGGAAATGATGATGCTAAAAAAAAAAGAGAATTATTTAAAAAGCCATCTACTTTAATTGATGGAGGTCATGATAGACAAATTGATGTTAATGACTTGCGCTCAAATTTAATAAATGATTCAATGAATGAAAGTAATCTAGGTTATGAAAATAATTATATAAAAAATGAA
>Ga0310694_10004986_pt1 | contig 12746 bp, 19 predicted proteins | sample 174DNAGHGhighgp2_FD_203884 | JGI IMG/M metagenome (GOLD analysis project Ga0310694, IMG submission 203884) | Sheep rumen microbial communities from Palmerston North, Manawatu-Wanganui, New Zealand - 1742 DNA GHGhigh gp2 (v2) (version 2) | ecosystem: Host-associated > Mammals > Digestive system...
CGGCGTAGATGGTGTCCTCGTTCGGCTCGTATGAGTTATAAGCGGAGTCGACCGTCTTGACGATCTCGAAGTCCGGCAGCGGGTTGTCCCACGTTGCGACCTCTGCCCGTGCTGCTTCGAGCGCTGCGTCTCTGGAGATGCCTGAGCCTACCATCTTGCTGGCGAAGCGGAACAGCGTGTCGTTCCGCTGACCCTCCGGGACATGGTGCATATCTACCCGCTGCTTTTTGGCAGCGTCCTGCTGCCGATTGGCAGCGGAGTCCCTGCTGTTCATCTCAAGCAGTTCCAGCACGGACGCATTAGCATCTGCGATCTCCTCGATCTCGATGCAGCTGACGCCCCTGCGCCATGTGTACCACTTCCCATTTACTCCGGCAGATGGGTAGACCACCACATATGCACCGTCTCCCCGGATGTCCACCCCTGGGATCGCCTCGACCCTGTTCTTGTACAGGCTCGGATCATCGACCCGGAAAAAGAAGTGAAGCCCTCCGGACGGAGTATTCGCCACAACTGTCTCAGGGAAATCACCATGATTCACCTGCCAGGCGTTAATCGACCGCAGGCCGTTCTTCTTTTCCTTCATGTCGACATCCAGCACAACGATGTTGTGGGACGGTTTTCCGCACGCTATGGCGACATTGGCGTCCGGCCATCTTGTCCACCATTCCCGGATGGTTTCGGTGTCTGTAGTGGCTTCTTTCAAGCCGTGAGCGGTATATGGAGCTTTGTCTGAGGGTCTGACCGGAATAACCGAAAAACCTGCTTCAGCATAATCGAGAGCGGCGTCTAAGATCGCTCCCATATTCCTCACCCCCTAGTCTTTTCGTAATACGTTACAGCGATGGCATAGGACTGCCATATGTCAGCGCGGAAGCCGTAGAACCATCCCGGCGCCTTCTTGGTGCCCTTGCCGAAGTTCGGCACGCCATAGGCAAACCGGTCGACAAGTGCCTGCCGGATGCTGGCATCGTTTGCCTTCATGCTGTGGCAGATCGCCATCTTTTCATCCTTGCGGTAAATGAAGTTGCAGATCTTCCCTGCTCCTTCGATGCGGTCCTTCATCTGCCCGATCCACAGCACAGTGTCGAAGACTTCCCTGCCTACGGGCATGCCGTACGATGCGATCATCTCAACGGCAAAGTCGACTTTGTCCCATCCGACCGTCTGCGCTGCATCGAAGACATCGCGCCACATCTCCGCATTGGCTTCCTTCTGGAAGAAGATCGGCTGCAGGTTGAGCGCGCTCACTAAGCAGAACGCGCTCTCCTTGTTGCCGGGATCTATTCCGATTATGTAATCCGCCATCAGAACGGAAGATCCTCAGCCGGTTCAGCCTTGGCCTTCTTGACCTTTTTCTCTTCTTCCTTCTTGATATAGCGCTTCACACGGTTGCGGTCGGCGTAGCCGTTTGTGCCCTTCTCGACTTCTACGGAAGCGCGGCCGATCTCTCCAATCGTGTCGCCGAGCTTCGAGGTATCCGTCAGCTTGGAGCCGATGCTGTCGAGGTATGCGTTGAACTTCCACATGTTCCGGTCATTTTCCACGAGATAGTCGAAGACTGTTACATCGTTGCCGTTCGCCTGCTCGAAACGGAGCTGGAGCTTCCACATCCAGTTTCCTGTGCTGGAAGTGGTATGTTCCGCGTTCTGCACCTGGAACAGGTATTCACCCGGCTCAAGGAGCGGGAAGTCCTTTGTGTTTTCGTTTGTTGCTGTTCTGTCGAGTTTCATTATTTCTTTCCTCCTTTGATCTGCTCGATTAATACGTCAATGTTGTCCAGCATGCTGCGGACAGCGGTGCCGGAAAGCTGTGTAATGGCGGGGCGTCCTGTCTTGGCGAGCCATGCGCCGAACTCTCCCGGCTTGATGCCCTGCTCTTCAAGCTTGCGGACAAGGACATCCCGGGAATCTTCTCTCATGTCATGCTCCACGATTCCCTCGTGAGGGTTGTCGATGTCGAGGATCTCCGGCTGAGGCTGAGGCTCCACCATGCCATCATAAATGCCCCTGAGAGGCTCGAAGCTGAGAGGCAGGTCATCCTCTAAGCCGAAGCGGTTCTTTGCGTCACAGGTGGGCCTGTGGTTGAAGATCATGATGCGCTTCGCCTTGCCCTTTGCCTTGTTGCGTCCGTTTTCCTCAATGACCACCTGCTCATACTTCATAAAGCACAGGATATCCGTCCATTCTTTAATTAACGGGGCGATCTTCTTGGAGACCTTCAGCTCCCACCGGTCATAAGGAGGCTCATCCGGAGACTCCAGCTTACGCATGGCAGCGTGCGCGATCAGCGTCACGTTTACGCCCTTGGCGATCAGCTTGTCCAGGCGCATCAGCAGGTCCTTGTTGAATCTCTCCGCCAGGGCGGTGTATCCCTTGCCGTATCCGCCTCCGTATTTCTCGATGCTGTCCACCTTGCCCTCGCTGAGGAGCTGAGCGGTGAGAAGCATCTCAGCCCTGTCAGCGGTGTCGATCACGAGCGTCTTGCATACGGTCGGGTCTTCGATCACAGCGTCCACCATCTCAAGAAGCTCGTTCCACGTCTCCGGCTGGGGGAAGCGGGAAATGTCGAGCTGCTTGGTTCCGCCCTCCACGTCAATGAAGAGCGGATCCGGGAACTGAGACGCGAAGGTGCTCTTTCCGATGCCTTCCGGACCATAGCAGCACATCCGGATGGCAGTCTTCTGTTTTCCTTTTGTAATGTTGAACTTCATATATTCCTCCTAGAGTTCATCGCTCAGGTACGCCATACAGCGCTGGATGGTGCCGTAGGCGTTCCTGACGTTCTTGCGGTCGCACTTCTGGAGCAGACCGTAGAGGTCTGAGGAAATCTCATCAATGCGGTCATAGATCTCCGTCAGATCCTCCTGGTATGCTTCTTCGTCATAAGCCTCATCATCGCAGAGCTGGATGTCTCTCAGCTCGCCGGCATTAATCGACATTGTCACGGGTTTCCCTCTCGATGACTTCCGTCTCAAGCTCATGCCATTCCTCCGGCATGCGATACCGGAAGATGTTGGCGAGCTTCTCCGGGCTTTCGATGCTGTGGACATAGACTTCTTCCAGGTCGAAGCTGTTGGCGTTTTCCTTCAGCACGTCCAGAATCATGTCGAGCGTCCTGCTCTGTTCCATCGCAAACGTGCGCAGAAGGCGCAGCGCGTCATACTCCTCGCGTGAAATTGTTACGTATTCAGTCATTGTTTTCTCCCTCCTGTTCAGGTTTGGCGTTGATTGTGTTGTAGATCCTGCGTGCTTCCTGGATTGTTTCCAGTGCGAAACGGGTGTCATTCTTGTGTGCATCCAGCTCAGCGTCCACCATTGCCTTGTAGCCTCTTGCTTCTTCCTCTACTGCGCCGACTGTCTTGAGTACGGCGTGCAGAGCGTGAAAGGTGGTTTTCTGCGAGTCGAACAGGGAAGCGAAGGCTTCGCCGTCTGCTACGGAAGTAGAGCGGAATGCCTTGAACAGGTCGACCACCACGATGGTGATACCTACAGCCCACGCTGTCAGCACGAGCTGAAGGATGAAGATGATGATTGTGAGTGCTGTCATTTCTGTTTCTCCTTCTTATCGATTTCTTTGATTTCGTCCACGATGTTGCTGATGCTGATCGGGTAGCCGAGCGCATGCGTGTGTTCGTTGATCTTGTAATAACCTCTGTCCGTCCAGCAGGTTTCCGGCTCGATCTTCTTCTGCTGGTAGTTCCAGCTTTCCGAGGTCTGCCACAGTTCGATGTGCAGCCACATGTGTTCCTTGTACAGGAGTTTGCTGATCCGGACGAAGTTGTCGGCGGAAGGGAGCGGTTCCCAGTTCTTAGGATCTTCCAGGAACTCCCTGCGCTTCTTGTCATTGCTGAGCGTTACCATATCCATGCGTCCTTTCTGAGGTTTCCGTAGAGGCTCTGCGCTCTGAAGTGCTTGAGCGCCATCTTGTCCGCATCGGTGAACTCATAGGCGAACGGTCCGGTATAGACGATCGTGCCGTAGAACTTATGTCCCTCGATCGTACAGTTGTATTCGCACATATAAGCACCGTCCTCATTCACAACGAAGTTGCCATTGCAGACTCTGGATCCGAACACTGCCACATAGCCGTCCACCATCCTCTGCATGCACTTCAGCGTGTCAGGGATGTCCATCAACTTCGGAGCTTCACCCACTCGCTTCACGATTACCTTCATCCGATCACCTCCATGGTCTGAATGACCGATCCGATCCAGACGGATACCATCACAAGCGCGCCGATCGTGCCGATCGCGAAGACCTGCAGCGCTTCCCGGATGGATTTCTTGATTCTTCTGTGTTTTTTGTTATTCTTCATTTAGGGAATCCTTTCCTTTCTTTGGTGGAGCCGGCTGCATCCGGCTCTTTTTTGTTTGTCTGTCCGTGACAGTCATGCCAGCACCTTCGCCTTCATCTCTTCTTCGGAGATCCCTGCCGCCTTCAGGACTGAAGTCAGCCGGACCTTTCCGGGGTTGAAGTAGTTGGCTCCGAGTTCTTTGGCGTCTCGTTCGCTGGCGCTGGTGAAGATCTTCCTTGCCGTCACCATTCCGCAGTCAAGAAGTCGAGCAATCTCTGCCTTGTTGACGTGAAATGAGTTGGCAATCTCCTCGCGTGTTTTCTCTCTTCTCGGCATTGTCCTCCTTTCCTTTGTCCGCATATTGCGTACCTTGAGGGTAAAAAAATTTAGTCGATGCGAATGCCTAACGGCGAGACCCCTGTGGCCTTGGACAGCTCGATCAGCTCCTTGGCAAGCATCGCCGCGCGCCCAAGGGAAACATTCCGCAGATGGACGGGATCAAGACCGCACTTCTCTGCCAGCGCCTCAATGCTGAGGTTTTCGTTGGCAGCGAGTGCTTTGACGCTGAGCTTTACGTTGTTCTCTTCCATGCCTTCCCTCCTTTCGTTTCTGATTCTAAGTCCACATAATGCGTACTGTCAACACTTTTTTTGTAGTATGTACGTTTTTTTGTGATATTGTAGCAGTACACAAGAAGTGGATAGGAGAAATAATATGAAAGACGATTTCAGCAAAAGGCTCGGCCAGTGGCTTTCTGAGAAGCGTAGAGAAGCCGGCATGACACAGACACAGGTGGCTGAACAGATGAATAGTGTTAAACAGCGGATATCGAGCTGGGAAACAGGCTACCGTGAAATGAACGCCAAAGATTTGGTCAGATACTGCGAGATCATCGGCGCAGATATGGAGGAACTCGTTGAGTTCTTCCGGAGGTCTTGACCATGCCCGTCTATAAAGAAGAAAACGGCACCTATACGGTCCGTTTTTACGCTGACGATAAACTGACCGGAAAACGGAAACAGATCCGTAAGCGTGGCTTTAAGACGCGCAGAGAGGCGGTGCAGTGGGAGGCAAAGGCGAAAGCCGAGCAGATGGCAGTCACATCTTCCGCCACCTTCTGGGACATCTTCCAGCGCCAGCTCGACAACAATGACACGAGCCTGTCCACCCGATCCAAGAAAGAAGCGTGGATCTCTACCTACTTCGCTGAGTTCGTAGATCTTCCGATCGAGAAGATCAGCAAGGCGGACCTTGTAGCGTGGCGGAACAGCCTCAAAGAGAGCGGGCTGGCGGTGCGTACGCTTAACTGTGGTTTGCAATACGTCCGGAGCGCTTTCGGCTTCTATAACAGCGTTTACGGCGGTCAGAACCCTGCTGTGGTGCTGAAGTCTTTCAAACTGACAAAGGCAGACAAGACAGAGATGAAGATCTGGACACCGGAGCAGTTCCAGCAGTTCGCTGAAGCGGTCGAGAACCCCATGATGCGCGCCTTCTTCACGTTTCTCTATTGGACCGGATGCAGACGTGGCGAGGCGATTGCCATCACAGCCGATTGCTTCCAGGGCAATAAGGTGCACATCTACAGATCTATGAAGCACTTTAAGAACGGCTTCCAGCCACTCAAGACAGACAGCAGCGAGAGGACGATCACAGTCGACTCCGCCACGATGGCGATCCTTGAGCCTTGGATCCAGCAGGCTGACCCCTTCGTTTTCGGCGGAGTGACGTCCCTGGCGATCACCACGATCGACAGAGCATTCCGGGAAGGCATCCGGCTGTCCGGTGTAGATCCGATCCGGATCCATGACCTCAGACACTCGCATGCTTCCTTCCTGCTGAATAATGGTGCCAACATCATCGCCGTCTCCAAGAGATTGGGACATGCCACCATCACGCAGACCTTGGAAACCTATGCGCATCTGATGAATGACACGGAAGAAAAAATGATGGAAATCATAGAAAATAAGTCCAATTTAAGTCCAAAACACTAAAAAACCGCTCTGTTGAGCGGTTAGAGCAGATGAGGGGAATTGATTAATAGGATTTTTAGATATATATAACCCTTCAAAAACCGCATAAAACCGTCATTAACAGGCACAAAGAAACACGGTTTTCAAAAAATTAAGTCCAATTTAAGTCCAATTTGTTGCACTTTGTAGCACAAAAAAATGCCCCGCAGGGTGAATGATAGACCTGCGAGGTTTTTCCGTGTGTGCCGGATAGAAAGGATATTCAAATTATAACACTTAACTCAAAAAGTTGTGCTTCTCCATACAGACTTCATAGCACCGCTGGATGTTCTTGGTTGCCATCACGGTCTTGCCGTTTGTGAAGTCACGGTGTTCTGCACAGAAGTCTTCGTATGTCTTGATGTCTTCCAATATGTCGTCAAAGTATTCTTTGCTGTGGTCGACATCCCGCAGGATCTCATCGTTAAACCTCAGGATCCTGCGCCGCGCTGAGGTCGCTTCTTTTACTGCTTCGGCTGTCTGCATCTCGCTGATCGAGTCCTTCAGGTCATCGATGTCGTGCTTCTGGATCTTCTGCTCGTTCTTGACTTCGGCGATCCGGTCGGCGAGGTCCTCGTTAGTGACTCGCTTCCGTCCCAGCGTCTTGTCGATCAGAGCCTTCAGCACCTCCCAGAAGCCGGGCGCTGCGATCGCTGCCAAAAGGATGGCGGTAAGCTGTTCTGTTGTCATCTCATCCCACTCCTTTCTAACAGGCTCGCAACGCACTCCAATGCCTGGATGCGTGCCTTCAATTTTTCATTTTCGAGTTTCAGGTCAACGTTCTCCCGGAGCAGGATCCTGTTCTGCTCCTTCAGTTCGTCATACCGCTGTTGTTCTGTCTTCTTCATTTCTCTGCCTTTTTAAACTGATACCCAAAGAAGAAAGAGATGCACATGGTATAGATGTTGACGAAGTCATCCGGTAACTCCCGCCCATTCAGAACGAGCATGCCGAAGATCGCCGTCAAGAATAACGTGATAATTGACTTGACCGAAAGCAGAGCAGAAATGCGTTGCAGAATGGTCGTTCCTGAGTTCGGTTCCGGGTCTGTCCACCCCTCTACAGGAGCGAGTTCCGTTGATTCCTGAGGTTTCTGTTCTGTCATGGTATCTTCTTCATCCTTTCCTGTTTCGGGTGTCTGAGGGGGTTCTTTTGGCTTCTCAGTGTATCCGCTGATGAATGCGATGCATCCAGCCGTTGCCCGTGGTGTTTCCCGTGTGTACTCCGTCCGGTGTTCCTTCATGATGTACCGCATCATCTGCGCAGATCCTCCGCCGTCCAGGAAGCTGATGCTGTCGACTTCCGGCACCTGCATAAGATCCTGCGCGATCTGATTAGGCGTCAGATTCTGATCGGAGAGTCCCATGCAGTAGTCACCACCGGAGAAGCGGATCAGGAACGTGTAGGTGCTTTTTACGGAACACTGTCCAAGTCCTACCATCCGGGCATACTGAACATTCTTTCCGCGCTGGTAGATCAGCGCCGGGCTGAAGACGTTGTGAGTGGGGTCGATCGTGATGCCGGTACAGTCCGCATGCAGTCCCGTATCCAGATCGAAGAACATGGTGCTGTCCTGCCCCGGAAGGTTCTGATAAACCCCGTTGATCGGGCTGGAGATGTCTCCAAAGGTCATGCCATACGGCTGGCCTGCGGGGTTATCCGGATCATTCTGGAAGTAGTTGCATCCGGTGATCTTGGCAAACACTGACGCATTGCAGTCCATCGCTCTGATCGGTGCGGTCATGTTCAGACCCGGAGACAGCACCACAGCCTTCATCCCGCTGTTCTGCCTGTACAGCTTGTACAGATGCCCGCTGATCGTCAGATCGGAATCGAAAACGGGGATGGTGAGGCTCCACGCTTTCGGGCGGAGTGCGCCCAGCGCATCCGTGAAGACCGTTTTCTTCAAAGAAAAAGAGCGATCACCGCCCTGATTCTCTCCGAACTCTTTGCCATCGTAGAACATTGCGATGTGGCTGGAAGGGTGAGAGGCTGAACCCCTCGCCCAGATGACCCAGTCACCATCCCGGAAGTCCTCCGAATGCTTTACCCTGTCGAAGTACTTGTCCCGCCATGTCTCTGTCGATGGTGATGGATGCCCGTTGGAGTCGAGGCAGGTCCAATATCCATCTGCCCAATTATTCGGAGTAGCGACTGCCGGGATGTTGAGATACTCGCATCCGACTTTGAAAGCATCAACGCATTGGATCCCATACGCGCCATCATAGTCGATCGCTTTGCCGAGATAGAGATGATAAAAGTCTGCCGGTGTCATGGCCTGCCCCTTTCGTTATTCTCCAACCATTTTGGATGCGTGAGTGCTCCAGTTTGATGCGGTCTTGTATGCTTCCAGCGATTCAGCCGGGACATGTATCACGCAGTCGCTTTGGATGTTTTGAAACGTATTTCTCTGAATTGTCGGCGGTGTTGTTGGCATGATGTAGTAGTGCTTCATGCCGTAACAGTTGTAGAACGTATAGCTTCCTATACTTGTTACGCCGCTCGGAATAGTAATGCTTGCAAGGGAATAACAGTTGTAAAATGCATAGCCTTCTAAAACTGTCGCATCGTTTGGAATCCTAACATCAATAAGAGAACGGCAATCTCTAACGAAATATCCGCTTACGTTCGCCGTATCCTTTGGAATAGAGATGCAGATGAGGGAATAACAATAGCTAAACGCATCGTTTTTTATGTCATTCACACTGTTTGGAATAGTAATGCTTGCAAGAGAATAGCAGTTACTAAACGCGCCGGTTTCTATACTTGCTACGCTGCTCGGAATAGTAATGCTTGTAAGAGAATAACAGTTGCTAAACGCGTAGTCCCCCAGAGTGACATTCGTTCCAAGCTCTATTCTTCTAATTGAGGCCGCATATACTATCGATTGATTCCCCACATTGCCGTCTTTTGTCAACGCATACGTGCCGGAAACTCCAAAAAATGAAGCGGTCCCGCTTGTAACGTCAACGGCAATAACATAATCCCCGGCTGTATACTCATGCTGTACAGTCTTTTTTGTAGTAAGTGACGTTCCGGTCAGCGTGGACGGCTCGGAGCCATCGCCCCAATCAACCACAACCGTGCCATTTACTCCCATTCCAAAGTACGGGGATGTTCTCCCCTCTTCAAAATGGGCATAAAGCCGTGTTTTCCCGTCATCGGTGACATACACCTGCCCGATGGTCAGCCCCTCATGAGGGCGTTCCGTCAGCTGGGTTTTTGCGTCTGCCAGCGTCCAGTTCCACCCCTGCGCAGTCAGTCCATCGTGGTTGGGGTTGTCCGGAAGTGCATTTAACGCCATGAAGTCGGCTCTTGAGTAGCTTTTTACAATGGTTCCGTCATAGTCAATAAAATTAACATCATTGGACGGTTCACTGCTGCCGCCCCCGCCGCTTGTTACATCGGTCAGAGTAATATCACCCTCGACCCATGTTCCGGCCGTCTGTAAAGTCTTGGTCTGATTCTCGACTGTGGTCAGTGTCTGACCCTTGTAAGTTACCGTTGTGCTCATGCGCTTACTCCTCCACTGTAGACCGGAAGTGTGATGCTCGAAGCCGTACCGGATGACGGTGTAAGTGTAATCACGTTGGCGGCAATGCTTAGCGTATACGTGAGTGTTTCACCTGCCGGACCCTGCGGTCCTGTTGCGCCTGTGTCACCTTTCGGACCCTGTGCGCCGGTGTCGCCTTTGTCACCCTTAGGACCCTGCGGTCCGGTGGCTCCGGTTGCACCTGTGGCTCCGGTGTCGCCCTTAGGTCCCTGCGGACCACGTTCTCCGGTATCGCCTTTCGGACCTGCCGGACCGGTTGCACCTGCGGGACCTGTCGCTCCGGTTTCGCCCTTGTCGCCTTTTTCTCCCTGCGGACCGGTGGGACCGACCGGACCCTGTGCTCCTGTCGGACCTGTCGGGCCAGCTTCGCCGGTGTCTCCCTTTTCACCGCGAGGGATCCCCACTGTCAGCACTCCATCGGAATAACTCGCGGACGCTTCCGAACCTGCCGGAAGTGTTACCGCTTCCGCCTGCATGCCCGTTACTTTCCTGGTCTCTCCGATGACAAGTTCAACAAACTGATCGAATTGGGACGGCGTAACCGGTGCGGTCTCGCTTCCGCTGATTCTTGCGGCGCCGTCAATGGCGATGGCGTTATACGGATAGGTTGTGATCCGGATGAACTCGTCCCCGTCCTGATATTTGACGCCGTACAGGTTCACGAAAACCTTTCCGCTGTATGCCAGCACCTCATGCGGGACAACACATGCGCCATCGGTCAGTACGGTCACGATACGCAGACCGCGAATTGACCAAACAGCGCGGACAAGGTCGCACGCTGTCCAATCTTCATCAAGGTCAAAAGATGCCGTAATGTAATCAACGGTATTGGAAGACCACCGGAGCACGCAGAAGTCTGCTGCAATGGTGTTCCCGTGGACTTTAAACGAAATGTTTTTATTAAGCATTTTCAGCCCTCCAATCAGTTTATTTTTTTGTTACTCGCCCGGACCGTAACCAATGGCGAAATAATACGCGGTGCTTGTCACATTATCCGCGCGCCTGTTGATTTGGAAACCCGTGTCCGTGATTGCGTAAAGATGGTAGTTAGCAGTATTACTGCCGATAGTGAAACTCGTTGAATTTGTAGAACCGCCGCTGTATCGTGCCTGCGTTGTGCTAACGTCTGCGTTATATGTGTTGATTGCCAACTGATTAGCCGCCGCCCAGACGCATAAGTATTTCGGTCTGAAACCAATATCAACCGTCGCACGGGTTGTGCCTAATTCAAAAGTACCGGACGCAACCGGCGCACCGGCTGAACCCCCCGCCGTTTTCTTTTTTGTTTCGGAATGTGTCCCGTATTTGACTGCTAAAACGCTCATGTTTCCACCATCTCCACGGCTTCCCCGTTTGCGCTTTCCACGTCCGCCGTTAAAAACTGAATTCCTTTCACGGTCTGCCTGAGGATGAAAGACGGGACCACCTGCCCGTCTCCGGTTGTGATCGTGACGGCGTCCCCGGCTTCAAGATAGGGCAAACCTTTTTTAGTTAACTCAATCGGGATAAAAGTTAAATCGGGAATGTTCGGCGTAAATACGGAATTGAGGAATGCAAGGAGCTTGCTTTCGATCGTGACCCCCGCTTCCGCTTCCGCCTTGGAAACGGTGAAAACCATGTTTTGAAGTACGGCATTGTCCCGTAAATCGTACACGGATGCGCCCGTGCCTATCTGCACGGTGAGGTCCTGTTCGTTGTCGGTTTCGTCTTTAAACTTAACTTGAACGTATCCGATCGGGGCGATGGTGGTTTCATCGTACCAAAGTTCCGCGTAATTCTCGGGCAAGATGGAAACGGGGCTGGTGTTGTCCAGCGCTGTTATTTCCATGCCACCCGTGCGGGCTGGGGAACCGAACAAACATTGTAATTCAAGATATCCGCGCACGATGTCGGACACGCTGAACGCATTGGAAAACGAATAATATTCGAAAACCGTTGAGCCGTATTTCTTTTTAGTTTGCAACGTTGATTTAAATGACAGTTGCACCCGTGCAAGTGCTCCGGTGCTGTTGCTGTCGGTGTATTTTCTGAACGTGATACCGGGGAAATTAGCCGAATAAATATATTCGGAATCGGTATCGTTTGATACCTCAACGGAAGACAGCCGGCAAAGATAAAACGCTCCCGCCTCGGCGATATACGGGTACATGATCGTACTGCCTGCGGGTATCTCGACAAACGCCCCAACATTTGAAGACGTGTCCGGCTGAATAAATACAAAGTGATTTTGAACGGGTACCGCACTCTCAGCGATTGCCTGTAAAGAACTATAGCCGGATGCGGACGCGTCAACGCCCAACGTTTCAAGCGCTTCAATAATTCCGCTTAAAATATCCGGTTTTTCCTCTCCGCTTTCAGTAACGCCGTAAAGGTCTGTCGGGGCGTTCGGGTCGTCTCTGTATCCCGCTGTATATCGGACGTACTGATACCGGAATGTTAGCGTTTTGCTCGCTCCGCCTGTGATCTTCAGCGTGAGCGTTTCGGACTGTGTGAGCGTTATACCGCCTGTGATCGTTTCTTCCGTGTATCCTTTCGTCAATAATGTGTCCGGGTTTTTATAGTAAAGCACGGACATAACCAACGGTTTTACGTTCTGTGTGTACGTCTGCACGTTTGGATAAAACGCGTCCATGGATGCGCTCTGGAACGGGTTCGCCATCGAGTCTTCCATCCGCTCCGTGTACGCCGTCACGTCCCTTTTATACATCGTTTCGTGATTCCTGGGGCACGTGTCCACGATAAACCGCCCGTACGGCACCCGGTACATGGTCCGGTCGCTGTACGTGCATAACTGCGGGTCTAAAAACTCCTCGTTTCCGGTCGGCGCATTGTCCGCCAGCCATTCCGCCCCCAAGCTGTCCGCCTGTACTTCTATTGCGCACTCAATA
>Ga0310694_10004989_pt1 | contig 12744 bp, 14 predicted proteins | sample 174DNAGHGhighgp2_FD_203884 | JGI IMG/M metagenome (GOLD analysis project Ga0310694, IMG submission 203884) | Sheep rumen microbial communities from Palmerston North, Manawatu-Wanganui, New Zealand - 1742 DNA GHGhigh gp2 (v2) (version 2) | ecosystem: Host-associated > Mammals > Digestive system...
GTTTATTGACATAGCCGGCAGATGCGACCTGACGCTGGGCGGCGTTACCTATGATACGGTCTGTGTTATGGATTTTGAACTGTATGATGAAGGAACGATCAGCGAACAGTACCTGAACTGCGAAGGCAGGACCGTACTCTGGCGGCGTTTCAACCGGGACGACTGGGCAATCGACCGCTACGGAAAGAAATGGTCTGAGCTGCTGCCTGAGAACGAACAGATCATTGTGAACGGACAGCGGTGTGTCCACTGGTATGACTGCCTTTGCGTCCGCTGACCGGTTTTAAGCCGGTTTCCATCAGAATCATAGTACAGGGCTTTTCCGGGCAAGAAAGATCTGCAAAGCACTGCAGGCTTCTTTACATAGATGAAATGTGATATGATTTCGGGTGATGAGCAGGGTGACCGTTGCAATCAAATCCGAAACGGAGGAATGCGAAAATGTTAATGTTCCGGAAACTGAGGAATACCTGACGGCATGAAACTTACTGATAGTTTCATGCTTCGATTCCGCTCGAAAAATGAAAACTATTTGATAAGGAGAAAACCAGAATGATATTCCAGGACAATGTAATCAAAGAGAACCTGAGGAACGTCTATTTCATATCAGGCACGCCCTGTGCGGGAAAAACAACGATCACCCGTGCCCTGGGGAGGAAGTTCGGTATTCCTGTATATGTCATTGATGACCAATTTGCAATTCATCAGCTGATGTCCGACGAAGCGCATCAGCCGAACATGAATAAGCGCTTCAAAGATGCAGACGAATTTTTCAGCAGAAGTGTCGAGGAGTATAAGAGCTGGCTCCTCGGCAATTCCAGGGAACAGCTTGACTTTGTACTGCTGGACCTGATCAGGCTTTCTCAGGACCGGGTTGTTTTATGTGACATTCATCTGATTGCTGAGCAGGCTGCAAAGATTACTGACCCTTCAAGAATCGCTTTCCTGGTCAAAAAGCCTGAGGATCTTGTGGATGCTTATATCAGCCGCCCGGATCACCAGGCGTTCCGGGATTTTATCCACAGTGCATCAGATTATGAAAAAGCGAAGGCAACCTGCAATGAAACTTTGTATTCGCTGAATATTGAGCGTTACAACTATATCAGGAACAGCGAATACTTCTGGCTGGAACGTGATGACAGCAGAACCGTTGACGAAACAGCCGCGCTGGTGGAAAAACACTTTGGGTGGCGGCTGCTGGATAATTTTACGGTCAGGAAGGTTGATCCCGAAACGCCTCTGGCGGAAAAGCTCTATGCATTTGTCAGGAATTGCTCCTGGACGGAAGTGAAGGACCATTTGGCCGATAAGATCAGGGATTGGGAATTCACCGACTGGGAAACGATGTTTGTTGCCATGGCAGACGATCAGATCATTGGCATGGTTTCCGTTCTGAAAGAGGATTATTATCCCTTGCCGGACGTTTATCCCTGGGTTTCCGCCGTGTTTGTATCAGAAGAATACCGCGGGCTCAGGATCAGCGGGAAGCTGATTGCCTGTGCCAACGATTACCTCAGGGAGAACGGGTTCAGCAAGAGCTATATTCCCTCCGGCCATGCCGGGCTTTATGAACGTTACGGGTATTCCTATATCAGGGATATCACAAACTACGGCGGCGTGGATGATCATCTGTTTGTGAAGAATATCCGGTAGCATTACCGCCGGATACCATAAAGGCCATCTGTTTGTGACGGACAGGTGGCCTTTTCCATGGCACGATCACAAAGCCAATCAGACTTTATTCTTGATTCACCGTGCTGAGCATGATAAACTCCAACTTGAAAGCGTTCGCAAATATAGCATACTTTCGAAAAACGGAATGAAAGGGATTGGTTTTCAAGAGGAATCCTTCATCGGTTTCCTGCGGGATGAAATGGCCCGAACCGATGACATCAGCTGGCGGAGATGATAAAATGAGTGATATAACCGGCAATATCAAAGAAGTACCGGTTTCAATCGCTTCTGTCCTTGGCAGCCGCACCGGAAAAACAGACGGGCTCGGGAAATCCGGAGCACAGGTATTGCTTTATGATGATTACGTACTGAAAATACGGCCTGCGGGCGGTTGGGATACAGAAGATGTGAAGATCCTGCAATGGCTTGCCGGGAAAGCACCGGTTCCTCGGATCGCCGCCCATGAAGTATCGGACGGCCGGGACTGGCTGCTGATGACGCGTATCCGGGGGCAGGAGCTGTGCAAACCCAGTGTGATGAACAACCCTGCCCTCCTGCTGGACTGTATGGCAGAGGCACTGCATATATTATGGTCGATTCCGGCAGCCGAATGCCCGTTTGGGAGAACGGTGGCGGATAATCTTTCCCATGCAGAAGCGGCGATCACTTCCGGGAACTTTGATCATTCCGACTGTGAGCCGGAAACTTTCGGACCGGGCGGATTTATAAACCCGGAAGCCCTCTTAAAGTGGCTGAAAAGCAACCTGCCGCCCCTGGACTGTGCGGTAACACACGGGGATTTCTGCCTGCCGAATCTCTTCACAGACGGAAAACGGTTTACAGGATTTATTGATGTCGGCAATGTCGGAACCGCAGACCGCTGGATGGACCTGGCCCTGGGCTGGCGGAGCCTGAAGCACAACAGTGACGGGCATTATGGGAAAGTCTACCCGAATATTGACCCGGATGACCTGTTCCGCGCAGCAGGCATTCCGAAAGATGAAGAGAAACTCCGGTATTATATCCTGCTTGATGAACTGAACTGAGAAAGAAGCAGCGCCTTTTTTCGGGACGGGCATCAGGTATCTGCGGGGGAAACGCTTCCGCCGGACGGCGCCTGAAAGGTTTTCACAGGACCGCAAGCAAGAATGATATGTATATCCCCATCCATAAGCAGCATGGACAAGAACAGGTATAACGTTCCGACGAATGCAAAAACAGGAGCTGATGAGATGAAAACCCGGTCAAGTAACATCCATAAAATCTCCATTGCCGCGCTTTGGCTGGCTTTTGTGATTGCAACCAATATCCTGGTTTTCCGTGTTGTGAAAGGGCAGATATATGAGCAGGCGAAGAATGACTTGCTTTGCCAGGCGGAAATAGTAGCCGGGCATATCCCTTCCATCGTTGAAAATGATATCAGCACACAGATCGGAAAAGCAGTGGCTGAGAACAAACTCGAAGCATTGGCCTATGTCCTGGACCAGACGGACGACATCAGAGAATCGGGGGATTATATCAACAAATACGCGGAAACAGCCGGGATGGATGTTATCACTATCTATGACAGTGACGGGAAAATTGTTTAATCCACTCCCGGGAAAGAACCGATCCACGTGGATGAACCGGTTGTCCAGATGATCATGGCCTCCAGGCGGGAAGCAGATTGAAATTAACCAGTCCGGAGACCGGGAAAAGCTATCCTGACTCCGTCACACAGTTTCAGACGTGATTTCCCGGAGATCCCGGACAATCCGGTCTTCCCGGCCTGTGGCAGTAACGCAGGAATCGGGAGGCAGATACAAGAGCGCCTTTACTCCTGCATCTTTTGCGCAGGACACATCCAGTGTCCGGTCGCCCACATACCAGGTCTGACCCGGATCCAGTCTGTATTTTCCAAGCAAATAACGTATGCCTTCACCGGAAGGCTTTGGACTGAATCCGTATTCGGAGGTTACTACTTCCCGGAAACAATGCAGGATCCCCAGCCGTTCCAGGATCGGTTCGGAGGAACTGCCGCGATGGGTATAGACATAATGAACTGCACCTGCAAGCCGGAGATTTTCCAGCGTTTCCTCCGCACCGTCAATCAGGGTAATCCGGCCATCCAGCGCATGGGTAAACAGTCGGTATTGCGCCAGCAGGTCCTCAAAAGATACCCCGCTGCGCCTGCTGGTATCCTTCAGGTAGCCTGTGACCGATCCCTGTTTCACTGCTTTCAGCACTTCATCAGGCGGATCATTCAGGCCGGCTGCCGCTGCTGATCTGGATGCTCCTTCCACAATGACCCCGTATGAATCCAGTAATGTGCCGTCCAGATCCCAGATGTAAGCAATCATATGATTCATATCGTTTTCCCGCATTCCATTCGGCTCCAATCATCGCAATTCCGGTATCTGCATTAAAATCCGTATATGGCCGAAACGCATGTCTGCAATACCATGGTGCTGCTTTCATAACGCAGGATTCATTCCGGACAAACGGAAATGTCCCGGCTCAATGATAAAACAATCCCTCCGTATCTTTGCACTACCGGAGTTATTCAGCGTTTCCGCAAACCTGCTGGATTCACGGATTCGGCTTTTCTGCCCGTGAATGACAGAATTTATACACCGAATTGATAGCCTTTTCATCTTATCATTGGGTATCAGATGAAAGGTATCAATTATATACCGGGCATCCCGCTGCCCGGGCACCCATTGTGCTGATTATACAACAAGCAGGCGAAAATATCACTCCAAATGCCATCAACCGCACTGAAAAGTTTACCGTTGCTTTATTTACATTCCCATCGCCCCGCAAAGTGAAATGAAACAGTGTTGACGGTAAAGGAATGAATGCATAAACTTGATATGTATGGAGCGGTTGACCGTCAGAAAGTGAGGCGCAGCAGGATGGTGCGGCTGAAAGAGGTCACAAAGGAAAACCTCGATGAAGTGCTTTCACTGAAGGTGAATGACAGCCAGGCCGGCTTTGTTTCCACAACTGCTGAATCCCTGGCACAAGCCTATGTTTACACGGAAACGGCATTTCCGTTTGCGGTTTATGATGACCAGGCCATCGTTGGTTTTATCATGATGGGTTATTATGAAGAGAAGAAGTACTATACACTGTGGAAACTGCTGATAGACCAGCAATACCAGGGTAACGGCTATGGCAAGGCGGCACTCGAACTTGGCATTGCATTCCTGAAGGAGCGATTCCATGCAGGCAAGGTCTACACAGGGGTGATTCCCGAGAACAATGCGGCAAAAAGCCTGTATCGATCAGTTGGCTTTGAGAACACAGGACTCTTTGAAAACGGCATGGAAGAAATGTGCCTGGAATGCTGAGGAACGGCGTATCAAAACAGCAGGAGCACGACAAACAAAGGTCTCCCTGACGCGGCACCAGTCCGTTTGTGACATGACCTGTTACTGCCTGATCGGATTGCCGGAGGCGTGAAGGCGATGGGATACATGAGACGGAAAATCTGATACGGCTGTATTCCGCATCGGTACGGGTAACTGTACCCCGATGATCCGTTTACTCTTCTTCAGCGTCCGGCAGCCTGCTCACCGTATTGATGCCCAAGGCATTGATGACCAGTTTTACCTCCGACTCCAGTGAGTTCAACCTGGATCCGATCTGCTCGATTTTTGCGCGTTCTTCGGATCTCTCCCCGGAAAATCCGTCGGACAGGGCGGACAGGATATCCTTCAGGTCAGCCAGGATTTCCACGGCGGCATCTTCGATTTCCGAAATCTCCTCCGAACCTGCGAGCTTCGCAAGTGCCGGGATTTCGAGTGCTTTAGTGGCTTTCGCGGCTACTGCAGGACGCAGTATCTGCCAGATCGCCCGGTAAACATATTCTGCCATCTCCAGATATGCGGGCTGCGCTTCAGCCGGAAACTTTCCGACTGCATCGGCAGCCGGGTCAAATACACGGTTATCCGTCAGGGACAGACCGGCTTCGAATTTCCCGCCTTCCGTGCCGAACTGCGCAGCGGCAGTTTTCCAGGTATCTTTCACCTGGGCGAAAACAGCCAGCTTTTCTGCATCCATACCGGCTTCTTCGGAACAGAAGCACAGGTCAGCCCGGCGGATCACTTCATCTACCAGCTGCACAGTCGCGTTGGCGGAGTCTGTTTCTGAAACCGGGCGCTCTCCGTATGCGTAGGCGATAAGATCCGACAGATATTGGCCGAGGGTCGCGACAGTGGTAAAAGCGATCTGTGTCTCTCATTCGAGCTTCGCTTCGTCATAGGCCCTGTTTGAAGCCTGCTCCAGCTGTTCCTCCGCCGTTTCCGACTCGCATATCCCTGCGGAGGTCATGCATGCCAGCATACTCAGTGCCAGCATAAAAACGATCAGCCTGCAAAACCCTGTTTGCCTGAATGCCATCTTCATCAATTCTTTCGGTTTGCGATTTCCAATCGCGGATCCTGCCCTTTATCTCATAAGCATCCCCAGTGCGCAATATGCGAAAACGCGCGGATTTACCAAACAGCGGTTGCTTTTTTGACATGCTCATTATACACTGGAAAACACAGGAATCATATCTTGTGACGGCCTCTGTTTCTCAGAAAAGGCAAACCGGGAATCCGGGATCATCTGCCGTATCCTGTGAAGGGCATGACAAGGGTGCGGAAAAGGGAGGATCTTTTGCTGGCATTGCCCAGCAATCGGGACATCGGCAGAAAGGACGGTGAATAACAACAATGAGTTCCTGCGACTGGGATTTCACCTTTGAAGCCATGAGGGTATATCACGACACAGAATGGGGTGTTCCGGTTCATAATGACCGGACCATGTTCGAGCACCTGATGATGGAAGTCATGCAGTGCGGCCTTTCATGGAGCCTGATGCTGAAGAAACGGAATATATTCCGGGAATGCTTTGATGGTTTTGACTACGATCGGATTGCTGAATATACCGAAGCGGACGTTGACCGCATTTTAAATACGGTAGGTATGATCCGATCACGCAGGAAGATCGAAGCGGTGATCAATAATGCCCGGTGTTTCCAAAGAATCCGAAAAGAACACGGCAGTTTCTGCAGCTGGCTCTGGGCTCATACGGATGGGAAAACGGTTTTGTATACAGAGCATGAGAACGGGCACATTCCCGCCAGCAACGGCCTGTCGGATGAAATCGCGAAAGAACTGAAATCATATGGCTTCAAATACCTGGGAACAGTAACGGTATATTCCCATCTTCAGGCCTGCGGGATCGTTAACGACCATGGGAAGGATTGCCCGTGCTACCGGCAGATTAATGAGCATAACCCGACTGTCCGCAAAAGGCGGTACCTGGAGAAATGACCGGACAGGCAGTGACGGACAGCATCGGAGACGGAGAAGCATTGGAATACCTGAAAGCAGCGGATTGTGAGGGAAAAATGGAAAAGGGACGTATTCTCTATCTGAATGGAGTAACAAGCTCCGGCAAGACATCCATCGTTGAAGCACTGCAGACCCGCAGGGATATTTTCTTCTATGTCGTAGCCAACGATCTGTTTCAGGAAATGATCGGGGAAGAATACCTGAAGGAAGACTACTGGAAATACCTTGGCGAAGTCATCATCATGATGTACCATACTGCGAAACTGTTTTCTGATATGGGTAAAAATGTAATCATTGACAGTATTCTCGTGGAACGGGACGGAATTGCACCCCATTATGAGCGAATGAAAGAGATCCTGCGGGAGAATCCCCTGGATATCGTGGAGGTGTTCTGCCCGCTGGATGTTTGCAGGCAGCGCAACATCGACCGCGGAGACAGGTATGAAACACAGTCGGAAGAACAGGCAGGACTGATGGCAAAAGGTATTCAATACAGCCTGCGGGTAGATACAGGCATTCTTTCCCCGGAAGAATGTGCCGACGTTATTCTCAAAGATTTGTTTTGAAATACCATTCCTGATTCACGGTAAAACCGGATGCCGTTATATGTTACATCAGAACCCAAAGGCAATCCCGGCCTGTGAACAGGTTTCACAGGGGGAAAAGTGGTTCCGGCCATGGAATCGCCCGCCAGCATCAGCGCAATACCTGTTCCAGCGTTGCCAGCATCTGATTCACGTCAATCGGTTTTGCGATATGCCCCTGCATTCCGGCATCCCGTGCCGCCTTCTGGTCTTCCTGGAACGCGTCCGCGGTCATGGCCAGGATGGGGATGCCTGCACGCGCCGGATCATCCAGGGCCCGAATGGCCCGTGCGGCCTGGTAACCATTCATAACCGGCATTTGAATGTCCATGAGCACAGCGCTGTATGTTCCCGGCACGGCCTGCATGATTGCGTCTACGGCAGCTTTTCCGTTCTCGACACAATCCACGATAAAGCCTGCGTGGGATAAAAGCATAATCTCAATTTCCTGGTTGACAGGATTATCTTCGGCCAGCAGAAGGCGGATTCCGGAGAAATCAGGATGGGTTTCTTTCGCCGGCTCAGTATCGGGAAGCTTATCCCGCTCTGCCGCCGGAAAACAAAGGCGCATGGTCAGTGTTGTCCCTTCGCCCTTCTGCGTTTTCACTCCGATGGTTCCGCCCATCCTGTCCACAAAACACTTTGTGATGGCCATGCCCAACCCGGTGCCCTGGACTTTGCTGACTGTGCTCGTATTCTCGCGTTCGAAAGGCATAAACAGGCGGTCCGCAAACTCCGGACTCATGCCGATCCCTGTGTCCTGAACCATGAAATCACAGGTTACCGTATCCCCCTGTTTTTCCACCTGCCGCATGGCCAGCGTGACGCTGCCGCCCTCCGGGGTAAACTTGCAGGCATTGCTGAGCATATTCATCAGCGCACGGCTGAGCTGGCCGCTGTCGCACATCACCCATGTTTCCTGCGGCTCCCACTGCCTGATGAACCTGATGCGCTTATTGTCCATTTGCGGGGTGACCAGATCTTCAGCTTTCGAAAGGATATTTTCCAGGCAAACCCGTTCCGGTTCCAGCTCTATCCGTCCGCTTTCAATGCGGCTCATTTCCAGCACGTCGTTGATCGTATCCAGTAATTGCTGCCCGGCTGTTTCGATTTTTTTCAGATATGTTTTTGTTTCAGCCAGGGAACTTGTTTCCCGGCTTGCCAGCGTGGTATAACCGATAATCGCATTGAGCGGAGTCCGCAGGTCATGGGACATGTTGGACAGGAAGCATGTCTTTGCCTCACTTGATTTCTTTGCCGCCTCCATTTCTGCCCGCATATGTTCGTTCTGCTGAATCCTGCCGGTAATACGCCGAACCAGCAGCAGCATCACAAAAACGAATATGCTTCCCCCGAACAGGATGGCAGCCATTATCATATCCGGCTTCCCGAAGAAACCGATGGCCAGGTAACCGCACAGGAACAGGACCAGCAAAAGGATTGGAAGGTTCAGGATCCTTGTTTCCTGTTTCAGGTTTCCTGCGGTGCTTACATCCCGTGAGAAACGAATATACCGATAGACATTCCATGCCATCAGGACGGAACCCAGATAGACCATCGCCTCAGCCAAACCGGGGTCACCTCATTTCTTCGCGGCTTTCATTCAGCATTCATATATATTCCGGGAAAACCGGATGCTCCTTTATTTGCTTCCTGCGTGTATCATAACACATAAGCCTGCTTTTTGCAGAAAAATCTTGCTTTGTGTGATTAACCTCTGACAATCAGAAACAGCAGCCTGGACGAGGTCGCCATGGAAGAGCGGTGACGTGGTTTGCCGGGGAAACGGGCATGAACGGGGATGAGTGGTCTGCAGTTGTGAAAGATCCTCCGATTATGGTTTGCGCTTCTTTGCTTCGGCAAAAGCATAAGCGTCAGTGATCCAGGACAGCAGTTCCTTGTCCAGTTCTGCCGGCTTACTGACTACAATATGGTGTGTCCATCTGTTTGGACAGGGCTCCGCTTTTACGGCAATACGATCCGAATCCAGCGGCGCCGGCAGCCCGAGCGTAACGACCATATACCCATTGGGAAGTTCGGACTTCCGTTTCACTTTTGCAAATGAAACACAGGCGAATACATGCCGGTTTGAAAAAGTAATCTGGGTCTTTTGCACGCGCCTGTTCACATTTGGAAAAGCGCTGTATAACATCTCTTCAAAATCCTGATAAAGCTTCAGCGCATCCTGATGATCACCAAAAAACATCAGGGTATCCGGATCAGGATCCCGCATTTTTTGCCTCCTGTGAGAGTGCTGGTTCAATCACCACATGGAGTGTGTCCCCATCCGATTTGCCCATTTTTTTCCGGATCGATTTCAACACCCCGATGATATAGCAAACCGTGCCGTCCTCATTCTTCAGTCCCATATTGACAATACTGCCGTCATAAGGAATATCGTCAAATACAGCATGCACTTTCATGCGGCCTTTGCCAAATTCCCTTCGGATATCCCATGGGAAAACCACATAAGCGCCGCCGTTTCCGGGCAACTCGTGAAGAACTGCATCATAACAATACTGTTTCATGCGTGATTCCCTGTTTCCCGGCACCATGCCGCGATCTCAGCAACAAGGGAAAGGGGCAGATGATCGCTGTATGGAATCCGGACAGATCCTTTGCTGTATTTGCAGCCGGCCTGTTCCAGCTTTTCAGCGAACTGAACGACGGCTTCCGTACCGGGGTACAGTCCGATATGTTTTTTCTGTGCTGCAAAGTGTATGATATTATGTCCCTGCCAGTAAGTCGGCATGGACCAGGAGATTTTCTCCAAAGCGTCCGGCAGGGCTTTTCTCAACACAGCCCGAATGCTCTGAAGCTGGTCCCGGACGCTTTTGTCCTGGGTCATGATATATTCCTCAACTGTCCCCGGCGTTTTTCTGCATTCATGGCTCCGGTCCGTGTTTGCAAAAGAACGTCCGCACTTCGGGCAATTCCTCATAGCAAGCAATCCTTTTTGCAGTATTTTCCTGACAGGCAATCCTTCTGCCGGTTCATCCCTGCTATTCCCTTATGATATCTTCCGGGATTCCAACCGCGCCTGCCGGCATTTTCGGGCAGAACGCCGTAAACAGATGATTGTCCCGGGTGTACTGAACACCTTTCCGGATACGGATATCGCAGCCCGGCAGATCACATGCGCGCCGCCCTCGGCAAGCCAGCAGGTGAATGATCCGAAGCCAATGGGGATCAGCAGGCGCCTGACAGACCAGGGATATTTCAGAAAGCACCATAAAAAGCCTTACATTGATCATTGCCGGTGGGAAGATCATACATAACACACGGATAACTGTCAATGCGCATGCGGTTTTGCCGCCTCCGGGCCTTTCCTGCGAACCGTTAACAACCGTCCCGAGATGGCAAAGCATGCCGGATTCCGAAAAGAAAGTCCGCCGATATTGACAAGTACGGGCAGGCCGCGCCGGGAAACGGAGAATTAAAACGAAAGCGCAAAACTGCCAAAACGAAAATGACGAAAAACATAAAATAAAGTATAATGTCCTATAATGGAAAAAACGGCGGTAACGGCCGGAGGACAGTGAAAACCGCATGGCAAAAAGGGCGGACAGAAGATGGCATGCCTTTTGCAGAACCCTGAACGCATGATAACACAGGCAGAGGAGGAATCCAAATGAGCAAATACACAGACCTGGCAATGGAACGCCGAAGCCGTTTTACACCGGAAGGCAAGCCTGCCTGGAACTGCTGCCAGGCAGTCGTGTCCGTTTTCGCGGAAGATGCCGGATATGATGAAGAAGCCAGCATGAAAGCCGCGACCTATTTCCGCGGGGGAATGCAAATGGGATCAGTCTGCGGTGCGATCACCGGCAGCCTCCTGGCGTTGGGGCTGGCCGGCGCGGACGATCCGGAGGCAGCCAATGACCTGATCCGGAAGATCCGGGATCACCATAACGGGATGATCAACTGTAAGGACCTGCTCCGGATCAACGCTGAAAACGGCGGCGAGAAAATGCCCCACTGCAACGCGATGATCCGGGAATGCATCGGTTACGTTGAAGAAGTATTGCGGGCGAAGGGAAAGCTGAAATGAACATCGCCGCGATGACCTTCCGCCTGCGGGCATCCTGGGTCCGCAGCCTGAAGGAAAAACGAATGATTGTCAAAAGCCTGACAGCGCAGCTGCAGAACAGGTTCCATGTTTCTGCTGCTGAGATTGGCGAGCAGGATACACACCGGATTCTCGTAATCGGAGTTGCAGCCATTGTCCCGCACAACGCGATGGCGGACAGCCTGATGGAAGAGATCTCGCTGTTTGTGGAAGAAAACTGCGAGGCGGAGATCCTGGAGGAAACGCGGGAGATCAAATGAAGACCGGAAACGGAGGGACGGCTATGAATGAATCCATGAATTACAACGCTGCGGAAGCAACTGAGCTTACCCGTGAAAAGACGATCGTCAAAACCAGCATCATCGGTATTGTGGCGAACGTGCTCCTTGCCGCTTTCAAAGCGGCGGTAGGCCTGATGGCAAACTCTATTGCCATCGTGCTGGATGCGGTCAACAATATCTCTGACGCGGGCAGTTCCCTGATCACGATTATCGGCACTAAACTGGCCGGACGGGAACCGGACAAGAAACATCCGTTCGGCTACGGGCGGATCGAATACCTGAGCGCCATGATCATCTCCGTGATCGTGCTGTATGCAGGCATTACCTCCTTTGCGGAGTCTGTCAAACAAATCGTCCATCCGGAAACGCCGGACTACAATGCTGTATCCCTGGTCATTGTGGCGGTAGCCGTGGCGGTCAAGATCCTTCTTGGACGTTATGTAAAAGGCATCGGCGAGAAGGTCAATTCCGACTCGCTGATCAACTCCGGGAAAGACGCCATGCTGGACTCGGTTATTTCAGCGTCCACGCTGGTGGCGGCGGGGATTTTCCTGATCTTCCGCATATCCCTGGAAGCCTGGCTCGGCGCAGTCATCTCGCTCGTGATCATCAAATCCGGTGTCGAAATGCTCCGGGATACGATCTCACAGATTCTCGGGGAACGGAACGATACGGAACTTGCCAGGGGCATCCGTGAAACCGTTATGAGCTTCCCGGATATACAGGGTGCCTATGACCTGGTCCTGCATAATTACGGCCCGGACACCTGGAACGGTTCCATTCATATCGAAGTGCCGGACACGTACTCAGCA
>Ga0310694_10004992_pt1 | contig 12740 bp, 11 predicted proteins | sample 174DNAGHGhighgp2_FD_203884 | JGI IMG/M metagenome (GOLD analysis project Ga0310694, IMG submission 203884) | Sheep rumen microbial communities from Palmerston North, Manawatu-Wanganui, New Zealand - 1742 DNA GHGhigh gp2 (v2) (version 2) | ecosystem: Host-associated > Mammals > Digestive system...
AAAAATAAAAAATAAAAAATAAAAAATAAAAAATAAAAAATAAAAAATAAAAAATAAAAAATAAAAAATAAAAAATAAAAAAATAGAAAAATTAAAGAGAGAAAATAGAAGAGAAAGAATTGAATAAATCAGGATGAGATTTAGATGAAATATTTAGAGGTATCCATTTAGTTTTATTTTGAACAGAGATATATTTACAATCCATAATTAATTTATTAGTATTTTTAAATAATTCTCTCATACGTAAACTATCATTTAAAGTAGGTAAATAAGCGTAAGATATAAATTTAGGGATAAAAACTTTATTATTTAAAGAATTAGATTTAGGAATTAATAAAGATAAGTTATAAATATCTTCATTAGATTTTTTAACTTCGAAAGAAAAAATTATATCATTGGAAGAGATAGAATTATTAATAAGTTTATAATTATCAAAAGATAAATCTAAATTAGAAGAATTAATATTATTTAAATCAGTATCTAAATTAATATCATTAGAAGAATTAATAATTTGTTTATTATTAATTTCTTCAATATTATTTTTAAACATATATAATAATTTAGTTTTTTGATTTTGTTTATTTTCATTATATTCATCAATAAGATAAGGATAAAACATAATACCCCTAATTTTTTGTTTATTATCAGGATTATTATTATAATTTTTATAACTTTCTATAGCAGTTTCAATATCTTTAAACATAAAATAATTATTATTAACAGATATATTAATAGAATTATTTGGATTTTTATTATTTTTTAAAAAACAATTCATTTCAATTAATTTATTTTTTATTTGATCCGATTTTTTATTTAATCCTTTAAACATATACACATCATTTATTATAAAATATTGTTTATAATTTTTATCATCATAATAATATATCCCATCGAATATTGTCCCATCATATATATCTAAATCAAAAAATACATCTATATGTTTAATATTTAATTTACCTAAATTTATATTTTGTGGTGTATATGTTAATGTAAATCTATCTATTAAACAAGAATAAAACCTTTCTTTATTTTTAAAAAATACCATTAAATAATTATATCCTTCATAATTTGGTAATATTAAATATTTATTATCCTTTATTAATAATTCTGACCCTTTTTTTCTTATTACTGCAAAATTATAATTTATTAATTTTATATTATTAAATATATAATCTACTATCTTTTGTTTTATTATCGCTGATGAATATAAAAAATCCTTCCTATCATTATTCTTTTTATTTACATTATGAGCTTTCGATTTCATTTTTATTTTATTATAAACCCTATAATTAATAAATCTATAATTAATTTTAAAAATAATATTTTTTTTATAATAAATAATTATTATTTATTATATTATTAAATAATTATTCAATTTTTATATATTTACTTTTTTATATATTTTTATATAATTTTCTTATATTTAATTTATTTTATTTAAAATATAAAAATAATAAATAAAAATTAAAAAATAAAAATTAAAAAATAAAAAATAAAAATAAAAAATTAAAAATTAAAAAATAAAAAATTTTAAAAATTGAAATAAAATAATAATTAAATTAATATAATTTAAAAGAGTTTAATATAATTTAATAAATCATTATAATAAAAAATATTAAAAAATGGACGGTTATTTAAATATAATTTTATTGTTTGATTTAAATAGTAAAATTCAATACTTTTTTAATAGTGGTTTAGAAATGTGTAAAAATATGTTAAAACAAAATAATAAATTACATTTTATAATATATGATAAAGAAAATGAGAAAATGGAAGAAGTAGAATTAGATATTTATATAAAAGAAAGATTATATAGTTTAATAAATGAATATTTTGAAAATAAAAATATAGAAATATCAAATGATGATATACAAAATATAACAACAAATTATATTAATATATATTATCCAAAATTTTTAAAAGATTTATATAATTAATATTTTTTTTATTTTAATTTTTTTTTATTTTTTAAAATAAAAAAATAAATAAATAAATAAATAAATAAATAAATAAATAAATAAATAAAAAATTAAAAGAATAAAAAATTAAAATAATAAAAAATTAAAAGAATAAAAAATTAAAAGAATAAAAAATTAAATTAATAATTTTTCTAAAGGTTTAACACCATTAAGATAAATCCAATTGAAGAAATCGAAAGTATATTGATTAACTTTATCAGTTCCTTGATTAATAATACCATAACCTAATTTATTATTAACTTCTAAGATTTTAACAGTGTAATCGTCTAAAATCATAAAATCGATACCTAAAACTTCGAAACTATTAACGACTTCATTAAAAGTTTTAATATTAGAGATTTTAACGATATTAAAGATTTCATAACATATATTTTCCATTTGTTTAATAATATCATCTTCAATAAATTTATCTAAATTTAAATCTTGAGGAAAATAAAAATCGTCTTGTGTAGATTTAATATGAGTATCGTGTATTAATTTATTATCCCAATTATCATTAATATAATTTTCTTGAGCAGTTAAAATTTTTCCTTGATGAAAAAATGACCATTTCCAAATAAATGTTTCTTTTTTTAAATCTTTTATTTTTGATATCATTAAATAAGTCCTAATATGAAATTTTTTATTATCAAATAATAAAGGATTAGTAATATATTTAGATATTATAACACCTTTATCCCAAATTTTTTTTTCCATTAATGATAATTCATTATTACTAATTTTTTGTTTAATTATCTCATATTCTTTTTTATAATTATCAAAATCTATTTGATTTGTTAAATTTTTTATCCCTTTCCCTTCATATCCACCTATAGGACGTGCTATATATATATCTTTAGTAGGTAAACTAATAATATCATCTAAATTAAAACAATTAATAAGATTATTTTGAACTGAAGGAATATTTTTTAAATATAAATATAAATCATATTTATTAGTAATTCTTCTATGACTTTTTACTTCAAATAAATTTTTAATAAATACTGGAATAGAATATATATTTTTACTATAACTTATATCTCCTGTTTTATATATAAATCCTATTCCTTTCTTTTTATACATATTATAATTTAAATTCTTATAATCTAATATTATCCATCCATTTTTTATTAATATATTCTTAAATACTATATCATTTATATAATTCGGTAATATTTGATTATTATTTTTTATCTCTTGTGGTGTTATAAATAATGCTGTTTTCTCAAATGGTTTCATTTATTTTTTCCCTTTTTTTTATATATTATTATTTATTTATTATATTTTTATCTTAATTACTATTATTATTAAAAATCAATTTTTATTCTTTTTATTTATTAATATATTAAATAATAAATAAATAATAATAAATAATAAATATGATTTAATTAAATTATTAATTATATTTAATTATTCACAACTATTATTATTATAATTTGTATCAAATATATTATAATAATCTCTACAACCACATCCACCATTATGAGCATAATTTGTAAATTTACCTGTTAATTTTAAATTATTATTTACTTTTAATTCTTTAATATTTCCTTTATTATTAAAATTAATATCTTTAAAATTATTTAAATTATCTATTTTTATTTTATTATTAATTGTTAAAGGTTTAGAAACTTTTAAATTATTAATTGAATTATATGATTTTATATTAAAATCATTAGAATTAATAATATTATCAACATTTAAATTTTCTACTTCACATTTATTTTTAGAATTTAAATTTGATACATATGAATTATTCATATTTATATTCTTTTTAACTGTTAAATTATTTATTTTTATATCTTTAAATATTGATTTATTCTTATTAAAAACTGTATTTATAACATCACCTATTTCATTCGTTAAATTCTTATAATTCTCTATTTCTTTATAATATTTTATAAAATATAATATTAATAATATTATACATATATAAAAACAAATCTTTATTATATTTTTATTTTCTTCCATTTATTTTTTATTTAATTATATATTTATCTATCTTAAAAATATTTTTTTTGTTTTATTTTTTTATCATTAATTTATTTTTATTTAATCATTTAAATAAAAATTTAAAAAAAATAAATAAAATAAATAAATAAAAAATAAAAAAAGATTATTTTTTCCATTTTAAACCATTTAATTCTTTACGTTTAATACCATCTAAATATTCTATTTTAGTTAAATATAAAGTAGAATTATTATATTTAATAGTATTAGGTGAATATAATTTTTCAATAGTATTTTTATTATTACCATTATTATTAATAAAGATATTATTACCAGAAGCAGAATTAATAGAATAAGCATTAGATAAATTTAAATTATTAAAATTAGCATTAGATATATTTAAATTAGAATTATCATTTAAAAGTAATAAACCGTTATTATTTAAATTAGATATATCTTTATTTAAGTTATTAATTTTAATATAAGAGAAATTATTTTTATCAAAAGATAAATTATTAATAGAAGTATTACAATTATTATTTAAAATTAAATTATCACAATTTAAATTATTTAAAATATCTAAATCATTAATAATAATAGGATTAGAAGAAGATGAAGTTAAAATATCATCAGTAATATCTTCGAAATTTTCTTTATGACGTTTAAATTTAATAAATAAATATAATAAAGTAATAATAACAATTAATAAAATAGTTAAATTTTCATAATCAATAATCATTTTAAAAAGTTTAATTATATTATTTATATAATTATATAAATAAAAAATAAAAAATAAATTAATAAGACATAATAGATTAATAAGACATAATAGAATAAGTTTTACTATCTCTACCTTTAATATTTTTACAATAAACTTTTTTATAAATATCATTTTTATAATTAACAATATTATTAGTTTTATCATTATCATTAGCTTTAATAAATAAAGAATTATCATTAATCATATGATAATTTAAAATAGAAGCATTATTAGAATTAAGATAATTAATATAAAATTCATTATCATTAAAGAAACCAGTATTAGATAAATCAAAATTAAAATCAATATTAGAATTATTTAAATCTAAATTAGATATAGATAAATTAAGATTTGAATTAGCTTTAGCATTATTTAAATTAATATCATTAGTAAGAATATTAGAGATAGATTTAGAATTATTTAAGATTTCACCATTAAGAGAATATAAAGAATTACCAAATAAAGAATTAATTTTAAAATTATCAGTATTAGAAGTTAAAGAATTAATATTAGCATTATTTTTAATATTAATATTATCACATTCAACAAAATTAATTTCAGGTATTTCTTCTTCTTTAATTATTTTTTCTATTTTATTTATATATTCTTCTTCAGTAAAATTTTCTTTTTTCTTTTCTTTTATTAATAAAATATAAAGAATTATTAATATAATAATACTTAAATAAATTAAATATTTATTATCCATTTTTTTATTTATTTTTATATAATTATTTGTTATAAATTATTAAATATTTTAATTATAATATTTTATTTTATTATTTTTAATAATTATTATTTTTTAAATGATATTATATTTTATTATTTAAATAAAAAATAAAAAATAATATTTTGAAAATAAAAAAAAATTAAAAAAAAAAAAGAATTAAATAACAATATTATTAAGAAGATTAAAATTAATATCAGGTAATTTAGGCTTACATTTCCAAAATAATTTTTCGTTTTCAGTTTCTAAATCAAAATTATCAGGAAATAGATAATTTAAACGTTTATCATTAATATATTTAATTAAATCAGGTTTAATATTAATAAGATATTGTTTAGGAATAACACATAATAATTGAACATTTTGTTTTAAAGGTTTATCATTAGGATGATATAAATTTAAATGATTAATATTAATTTTTTTAGATTGGATATATTTAGATAAATCACAAATAAAAGGTGATACATTATATTTATAATACCAAGACCAAGAAGGTAAAGAATTAAAATAATATTTAGTAGTCCATAAGATACCTTCTAAATAATTTTCACATAAATTATCGATTAATAATTTTTGATTAGAAGAATTAAAACAGAAATATTCATAATATTTAAATTTATAATCTTCAAATAAAGGGATATTATTAAAAATATTTTTAGAAGGAATAAAATTATTAATATAATAAATTTCTTTATCATAACCATTTAAACTATCATATTCTCTTTGTATTTTATCTTTATAAAATTTATTTTTAGATAAAGTTTTATTAGAATGTAAATTATCAAATAATTTTAATTCTTCATCAATTAAATTATGTAAAAATTCATCAAAAAATATAATATTAATAGAAACATTATTATTTTTATCAAATTGTATTAAATAATCATTTTTTTCTTTTAATTCAGCATAAATATTAATTATATAATCTAAACCTTTATCATAAATATTAAATAATGGAGAATGATATAAGAAATCATTACCAATTAAGAAAGAGATAAAAATAAAATCATTTAAGATTTTAAAATCGAATTTAAGATTATTATTAAAACTAATAATATAATTAATAATATTTTTTTTTAAATTATGAATACACACATATTCATAAGGATAATTATTTTCTTCAGTTAATTTATCTTTATTTCTCATTAAGAAAATATAATTATTTCTTAAATTTAAAGATAAAAATATTAAATCAGCATCTAAACCATTAATAATAACATTTTCATTAATATTAATATTATGTTTAATATATTGAATAATTTTATGTTCACCTTCACCAGGTTCATCACAAGAAGAATATAAAACTTTAACAGGATGAGAATTATTATAAATATTAATATAATTAGATAATTCTAAATGTAATTTTTTCATAAATGGAGTTCCAGGAGTAATATTAACAGAAGACCAATTAGATATAAATTTATTATATTTTTGTTTAATAGGATTAATTAAAGTATTATCATAGTAAGCTTTATATCTTCTAAATCGTTGTTGAATAATTTTAGAATTAGGACAGACACCATCAATCGCGATATAAGCTAATTTAGTAGGATTAATATGATTAATAATATTAAATAATTGATCGATACAATTTTGAATTAAAAGATTTTCTAATAAATTAAGATCAGTATTAGATTTATATTTATTTAATATTTCATTACAGGCAGAATGAAGAATACCATTTCCATCGATAAATAGATTATCAATAGGATATTTAATTTTAGATTTAATAATTAATTTATTATAACAATTACGTAATAAATAAGAAAATAAACTCGGAACACCCATAATAAATATTATAATAAAAATTTATTATAAAAAATATAAAATAATTAAAAATTAAAATATAAATAAAATATAATAAAATAAATATGTATAATTATTAATTCATTTTTTTATAAAATAATAATATAAAAAAAAATAAATAAAAAATAAAATGATTACAAATACAGGTGATATATATAGTAATAATATAATAAATGATGATAATTTACAATCAAATAATATAACAGGAAACGATATAAAAGGAAAAAATACGATAAATGCAAATGATAAGATAAGATTTAATGGGACAAATGGGAAAATAGAGATAAATACATCATCAACATCAACGCCGAGTTGGACAGAATATTCAGGAGGTGGGAGTGATGTAGGACAATTTTATTATGTTGATGGTATATTAAAAGGAGAAATATTTAATGATTATATAAATAATCAAGCTACAGGAACTTATTCACACGCAGAAGGAGAAAGCACAATCGCATCAGGATTAAGGGCACATTCATCAGGATTTCAAACAATCGCATCTCAAACAAATCAGACCGTAATAGGACAATATAATATAGATGATAGGGGTTTAACAACTAATAAATTATTAGTTGTTGGTAATGGAACGGCAGATAATGATAGAAAAGATGCTTTTGTTGTTTATGATGATGGAACAATAACCGCTTTAAATGGAAATAATATTATTAAATTAAATCCAACAAATAAAGAATTAAAAATAACTCCTAATAATGGAACTAATTGGTATAATTTAATAAAAGCAGGTAGTAAAGCTGATGCGCTTATTGTAGGAGCACAAGAAAATATAGCATCAGGTAATCAATCATTTGCAGGAGGATACAGAACAACAGCATCAGGTAATCAATCACACGCAGAAGGAGGACAAACAATAGCATCAGGTAATCAATCACACGCAGAAGGAGGACAAACACAAGCAACTCGAGATACAGCACACGCAGAAGGATATCAAACTAAAGCAATTGGAAATCAAACACATTCAGAAGGAATAAGAACAACTGCTGAAGGATTAGGATCACATGTTGAAGGATTTAAAGATGGTGCTGATTATATAACTTATGGAGGTAGTGATTATAATAAAGGTAGTAGAGGTAATTATTCTCATTGTGAAGGTGCAAATTGTTCAGCAATTGGTGAAGCTTCACATGTGGAAGGTGGTGGAAATCTTACAATAGGCGCTAGATCACATGCTGAAGGATGTAGAACAACTGCTGAAGGTATGGAATCACATGTAGAAGGAAGAGATACAATAACTTCGGCTGCTCAATCACACGCTGGAGGATTAGGGACTATATCAAATACTATAGGAGGATATGCGATAGGGAAATATAATATATCCGGAACTAATAAATTATTTGTTGTTGGTAATGGAACAGATAATAATAATAGAAGTGATGCTTTTATTGTTGATACTTCAGGTAATACAACAATAAACGGTAATTTAATTTTAGGAGAATTTACTATTTCAGTGAATTCTACAACACATACTTTAACTATTGAATAATTTTTAAATTTTTATTAATATATTTATTTAAATATATTAAAAAATAAAAAAAATTAAATTTTAATATAAAATAAAATATAACCAGAATTATTTATATTTGTTTCAAATAAAACATCATCATTATAATTTTTTAACATAGATATTATATTATCATTATATAAATAAAACTTATTATTTTTTATATCTCTATTTATAGTAATATAATGACCACTATTAGGACTATCTCCATTATGTAAAATAGCACTACATAATATATATTTAGATTTAGTATTTAAATCTATAAAAGAAGGATGAATATAATTTTTTAAATCTAATTCTAAAGGAATATTTACAATATTTTTTAATTTATTTACATTTCCATATTTATCAAATTCAAATCTTTTTAAATTAATACATAATACATTAGGTAAAAACATAAATCTATTTTGAATTTTTATTTTTCTATCAAATGATTGATGAAATTGTTGATATTTAAAATCTATTAAATTTTTTTCTATCATATATAAATCTAATAAATCATATAAATTTAAATATGGGTTTTCTTTAATTAAACTTAATTGTAAAATATTATTTGTTTCTAATAGATTAAGATTATATTTTTGTTCTAATGTTTTATCTTCAGGAATAATATTTTTTATTACAAATATATTAAATAATCTATCTAATTCATTGAAATTATTAAATTTATCATTATCTATTAATTTAAAAAATATATCTTTATAAATATTATGTAAGTCTAATTTAGGTTCACAATATTTTATAATTTTTTCTTTTATATCATTTATTCTTTCAATTGGTTTTAATTGTTTTTCTATTTTATCAAATAAATAAATTAAAAATTCAGATGCATCTTGTTGTTCATCAGTATATTTTGAAAAATCTATATTATTAAATTTATTTTTTGAAAAATATATTTTTAATTTATTATAACATTCATCTATTTCTTCTTTTGATATAATTGGTTTTGATATAGATGAAGATAAAGATGAAGATGATAAATATAAAGAATAATCTTTTAATAATTTTTGTTCTAAATCTTTTTCGTAAGGTGTTAAATCTCGTTTAATTAATTGTTGTTGTTTTTGTTGAATTAATTGTATTTTAGGAATTTCAATTTTAAAATCTTTTAAATTAAAATTAATTTGTTTATCATCACTATAATTTAAATAATCAATTATATCAGTATTATTTAAATAAAGTAATTTTAATATTATTTTTTTAACATCAATATTTATTATATTTGAAGATAATATTTTTTTTAAAAATTCTAAATATTTTTTTAATTCATCTCTTTTTATATAAGATGATTTAAATAAATCTAAAATATCTTCATTCATATTTAATTCTTTATATTGAATATATAATTTACTATTTAATATATCTAAAAGTTGTTTATATAAATCATCAATGATTTTATTAAAATAATATTCATAAGACATTTTTTTTAAAGAATTAAAAAATTCAGAAATTTTATTTAAATCTTCTTCTTTTTTAGAACAAAATAAAATTAAAATTATTTTTTTAAATTCTTTTTTAAAATTTAAATAAATAATTTTTGTTAATAAATTTAAATATTTATCAATATAATCATCATTTAATTTTGTATTACTTTTTAATATTATTTTAAAAGCATTAAAATTATGTATTGTTAAATAAGATTGATATGTATTTTCTAATCTATTTAATAAAACATCAAAATTAATTTTATCATAATCTTTTTGTGTTTTATCAAAAATTTGAGATAAAGATAAGAATAAATTTTTGATTAAAAATAAAATATTATCATCATTTTTTTCAGAAATATCAAATGGATAATTTAATAAGAAATATTGAAAATGAGGAATATTAAATAAAGCTTGAAATAAAGAATTTTGATAACATCTATTTTTTGGATTAAATAAACCAATTTCTATTCTTTTATAATTATCAAAAATTTTATGATATTGTATTAATTCTAATTGTTTAGATTGTTGTTTAGATAAATCTAATGACATTTTAAAGATATTTATTTATTATATATAAAATAAATAAATAATTAAAATAAAAATAAAAATAAAATAAAAAAAAATAAAATAAAAAAAAATAAAAATAAAATAAAAAAAATAAAATAAAAATAAAGAGAAATTAATTAGAAGAGACAATAGATAATCTTGATAATAAGATAGAGACAATAATTTTATCGATGAAATCGATAATATTATTAAAATAATCGAAATGAATATTTTGTTCATTTAATTCGGTTAATAATTTTTCTTTAGTAGTAGTATATAAATTAAAGATATCTTGATAAGAGAAATATTTTTTAAAATTAAAGATAGTATCATCATTAAAACAATCGACATAAATTTTATAAATAATACTAAAATAAGAAGAGATTTTTTTAAATTTATTAGTTCCGAAATTATTATTATAAAACCAAATTAAATTAAAAATATTTTTAAATAATAAATTATAAGATTTTTCAGTAAATTCAACATAATTAATTATAGTAGGATTATCATTTATTTTATATTCATTATTAAAAATTTTAATATAATCAATTAATTTATTATATTCTTTAATTTGATTAATAATAATTTTTTGTTGATTTTGATTATGAATAGAATAAATATAAGATAATAATTTAGATATAATAATATTATTAAATTTAAAATAAATATCTATTGAAGATATATTATTAGTTATAAAATAATCTAAAATTTCAAAACATAAAGAAAAAGAATATAATAAATCATCTTGTTTTAATTTATTATTTAAATTATAAGAGAAGGATAATAAAATATTAGATAAAATAAATTGATTATTATAAGTGAAAATAGTTTTATATTTATTAAATATATCATCATTATCGATAAATAATTTTATAGAATTATTATAATAATTAATTTTATTTCTATTCATTTTTTTGTTTTAAAATTTAAAATATATTATATTATAATAATATATAATTATATATAAGTTAAAACATAATAAATAATATAAAATGAAAGAAGAAATTTATTGTGGAGTTGGGGCTATGAAAAATAACCAAAGATTGGGAACAAAAGAAGAATGTATTAAAAAAAATCAAGTTAGATTATATGGTTTAAATAAAATTACTTTAAAAGATATTGAAGATGTTAAAAATAATAAATCTTCATCTAAATCTTCATCTACCTCTAAATCAACATCTAAATCAACATCTAAATCAACATCGAAAACAACAAAAGAAAATTTAGATAAAAAATATAGTATAACTGAAATTAAAAAAATGAAAACCGGATTAAATATTCATAAGGGAGAAATCTATATGTTAGAAAAAAAGAAAAAATCTAATAAATTAACTAAAGCGGAACAAAGTGAATATAATAAACATATGAAATTTATTAATACCGCTGAAAAATTCCTAAAAGATGCTTTAGAATATTATAAAAATAAAAAATCTTCTAAAAAATAATTTTTCCTTTTTTTTTCATTTATAATAAATATTTTTTTTATTTATTATTTTTTTTATTTATTATTTTTTTTTATTTTTATTTTTTTTATTTTTATTTTTTTTTATTTTTATTTTTTTTTATAATTTTTTAAATTTAAATATATTTTTAAATTTAGATATATTTTTTAAAATTAGATGTAATTTAAAGAATTAGATATAAATTTATATAATTAGATGTAAGTTTTAAAATTTAGATATAAGTTTTTATATATTTATATGTAATTTATAAGAATTATATGTAATTTAAAGAATTATATATAATTTATATATTTATATGTAATTTATAAGAATTATATGTAATTTATAAGAATTATATGTAATTTATATAATTAGATGTAAGTTTTAAAAATAGATATAAGTTTTAAATTTAAATATATTTTTTTAAATTTAGATATATTTTTTAAATTTAGATGTAATTTTTAAATTTAGATGTAATTTAAAGAATTATATGTAATTTATAAGAATTATATGTAATTTATATAATTAGATGTAAGTTTTAAAAATAGATATAAGTTTTAAATTTAAATATATTTTTTTAAATTTAGATATATTTTTTAAATTTAGAT
>Ga0310694_10004993_pt1 | contig 12736 bp, 10 predicted proteins | sample 174DNAGHGhighgp2_FD_203884 | JGI IMG/M metagenome (GOLD analysis project Ga0310694, IMG submission 203884) | Sheep rumen microbial communities from Palmerston North, Manawatu-Wanganui, New Zealand - 1742 DNA GHGhigh gp2 (v2) (version 2) | ecosystem: Host-associated > Mammals > Digestive system...
AGATCAACGTTGCCGAGACCCTGAAGGATGTGAGGCGCGCGCTGCTCGACGCCGACGTGAACTACAAGGTGGCCAAGCAGTTTACCGACACGGTGAAGCAGAAGGCCATGGGTATGAACGTGCTCACGGCCGTGAAGCCCAGCCAGCTCATGGTGAAGATAGTCCACGACGAACTCACCGAGCTAATGGGCGGCAAGGCCGTGGACCTGCACCTGGAGTCGCGCCCGGCAGTGATACTCATGTCGGGCCTGCAAGGCTCGGGCAAGACCACCTTCTCCGGCAAGTTGGCCAACATGCTCAAGACACGCCAGCACAAGAAGCCCCTGTTGGTGGCCTGCGACGTGTACCGCCCGGCCGCCATCGAGCAGCTCAAAGTGGTGGGGCAGAGCGTAGGCGTGGACGTGTACACCGAGGAGGGCAACCGCGACGTGGTGGCCATAGCCCAGAACGCCATACGCAAGGCCAAGCAGGAGAGCTACACCGTGGTCATCGTCGACACCGCCGGCCGTCTGGCCGTCGACGAGGAGATGATGGACGAGATCTCGCGCCTCAAGAGTGCCATCGAGCCCGACGAGACCCTCTTCGTGGTCGACTCCATGACGGGCCAGGACGCCGTGAACACGGCCAAGGAGTTCAACGACCGCCTCGACTTCGACGGCGTGGTGCTCACCAAGCTCGACGGCGACACCCGCGGCGGTGCAGCCTTGTCCATACGCACGGTGGTGACCAAGCCCATCAAATTCGTAGGTACGGGCGAGAAGATGGAGGCCATCGACGTGTTCCACCCCGAGCGCATGGCCGACCGCATACTCGGCATGGGCGACGTGGTGAGCCTGGTGGAGCGCGCCCAGATGCAGTTCGACGAAGAGGAGGCCAAGCGCCTTGAGAAGAAAATCAGGAAAAACAAGTTCGACTTCGACGACTTCATGGCCCAGATACAGCAGATAAAGAAGATGGGCAACGTCAAGGACCTGGTGTCGATGATTCCCGGCGTAGGCAAGGCCGTGAAAGACCTCGACATCGATGACAACGCCTTCAAGAGCATCGAGGCCATCATACAGTCGATGACACCCAAGGAGCGCCAGAACCCCGACATCATCAACCAGAGCCGCCGGCTGCGCATAGCCCGCGGCTCGGGCACGAAACTTGACGAGGTGAACCGCCTGATGAAGCAGTTCGACCAGATGCGCAAGATGATGAAGATGGTGTCGGGCATGGGCAACTCCAAGATGGCCCAGATGGCCGCAGCCATGAAGATGCGCGGCGGCATGCCCAAGATGTAACACCCAAACACTGTGCCATCGGGTTTTGTCCGATGGCCTCACCCAAACACCAAAACCAACGACAGCAATGCAACTCATTGACGGAAAGGCAACGGCGGCGGCCATCAAGGCCGAGATAGCCGAGCAAGTGAAAGACATCGTGGCCCGTGGCGGCAAGCAGCCCCACCTGGCCGCAGTGCTCGTGGGCCACGACGGCGGCTCGGAGACCTACGTAAAGAACAAGGTACTCGCGTGCGAGGCGTGCGGCTTCAAGTCGACGCTCATACGCTACGAGGCCGACGTGACCCAGGACGAGCTGCTGGCCTGCGTCGACCGCCTCAACCGCAACGGCGACGTCGACGGCTTCATCGTACAGCTGCCACTGCCCAGCCACATCGACGAGCAGAAGGTCATCGAGGCCATCGACTACCGCAAGGACGTAGACGGATTCCACCCCATCAACGTGGGGCGCATGGCCATCGGACTGCCCTGCTTCATCTCAGCCACGCCACTGGGCATCGTCACCCTGCTGCGCCGCTACGGCATAGAGACAAGCGGCAAGAAGTGTGTGGTGCTGGGCCGCAGCAACATCGTGGGCAAGCCCATGGCGCAGCTCATGATGCAGAAGCATTATGGCGACGCCACCGTCACCGTGTGCCACTCCCACTCCACCACGCTTAAGGACGAGTGCCGCCAGGCCGACATCATCGTGGCCGCTATAGGCCAGCCCAACTTCGTCACAGCCGACATGGTGAAGCCCGGAGCAGTGGTCATCGACGTGGGCACCACCCGCGTGCCCGATGCCACGCGCAAGAGCGGCTTCCGCCTCTGCGGCGACGTGAAGTTCGACGAGGTGAGCCCCAAGTGCTCGTACATCACACCCGTGCCCGGAGGCGTGGGACCCATGACCATCTGCTCGCTCATGCTAAACACCCTCGCCGCAGGCCGCAAGGAGTACTACGGATAAGCGAAGCCCCTACCCCACCCGACAGTGTGCCATCGGGTTTTGCCCGATGGAATATACCCTAACAAGATGACCGCCGACGAATGGTATAAGCAAGGCAACGAAGCCCGCCGCCACGGCCAGTGGCACGAGGCCATCAACTGCTACATACAGGCAGCAGAACTCGACCCCGACAGCCCAGCCGTGGAGGCCAAGCGGATGCTGCTCGACATTATGAACTACTATAATAAAGATATGTATAATCCCTGAGCCGTGGCTCAGGGATTATACATTTTGTCAACCAATGAGGGCCAAGGCAAGAAAAAAGCTTTTTATTTTTGCCATTTCAGGAATAATTGCTACCTTTGCACCCAATTTTCAAACCAAACATAAGTAAACGCTTGGAAAAATGGCTAAAATGAGAGGAGCCATCGAGGTAAACACCGACCGCTGCAAGGGCTGCGCACTGTGCGTGATAGCCTGTCCGCAGGGCGTTATCGAGCTGGCCAAGAAAGTAAACGTTCACGGCTACCCCTTCGTGGAGGCGGTCAACGAGGAGGCCTGCACAGGCTGCGCCTCGTGTGGCACTGTCTGCCCCGACGGCTGCATCACCGTGTATCGCAAACGTGTGGAGGAATAGCAAATGGCTGAAAAAGAAGTGGTATTGATGAAAGGCAACGAGGCGATAGCCCACGCTGCCATACGCTGCGGATGCGACGGATACTTTGGCTACCCCATAACGCCGCAGAGCGAAGTGATAGAGACCCTCTCGGAGCTAAAACCCTGGGAGACCACCGGCATGGTGGTGGTACAGGCCGAGAGCGAGCTGGCCAGCATCAACATGGTCTACGGCGCAGCCGCCGCCGGCAAGCGAGCCATGACCTCATCGTCGAGTCCTGGCGTGGCCCTGATGCAAGAGGGCATCACCTACATGGCCGGTGCCGAGCTGCCGGGAGTGTTTGTCAACGTACAGCGCGGAGGCCCAGGCCTGGGCACCATACAGCCCTCGCAGGGCGACTACTTCCAGGCCACGCGCGGCGGAGGCAATGGCGACTACCAGACCATCGTGCTCGCACCGGCATCGGTGCAGGAGATGGCCGACTTCGTCGACCTGGCCTTTGAGCTGGCCTTCAAATACCGCAACCCAGCCATGATTCTCGCCGACGGAGTCATCGGTCAGATGATGGAAAAGATAGTGCTGCCCCCATTCAAGCCCCGCCGCACCGACGAGGAGGTTATCAGGCAGTGTCCCTGGGCCACCACAGGCCGCCGCAAGGACCGCAAGCCCAACATCATCACCTCGCTGGAGCTGAAGCCCGAAGTAATGGAAGCCCGCAACCTGCACCTGCAGAAGAAATACGCCGAGATCAGGGAGAAGGAAGTGCGCTACGAGACGCTCTACTGCGACGATGCCGAATACATGATCGTGGCCTTCGGCTCGGCCGCCCGCCTCACGGAGAAAGCCATCGAGATAGCCCGTGAAGAGGGCATCAAGGTGGGCCTGCTGAGACCCATCACGCTCTGGCCCTTCCCCACAAAGGCCGTGCAACAGCTGGCCCAAGGCAAGAGGGGCGTGCTCGTGGTGGAAATCAACGCCGGGCAGATGGTGCAAGACGTGCGCCTGGCCATCAACGGCGAGGTGCCCGTGGAGCAGTTTGGCCGCTTAGGCGGCATCGTGCCCGAGCCGGAGGAGATAGTAGGTGCCATGAAGAGCCTGCTGGCCATCAAGAAGTAAGAGGCGAGAAGAAAAAAGCAAATGGAAGATTCCACTGTCTAATGTGAACAGCAAATGGAAAGGAACGAAATAGTACAACCGGAAAACATCGTCTGCAAGAAGCCGACGCTGATGAACGACAACCACATGCACTACTGCCCCGGATGCTCACACGGCGTGGTACACAAGCTGGTGGCAGAGGTGATAGAGGAGATGGGCATGGAGGAGAAGACCATCGGCGTAAGCCCGGTGGGCTGCGCCGTCTTCGCCTACAACTACCTCGACATTGACTGGCAGGAAGCCGCCCATGGCCGCGCCCCCGCCGTGGCCACCGGCATCAAGCGCCTGTGGCCCGACCGCCTGGTGTTCACCTACCAGGGCGACGGCGACCTGGCCTGCATAGGCACCTGCGAAACCATACACATGCTCAACCGCGGCGAAAACCTCACCGTCATCTTCATCAACAACGCCATCTACGGCATGACAGGAGGACAGATGGCCCCCACCACCCTCATCGGACAGAAGACGTCGACCTGCCCCTACGGTCGCGTGCCCGAGCTGCACGGATACCCGCTGAAGATTACCGAGCTGGCAGCTCAGCTCGAAGGCACCTGCTACGTCACGCGACAGTCGGTGGAGAACGTGGCCGCCATAGCCAAGGCAAAGAAAGCCATACGCAAGGCCTTCGAGGCGCAGATGGCCGGCAAGGGAGCCAGCCTGGTGGAAATCGTGTCGACCTGCAACAGCGGATGGAAGCTCACTCCCGCACAGGCCAACGAGTGGATGAAGGAGAACATGTTCAAGTTCTATCCCAAGGGCGACCTCAAGGACACCATCAACGAGCGCTGAACACCAGCCACGAAGAGCGCTGGACGGCAAACGCGACAGCAGAATAACGGCAGAACGGCAGAACGCATAGAAAAGACAATCATCATGAAAAAAGAAATCATCATATCAGGCTTCGGAGGGCAGGGCGTGCTCTCCATGGGCAAGATCCTGGCCTACTCGGCATTGATGGACGGCAAGGAAGTGACATGGATGCCGGCCTACGGCCCTGAACAGCGTGGCGGCACGGCCAACGTGACGGTCATCGTGAGCGACGAGCGCATCTCCTCTCCCATACTGAGCCACTTCGACGTGGCCGTGGTGCTCAACCAGCCGTCGTTAGAGAAGTTTGAGCCTAAACTCAAGCCTGGCGGCGTGCTCATCTACGACAGCTACGGCATACTCAACCCGCCCACACGCAAGGACATTACTGTCTACCGCATCGACGCCATGGACAAGGCCGCCGAGATGAAAAATGGCAAGGTGTTCAACATGATTGTGCTCGGCGGGCTGCTCAAGGTGGCTCCCGTGGTGAGCGACAAAGGCGTAGAGAAAGCACTCTACAAGACACTGCCCGAGCGACACCACAGTCTCATTCCGCTCAACATGCAAGCCCTCGGCGAGGGTGGTCACATCATAGAAGAAGTGCAGAACCAATAAGGCTCTGCACTTCTTCGTTTATGCCATACGGTTTGCCAAGGCATGGGTCGGGCAGGTGGCATTGGCCACAAGCGCGACTCACTTGAAGCTAATGGTGCCCGATGCTGGCTTGCCAGGCTGCTTCCTGGCCGAGCTGCGCCCACCGTGGAGCAAGCCGCCCTGCGGCTTGTCGGCACTGGCCTTGGCCAGTATGCTGTTGCGCGAGTTTTTCTGTACATAGCCCACGATGCTCTCCCGGAACTCCTCTTCCTGGTCGAGCATGAACCTGATGCGCACGGGAAGGGCAAAGAGGTGGCTACGCACCTCGTCGCTCAATCCCTCGACGGTGGTCAGGCGTGCAGCGTCTTTCTCGGTGGTCACGATGCGGCGCGGCTCGGCCATCTGCTCGAAGGTCTGATTGATGCGCCTTACGTCGCGCCGACTGAAGTTGTGGTGGTCGGCAAAGCTTAGGGGCACCAAGGTCTTGGCGTAAGGCTTCAGGTCGACGATGAGCTGGCGTGGCGAAGCAATGCCCGTGAGCAGCAGTATGTTCTCCCCTTGGAGGGCTGCCCGTGGGTCGTCGCTGCCGGTAAGCCTGTCGCTCGCCTTGGCGAAGACCGGCCTAAGGGGGTCGTAGTCGAGCGTGGTGAAGTAGAGCTGCTGATAGGGGTAGAGGCCCATGGCCTTGGTGATGACGCGAAAGTCAATGGGTCTGAGGTCTCTGGGGCACTTGGTGACAATGACCACGTCGGCGCGGTCCTTGCCCTTGAGGGGCTCGCGCAACCTACCCGCCGGCAGCAGTCGGTCGTAGATGATAAGGCGATGGTAGTCGACAAGCAGTATGTTGACCCCTGGCTTGACGTAGCGGTGCTGGAAGGCATCGTCGAGCAGCACCACGTCGATGTGCCTGCCCTGCTCGCCAGTGGTAAGCCGCTCTATGCCGCGCGTGCGGTTCTTGTCGACGGCTACTGTGACCCCCTTGAACTTCTGCTTCATCTGGTAAGGCTCGTCGCCGATGAGGCGCATGGGCGTGTCGGCATTGGCCACAAGAAATCCACGGCTCTTGCGCTTATAGCCCCGGCTGAGCACGGCCACGCCGCGATGCTGGCTAAGCAGCCGGACAAGATACTCCACATGGGGTGTCTTGCCCGTGCCGCCTACGGTGATGTTGCCCACCGAGATCACGGGTACGCTGTAGGCACGGCTCCTGAGCACTCCCACGTCGAAGAGGAAGTTTCTCAGCCGCACGCCCAGCCCATAGAGCCAGCTCAGGGGCAGCAGCCACTCGTTAACCTTGATGAAATCGCCTTCCATGGCTGGCGTTCTGTGGTGTTACCTCACGCTGAAGTCCATGGGCAGGCGTGCCTGCAGGCGGTTGCGCTGCTGGTCGCGCCTGAAGTCGACGAAGGGCTGATAGAGGTCGCCGAGCACTTCGCGCAGCTCGCTGTCGAGATAGCTACCCTTGTTGCTGTTGTCCATGCTTTCCATGAGCGACTCCAGCCATCCGGCGGGTGCTGGGTAGACCTTGGGATGGTATTCGCCGAGCTTGGCCAGCTCGGCAGCCTTTTTCACGGCATCGTCGAGCGAGCCGAGCTTGTCGACAAGCTTGATGCCCAGGGCGTCCTTGGCCAGCCACACACGTCCCTGGGCTATCTCGTTGACCTGCTCCTTCTTCATCTTGCGCCCCTTGGCAACAATGGTCAGGAAGGTGTCGTAGCCACGGTCCACGTAGCCCTGCATGTAGCGCAGCTCGTCGGCATTGTCGCGGCTGAGCACCAGGTTCTCCTCAAAGTCAGTATAGCGATTGGTCTTCACCGCGTCGAAGGTCACTCCGAGCTTGTCGGTGGCAAGCCCGGTAAAGTTGGGCACGAGTCCGAAGATGCCTATGCTGCCAGTGATGGTGGTAGGCTCGGCAAAGATGTAGTTGGCACCGGCGCTAATCATGTAGCCGCCCGAGGCTGCCAAGCCACCCATCGACACCACCACGGGCTTCTTGGCCTTGAGCAGCTCCACCTGACGCCAGATCTGCTCCGAGGCGGCAGCGCTGCCACCGGGAGAGTTGACGCGCAGCACGACGGCCTTCACATTGTCGTCGTCGGCCAGCTTCTGGAGGTCTTTCACTGTGTTGCTGCCTATGATGTTGTGCTCGGTGGAGAACACGCTGCTCACCTGGTCGATGATTTCGCCGTAGGCATAGTACACGGCCACCTCGTCGCCCTTCTCCTTCTCCTTGGAAGGCACGCCAATCATGTCGGTCAAGGTGAGCTGGTTTATCTTGTCGTCGTCGCCTATGCCAAGCTTCTTGCGTATGACCTTGCTGATGGCATCGCTATACATCACGCGGTCCACGAGCTTGTTCTTGATGTAGTCGTTGGGGTTGGCAAAGGCGAGGATGCTGTCGCTAACCAAGTTGTCGATGGCTACGGCAGTCACCTTGCGACTCTGCGATATGTCGGTGAGCCAGTGCTGCCAGATGCCCTGCATGTAGGCCATGCGCTGCTCGCGGTCCTCGGGGCTGGCATCCTTGCGGGTGACACTTTCCACGGCACTCTTGTACTTACCCACGCGCACCGCCTGATACTTCACGCCAAGCTTGTCGAACAGTCCAGTGAGGTACTGGTACTTGCCGCCCATGCCCTTGAGTTCGAGCATGCCCGTCTTACCAAGGAACAGCGAGTCGGCCACCGAGGCCACGTAGTAGGCTCCCTGCATGTAGTTGTCGGCGTAGGCAATCACCCACTTGCCGCTCTTCTTGAAGTCGACAAGGGCATCGCGCACCTGCTGTGCCGTGGCTGGCGAGTCGAACGTGGCCAGGCCTCCCTCAAGGTATATGCCCTTGATGTTGTCGTTGTCCTTGGCCTTGCGTATGCTGGCTACGATGTCGTCAAGCCCCATGGCCTCCATGTCGGCCTGCCCCAGGAGCTGCGACAGGGGAGAATTGTCCTCGACACGCTCGCTGACGGTGCCATTGAGCTTGAGCACGAAGACACTATTATCGTCGACCTTGGTCGACGAGCTGCTTGAGGCCACAATGCCCACGAGGCTAATCATGAACAGTATGCCGCCAACCATCATCAAGATGAGAATGCCACAGATAGTGGCAAGTGTGTACTTTAAAAAACTTTTCATAGTTAACTGGTATTAAACGTTTATGGTGCAAATGTACTACAATTATTTTACTCTGCCAAATATACTGACAAAAAACTTACTTGGCAAGCATCAGGAAGCCATTACGCTGTACCACATGCTCCTCTTCGAGCATCTGTTCCAGGGCAGAGTCGATGAGCTTCATGGCGTGGGGCACATGGACGAGTTCGGTCACGTGATGGGCAGCACCGTCGGAGAGTAGCTGGCGTATGTCGTCCACGGTGGCCTCGATGGTGTCGTCGTTGGAGGACTGCCTACCCTCGTGGTCGAGGCACACGTCGCACTGGTGGCAGTCGTGGCTGACGGTCTCGCCAAAATAGCGTAACAGCTGGCGGCTGCGGCACACCTGGTCGTTGGCGGCATACTCCTCGATGGCCCGCACACGGTCTATATACTGCTGCTTACGCTGCTCGTAGACCTCGGGCATGAGCTGCAGGTGCTCCTTGTCCTCGCGGCGCTGCGTGTAGCGTATGTAGGGCGTCTTCTTCTGGGGAATAAAGTTGAGCACGCGGCTTGCTCCGAGGGCTTTGAGCGTGAGGTAGAGCTGCTGCAAGCTTAGGTTGGTCTGACTGGCAATAAGTGCCTCGTCGATGTAGCAGTAGTCTACGAAAAGGCCTCCGTAGTTGCGCATAAGGGCCGTCACGACGCTATCCTCAGTGGGCGTGAGGTTGCGCAGCTGATAGAATTCGTCGCGGCTGATGGTGAACTTCACCCGAGCCTGGTTTTCCTGCTCCTCTATATATTCTATGTAGCCTGCGCGGTCGAGAATCTTGAGCGAAGCGTCGACATGGATGGGGAAATGACGGAAGCGCACGCAGAAGTCCATCATGTTGAACTCGAAGATGGCGTTGTAGCCTGCGCCTGTGGCTACCTGGTAGTAATAGGCCAGGTGCTCGTACACCTGTTTCACATAGTCCTTGGGTGGGAAAGTGTCGGCAATGCGCTTTTCGAGCTTGTTGTGGTCTGCTTTGCTATAGAGTAGCACTGCCAGTGCCGGCTTCCCGTCGCGACCGGCGCGCCCAGCCTCTTGGAAGTAAGCCTCTATGCTGTCGGGGCAGTCGATGTGAACCACGAGCCTCACGTCGGCCTTGTCGATGCCCATGCCAAAGGCATTGGTGGCCACGATGACGCGTGTGCGCCCCTCCTGCCAGTCTCGTTGTCGCTGGTCTTTGGTGGCGTGGTCGAGGCCAGCATGGAAGAAGGTGGCGCTCAGGCCGGCGGCAACGAGCCGCTCGGCAGTGGCACGCGTGCGCTGCCTGCTGCGCGCGTAGACGATGGCGGAGCCGGGATTGATTTCGAGCAAGTGTATGAGTTGCTGGAGCTTGTCGTCGGCGTAGTACACCTGGTAGGCCAGGTTCTTGCGCTCGAAGCTCATCTGGTACAGGCGCTTCTCGTCGAACTCAAGCCGCTCCATGATATCGTTGGCCACCAAGGGTGTAGCCGTGGCCGTGAGGGCGAGCATGGGCACGCCTGGCAGCTCGTGGCGTATGCGCGCTATCTGTAGGTAGGAGGGGCGGAAGTCATAGCCCCATTGCGAGATACAGTGGGCCTCGTCGACGGTGACGAAACTCACCTTCATGTGCTTAACCTTGGTGATGAAGAGCTGGGAGGATAGTCGCTCCGGCGAGACATAGAGCAGCTTGACAGCGCCGAAGACGGCATTTTCGAGTGTCGTGAGTATCTGCTCGTGGGTCATGCCGCTGTAGATGGCGGCGGCCTTGATGCGGCGGCGGCGCAAGTGCTCCACCTGATCCTTCATCAGGGCAATGAGCGGAGTGACCACTATGCATACGCCCTCCATAGCCAGTGCCGGTACCTGGAAGGCTACTGACTTGCCGCCACCGGTAGGCATGAGGCCGAGCGTGTCGTGCCCGCTACCTATCGACTCGATGATCTGCTGCTGTATGCCCCTGAAGCTGTCGTAACCCCAGTAGCGCTTCAGGAGCGAAGAGTAGAGAGCCAAGCCTTCCTCACTCTTCATTTGAAGAAGGCTTGATGTCCTCTATCTGTAGTTGCACGTCGCCACGCTTGTAGGTATTCTCCTCAATAGTGTAGACGATGTCGAACGAACGCTTCGACTTGATGTAGCGTGCCGAAGCGCTCTGCCCAAAGGCTATGCCGTTCATCACGTTCGACGACTTGGAGTCGACCAGTTCGAGCTTGATGTGCTCCTGATGGCGCCCCACCACCTTCGACGTGCCATAGTCGTAGACGTTGCGCGTGCAGAACAGCGGCTTGGCATTGCCGGGACCGTGGGGGGCAAAGCGTTTGAGGTCGTTCTGCAGCTTGCGCGTGATGTCCTTGAAGTCAATCTCGCCCTCTATGTCGAGCGTGGCCTCGGTCTGCTCTGGCAGTATGTGCTCGTTGACATATTGCTGGAAGCGACGCCTGAACTCGGGTATGTTCTCTATCTTGAGCGATAGTCCCACGGCGTAGGTGTGGCCGCCGAAGTTCTCCAATATGTCGCGGCACGATTTCACGGCATCATAGATGTCGTAGCCGGCCACGCTCCTGGCCGAGCCAGTGGCCAGGTCGCCTGAACGGGTGAGCACTACCGTGGGACGATAGTACAGCTCGGTCATGCGCGAGGCCACAATGCCCACCACGCCCTTCTTCCAGTTCTCGTCGTAGAGCACTATGCTCGCATGGCGTTTCTCACTCTCAAGCTTCTCCACAATCTGGTTGGCCTCCTCGGTCATCTGCTTGTCCACATCCTTGCGCTGCTCGTTGTACTCGTTGACGTGAGTAGCTTGGGCCAGTGCCTTCTGGAAATCGCGCTCCACGAGCAGCTCCACGGCCTCGGTGCCGTTCTGCATACGCCCGCTGGCATTAATCCTGGGGCCAATCTTGAACACGATGTCGCTCATGGTAAGCTCGCGACCGGTCAGTCCACATATCTCGATGATGCTCTTCAACCCCACCGACGGGTTCTGGTTGAGCTGCTTCAGACCGTGGAAAGCCAGTATGCGGTTCTCGCCCACCACCGGCACTATGTCGGCGGCTATGCTCACGGCACAGAAGTCGAGCAGGGGGATGAGCCGGGAGAAAGGTATTCCGTTGTTCTTGGCGAAGGCCTGCATGAACTTGAATCCCACGCCACAGCCACAGAGGTGCTTAAAGGGGTAGGTTGAATCCTCGCGCTTGGGGTTGAGTATGGCCAAGGCCGGGGGCAGGTCATCGTCGGGCACGTGGTGGTCGCAGACAATGAAGTCGATGCCTCGCTGACGGGCATACTCAATCTCGCCTATGGCTTTAATGCCACAGTCGAGCACGATGATAAGCTTCACGTCGTGCTCCGCAGCATGGTCTATGCCCTTGATACTGATGCCATAGCCCTCCTCGTAGCGGTCGGGGATATAGTACTCAATATTAGAGTAGAATTGCTGCAGGAACTTGTACACTAAAGCTACCGCCGTACATCCATCGACGTCGTAGTCGCCATAGACCATGATGCGCTCCTTGCGCCCCATGGCATCGTTCAGCCGGTCGACAGCCACGTCCATGTCGTTCATCAGAAACGGGTCGATTAGCTCGTTGAGCATGGGTCGGAAGAAGCGCTTGGCAGCACTCTCCGTCTTGATGCCACGCTGAATGAGCAGGTCGGCCAGGATAGGACTCATGGCTATCTTCTCAGCCAATTCCTTAGCTGCTGCGAGGCGCTCGGATGTAGGTGGTTCGTAATTCCATTTAAAGTGCATTTATTATTGTATTTATTCTTAATTTCGCGAAGCCTTAGCGAACGGCACCCATGGTGGTGCACGCTGCAAAAAACGCCTATTTAGGCAAATTAGCGCCCAAAGATAGCTATTATTTCGCAAACGACGAAATTTTTTGCCATTTTTTTGCCTACAAGCCCTCATTTTTTTCTCCTTCTTTCTTCTTACTCCTACGATTTCGCTGCCTTTTCCCTTGGTAGACATCATAATAAAAGCCGACTATTTCAAGGCACAATTATCCCGTGCCCGAACGCTACGATTATAGAAGGATTTTCCATCCGAAATAGGTGGTACAAGCTTTTGTGCGTCCGAATCATGCGGGAGCCTAACAATCGTGACCAACACAAAATCTCTCGTAGGGCCATAAAAAGAAAGCGCCCGAGAGCCGTCTGCACAGTGTGCGCAGGGTCTCGGACGTAATGTCGTGTGTCGTTGCAGGCCTGAAAGGCTCAGCTACCCAGGAGGTAGCGCTCGGCCTCTATGGCAGCCT
>Ga0310694_10004994_pt1 | contig 12735 bp, 16 predicted proteins | sample 174DNAGHGhighgp2_FD_203884 | JGI IMG/M metagenome (GOLD analysis project Ga0310694, IMG submission 203884) | Sheep rumen microbial communities from Palmerston North, Manawatu-Wanganui, New Zealand - 1742 DNA GHGhigh gp2 (v2) (version 2) | ecosystem: Host-associated > Mammals > Digestive system...
AAAGTATATAGAAAAAGGAAAATTCGATTGTATACAATCTTTTTATGCATTTCTGGCACGGATCCTGATTGAATTCGATCGCCACCGGCTGCATCCGGCCAGCATCTGGCCACGTTTCCCCTTGCCGCAAATTGTCGCCACAACTCGGTCTAATGTCGCACGATATAATGCATTAAAACACTTGTAATAATTCCTGGAAGTGATAATATAGAGTCAAGTCCGATCCAGGGCGGCAACCTATAAACACGATAAAGCGAAAAAGGAAGGTTAAAATCTATGGCATTATTCAAAATTGAATTCACAAACATGTTAACAGAAGTAACTTCAACGGCTACGATTGAAGTAGACGAATGTATTTTGGAAGGCGACTATTATTCTTCTTTGTGGTCTATGGCAGCAAGTCGTGCTTTAGACTATGTAAAAACACAAGGTGAGGATTATTCTTTGGATTCCATTAAAATAATTTTCAATTAAGAAAGGGGTAATAAAATGCTGGTCAAAACATTATTGAAGAATTGCGAAACGGGCTTCGATCTTGTCGTCGTAGTAGATAGCACAGCGGGCCATACGATGGAATTTAGCAGCGTGGCAGACGCCCAGATCGTAGCCGGAAGCGATAAACTTATCGCGTGGGAAGTTGGTTGCAGTGAAGATCATGAATTTGTATTATTAATAACAATATGAAAGAAGGTGATTAAATGTATTATGTCGTAGAAATCGACGGGAAGTCCAGGCAGACAATAAACCGAAATGGCCAGCCGTGCAAGTATGATCCGGCTAAACTGTTTAGCAGTTTGGAAGCTGCCGAAAAGTGGGTAAACAAAAGATTATCGCCGAATATCCCCATAAAATATGAGATATGCAAGGCGACGGAAGAACAATTAAAGAGGTGGATATGATGGAAGAATTTATCTTTGACGTGTTGCTGCTGGTGATCGGCTTTATTATCGGCCGGGGGTTCACCCTGGACCAGATCGAAGAAAGAAGGTGAAAAGATGATTCCACAAAGTATTATCGATATGCTGAATTCTGGCATACGTTACGCAAAGGCCATGACATCTATTGAAGACATTATCCGAAAAATGGAAGCGTGGCAATCCGAATTTTACTTTGGGCCTTATGTAAGGCTGCAAATGAGTAAGGCAATTGAAGAAATAAAGAAGGCGCATGAAGAAATGTCGCGCGAAAGTTTTATTATAGAATTTGAAGAAGGGAGCATACACTATGACAACAGAACAAATTAAGCAGTTATGTGGCGAAATCCTAATGTATGTTGAAATGGGATCCAGAGACATGCCAACTTCCGCCGAAGCTAACGCACAGGCCGTACGGGATATTGCAACGCATATCTACGAAAAGCCGGTTGACGCGGTGGAATGGTCCGAACCGCTTTATAAGATCATTTCCGGGCTTTATGAAATGGCAAAATATTTCTATAGCGACGGTGTAAATAACTATAAATGTGCTCTTGACTTTGCATCCAGGCTTTACGACGACGTTCGCGAAATGCGCCCGTAGTCTTTAGCATAGTAACAATAAACCCATAACAAAATAAAGAAAAGGAGAGAATAACATGGGATTATTTAGTAGCTTGAACAAGGGAAAAAGATTTAACTTTGAGCTTCCGGAAGCTCTGCCGAAGGATCATTATTTGCCGCTTTCGGCAATTCCGGACGGCGCCGTTTATACGGTCCGCAGCATGTATTTGAATAGAAAATCAAAATTCGGCGATCATTATGTCGTTCTTGCCGAAGACAAAGACGGGACGATCTACGGCGTAAATCTCCCGAAGTTCAACAATGAAACAATAATCGGGATATTGAATAATGAAGAAATGGTCGCGGCGATCAACGCCGGGAAATGCGGCATTTCGAAGGGCGACACTGTCCACGGAGAAAACGGCGATTATATCCCGACTGTTTGGGTTGATTTATAAGAGATCCTTTTGGGGCCTTAAAGGGTATTCACGGAATAACAAAAAGAAAGGAGGAAATAACAATTCGTAACATGGGCGGCTTGACAAGCTGCCCTTTTTATATTATAAAAGAAGTATATACAATTCATTTTGCATCTAAAGAAGGGAGTAAATGCCATGGCAGATGATGCTAAACTCAATAACAATTCAGCGTATGCCACCGTAAGAGCTGCATACGCCCAGGCGTTAGGCGATAGCGCAGTCGCGACGATTGATCTTTCCGACTTTTGTCAAAATGGCGTGGCCTACGACACATTGATCGCAAATGGCGCCTACAAAGATCAGTTTACGAAAGCGCTGCTTGCGGAACACCTGAAAAACTTCTTTCTGTCTTCTGACTATTCGAAAGAATACGACGACCCGTTTTATGAGGATTCAGAAAAGTTTGGGGCCATTGTCCAGCTTGTCAGCGCAAAGGCCCCGGCCGTCCAGGAATCACACGCATGGAAGGACTTTGTGTCCGGAACCACGACCGCCGGGGAATATGTGATCTTCATTCCGGAAGTGACTTCCGCATACGTTGGAAAATCTACCACTTGGGAACTTCCGTTTGCGGTAACGGATGAGCAGTGGAACACCGCATTCAAGAACGAAGCGGAACTTTCGCAGTGGAATGCTTTCATTCAGATGACGATCAAAAACGCAGTGACGCAGCATTTGGAAGATTGTAACCGTTTGAACGTTGCGCACTTTATCGCGGAAAAGATCCATTACGCCGCATCCCAGGGAGCGACCGGCGTTCACGTGATCGATCTTCGCGCACTCTATGAAGCAGAAACGGGGGACGCAACGATCACTACGGCGGCGGCTTTTCTTGCAAATGATGCTTGTATGCGTTTTGCTGCGGAGAAGCTGGACGAATATTCCGGATATTTCAAGGCGCAGTCTTCGCTTTTCAACATTGACGGCGAAGAGAAGTTTACGCCGCGAAGCCGCCAGGTTCTCCAGGTTCTCCAGCGCTTCGAGTCCCGTATGCGTTCCGTATCCTACGCGGATGCATACAACATGGAGTTTGTGACGCTTCCGAATCACATGACGGTTCCTTTCTGGCAGGGATTCGGAACAAACGCGGGCGCGATCAGCTTCGACAATGTTTCCGCAATCAAGGTAAAAACCGCTTCCGGTGATACCGTTTCGAAGTCTGGAATTGTCGCATTTCTTGCCGATAAATGGGCAATTATGCATACAATTCAGTCAAGAAGAACGGCAGTTACCCGTTTTGACCCAGAAGCGCTTACACAATATTACATACAGCACAAAGATATGCGCTGGAATAACCTGCAGATGAATGCAATTGTATTTACAATTGAAGACAAGGCAACCAACAACGAAAGCAAAAAGAAATAAGGATCTTTTGGTCCTGGCGCATATTGTGGGAAGGTGAAAGCCTTCCCATTTTTAAAAGAAGGGAGAAATAACATGGGAAATGTAAACATGGAAGCAAAGCAGATTCACTACCGCAACAATAAAAAACCGGCCGTGCATAATGTAGATAATGCGTTGGATCGTCTTTTCGACTCAAGTGATTCTTTAGTTAGTGATATCAACGATTTGACGGAATCCGTATATAATAAAGCGGATAAAACCGACATTGCACCCACTTTCAGCGCGGAAACGGCCTATTTTGTCGGCGATCTTGTGTATGAGTCAGGCAAGCTCTGGCGATTTACTGCAAATCATGCGGCGGGGGAATGGAATCAGGAAGAAGTAGCAGCAGTGAAAATCAGTGATGAGCTGGTTGCGTTAAAGAGTGGATTAATGAATGAAACTGTACTATTAAACCAATTATTAACTACAACATCTACATACTACATCCTTAACGGTTTAGTTGATGATTACATGTTTATAGCGTTTATTTTAGGTTGGTACGGTAATGATAATAACGATAATATGATAGTTATGCCTTCATCGGCTTTTAGTTGCAATGATTATTTAATTTTATATAGAAAAAATGATCCTGCCACAAACGCCTATGCAAAGATCAATCAACGTGGTTATGCGAACGGAGTGGATAGCATATATGCAGAGGGTACAGAGGGCGTATCCATCAAAGTTGTTGGAATCATACACAAGTAATTAATTAAAGGGCAGATTAATCAATCCCAGGGGAAACCCTGGGAACTATTGAAGGGAGAACACATGAAAGCGATTGATACTTCCATGACTTTGGATTATTCACCCCATGCATTCTGGGGAACAATGAAAGAAAAATATAAAAAGATCGCGGAAGAACATGACGAAACGCAAGCGGCATTTGAGTTTCTTTTGGGTATGTTTGAGTGGGAAGGACTTCCGGAAACGGTCCGCCCGGAATTCCTGGAACTTTACCTTTTAACAAATGGATTTGCATCCATCCGGAAGGACGAAGACGGATCCGGTGATTATGTCGCAATGATCGCGGACGACGGGGCAACACCGGACGCCTACGGCATCGGGGAAGAAATCTTTTCGAGAACCGCGAACGGCCACGTCTACGAAGATAAGAAGGACTCGGACGTCGTGGCTTTTGGCTGGAATAATAAAAGCCGGACTTGCTGCGAAGACGCTTATAGAATCGGGGCATATATTGCAGAAATAGACACGTCCCTGGATCTACTTGTATGGTGGTCACGGGCGTCACGTCTCTTTGTTGCATCTGACAATAAGACGAAAGTCATGATTGACGAAGCTTTTCAGGCGGCAAAAAAGGGGGTTCCACTCTCCATAAAGTCCGAAAATATTCTTGCCGAAATTGAATCCGGAAAAAAGACCGTCGAAGCGATCGACATAACAGACACGGACTTCGCTGACAAGCTGGACAAAGTGGCCTTTATCCGTGAATGTCGTTTCAAATGGTTCAAAGAACGCTATGGAATGGACACACGTAACAATGGAAAGAAGGCGCAGCTATCCGTCGATGAAGCGAACGGCGACACAGGTTCTTCGATGATCTTTCCTTTAAATATGTTATGGGCCAGACAGAATTTTGCAGCTATGTGCAATCAGAAATTCGGATGGGATTGCAGCGTGCATTTTTCCGGTGCTTGGCTCGGAGAAATGGAACGCTACGAAACGACCGTCGTAGAAAATGGCGAAATTGATATCGACGGATACGACGGAGTGGAAGCGACCCAGAAAGAAGCAGCGGAAGATGTGTCCGATAAAACGGACTCGAAAGAAGCAGAGGAAGATGTGTCCGATAAAACGGACTCGAAAGAAGCAGAGGAAGATGTGTCCGATAAAACGGACTCGAAAGAAAAGGAAGGGGGCGAAGACGATGCAGAAAGCGACAATCGCGAAGATTCTTAATATGGACACCTACTTCGAATACAAGTGGGAAGGAACCTATATCTATGACGAAGAAGCGCACGACGAAGACCCGACGACCGGCGTTATTTCCTATATATTGTTCACGGATCCTATCGCGCGGGAAATTCTTCGAACACTATACGGAAGCCGGATTTATTGCGACTTTGACGACGAATCCGAAGACGTGAACGACCTTTTGGCCAACTTTAAACAGTCCTGGAGAATCTGGATTTCTTCGCGTGACGAAAACATGGGGCCGCTCATGTATGCATTGCAGCAGAAATATAATCCGATTGAAAACTTTCATTCTTCTGAAATTAAGCTGGGGACGATCATCGACGAAACAACGCAAACTCTGGAATTTGACGATCGAAAAGACATCACAAAAGACGATTCTTTTATCGAGCATTCCTTCTCACAATACAAGGAAACAGAAAAGATAAACGAAACGAATTCCAGGAACTACGGGACCGGCGAAACGGCATATAAAGAAACGAACACCGTCGGCGAAATGACACACACGGATAAGACCAGCGCGGACGATGCGATCGACTTCGTAAACGCGGCCCAGGGAATCGACGCACAACATACCGATTCAAAGAAGATTGAAAATTCCATCACAGACGAACATTATACGAATCTGAACGGCAATACAAAGGAAATCGAAGGAAGCTGGAAAGACGCGCATGGAATCCCTGAAAACGGATCCGGAAACGTGGTCGAAAAGACCGGTAGCGAAACGACCAAAAACGGCGGTGAAAAACGTGATAATTACACCCTGGAACGTTACGGAAATATTGGCGTGACAACGACGCAGCAGATGCTTGAAAGTTCCTACGAATTAGCGAAGAAAAATATTATTTATATTATGCTGCGGGAATTCGTAGAAATGTATACTTATATTTCGGCGGAGGTGGACTAATGGCAATTAACATGAGTTTATATCAAGTTTCGGATGATCCAAAAGTCATGGGTAAGACCATACCGGAACCGACCAGCACGCACGTTATAAAATTGAAAGATGGCTGTAGCGTCGATCAACCGGTCGTTACCTTTTCCGCGATGGCTTCCGCGATTGCCCCGTTAAATTATGCCTATATTGATGTATTCGGGAGATATTACTATATTACGGAGCGTAAAAGCGTCGTGAATGGAGTCGTTGAGCTTACTTTGGAAAGTGACCCGCTGGAAAGTTTTAAAGACGAAATAAAGGCACGCAGCGCAACGATAACGCGGTCTGCATCCGAATATAACGGATACTTGAACGATCCCGGATATAATGCAATGGCATATGAAGGAATTCAATATAAAGAATTTCCTAATGCGTTAGACGACACAACATGTATTTTAGTGACAGTGGGGTGATTATATGGGCGATTTTAGAATTGTAATTAAAAGCGTTGGAGGAATGATCGTTGGAAACATGCCGCCTTGCGCCGCGTTATCCGGGGCACATTCCGAAAATATTCCGGAATATTCTGATACGGACTTTGTAAGATGGCGTCCAAGTTATACGGGATCACATGCAGGCGGCGAAGTGCAGTGGGAGAGTTATTATGCCCCGTCTGTTGCAAAGCCGGAAGACGACACAACGCCGCTTGCATTTGTGGTTGATCTTCGGGAACGCGGGGCAATATCCATAGATACGGCTATTGAAGTTGTTGAAATACAGCTGGTAGATCAATATAATAACCCGGTTCCGTCGCCTTCTCTTGTTATGATGGCGCACACGTCTTCGAATAATGCTTCACCCGAATTCTGGTTATCCAGAAAAGACACAGTCGGCGGCGTTAGCACATATACACTTTTAACTGACCGCGTAACAATTCCCATGATATACGAACAGTATGCAATTTCGGACGAATACGGAATATGCGCCGGAGTCTTTACGGTTGGCGGTGTTGTATCTTATGGGCTTGGAATGTGTGTCAGAAATCGGGACAACCGCTATGACAGTTCTACATGCACGGGTGAGATCTTTTTGGCTACAGAAGCGGCATTTATACATGAACTGACTTACACGCCCGGTGGCGAACCTTATTCACCGGAGTTTGGCCCCGGATCGGAGCCGGGCGGATATGGACCCGGCGGCGGCGGATCCGGTGGCCCCGGCCCCACGTTTGACGGGACGTCTGATCCTTGGACACCGACCCCGACAAAGCCTGGTGTCCTTTCCTTTGGCCTACTGAATATCTACAAATGTGATACAGGATCGCTTATCAATCTTGGGCGTGATCTTTTCCCGGAAATCACATGGCCGCCAACGACGGGCTTTTCTGATCTGATTGAATGGCTGGGAATGACGATCCAGGCCGTTTCAGATTCAATATGGAACAAAGGTTTAATCGACTATATTGTATCCGTTCATTTGATCCCCGTAGACGTTACCGGCGGCGCATTGACTGACATTAAAATAGGCCCGCGAACAATGACGGGAATTCTTGCACGGCCGATCAGTGCAGACGTGATAGAAGTAGACTGCGGATCCGTGCATATTGACGAATATTATACAAATTATGTCGATTATGGCGCTACTCGCTGCCGTTGTTACATTCCATTCTATGGAATGGTAGACATAAAGCCGGAGTTCTGGCAGTCGGCCACGTTGCAGCTTAAATATTTGTGGAACGTTATCGACGGATCTTTTATCGCTCAATTGTTTAGTACAATCACGCGCCATCAGTCGCCATGCACGGTTATGATCGGACAGTATAGCGGAAATGCATGCGTTCATATGCCTTTATCCGGGGCCAACTACGCGAATATGTTTTCGCAGCTGGCCGGAGCTGCGGGCGGTCTTGCTTCCGGCATTGCTTCCGGAAATGTCGCCGTAACTGCGACCAGCGCCATGGCAATCGCCGGAAATAATGGCCAGATGCAGCAGTCCAACGCTTACAACGCAAGCAGCGCTTTTTATGGACACTCCCGGCCGTTCTTAATGATCGAAAGACCGGTAAGTCACTTTTCGACAAAATACGTTGACGAAAAGGGGCTGCCGCTTATCAAGAATAAGACAATCGGATCTTGTCGCGGATTTACGACGGCGGAAGATATCATTCTGGACGGCATCCCATGCACGGCGGCCGAAAAGGAAAGAATTCGAAATTACTTTAAATCAGGCGTTATTATAAGATAACAAAAAGCCCACGGCCTTATAAGTCGTGGGCTTTTCGTTGAGGTTCTCTTGGTATGAAAGTTATAACGCTATGCTATTTATAACCATAGCAAATGGAAACGTATTTGTCAACAAAGTTTTTCTGTGAGTTCGTAGCATAATGCCAGCGATCCATGCGAAGCAAGTTCCAGATAAACGCATCTACGCGGCTATAGCCTTTTCCTTTTCGATACCGTTTGTCTTCGACCTGATCCATTGTATATACCACGGAATCATCATGTACGCGTGTTGCTTTGTGAATGCGGCATATATAGCCGTATTTTTCGGAACGATGTAATTCAATATTTACAAGGTTATATCCCATTTTGATATAATGCGTCCGGTCGATCAGTTCCGTTTCGTCTTCCAGGTCGTAATGTTTGCATAATGCGACATTCCATTCACCAGCGCCGGTTATTGCATACAGACGCGGGTTCTTGAATCCGAAATATTCCATATTCAGGCGTGCGGCGTTCTTATCGTGAATATTGATCTTTTCTACATAGATGCGCGTTCCCCCTGGTGTTGTGGCAATATCGCATTCGCCGGCTTTCATTTCCCGGATTTGTTCGTAGATCTCGAATTCTTCGAAGTATTCGGAAAATTCGTCTATGTTGTTCGATAGCATAAAGTTTATAACGCCGCTTCGCTTCCGGATGATCGTTGACAGGATATCCAGATAATAGACAAATTCGTTTGCCGTATAGCGTTTTCCGATAAATTCGTCGAAGACAGTAAAATTACCGTATGGAGCATTGTAATTACTTTTATATGTGAAACTTTGGTCAATGGATAACGTATAGCAGAAATGCAGCGCGGTCTTTTCCACAATATGGCCGGAATCGTCGATATTTGCAAAGACCCATTTATTAGCGTAATAGTATGCATAATTCCATCGGCCTTCTGTCAGGGTCTTTATATAGCCGCACGATAAAATCGTGGACATAAGTTCCTGGGCAAATTTCGGTTTTAACATATCTTCTGTTTGCCTGATATATTGTATCTGGACACCGTAAAGCTTAAACAGTATTAACCCCAGCAGCATGACAGATGTCGTTTTACCGACACCACGCTTTGACAGCAGCATATAATATCCGCAACGCTTGTTATACTCTAAAGGAATATGAAATAAATCATATGCTACATCTTTAGGCATTTTTAATTTGTTCCATTCCTTACGAATATCCTTCCAATTCCATTTATCCGGCGGCATCTTTCCTTTTGTTGCATACCATTCTGCGGATTCAATTTCGAATAAGTCTTCTCCGTGTTCATCTTTTAGTATTCGTTTTCTTGGCATAAATACCCCCTTCGCTTTGCTATGAATTCCTTGTTTTGTGTGATGATATTATACAGCTTCTTTTCCGAAATTTCAAAGTCTACCGGAACCAGCGTCACGCCGGTTTTAACGTGTATTGTTTCCGTTATTCCGTCCGGATCCGTGATCGTGACATCATACGGATCATCTATATAGACAGGCCGCAATTTATCCGTGTCTGTCCCGGAAAAATGAAAGCCGTTTATAGAAAAGAATTCGAATGGGTTGTCCGGAAGAAGTTCTTCCGCCTTTTTTGGAAGACCGGCAACGCATAAGTGTTTTTTACCGTCATACGTTACAAATAAATAACGCTTTGCGCCAAGCGTCTTAAATTTCACCGGGCGGCCAAAAGGATATTCCGTTTCCGGTTCTTCATATTTGAAAAGCTCGTTATCCCATTCGCCCAGGCCTTTACCGGATGGACCCCAGAAGCACGGATCCTGCAATATGGGAAACTGCTTCCGTTCTTCCCGGATGCGTGCGTTTTCTTCTTCGAATAATGCTTCGACTTTTCCTTCCGCGTCGCGTTCGTATTTTTCGGAATCCGTATCGTAATAAATGACGTGCCCCCCGGCAGCTTCGACACGGCATATCATATCGACAAGCTTATAACGCGCCCACGCACAAATAAATACCCCCCAATAGAAATTAAGGAAGCGCCCGTCTAATTCTTTTTGAATATCTTCTTTTTTCGCTTCCTTCGGAATCCATTCCGCAGCGTCATAATCATAGCCGATATTTGTTTCATAGACGGATTTACAGCACATCCCAAAATAGGTGTTTACGTCTACTTTTGCTAACGCGTATTCGATCGTGTCGTCTAATCCCTTATTCTTTAGTTCACTTTTTGTTTTGTAATCTTCCGCAACGCATTGTTGCAGCCATTCCGGGAGATAATCTTGAACGGCCCATTTTAAGACGTGAATTTCCATCACGTCCCAGTCGTAAAGAAGCTGATAACAGCGGAAATCAAGCTGCGTCTGCATAACGCGAACTTCCGTCGCCGTCCGGATGCGGCCATTATCGCATGACTTTGTGATCGGATCACCGACAAAAGATTTTACTTTCGATAAACTTTCATAGCTATGATCTGTTATCGCGCGCAAATTGTAATAGGTTACGTCTAAAATAACGGCATATTTTTCGATAATATCCAGAAATTCTTGCGATTCGTGACCCTTTCGAAAACAGTTATGTTTCAAAGGTTTCACAACAAATTTACCCATCGGCATGGGCTTTGTAAATATCTGATACGGATAATCGGAAGTTATGTCGCGCATTCCGGCATCGACTTCCGTGTTTAAATATCGGATATTTCCATGCACAAGGCCGCCGCGGAATAGATAGCGCGATGCTTCCAGAACTTCGTCAACGGTCGGCTGCATCTTCCGTATTTGTTCCCGGACGTCGTCTATTTTGTAGCCAATCCGATCTTGCACTTTCAGGAGCAGCCGCGCCGTATTCGTTAACGGGATCTTCTTTCCTGGGATACAGAAGCGATCAAAAAGAACGTCTTCGAATTCGTTCAAAATAATCACGTCGTCGTTGATATAACGCATGTTCTGGTCGCTTAATTCCGTGTGTGTGTGCCGCTGGATTGTATAATCCAGGTCCTTTATTTTTTTATGCTTGCAATAATTTTTTGCAACCGTTTCCAGCTTGCAATTCGTGAGCGCCAAAGAGTCCCGGAATTCAATTCCATTTGCAAGCGTGGCTTTCATCATTTTTCGGGAATCCTTCGAAAAGAAATCATATTCGCCCCGGCCAAAGTTTAATTCCTGGCGACAAAATGCATATTCATAAGATGCGTTATGGATCAGACATAAAAGCACACGGCGCGCCTTATGCCACTTTTCATATTCTATATACTTCTTTTCATTCTTCGACCAATGCTTCGGGCCTACTCCGTAATAATCTGCGATCTGGTCGAATAGTATTTGCAACTGCTTCCAATTCCGGCAGTGGATAATATAGAACGTGTCTTCGTGCGGCCGTTGGAGCGAAACACTTATGATATAGGGGGCAGAATAGCCGTCTACGGTCGTCGTCTCAATGTCTAAAGACATATTAAGGCGAATATATCTAGTTTCAAATTTGCCCGATTCAGAAGGCACAACAAAGACGTCACGCGGCTTTACAAATGGGACGATTAGATTTTTTCCAGGCTCGAAAAATTGATCGACAATAATCGACCCGTAGTCATCACGATATTTTCGCATAGCATTATAACCTCAATTATTTATTCTTCAAAATAGGACTTTTGCAAAGCTTCATTTCGAAGGCGTGCAGATTCTTCTCTACGTGCTATATAGGCCGCGCCGACTTCTTCAGGTGGCGCCGTCCAATCAAAAGCTTTTCCGGCATTTAATGACGCCTGGATCTTTTGCACTTCTTCCCACATTTCCAGCGTTGACAACTCGCGCACATCGTCTACTTGTGTCGTATCCAGCAGCATATAGAAAAGGTCTGCATTTTCTTCGAACATTTTATGCAGCTGCTGCGTTAAAGATGCTGCTTTTCGTATTTCTTCCAGCGTCGGCATATTCGACCGCGTATATTGTTCTCCTGGCTTCCGGTCTGCATTCATTTCGCGGATAATTTGCCGCTGTGTTGTTGACCATGTCGGCGTTTGACGCTCTAATAGACGTAAGTCTTTCAATGTCATTTTTTCGATATCTTCGCGGGATCTTGAAAGCAGATGATAGATCTTGTCGTCGGCATCGTATGCCGTCGTTGTCATACGGCCGGATAACGTCAAGGCCGTTTCCCACGTTTGCACAGTCTCATTCATAACACCGATTTTATTGACCGTGTCACGAATTCGCTTGTTTATTTTCTGGATAAGGTTATATTTTTCGCGGTAGAGAGCCGCTTTTGATCGTCTTGGCATAGCGTTATTCTCCCTTCTTATATAGTGAGCCTTATTCTATTTTAGGCTTTTTATAGGCGCGTGTAAATAGCTATATCGTGCGACATTAGACCGAGTTGTGTAGGCAATTT
>Ga0310694_10004995_pt1 | contig 12735 bp, 8 predicted proteins | sample 174DNAGHGhighgp2_FD_203884 | JGI IMG/M metagenome (GOLD analysis project Ga0310694, IMG submission 203884) | Sheep rumen microbial communities from Palmerston North, Manawatu-Wanganui, New Zealand - 1742 DNA GHGhigh gp2 (v2) (version 2) | ecosystem: Host-associated > Mammals > Digestive system >...
GCAAAAGGTTCCCATAACCACGATTGTGTGCTATACTCTATATGGAAAAGTATGGCTATCATGAATGTTGTACAGGTACGGAAAGAGTTTGCCGACAGGCTCCTGTTTTCCGATATATCGTTTGAAGTGGGACCGAAGGATCATATCGGTCTTATTGGTGTAAACGGATGCGGGAAATCCACGCTGATACAGATGATGTTGGGCACCGTCCGTCCGGACGGCGGATATATCTCTATCAGCCCCCAGTGTACTGTGGCTTGTGTGGAACAGCTGCCGAATCTGTCGGACGACGTGACCCTTTATGAATACGTTCTCTCAGCCTACGAGGAGTTGCTGTCCTGTGAACGGGAGCTTGCCCAGATCGCAACCCGCATCGAATCGGCGGGAGACGATGAACGCCGACGGCTCATCGACCGTCAGTTCAGGCTCATGGAGCGGTTCCAGCAGGAGGGCGGGCTGACCTTTCGAAACATGACTCGTTCGACCCTGCTGGGCCTGGGCTTTTTGGAAGAGGAGCTGAACCGGTCCATCGTTCGTTTCAGCGGCGGTCAGATCGCCAAAGCCATGCTGGCCAGGGCTATTTTGAGGAAGGCGGATCTGCTGCTGCTGGACGAGCCCACCAACAATTTGGACGTGGCCGCCATCTGCTACCTGCAGGAGTTCTTAAGCGCCTATAAGGGAGCGTACGTGCTGGTTTCCCACGACCGCGCGTTTCTGGATGCCTCGGTGAACCGTGTACTGGAGCTGGAGAACGGCCATTTGATCGCCACACGGGGGAACTATACGCGGCATGTGGAGCTGAAGATGGACGAGCGTCAGATCGCGGCTCGCCGGTATCAGCAGACCATGAAGGAGATAAAAAGGATCGAAGGCATCATTGTCCAGCAGCGCCGCTGGAACCAGGAGCGGAATTATGTGACCATCGCGTCCAAGGAGAAGCAGATCGAACGGTTGAAGGAGGGGCTGGTACCTCCAGAGAAGGATCCGGCAGCCATCCACTTTCATTTTCGGGGTACGGAACCATCCGGGAACGAGATCATCGACGTGCGGGACCTGGGCGTATCCTATGGGGACAAGAAGGTTTTCGAGCACGGGGACCTGCTTATCTGGAAGGGGCAGACGGTCTGCCTGGTGGGTGCCAACGGATGCGGGAAATCCACTTTTCTGAAGGTGCTGACGGGACAGATGATGCCTACCGAGGGCCACTTCCGTCTGGGTGCCGGGGTACGGCTTGGATATTTCCAGCAGAACACCGACAGCCTCAATCCAGACTGCACCATTCTGGAGGAGATGCAGAACGCCTTTCCCCACGCACTGGAAGGGGAACTGCGCAACTATCTGGGCGCGTTCCTGTTCCGCGGGGATGATATCTATAAGCGTGTCGGCTCCCTGTCCGGCGGAGAGCGGGCCAGAATAAAGTTGCTGCAGCTGGTGATGGGAGGGGCCAACGTACTGCTGCTGGACGAGCCTACGAACCACTTCGATATCGCCAGCTGTGAGGTGCTGGAACGGGCGCTGGAGGCCTTCGGCGGCACGATCCTGATCGTGACGCACGACCGGTATCTGGTGGAGCGCTTGGCGGATCGGGTTGTACTGTTGGAATCAAACGGCTTTGTGGAGCAGGAGGAAGGCCAGGAGAGCGTTTTCGACCGCCTTCGCATACGGCCCATGCAGCAAAAACAGGAGAAACAGTCGCCGGAGAACCGAAACAACTACTATCTGAAACAGAAGGAATACAAAGCGGCGCTGGCAACTGCCCGCCAGGAGATCGCCAAGCAGGAAAAGGCCATCGAGGAGAACGAGAGAGCTCAGGCACGGACCGAATCGGACATCGCTCAGGCGGAGGTCCGAGGCGATTTTGAACAGATGCAGCGGCTCTGCGTGGCATTAGGTCAGCTTCAGAACGAGGAGAGCCAGCTCTACGAAGCGTTGGAGAGAGCCGAAAAAGAGAAGGCACAGTTGGAGAAGGAGGGCGAAGCATGAACTGGGGCGGTTTTCCCATCGGATTTCGATTTCCGGTGGACGATTTTTCTGTAAAGACCAAGAAGCGGTGCTGGTCCTATGTGTTGCCAGCCCTCCGCTATGCCGATCTTACGGACAGCACCCTGCTGGAGGCAGAATCGGCGGAACTGTTCGACCCGGATCGGCTGATCTATATGGCCATCATCGCTCCGAAGAGCATCACTCCCAGCCGGAAAAACAGCCTGCTTTGGCGAAAGGACGGACGGCTCATGAGCGCGGTGGCACTCCATGTGCCGGTGGTGCAGGAGAATTATTTGGAGTTGTACGTCGAACCGAAGCTGTTGGCCGAAATAGCACCGGATCGAAGCATCGTTCCACAGGAGGGGGCGGAAGACCTGCTCCCTGATCGCATCGAAACGCAGCAGAAAGCGCCGTTCCATACTCGGGCTCTGATCCTGCCGAAGGGGGAGCTGGCCTTCCGGGAACGGGATGCCCTATGCCGGGAGACCATGCGGGAGCTGTACGAGAAGGATGAAGGGCTGTATCTGAAGATGCTGCCCCTGAGCCTCGGCGGAGAAGGAGCAGTCTATACGGCTGTCGCCTTCCAGCATGGGCGTCTTTTCTCGGAGATGATACAGGATGCGTCTGGAACAAAACGCCGCTGCCTCTTCGGCGTGCTGCCGGGGTATCGGCTGTTGATCGACGGATTTACCGTGCCGGATATTTCCGCTCCCCTGGATGATGGATATGGTATGGGCAAAGCTATCCGCATCGCGAAGGACAGGGGATTCACCAGCATACATCTTTGCGCCCGGGGGCTGAATCCGCCGGACAGCGAAGCGGAGCCCATGGAGGACGTAGAGGCATTGTACGATCTTTCTCGGCAGCTGCGCTTATACGACAAGGTGATTCTGACCGAATACGATGCTGACGGACGGATAAAGACCGAGGAAGTCAAAATAGACAGGAGGGACAAAGGATGCGTATCGTCGATATTATCGAGAAGAAGCGCGACGGCGGAGAATTGACCCGCGAGGAGATCGAAGAGCTGATCCTGGGATATGTGAAGGAGCAGGTCCCCGACTACCAGGTGGCTGCTTTCCTCATGGCCGTGGTGTTCCGCGGCATGACGGATCGGGAGACCGCCATCCTCACCGATGTCATGATGCACAGCGGGGACACGGTGGATCTGTCCCCCCTCAAGGGCGTCAAGGTGGATAAGCATTCCACCGGCGGCGTCGGCGATACCACCACCCTGATCGTGGCGCCCCTGGTGGCGGCCTGCGGCGGCACGGTGGCTAAGATGTCCGGCCGTGGCCTGGGGCACACGGGCGGAACGTTGGACAAGTTGGAATCCATCCCCGGGGTGAATATCGAGCAGCCCTTGGACCGATTCATGGATATCGTGCGGGAGAACGGCCTCGCGGTCATCGGTCAATCCGGAAATCTGGTCCCCGCCGATAAGAAACTCTACGCCCTTCGGGACGTGACCGCCACCATCGGCAGTACGCCCCTCATCGCCTCCAGCGTTATGAGCAAGAAGCTGGCTGCAGGGGCGGACGCCATCGTGCTGGATGTGAAGGTAGGCTCCGGCGCTTTCATGCGTACGGTGGAGGACGCCAAGAAGCTGGCCTCTCTGATGGTGCGCATTGGGACCCATCTCGGTCGTCGGTGTGAGGCCATCATAACCGACATGAACCAGCCTTTGGGCCTTGCGGTGGGCAACGCTTTGGAGGTCCAGGAGGCGGTGAACGTCCTTTCTGGCCTGGTCCCCGAGGACGAACCGCTGGTGGAGGTGAGCCTATTGTTGGGGGCCCACATGCTCATGCTCAGCGATATCGTCAAGACGGAATCAGAGGGAAAGGAGAAGCTGCTCCACGCTTTGCGCACCGGCGCCGGGCTTAAAAAGCTGCGCCGGATGATCGAAGCTATGGGCGGCGACCCGGCCTATATCGATGCGGAAAAGATCAAGGAGCTGTGCCGCGTCCGCCATCTGGTGGAGGTCTATCCCCTACAGGACGGCTACTTGGCGGGTCTCGAGGCAGAGAAAATCGGCATCGCCTCCCAGATGTTGGGGGCAGGTCGGGCCAAGAAGGAAGACGCCATCGATCCGGCGGTGGGCCTCGTCATGCACAAGCGGGTGGGCGACGCCCTTTCCGTCAAAGAGTCATTCTGCACCCTGTATGTGAACAACGAATCTCATCTCGAGGAGGCCATAGCCCTGCTCCATGAGAGCATGACCATCTCCCCGGAAAAGCCCGGACCTTCGCCCCTGGTGTACGCGATCGTGAAGGAGTGAGCATGGACCATCCCTTTATCATCATCGATGGGAACAGCCTGATGTACCGGGCGTTCTTCGCCCTGCAGACGCCCATGAACAGCCGGGACGGCACGCCTACGGGGGCGCTCCACGGCTTTTTGGGTATGCTCCTCAAGCTGGTGGATCGGAAGCCTAGCCATCTGGCCGTGGCCTTCGACGTGCACGGGCCCACCTTCCGTCACCTGAAATATGACGAGTACAAGGCCGGCCGTCGGCCCACACCGGACGAGCTCAGGACCCAGATGCCCATTTTAAAGGATATCCTTCGGGAGATGGATATCGCCGTGGTGGAGTGCCCCTCCTACGAGGCGGACGATATCCTGGGCACCCTGTCCCGGCGGGCGGAGAAGGCGGGGCTGGACGTGCTGCTGGTCACGGGAGACAGGGACGCCCTGCAGCTCACCACCGACCACACCCACGTGCTCCTCACCAAGAAGGGCATCACGGACACGGTGGAATACGATCCTCAAACGCTGAAGGAGGCCTACGGCCTTACCCCGGACCACATGCGGGATTTGAAGGCGCTGATGGGGGATTCCTCCGACAATATCCCAGGCGTGCCCGGCGTGGGGGAGAAAACCGCCTTGAAGCTCCTGGAAAGCTACGGCGACCTGGACGGCGTATATGCCCATAAAGATGAAATCAAGGGGAAGCTGGGGGAACGGGTTCGGGAGAACGAAGCCTCTGCCCGTCTCAGCTACTGGCTGGGCACCATCACCACCGTCGCCCCCGTGGAAACGGAGCTGAAGGACTGCCTGTTCGACGAGGGAAAGCTGTCCGACGCGCGGGAAAGCCTGGAAAAGCTGGGGTTGAGGAGCATCCTGTCCCGGCTGCCCTCGGCTGAAGAGACCAAGCAAAAGGCGGAACGGCCCGCCTGTGATACGGTGGAACTTACCTCTTTGGAGGATGTGAATACCGTTGTCCGTGCCCATGAAGATGCTGACCGGCTGGCGTTGATCATCGCACCGGGATTCTCCTTTGCGTACGACGGAGAAAAATCCTATCAGTTCATCGGCGGCAACACCCTCTTCGACGAGCCGGTGACGCGCAAAGAGCTGCTGGAGGTACTTTTCGCTGGAAAGCCCAGAGGGGTACTGACCTTCGACAAGAAGGCCCTGCTACATGCCTGGCGGGAGGACGGCGTAACCCCATCGCCTATCCTGTTCGACGCCATGATCGCCGACTATCTCTTGAACAGCAACCACCCTATCGACAGCTTCGCAGCTTTATGCTTCGAACGCATGAACAGCAAGACGCCAACCGCTGGGCTGCTGTTCCCGCTGATGGAGGAGATGATGGCGGAGCTGACCGAAAAGGGCATGAGCTTCCTCTACGATCAGGTGGAGATGCCCCTTGCGGACGTGCTCTTCTCCATGGAAAGCAGCGGGTTCGCCCTGGATCGTTCGGTGCTCTCTCACCTCCACGAGGTGTTTTCCCAACGACAAGCCGATCTGGCGGAGCAGATATACGCCCAGGCGGGGGAACGGTTCAACATCCTGTCCACCAAGCAGCTGGGGACCATCCTCTTTGAAAAACTGGGCCTGCCTCCGCAGAAGAAGAACAAGACCGGCTATTCCACCGACAGCGATACCCTGGAAGCCCTGAAGGACCGGCATCCCATAGTGCCGCTGATCACGGAGTACCGTTTCGTCGCCAAGGTGGACGCCACCTTTGTGGAGGGGCTCTTAAAATCCATCGCCGACGACGGCCGGGTTCACACCAGCTTCAAGCAGTGCGTGACGGCCACAGGCCGCATTTCCAGCGCAGAGCCCAATCTCCAGAACATCCCTGTGCGTACGGCAGAGGGACGGGAGATCCGAAAAGCCTTCGTGGCTTCTCCGGGCAATGTATTGGTGGGGGCTGACTACTCTCAGATTGAGCTAAGGCTCCTGGCCCACATCAGCGGGGACGAGAATCTGATCGACGCTTTCAACTCCGGAGCGGACATCCACCGGCGCACGGCGGCGGAGGTGTTCCATACGCCCTTTGACGAAGTGACCAAGGAGCAGCGCAGCGCCGCCAAGGCGGTGAACTTCGGCATCGTCTACGGCATCTCCGACTTTGGCCTCGCTCAAAACCTGGGCATCCCCGTGAAGACGGCGGCCAGCTACATCAAGCGCTACTTTGAGCGCTATCCCGGCGTTCAGACGTATTTGAAGGGCTGCGTGGCGGAAGCCAAGGAAAAGGGCTACGCCGAGACCATATACGGTCGCCGCCGTCCCATGCCGGAGCTGAAGAGCGGCAACTACAACACCCGGAGCTTCGGCGAACGGGTTGCCATGAACATGCCCATTCAGGGCAGCGCCGCGGACATCATCAAGATCGCCATGGTCCGCGTGGACAAAGCGTTGCGGGAAGCGGGTTTGCAGGGTCGGCTGGTGCTGCAGATCCATGACGAGCTGATCGTGGACGCTCCGGAGGGGGAGGCCGAGACGATCCGGCAGCTCATGGAGGATTGCATGGAACAGGTGGCCGACCTGAAAGTAAAGCTGATCGCCGAAGCCGCCACTGGGAAGAGTTGGTACGATACGAAATGAGCGCCTATACAGCCATCGGCCTGACAGGAGGCATCGCCTCCGGAAAATCCACCGTCGCCAATCTGTTCCGTACCTGGGGCGCCTTCGTGGCGGACGCAGACCACATATCCCGTCACGCGCTCGATGTGGGCACCTCCTGCTATGAGCAGACCGTGGCGGCTTTCGGACGGCAGATACTACTGCCGGACGGGACCATAAACCGGAAGATGGTGGCCTCCATCGTCTTCTCCGACCCAGAGGCCCTCGCTCTGTTGAACGGGATCATCCATCCCTATGTGCATGAGGTGATCCTCGCCGATTCCGAAAGGGCCTTCGCCGAGACGCCCCAGCAGCTGATCGTTTGGGACGTGCCGCTGCTGTTCGAAACGGGGTATGATAAAGAGGTGGCGAAGACCGTAGTGGTCACCGCCCGGCAGAGTCTGCGCATCCAGCGTATCGTGGTTAGGGACGGCTCCACCAAGGCGGCGGCTTTGCGGCGGATACGGGCCCAGATGCCGGATCGGGAAAAGGTTAAGCGGGCGGATATAGTCATCCGCAACAACGGCTCCTTGGAGGAGCTGGAAACGAGAACGAGGGAAGTGTTCGATGAGCTCCTGGAAACTTTGGATCGATGATCATAAGCTGGTCTGCGCCCTTTTGGCGCTGATCCTGCTGGCGGCGCTGCTGTGCGGCTATTTCTTTTATGGCCGTCCGGCCCTGCTGCGCTCCAAATACAAGCTGGCCTACGAGGCGGAGATCCTTGCATCGGCGGAAGAATTCGACCTGGACCCCTATCTGGTGTGCGGCGTCATCTTCACGGAAAGCGCCTTTCATCCTGAGGCCAAGAGCAACGTAGGCGCTTTGGGTCTGATGCAGCTCATGCCTGCTACGGGTCTGGAGGAGGCGGAGCTGTTGGAGATCGAGGGCGTGACGGAGGATCGGCTCACGGAACCTGCCTTGAATATCCGCCTGGGCTGCAATTATCTTAGAAAGCTGCTGGACGAGTTCGGCACCGAGAGCGTGGCGCTGGCCGCGTATAACGCCGGGCCTGGCCGGGCCCGTCAGTGGCTGAAGGAGTATGGGAAGAAGGAAGACGGGTCCATTCTCTACATCCCTTATCCCGAGACCAGCAAGTATGTGGGACGGGTACAGAGCGCAAAAGGCGTTTATGAGCGGCTGTATCCCGATCTTGCGCAGAGGAATGGAGACCACTGATATGGAGTTTTTGATGGCGATCGTGATCCTGTTGTTGGATCAGGGCACGAAGATTTGGGCCGAAAGAGCCCTTAGTCGTCAGCCGCTTGTGCTGATACCTGGGGCATTGGAATTGACATACCTGGAGAATCGCGGGGCGGTCTGGGGGCTCATGCAGGGATGGCGGGTCGTGTTCCTGGTGGCTACCTTCATTTTCTTAGGTATCCTCGTCTGGTTCTACGTTAAAAAGCGGAAGGATATGACGGCGCTCACTCGCATCATCCTGTCCCTCCTGTTCTCCGGAGCCATCGGGAATCTGATCGACCGGGTCTTCCTGGGCTATGTGCGGGACATGATCTATTTCAGCCTCATCAATTTCCCTGTATTCAACGTGGCGGACAGCGCCATCACCATCGCTGCGGCGCTGCTGGTGATCGAAACGTTCTTCGTGAAGGGCAAAACCACCACCTTCGATCTGATGGAAGCATGTTTTCCCAAAAAGGACAAGAAGACGGAACCATGAGTACCGAGGAACTGCTCATTGCAGATAAGGAATACCGACGATTGGATGTTTGCCTGTCGGAAATGACGGAGCTGTCACGCTCCCGAGCTCAGAGCCTGATCGAGGAGGGGCTGGTATCCATCAACGGCCGTCCCTGTAGACGGAGCGACGCTGTCCGCCCGGGCGATACGATCCGATACACGGTGCCCGAAGCAAAGCCCGTTGAGCTGATCCCGGAGGATATCCCGTTGGATATCGTCTATGAGGACGAGGATATCTGCGTGGTGAACAAGCCCCGAGGCCTGGTTGTCCATCCGGCAGTGGGCAACGAATCGGGCACGCTGGTGAACGCTCTGCTGTATCATTTCGGGGATCTGTCGACCATCGGCGGGGAGATCCGCCCCGGCATCGTCCATCGGATCGACAAGATGACCAGCGGCCTGTTGGTGGTAGCCAAGAACGACACGGCTCACGAACGGTTGGCCCGTCAGTTTGCCGATCATACCGCTCATCGAAGCTATATCGCCCTGGTGGCGGGGAACATCAAGGAGGATTCCGGTACGGTGGACGCACCCATCGGCCGCCATCCCACGGAAAGAAAGCGTATGGCGGTGGTGGAGAACGGCCGCACTGCGGTGACCCATTTTCGAGTGCTGCATCGTTTTTCCAGCGTGACTGTCCTTGCCCTGGAGCTGGAGACGGGACGGACCCATCAGATCCGTGTACACATGGCCCATATCCATCATCCGGTGGTGGGGGATCAAGTCTATTCCAGCGGCAAGAACGCCCTGGGCATGGAGGGGCAGGCCCTTCACGGCTGGCGATTGCAGCTAACACATCCGTCGACAGGGGAGCCCATGTCGTTTGAGGCCCCGTTGCCGGAGGATATGCGGCGCGCGCTGAAGCGGCTTGGGTACCCCGGAGAATTTCCTTTGCCCAAGGAGGAGATCGTCCAATGAAACGGTTGCTTTCTATCCTGTTGGTCCTGCTTATGCTCATGGGCTGTGGGCAGAGGACCATATCTCCCCACGCAGAGAGCCAGGGGGCCGATGCTGCAAGCTATACGCCAACCACTTCTCCAACGGTCGAACCGCCGCAAGCGTCGTCCATGCCAACGGCCACGGAACAGCCTAGGCCTACTTTAGCCACATTCGCACCCGAGTCCGATACGGAACTTTTCTTTGCAGAGGAGGTGCTGTCCCAGGACGGTGAACCCATCTTCTCCCAGATCCGCGCCTTGCTTGCCGGTAATGACATATCCAAGCAGGTGTTCCATGAGCGCTTTTCTGCCATCATCGCTCAGGCGAACGAAATGGACGATTCTCTCCGACTCCTGTTTGAAAGAGGCCGGACGCTGACGGATGAACGCAAGGAAAGTACCATCGATACCCTGACACAGCTTATTTCCGATAGCATGATGGCGGATCTTGAGGAGGCCTATGCGAAGTGCCCTGGGGAGGGGGAGGCACTGCCGACGGCGGCGTACCGTGACACCATAGACGCTTTATTGAAGGACCTTGCGTCCATGGAGGGAAGAACTGCGTCCTTTTCTACCCTGGACAAGAATAGCGCCAAAGAGTATAGGAACGTTTTGTCCCGATACATGGGCGAACCAGTGGACCCCGATAGGGTATTGTATGCCCTGGACGAGCTGACGCAGACGGAAGCCTACGCTCTGAACGCCTCCATAAAAGCGGACTCAGAGGTCGTTCGCAAGAAGGAGCCGGTTTCGTTGAGCGACTTCACTAAGAACATGTCCCTGCTGCGCCGTATCACCCAGGAGCTGTGTCCGCTGCCGGACGGTACCGTGCTGCCGATACCAAACGGGACCGAATCAGAACAAGAGATGGACCTTTTACAGCTGGCCTTCCGCTATTATCCGGGCATGGCCTATCTCAAGGCCTACGGCGCAAAGGCCAATGAAGACCAAAAGATTCGATGGGCCAACGCACCAGACGGGTATCTGGCGGGCCTTGCTGTGCACGGCTCCTATGCCGTCATTCCCTACCTGGAAAGCTTTGAGCTTGAATACGTTCAGTATCGCTGGTACGAGGAGATGCTGTATAAATCCTTGACCGGCATCTCGTCCCTACTGATCCATTATTACGGCTATTCCATGGCGGACCTGGCGGAATACATGAAGAGCTGGGGCGCCGAGTCCTTCGCTGAATACCTGTACGATGCCGCTATGTTCGATCCCTTCGAGTGCGTGATCGCATCCTATGGGTATTATCAGTATCTGGACATCTGTCAGGCCGCCTTGGACGCAGGCTGCGAAAACGAACAGCGGTTTCTCCAGGATTACCTGGCGGCCGGTCCTGCGCCCTTCCGGGAGCTGAAAGAATATATGGTCGCTCTCTATCAAAAACAAGGTTGACAAACGCTCCCTGGGGGAGTAGAATCATCGCAAATATGGGCTGTGAGAAAGAGGAGTACACCCCATTTCTTCTCAGAGAGGCGTCCGACTTGCTGAAAGGACGCTGTCGGGATCGGGTGGAAGGTCGCTTTTTAGCCCTGCGGCGGGAAAGCCGAAAGGCGAGTAGTGCCGCACGCAGACGCTGCGTTATAGCTTCGAGGGAAACGGGGGAGACCCTGTTTAACAAAGGTGGTACCGCGAGCGCCCGCTTCGTCCTTTGACGGAGCGGGCGATTTGTGTATATGAGGAGAGGAAAGAACATGAAAGAGATGCCGAAGACCTACGATCATCAGATCGTGGAGAGCAAATGGTACGAGAAATGGGAGAAAAACGGCTATTTCCACGCTGAGCCCAACCCGGAGAAGACGCCGTTCACCATCGTGATCCCGCCCCCCAACATCACGGGGAAGCTCCACATGGGCCACGCCCTGGATAATACGCTGCAGGACGCCATCGCCCGCTATAAGCGCATGTCCGGGTACGAAATGCTGTGGCTCCCCGGCACGGATCACGCCTCCATCGCCACAGAGGTGAAGATCGTGGAAGCTCTGGCGGAGGAGGGCTTGACCAAGAAGGACATCGGTCGGGAGGGCTTTTTAAAGCGCGCCTGGCAATGGCGGGAGGAATACGGCTCCACCATCGTGAAGCAGCTTAGAAAGATGGGCTCCTCCTGCGATTGGGATCGGGAACGGTTCACCATGGACGAGGGCTGCAACAAGGCCGTGGTCAAGGTGTTCAAGTCCCTCTACGACAAGAAGCTCATCTACCGGGGCGACCGCATCATCAACTGGTGCCCCGACTGCAAGACCGCCCTGTCCGATGCCGAGGTGGAGTACGAGACCCAGGCGAGCCATCTCTGGCACATCCGCTACGACGCTCCCGACAAGTCCTATTCCATCACCGTGGCAACCACCCGGCCGGAGACCATGCTGGGCGATACCGCCATCGCCGTGAACCCGGAGGACGAGCGGTACAAGGACATCATCGGCAAGACGGTGATCCTGCCCCTGGTGAACCGGGAGATCCCCATCGTGGGCGACGAATACTGCGAGATGGAGTTCGGCACCGGCGCCGTGAAGATCACCCCTGCCCACGATCCCAACGACTTCGAGGTGGGCCAGCGGCACGGCCTGCCCATCCTGAAGGTGTTCGACGAGAAGGGCTATATCAACGAGAACGGCGGTCAATACTGCGGCCAGGAGCGCTTCGAGTGCCGGAAGAACATCGTGGCGGACCTCCAAAAGAGCGGGAACCTGGTGAAGATCGAGGACTACACCCACAACGTGGGCACCTGCTATCGCTGCCACACCACCATCGAGACCATCGTGTCTAAGCAGTGGTTCGTGGACATGAAGCCTCTCACGGAGCCCGCCCTCGAAGCGGTGCGCTCCGGCCAGGTGAAGTTCATCCCCGAGCGGTTCTCTAAGCCCTACTTCAACTGGATGGAGAACATCCGGGACTGGTGCATCTCCCGTCAGCTCTGGTGGGGCCATCGGATCCCCGTGTACTACTGCGACGACTGCGGCGGCGTGTTCTGCGAGGAGGAAGCGCCGGAGAAGTGTCCCATCTGCGGCGGCAAGCTCCGGCAGGACGAGGACGTGTTGGACACCTGGTTCTCCTCCGGCCTCTGGCCCTTCTCCACCCTGGGCTGGCCTGAGAAGACGGCGGAGCTGGACTACTTCTATCCCACCAGCACTTTGGTGACCGGCTACGACATCATCACCTTCTGGGTGAGCCGCATGATCACCTTCGGCATGGAGGTCATGAAGAAGCCCCCCTTCGAGAACGTGTACATCCACGGCCTCGTGCGGGACAGCCTGGGCCG
>Ga0310694_10004996_pt1 | contig 12732 bp, 8 predicted proteins | sample 174DNAGHGhighgp2_FD_203884 | JGI IMG/M metagenome (GOLD analysis project Ga0310694, IMG submission 203884) | Sheep rumen microbial communities from Palmerston North, Manawatu-Wanganui, New Zealand - 1742 DNA GHGhigh gp2 (v2) (version 2) | ecosystem: Host-associated > Mammals > Digestive system >...
TTCAAGTTCAGCATTGCCGAGGAGCCCATCGATGCTTTCGTCAGCTATCGTCTCATCGAACCAGGCTACGAACTCTACCGCCAACTCGGCATCTACCAGCGCAATCTCACTACATTCGACGAGAAGCCCATCTACGAGAATAACCGACAATATGCCGAGGGCGAGAACCATTGCGTCAACTGCCACAATTTCCGGATGGGGAGCACGGAGAGCATGCTTTTCCACGTGCGTTCCAACCATGGCGGAACCGTCATTGTTCAAGACGGCAAGGCTCATAAGATTCAACTCAAAGACAGTACCATCATCACGAGTGGCGTCTATCCTTCCTGGCATCCTACGGAAAACCTTGTAGCCTTCTCCACGAACAAGACGGGACAAGTGTTCCACCTCTACCATCCTGAGAAAATCGAGGTGATGGACGAGAGGAGTGACCTCCTGCTCTACGATGTCACGAAGAACGAGGTGAGCCACATTCTCCGTACCACATACGACCTCGAGACGTTCCCTTGCTGGGCTCCTGACGGCCGGACGCTCTACTATTGTACGTCCTACATCAAGCCCCTGCTTATTCCGGAATTGCCCGACAGTACCGTCACGCAGCAGCTCTTGCTGAAGTACGACAGTCTGCGCTACAACTTGATGTCCATCCCCTTCGACCCTGCTACACGCAGTTTCGGACAACCACAACTGGAGATTGATGCCGCATCCGAGCAGAAGAGCATTTCTGTGCCGCGCGTCTCTCCTGACGGCCGTTACATCCTCTTCACGAAGGGCGATTACGGGCAGTTCCATATTTGGCACAAGTCGAGCGACCTTTGGGTGAAAGACCTTCAGACGGGCGAGTGCAGACCTTTGCAGGAAGCCAATTCCGACGATGTCGACAGCTTCCATAGTTGGAGCTCGAACGGGCGTTGGTTTGTCTTCAGCAGTAGGAGAATGGACCACAACTATTCGCGCCTCTTCGTCGCCTATTTCGACAAGCAGGGACGTGCGCGCAAGCCCTTCCTCATTCCGCAGGAAGACCCCGAGTGGAACGTGCTTTTGCTGAAGAGCTACAATGTGCCCGAGATGAGTCGTGACGCAGTCCGCATCTCGCAGAAAGCGCTCCACAAATGTATCTATGATACAGAAGCCGAGAATGCTGTTTACAAGCCAAATCCCACCGCTATCATCAAGCTCGACGGCGTGACGGGAGCATCACCTAAGAAACCATAACACTATGTCACATCGCATCCTTTTCCCCGTTTTCCTTACCCTCTTTTCCCTTTCCTGCATGGCCGAGCAGGTGCGTATCTACACGACTACGACTGACGGAACGAAGAGGATGGAATTCAGCGCTCAGAAGAGTTCCCGCTCCAAGTTGTCCCGACACATCACGCTGCAGCCCACCACCACCTATCAGGAGATGGACGGTTTCGGCTATGCCATCACCTATAGTGCCGCCTACAATTTGCTGAAGATGGCAGAGGCGGACCGACGCACTTTCCTTACGCGAACCTTCTCGCGCACAGCGGGTTACGGTGTCAGCTATGTTCGCATCAGTATCGGTTGTTCCGACTTCTCGAGCACGGAATACTCGCTTTGTGACACACCCGGATTGGAGAATTTCCGCCTTCACTCGGACGAGACGCAGTACGTCATTCCCATCCTGAAGGAGATACTCGCCATCAATCCCGACCTGAAGATTATGGCAGCGCCATGGACTTGCCCGAAGTGGATGAAGGTGAAGAGCCTTTCCGAGCGGGTAGGCTACGATTCGTGGACGAGCGGTTCGCTCAATCCCAACCACTACCAGACCTATGCCGACTATTTCGTACGCTTCGTCCAGGCTTTTGCAGCCGAGGGAATCCCCATCTATGCTGTCACGCCTCAGAACGAGCCCCTCAACAAGGGGAACTGTGCGAGTCTCTACATGCCTTGGGCGGAGGAAGCGGCCTTCGTCAACAAACTTGCACCTGCCTTCGCGCATGCAGGCATCACAACCAAGATCTATTGCTTCGACCACAACTACAACTACGATAACATCTCCTCGCAGCAGGACTATCCCATCCAGTTCTACAACGCGCTCGACCCCGATATGGACGGACGCGAACTCGTTGTCGGTAGTGCCTGGCACGACTACGGCGGGAGTGTGACGGAACTTGACGACATCAATCAGAAAGCACCCGACAAGGAGGTCATCTTCACCGAAACGAGTATCGGCACTTGGAACGACGGACGCAATCTCTCTTCGCGTTTGCTGACGGACATGAAGAATCTGGTCTACAATACCGTCACGCGCAAGAGCAAAGCCGTGATGGTATGGAACTTCATGCTCGACCTCAATCGCGGGCCCAATCTGGACGGGGGCTGCCAGACCTGCTACGGAGCTGTCGATATCGACCAGAACGACTACCACACGCTCACCTACAACTCGCACTACTACGTGATGGCTCACGCCAGTCTGGCTGCAATGCCCGGAGCCCGTCGCATCGGGTTCAGCGTCTCGAACGCCCCCTCCGACGTCAGCTGTGTCGCCTTCCAGAACCCCGACGGCAGCTATGGCGCCCTCGTCTTCAATCAGGGTGGCAGCAGCGTGCAGATGTCTATGGGAGCTTCGTCAGCCGCTTATGCGCGTTTCACCGTGCCTGCCAAGAGCATCGTCACTGTTGTGCTGGGCGGAGAGGAGGAGAAAGACGTCAGGCTAGGCGCCAACGTCATTCCGCCGACAGAGCAGTCGGGAACCTATCGCGGGACCATCGCCACGCAGCAGTTGGAGAGTCTTTCGCAGAACTTCATCGACAATCCGGAGCAATGGCATATCGCTCCGGATTTCTTTTGGTGGGACGATACTGACTCCTCGCTCATCTTCCTCCCCATCGACGGTTCCTACGAGGTGGAGGTGGACAAAGTGGCGCGAACCCTGCTCTGCTCGCCTGTTCCTGCCGAGGAGGGTCTCTCTGTCTTTATCTGCGGCCCTGCCAACAGTGTGGGCTGTCCTTTCTTCTATCCCGGCAGTGCCACCCTCCCGCAGAATGCCATTGCTATGGCACAGATGGAGCCAGGACTCTTCCAGCGCACCCTCGTTGCAGGCGAACAACTCAACGATGCTGCTGTCGACTTCGGATTCTATCTTTCCAGCGACCTGTCCACCCCTTTCTCGGGCAAGACTACGGCCGAGCATCACCTCGTTTACGACCAGACGCTGGGCTCCATTCTCTTCGGCCTTGGGAAAGGCTATTCTGGACATGCTGACGGCCATATCTACAAACGGCAGAACAATCGCCACCTCGAGCCCGGAAGCCTCTGGACCGCTGTTGTGGACCTTCGCGAGGGATTCACGGGCGCACCCGTCTATGTGAAGGAGTGGGAGGAGCCGACTGGAATAGAGTCACTCTCCCAAGGTGATTGCAGCGTGGAGGGAACGGGCATTTATGACCTCAGTGGCCGCCGTGTTTCGTCCGTTCGGAAAGGCATCTACATCCGTGACGGCAGGAAGGTTGCGATTAAGTGAGCCCCACATATAGTTTCCCGGGTGTAAAGTTACGACTTTCTTCAATACTTGCAAGTGAGAAAGTAGGAAAAGCGGAAAGGAGGAAAGTAGACATTAATACATTTTGAAGCAGTAAAAGCAGGTATAATTAAGTATATATAATAAGTAATTTATATAAGTAATATATACCGTAATATAATTATAATATATATATTATTATATATATATAATATATATAATAAACTTTTACTAAGAAAAGTCCACTTTCCGCTTTGTCCGCCCGCCCCGCAACACCTTAATGTCTACTTTCCTCCTTTCCTCCTTTCCTCCTTACTGCCCCATAGAAAAAAATTTTCATTTTCGTGTGAAAATAATTGCCAATTTACTTGCATAATTCGCGATTATTTCGTAAATTCGCAGTGTGAAAGATGAGGGAACTACTGCAGGGAAAACTCGGATTTTCACACGCGATGTTTGCAAACTTCAAACGTGACAAATGCAATCGTCACACTAGTTAATCGCAATTGTGGCACTATATGTTTGCAATCGTGGCACTATACGATTGCATGCATACGGCTTAAAGGGATGGCTGGAAATGGTTGCCACGGATGGTGATGTTGTCGCAATTGTGCTGCTCGACGCCGCTCCCGCCTATGAACTCATTTCCCTCGATGTTGACGTCTTCGGCGTCTTGGAGCAGGATGCTGACGGGCCGCTCGCTCTGGAAACGGTTGCCACGGATGATGATGCCGCGATTGATGCGGGGCGGTGTTTGTGGCGCTTCGGTGGTGAGCATGACTGCAGAGGCGCGATACCCGTCGGCGGTGCCGGTATGCTGGATGCGGTTGCCCTGGATCAGGACATGCTCCACGGGACCTGCTTCGCGCCAGCTGAGTTCGGCTCCCAGCTTGATGGCGGAGAGCGTGCTTCGGCTGATGTCGTTGCCCGTAATGGTGATGTCGCGCGCTTTCAGCAGGAAGGCACGGCCATTGTTGTACGCCACTCGGTTGTTCTCAATATGTACGCGTGGGAACCGGCTGTAGTTGTACATGAGGCATTCCTCCTGTTTCAGTCTGGGCAAGGTGCGGTCCAGCGTGACTGTTACCCGCCAGTCGGTCCAGGAACTGTCGGCTGCGCTTACGACGGCTTCTGCCAAGGTGCTCATATCCCTTCGGCTGACGATTCGGAGGGTGTCGCCCACGCTGGGAATGTCGAGCGATTGCGCATGCAGGTCGGCACCTTCCACGCGAATCTCGAACTGCCTGTCGTCGCTCTGAGGGATGAAGCTCCAATAGTAGTTGTGGACGTTCGTGCAGTCGTCGCCGTTGCCTGCGAAACGGGAGTTGCGGATGATGAGGTCGCCGCTGCAGGATGTGAAGTGTGTGGCGTCGGTACTGGTGGAACTGAAGCGCCCTTCTTCGGGCAAGACGTCCAGACCGTCGATGCAGATGTTGCGGCTGAGGTGTCCCACGATGCCCATCCCCGAAAAGCTCCGAAGCGAGACGTTCGTCAGGTTCACATCCTCGGATTCGAGCACCATGATGCAGGGGCGGTAGTGTCCGCAATAGCGGATGATGAGCACATCGTCGACGTCCGGGTGCGAACGCGAGCGGAATCGGATTTGGCCAGGGCTGAGCAGTTGGCCCTCACCGACCTCTCCGTAGTAGAAGTGCCCTCGTCTGCTGCTGTAGAAGTAGTAGCGTCCTTGAACGATACGGTTGATGTGCGTGTAGAGTTCGGGGTCGAAAGTGATGTCGAAGGTGGAGTCCGTGCTGGCTGTGATGCGCCCCTCGGTAGCAGCAGGACGGCGGTTGGAGATGCTGAGCCCCCTGAGACTAACGCCTTTGCAGCGGATGAAGGAAAACACTTGCATCCATCCTCCCACGCTAAGCTTGGCACCCTCGGCCTCAATCTTCAAATCCTCGCATCCGGTGAAGTCAAGCCCTTTCACATAAGGCTTTTGCGGCTGAAACAGATGCCATTGTACCTCCAAGCCTCGCCCGAAAGTGCCGTCGATGGCCTTCCGCTCTATCTCGAGCGCTTCCGGGTCGTCCAACTGATAGGTGCCGGCAGGAAAGACGAGCGTCGTGTTCTTGTGCTCACGGCAATATCTGGCGGCCTTTCGAAGGGCTTTCGCGTCATTCTTGCCGTCGTCCGGGACGGCTCCGAAATGAGTGACGGAAATGCTGCGGGCCGACGATGCTACGGTAACACAGACGAGCGTCAGCAAGAGGAAGAGTCGGGTTTTCATGGTCTCGTTTTGTATGTGAAATCAGTAAACGCAGGGGTTGTGCCGCTTTTCGTAGCCGATAGTGGTGTTCGGGCCGTGTCCGCAAAGGACTGTGACGTCGTCGGGCAGGTGGAAGAGCTTGTTCTTGATGCTGTTCACCTCGGCCTCGAAGTTGCCGCCTGGCAGATCCGTCCGTCCCATGCTTCCTGCAAATAAAGTATCACCGCAGAGCAGGAGTTTCGCGTCGGGAATGTAGTACGAGGATGAGCCCGTAGTGTGACCGGGGGTGTGGATGAGTCGGATGGCGGTCTCTCCCAGTTTGACCTCTTCCCGGTCGCGCAGCAATCGCTCGACGGGAGGCATTCCGCCACCGATGTTCAGCCCGAACTCTGCCGCCATGGAGGGCATATCGCGGTAAGTCTGCATCTCGTCAACGTGGAAGATGGGCTTGAGTCCCCAAGTACGATGAATGAAGGGCAGACCGAAGGTGTGGTCGAAATGTGCGTGGGTTTGGAGGACATATTTCAGCTTGAGTCCGTGCGCCCGTATGCTGCCCTCCAGCAGTTGCTCTTCCTGCCGGTTCCAGCATCCGCAGTCCAGGATGGCCGCTTCGAGCGAGGTCTCGTCCCAAAGCAGATAGGTATTCTCTTGTATCGGATTGAAAGTAAATGAGATATATTTCATTTCTTTTGTCGTTTATCGGTTGGTGTTTAGAGGGGCAGATAGACCAGCTTCTTCGTCTGGAAGAATTCCTCCTCGAAGTATTCGCTCAAGTTCGTGATTTGTGCGGCATTTCCGAAGGGGCGCGCTTCCTGTTCCAGTTCGCCGCCTTTCAGGCAAATCAAACCGTTCGGGAGCGCGTTTATCTGCTCCTTGCAAATGTGTTTGCGCACGATTTTGACGAGGTCGGGCAGGGGCATCACGGCTCGCGAAACGACGAAGTGGAACTGCTCTTTGACGGCTTCGGCGCGGCTCCATTGGGTTGTGACGTTCTGCAGTCCCAAAGCGTTCTTCACCTCTTCGCAGACGCGAATCTTCTTTCCGATGGAATCGACAAGGTGGAACTTCACTTCGGGGAACATGATGGCGAGGGGAATGCCGGGGAAACCGCCTCCCGTGCCGAGGTCCATGATGCGTGTGCCGGGCTTGAAGCGAATCAGTTCGGCTATGGCGAGGGAATGCAGGATGTGGTGTTCGTAGAGGTTGTCGATGTCCTTTCGCGAGATGACGTTAATCTTGCTGTTCCAGTCGCGATAGAGTGCATCGAGTGCCGCAAACTGCTCCTTCTGCACATCGTTCAGGGTGGGGAAATATTTAGTGATGATATTCATAGTTCATGGTTGTTCCCTTTCCTTTCGGGAATGGGTTAGGGGGTCTAATGCTATATACACAATCGCTACTGCTCCGAGGATGTAGGGGTAGTAGAGGTGGGGAATGATGTCGAGGGGAGCTACGCCGGCCAGTCCGCTCGCAATCAGCATTTGTGCACCATAGGGGATGATGCCTTGAGCAAAGCAACTGAATGTGTCGAGGATGCTTGCGGCACGTTTGGGCTCGATATGGTAACGCCTGGCAATCTGCTTGGCAAGAGGTCCGACACTCAGGATGGCTATCGTGTTGTTGGCTGTGCAGAAGTCCGTCAGCACCACCAGTGTGGCCATGCTGAACTCGGCTTTCCGTCGTGTTCCGCGACGGCTGTCGAAGAGTTGCATCAGCCAGTCTATACCGCCAGCTTGACGGATGACCTGCATCAAACCTGCAGCCAACAAAGTCACGATGATGAGTTCGCTCATTCCCATGATGCCGTCGTTCATGGCTCTGAGCCATCCGAAAGGCGTCAAGGCTCCGGATGCGATTCCCATCACGCCAGCCAGAACAGTTGCCGAAGCGAGGACGAGCATCACATTCATACCGGCAAGTGCTGCCACTATTATATATATGTAAGGTATGATGGCGGGGTAGAAGACTTCGCCAAGCGTGTCGGGGCGAACACTTACGGCGGGCATGCATGCATAAAGTACGAGGCAGATGAGGGCTGCGGGCAAGGCAATCCAAATGTTGGCGCGGAACTTGTCCTTCATCTTGCAGCCTTGCGTTTGAGTCGCCACAATCGTTGTGTCGGAGATGAAGCTGAGGTTGTCGCCGAAATAAGCTCCGCCAACCACTATCGCCACCATCATGGCCACACTGCTTCCCGTCTGTTCCGCCATTCTTCCCGCAATGGGGACGAGGGCTGCGATAGTGCCGACGCTGGTTCCCGTAGCAAGCGAGATGAAGCACGAAGCGAGGAACAAACTGCTCAGGACGAAGTGGGGAGGCACAGCCGTCAAGGCCAGCCGAATCGTCGCATCGATGGCGCCCATCTGCTTTGCTGTCGCTGCAAAAGCTCCTGCCAAGATGAATATCCAAAGCATTTGCATCACTCCCGGAGATGCCGCTCCTTCGGCTAGATAACCGAAACGCTGACTCACGCTCTCACCCCTGATGAGCATCAGACTGTAGAGCGACGCAGCCAGGAAAGCAACCGTCAATGGGACGGCATAGAAATCATCTGCTGCAAGACTCAGAAACAAGTAAAGCAGCAAAAATACTATCAGCGGACTCAGAGCGAGCAAGCCCTTTTTTGTCGAAATACCTTCTTTCACGCTGCGAAGTTACACATTTTTCCTCAAATTATCCTATTTCTCGCCTAAAAACACGCATTTTTTGAAAAATAATTGCCTTTCCCTATTTTTTATCTCGATAAATAATTGTACTTTTGCATGTGAAAAAGCAAAAATTAGGCAAAAATATTCATAAATATGGCAAAAATAGTCACAATTGGCGAGATAATGCTTCGGCTTTCTACTCCCGGAAACAGCAGGTTCGTTCAGTCGGATAGCTTCGATGTCAACTATGGTGGCGGCGAAGCGAATGTGGCCGTCAGTCTGCAGAACTTCGGCAACGAAGCGTTCTTTGTCAGCAAAATACCGGCACACGAGATAGGTCAGGCTGCCGTCAACAGCCTTCGCCGTTTTGGCGTACATACTGATTACGTAGTTCGTGGCGGCAATCGCTTGGGCATTTATTATCTGGAGACGGGTTCGAGCCTTCGGTCCAGCAAGGTGATTTACGACAGAGCCAATAGCAGCATCAGCGAAGCGACAGCCGAGGAATTCGACTTCGATGCCATCTTCCGCGATGCCGATTGGTTCCATTGGAGCGGCATTACTCCGGCTTTGAGCAAGAATGCGGCTGTGATGGTCGAGAAGGCTTGTATCGCTGCGAAGAAGGCTGGCGTTACCATCAGTTGCGACCTCAACTTCCGTCAGAAACTATGGAGTGCGGAGGAAGCGCAAAAGGTGATGTGCCCACTCATGTCGTACGTGGATGTTTGCATCGGTAACGAAGAAGATGCGGAGAAATGCCTCGGATTCCGTCCTGAAGCGGATGTGGAGAACGGACAGACCGACGCTAACGGTTACACAGGCGTCTTCCTTGGAATGGTCAAGAAGTTCGGTTTCAAATATGTTGTCGGCACTCTTCGCGAGAGTTTTAGCGCTTCGCATAATGGTTGGAAAGCAATGATTTACGACGGCAAAGAGTTCTACAAGAGCCGTCGCTACGATATCAGTCCCATCGTGGACCGTGTTGGTGGAGGCGACAGTTTCAGCGCTGGTCTCATTCACGGCCTTGCAAACGGCAGACCGATGGATTGGGCGTTGGAGTTCGCAGTCGCTTCGAGTGCTCTGAAGCACACCATTCCTGGCGATGTCAACATGGTTTCCCAGCAAGAGGTGGAAGCCCTGATGAATGGGAACGGCAACGGAAGAGTGGAGAGATAAAGCCTCACCCCAGACCCCTCTCCGAGAGAGAGGGGATGGTTGTCGCCTTTAATCATGAATTATGAATTGTGAATTATGAAATTTGACAAGATACAGGTATTGCAGAAGATGCAGCAGACGGGTATGGTTCCCGTGTTCTATCATAGCGATGTAGAGGTCGCGAAGCAGGTTGTGAAGGCTTGCTACGATGGTGGTGTCCGCGCATTCGAGTTCACCAATCGTGGCGACTTTGCTCACGAAGTCTTTGCCGAATGTGTGAAGTTCGCGGCTAAGGAGTGCCCTGAAATGGCGATGGGTGTGGGCTCGATTGTGGATGCACCCACGGCTGCCCTGTATATCCAGCTGGGAGCAAGCTTCGTGGTGAGCCCTTTGCTCAATCCCGAAGTGGCCCGTGTCTGCAATCGTCGTCTCGTTCCTTATTGTCCTGGATGCGGTTCTGTCAGTGAGATCGGTACGGCTCAGGAGTTGGGTTGCGACTTGACGAAAGTCTTCCCTGGCGACGCTTATGGTCCGGCTTTCGTGAAGGCAACGATGGCTCCCTGTCCTTGGAGCAGAATCATGGTTACGGGAGGTGTTTCGCCCGAAAAGGAGAACCTGACGGCTTGGTTACGTGCTGGCGCTTTCTGCGTCGGTATGGGCAGCAAGCTCTTTCCGAAGGACACGTTGAAAAACAAGGATTGGCAGCATATCACGGAGATGTGCCGCCAATCGCTCGAATACATTGCCGAGGCTAGGAAATAGCCTCGGTTTTTTGTTTCTCTATTTCTTGTAGCACTCGAACATTCTCTCGACGTAGTCTTTTGACAACTTCGGGCTGACAAGGCTTGCAATCCATACAACGGGGAAACCGCCCAACATGGCCAGAGCGCCGCAGTTGATGGGGTTGATGGGGTTGCCCAGGAGCATGTTGACGACGGTCAGACCTACGCCCCAAACGAAGCAAGCCCAGACTGCCGTCTTCGTGACGCCACGCCAATAGAGTCCCATCATGAAGGGAGCGAGGAAGGCTCCGGCAAGGGCCCCCCAAGAGATGCCCATCAGTTGGGCGATGAAGGTGGGGGGATTCAGTGCTATCATCAGCGAGATGACGATGAAGAAGACAATGAGGACGCGCATCACAACGACTTTGCGGCGCTCTATCTTCTCGGAAACGGTGTCGTCGATGCTGCCTTCCTCAACCTCTCCCGGCAAGGACTTCTTGTCGCGATAGATGAGGTCGAGAGTCATCGTGCTTGATGAGGTCAGAACCAACGAAGCGAGTGTCGACATCGATGCGGAGAGGACAAGCAGGACAACGAGGGCGATGAGGACGTCTGGAAGTGTGACGAGCATCGAGGGGACGATGGAGTCGAAGTCCAGACGGCCGTTGGGGAGCGTTGGAGGCATTCCGAACAACCTGCCGAAACCACCCAGGAAATAGCATCCGCCAGCCACGATGATGGCGAAAACCGTAGAGATGATGGTGCCGCGACGGATGGCGCTCTCGTCCGTGATGCTGTAGAACTTGCCCACCATTTGCGGCAGTCCCCAAGTACCCAACGAAGTCAGGATGACCACGCCAATCAGGTTGGGGACATCAGGGCCGAACCACGATGCAAAGCCTCCGTTGACGTCGGGATTGCTGTCGGAAGGCATGGCGGCCAGTTTGGATATGGCTTCCGTCAGTCCACCTTGCGAGGCAAGCACGGCAGCGATGATGGTGATGATGCCGAAGAGCATGATGATGCCTTGGATGAAGTCGTTCATCGCAGTCGCTTTGTAGCCTCCGAAGATGACGTAGACAGCCGTGAACGCAGCCATTCCGACCACGCAATATTCGTATGGGATGCCGAAGCCCATCTCGAAAAGAGTGGAGATGCCTTTGTAAACGCCGGCAGTATAGGGAATCAGGAACACGAAGGCGATGACCGAAGCCACGACGCGGAGGTTCTGGCTCTGATAGCGAGTGCCGAAGAAGTCGGGCATCGTCCGGCTTTCTATGTGCTGCGTCATCAGTTTCGTCCTGCGTCCCAACACGATCCACGCCAGCAAAGAGCCGATCAGGGCGTTGCCTATGCCGATCCATGTTGAAGACAAGCCGTACTTCCAGCCGAACTGTCCTGCATAGCCGACGAAGACGACTGCCGAGAAATAACTGGTTCCGTAAGCGAAAGCAGTCAGCCAAGGCCCCACATTTCTGCCGCCAAGCACGAATCCGTCCACATTTGCGGCTTGCTTACGGGAATAAATACCTACACCCACCATCACTGCTAGGAAGATGATGGTCAGAAGAACTTTTGTTATCATAAAGCTAATGTTAATTGAATCTTACCTGTACTTGACATTGTATGCCGTGATTGGCGCCGTGAACGAACTGATTCTCTGAGATATAGGCGTTCTTGTAGACATACTGGACTTGCAGACGGCACTTCTTGTAGAACCAGTATTGCAAGCCTGCGATGGCTTTGTGCTGATCCATGCCGAGGTCTGTGTTGAAGTTGAAGAAGTCGTACGAGCCGACCAGCTCCAGCCTCTTACCCAATTCAGGAGCGCCGAAGCGAGCCAAAGGAACGGCTCCCGTCAGGTAAGCGCCCCAGCTGTGAGCGTCGCCGTCCCATCCGTTCAGGTATTCGCCGTGCAGGTTGAAGCCTCTCGACTTGTAGTCGGCACCGATGGTGCTACGATGGCGCTTGTAGTCCTGGCCAATCGCGATGGTCGGGTTGTAGAGGGATGTATTGATGGCGTGTCCGCGGCCGAACTGTCCTGTCGTGACGATGTTCAGTCCCTCGACCGGACGGTATTCCAGTCGGGCGATGATGTCCTTGAACTTGTTGCCGTCCTTCTTGTTGATGCCTTGGCCGTTCAGCACATCCAGCTCGTAGCGGAACTTACCGTTGTTTGTCACTCCGAAGAGCGCAAGACCCAGGTCACGGCCATACTGCACGCCCAGCAAGGGGTCGCTTCCGCAGCCTGTCAGAAACGTTACAGCCTCGCTATAGACATCGATAGCCTCCATGGAAGTGGGGGAGAGGGGGTTCTCGAGCGAGAGACCGTTCTTGAACTGGCCGAATCGGACGGTCAGGGCGTTGTTGCGGGTGAGCCGATAGTCCGTGTAGTACTCCTGTACGACGCTCGAGAAGTCGTGCATGAAGAGGAACGACCAGCGGTCCGTTATCTTGGCTTCAGCCCAGAAGAGGACGCGTTTCAGGTCGAACGTGTTTTTGTCC
>Ga0310694_10004997_pt1 | contig 12731 bp, 8 predicted proteins | sample 174DNAGHGhighgp2_FD_203884 | JGI IMG/M metagenome (GOLD analysis project Ga0310694, IMG submission 203884) | Sheep rumen microbial communities from Palmerston North, Manawatu-Wanganui, New Zealand - 1742 DNA GHGhigh gp2 (v2) (version 2) | ecosystem: Host-associated > Mammals > Digestive system >...
TCCGTGCTTTCGTCACCCGTATTCGGGGTCTTGGCAAGCTTCGGAGCGTAGTACATACCGATGGAGAACTGCAGGTAATACCATTCGTTGGTCAGGTAGGTAATGAGAGCGTCAAACTGGAAGCCGTTCACCTTGATCAAAGCACGTACGTTGTCTTCCGGCTTGATGTCGTGGTCGAAATAAACCGTACCGTAGGAAACAGACAGGCCCAAGTGCAGCGGGTTCTTGGGGAAGAGATAATAGTTAATACCCGCTTTCCAGCCCGTGCCACCTTCGAGTTCCCATTCGTCGAAGTCATTGTCGGTACCCTTGGGAAGGAAACCATAGGAGCCGTAAAGGGCGAAGTGGAAAGGCAAGATATATTCGAGGCCAGCACCGATGCCCATACCCATACCGGTTTCACCCATGATCGGGTAACGGGAACCCATACCGATCTGGAAAATCAGACGGTTACGGAGCCAGTCACGGCGGCGTTCGGAGTTAGCGTATTCATCGAGACGCTGCTCTTCTTCAAACTTCTTGCGTTCGGCCATCTCGCGGCGCTGGGCGGCAGACATACCGGCATCGGAGAAATCTTCTTCTTCGTCTTCGGAAGAGGCCATCGCAGCATGCGAACCGCCACCATCGGACGCCGAAACAAAACCATCATCGTCATCCTCTTGTTCAGAAGATGCGGCGGCAGGAGCGGATACGAAGCCTTCGTCATCGTCATCAAAGTCGTCCTGAGCCCAGGACATGAAGGCGGTCAAACTCAAAGCCAAAAGTACTTTCTTAAACATTAAAGCCTCAGATTATATAATCGCATTTGCGAATATAACTTTTAAGCGGACGTTTTGCAAAAAACAAATTGTAAAAAAAGCAAAAAATGCTCCCATTTAAGATTATTTGTAAGCAAAAGTCCACAAAACTCCCGTTATTTGACCTCCAACAATTTCGCCTTGATGCTTCCGAGCGCAATTTCGCATTCCATCAGCACCGGAATCCGGCGATCGTCATCGGTAAGCCAGATGAAGATGCGGCCCTTGGACACAAAAATACCGTCACCGTCGAGCACGGGTTCCACCTTGATGCACTGGACCTTGCCAAGCACACTCTCGACCTTTTCCTTGCCATGGACCAGCACCTTAAGCTCATAACGCTTCTTGCCGCTCACCGCCGAAAAACGGCTCGTATCGCCGACCGTGAGGGGCATCGTGCGCACGTAGTAGAACGCCGACATGATGCTGTGCTCCATGCCCTGGATGGCGACCGCAGTATCGGCGGAGCGCTTGGTCTTGCGGGTTTTCATGTCGGTGAACACGGTGTCCGAAAGCCAGGCCTTTTCACCCTTACGGTCGAAACGGATAACAGAGGTGTTGTGGAACGTGCCCTCGTGCAGGCGCTTGCGGAAAACTTCGGTCATGAGGCCCTTGTTGCGCACGCGGGTATAGACCGTATCGTTTACCGGATAGATCCTATTAATGGTCTTGTTGCCCGTCGCAAAGGTCAGGAACTCAGTCTTGCCGTCAGCAATCGGCTTGACCTCGAGTGTCGCGGAACCTGCGGTAATGAAACCCCAACCGAGACTGAAGGTCAGCTTTTCGCCCTTCATCCAAGGGGCATTCACCTCGGGAAGGTTGTTGGGTTCACCGGCAAAAGAAATAGCGACAAAGACCGCCACGAGTGCGGCGATCTTGAAGCTGAACTTGACACACTCCCTAAACATCGAACGAATTAGCCTTCGATATCGCCGAGGCCCTTGCGGTAAGCGACGAGCTTTTCGCGAACTGCAGGGTCTGCGATGGCGACGATGTGGGCGGCGAGGTAACCGGCATTCTTGCCGTTGCCGATGCCGACCGTGGCCACCGGGATTCCCGGGGGCATCTGCACGATGGAGTGCAGAGCATCGACGCCGTTGAGCGGGCCGCCCGCGCAGGGGAGACCAATCACCGGAAGAATCGTGTGCCCTGCGAGCACGCCCGGGAGGGCTGCAGCGAGGCCTGCGACTCCGATGAGGACCTGGAGGCCTCGCCCGGCGGCTTCGCGAGCATACTTCGCGGTGGCGTTCGGGGTGCGGTGTGCAGAGAGGATGTTGTATTCCCACACGATGCCGAAGCTGTCGAGCACGGCGGTGATCTTGTCTACAGTTTCCTGGTCGGACTTGCTACCCGCAACGATACCGACCTTTGCATTCGGAACTTCATTAATTTGCATTTTCAATTCCTTTTTTATTTGCCCATTTTCGCAAGACGGGCGAGGCCCTTCTTGCCGATGTCCTTGCGGTAGAACTTGCCTTCGAACTGAACCTTTTCGGCGGCTTCGTAAGCGATGTCGAGAGCGGCCTGGAGCGTTTCGCCATGGCCCACCACGCCGAACACGCGACCACCGTTCGTGACCAACTTGCCATCGACCATCTTGGTACCGGCATGGAGCACCTGGGCGCCGTTCTTTTCGGCTTCTTCGATACCCGTGACGACCTTGCCCTTTTCGTAAGAGCCCGGATAGCCAGCGCTTGCAAGCACCACGATTGCGGAGCTGCCCTTCGGAGCCTTCGGGGCTCCGAGCTTTGCGAGTTCACCCTTTTCAGCAGCGTCGAACAATGCGAGCACGTCACCGTCGTAGAGCGGAAGCACAATCTGGCATTCGGGGTCGCCGAGGCGGCAGTTGTATTCCACGACCTTCGGGCCCTTCGCAGTCACCATGATGCCCACGTAGAGCACGCCCGTGTAAGGCTTGCCTTCGGCGGCCATGCCCTTGAGGGTCGGTTCGATAATCGTCTTCTTCACTTCGTCGAGGAGAGCGTCCGTCACGACCGGAGCCGGGCTGTAAGCGCCCATGCCACCTGTGTTCGGGCCCTTGTCGTCGTCAAAGACGCGCTTGTGGTCCTGGGCAGAAGAGAGAATCACGTAGTCCTTGCCGTCGCAAACCACGAAGATGGAGGCTTCTTCGCCGTCCATGAATTCTTCAATCACGACCGTCTTGCCGGATTCGCCGAACACGGCCTTGTCGCCGAGCATTTCTTCGACAGCGTCGTTCGCTTCTTTGTCCGTCATGCAGACGATAGCACCCTTGCCCGCAGCGAGGCCCGACGCCTTCACCACGATCGGAGCCGGGTGTTCGGCGAGGAACTTCTTCGCGGAGGCGAGATCGGTGAAGGTCTCGAAGGCTGCCGTCGGCACGTTGTACTTCTTCATGATATCCTTGCTGAAGGCCTTGGAGCCTTCGAGCGCGGCAGCAGCCGCAGTCGGGCCGAAAGCGCGCAGCCCGCGACGGCGGAATTCATCCACCACGCCAGCGACCAGCGGAATTTCGGGGCCGATGACCGCGAGGTCAATCTTTTCGGCAACCGCGAGGTCAGCGATCGCCTTCGGGTCGGCCACATCCACCGGCACGCACTTGCCGAGGTTAGCCATGCCCGGGTTGCCCGGAGCGCACACGAGAGTGTCGCACATCGGCGACTTCTTGACTGCAAGAGCGATGGCATGTTCGCGACCACCGCTACCAACGACGAGAATATTCATAAGCGAGTCCTTTACTGTTACGGAAGGATAATTTAGAAAAATGCAGGGAGCGAGAAAAAAGCTCTCATGCGAAAATCAAGCTTTCACTTTATCGATCATCCAAAACGATTTGACCTCCTATTTGATTATCTATTCGATCACCTTAAAATCAGCCGTATAACCACCATTATTTTTTCGCAATGGCTTTTTTGCGTTCCTGCTTCAACTTTTTGGCACTGATTTTGGGCGTGGGGAGATTTTCGGGCATCGTTCCGCCAAGTTCAGCAATCGTCTGGCGGACTTTTTTACCTACGGCATAATGGGTTTCGTTTGCCTTCTCCTTCCCCTTGATGTTTTCACGACGGAGTTTGTCGTCAGTCTGGGTGATGCGGAACAAGTTCGCCGCAAGTTCGGTAGCACCCATGTGGTCCAGGATCTGTTCGTTTTTCTTGAGTCCCTTGCGCTTGTGAATATCCTTCATTCCCAACCCGTTGTAAAGTCCCTGGTAGCCACGATTTTGGAACACGGCGTAATCTACGGGAGTTTCAACACCGGCCGCCTTTGCAGAACTGGCAAGGAATTTGTTGCGAATGGTCACTTCGTCACGAATCGCCAGGCGTTTTTCGTCTTCCGAAAGCTGTGCCGCAGAGTCCGAAATTTCCTTCTGCCGGGTTTTAACAGCAAAATATGTTTGACCAAGGGCAATCACTTCTTTGCGGGGGTCTCCGTTCATCACAATCAGGTAACAAGCGTAACGGGAAAGCTTGATGTCAGTAATTTCACGCTGTGAACCAGAGCCAAGATTAACCATTTTGTTGACGTCAACAAAATGGTCTGTTTCGACAAAACCACTTGCCAAACACGCTTCTTTTGCGCGTTTTACGCTCTTTTCAAAATTTCTCCATTCTGTATATTCAAGAGCCGTTTGCAGCTCCCTTGCATACCAGAATTCAGTTCCATTTTCGTCGGTGTGCTTGATATTCTCGAACGTCTGCTGAGAATAAGTGACAATTTCTTTTTTAGCCATAGGGCCTCCTGCGTTTATTGTTTCTACTAGGAACGCCCTTGCAATACGGCAAAGCCAAATAAAGCAAAAGCGCATCATTCCTTTCTACGGAATGACGCGCATGAGTGTAATGTACCTAATATTTGAAAAACTGGCAAGAGGGGCAAGAAAATTTTACACTAGGCTCAGCCGCAGTTGTTCGGAATTTCCGAACAGTTGACGAGACTAAATCTTTTCCAGTTCGTCTTTCATGGCGGGGCGATTCTTGAACCGCATCAGCCAAGATATTTTCAGCCGGTTGACTTCCGGGAGGCCGCCTTCATACTTGAGCAGTTCGAGTCGTCAATGTTCAGGCTCCCGAGCTTTTTCGTGAAATGGACCAGGACCTTCTTGGCACCGTCATTGTTTACAAACAGGCGAAGCCTTTCGATTCGCTCAAAAAGATTCAGCATGTCGTTCATGAAATAGCGTGCGTCGCGGTAAGCGATAAGGCCAGGGTCAACAGCCCATTTTAGCAAGCTTCCCTATAATTTAAGCCCAACGATTTTACTTTTCGCGATGTTTTGCTTCATTCTCTATTTCTTGCAGTTCGGCCAAATCAGCCCTATCCGCATCAATCGCCTCTTGTTTCTTGCGACGGAGAGCGAACTCGTCGTAAATTTCGGAAACATGCGATTCCATCTGCTTATTTGAAATATGCCCCGCATCGCGTAACACATTTTTATTTTGGAAATTAAGCAGGGCAGCTACTCAACGCAAGCAAATCTCGAACCTTTTGGTAAAAACGCTTTTCAGAGGCGCGGATATCTCGAATCCGCTCAAGAAGTTCATCGAAATAATCGGGCCTGCCATCCGGATTCTTGAGACGCTCATCATCGATATCAAAACCCTTCATCAAGAACTGTTTTAAGTGCTGGTTCGCCCATATTCGAAACTGAGTCCCCCGCTTACTACGGACCCTAAAACCAATGGCCAAGATCATATCCAAGGAGTAAAAACGGACATTGTAATTCTTGCCATCTGCGGCAGTTGTAAAGTAACACTTTACAACTGAATTTTCGTCCAATTCCTTGTCCTGCAAGACACTAGCCACATGTTGACCTATATTTTGCTTTGAGGTGTCAAAAAGTTCGGCAATCTGGTCTTGATTCATCCAAACGTTGCCATCCTTGGCCATAAGGGTAACCTTAGCCTTGCCGTCCAGCGTGTTGTAGATGATGACATTCTGCTCTTGATTTTCCATATTCACCTTCATCGAAAACTCCATTCCAATCAAATATAACTCCATCGACTTGACACAAAGTGACAAAATAGGGCTTTTTCTTTTTACCCCAGCTTCCCTTTCAGTTCCTGGAAACTTTGCAATGCACTTTGGAGGTTTTCGATGATGTCGTCGGCGAGTTCGTCGGGAGAAGGGAGGTTATCGAGGTCGGCAAGGGACTTATCCTTGATCCAGAAGATGTCGAGGCTTGTCTTGTCGCGCTTCAGGATTTCTTCGACTTTGAATTTGCGGAAACGGCCTTCGGGATTTTTCTTTTCGTTGTAGGTTTCCTTGCGTTCAAAACGATTTTCAGGATTGTAGCACCTGATGAAGTCCTGCAAATCCTTGTCGGAAAGCGGATTCTGCTTTAGCGTGAAATGGATGTTGGTGCGGAAATCGTAAATCCAGATTTCCTTGGTCTGCATTTCTTTGCTGGCGGGTTTCTTGTCGAAGAAAAGCACGTTCGCCTTGACACCCGGCTTGTAGAAGATGCCCGTGGGCAAGCGAAGAATCGTGTGCAGGTCGGTTGTCCAGAGCAACTTTTGGCGGATGGTTTCGCCGACGCCGCCTTCAAAGAGAACGTTGTCGGGCAGCACAACGGCGGCCTTGCCGTTTGCATTCAGAATGGTATTGATGTGCTGGATAAAGTTCAGCTGTTTGTTGGAACTTGTCACCCAGAAATCTTCGCGGTTATAGACCAAATCTTCGTCTTCGTTTTCGCCTTCTTCGTTGGTGAACGTGATGGAAGACTTCTTTCCAAAGGGCGGGTTAGTGAGCACGTAATCGACGCGGATGCCGGGGTCGGTGAGCAAGGCATCTCCCTGGGTTACGGGCAATTCGCCGTAAATGTCACCGATGTTGTGCAGATACAGGTTCATCAGGCAAAGCTTAAAGGTATTCGTCACCAGTTCGTTGCCGTGGAAAGTCTTGTTCTTGAGGAATTCCTTCTGCTTGCGGTCAAGCGTGTAATTGTTCGGGTCTGCGATGAATTCCTGCGCAGCAAGGAAGAATCCGCCGGAACCGCAACAGGGGTCGGCAATGGTTTTCATGGGTTCGGGACGCAGGCACTTGACCATGGCACGAATCAACGGACGCGGCGTGAAATACTGGCCCGCACCGCTCTTGACATCTTCTGCGTTTTTCTGGAGCAAGCCTTCGTAGATTTCGCCTTTCACATCCGAAGACATCGAAACCCACTTTTCGCTATCGATCATGGACACAACGCGGGCAAGAATTGCAGCCTTGCTAATCTTGTTCGTGGCACCCTTGAAGATCTTGCCCAAAATGCCGCCCTGTTCGCCCAACTTTTCGAGCGTGAGCTTATACTGATTTTCAAGTTCAGAGCCTTTCAGCAAGGCCATATCGGACCAGCCGTAGCCCTTGGGAATACCCGTATCGCGCTTGTAAGGCGGCTTGGAATATTCATCCGACATTTTCAGGAAAATCAAATACGTGAGCTGTTCCAGATAGTCGCCATACGAAACGCCGTCATCACGCAACGGGCCACACAAACTCCAAACTTTGGAAACGATAGAAGAAGACTGTTCGGACATTAAACCATTTCCTTATTACAAATTTCTTTAATAATTTCAAATATTTTAATGAAATTTGAAAAATCAAAGTTGTCAAACGGCGGCGTTTTGTTTAAAACGCAATTTGCAAAATCTGTTTTTGTCCATGCAAGATTTTTAGATCGATCACCATTGATTTGCACAACTCCTTTATCAGAACGGCTTTCAATAATGTTATTTTTGTTTGGACCACAGAAATTCTTATAAATACAAAGGTATTTTGAATCATCCGACAAGCCGTTTTCATCAAATTCATTTCCAATAAATAATCGACGATTTAATCCCTGAATCGCATATTCAGTTTTTATTTCATCGTCTGAATATAAGTGTTCTATGCATATTGCAGGATTATTCAATCGTGAATTAGGAACCGGCAAAATAAAGGAATAAACATTGTTGCCCCAACTTTTAAAGTTCATTCCAGACACAGCAAGTTTTTTATTTGTTTCCTTATCATCGCAATCAGCAATAAATATCATTTTTCTTGGTTGAAGCAATTTTGCCATCGATTCGCACATACTCGTTAAAGCATCATTACCCATTTCTATTTTAACATCCGCTTGAGCAGGTGAATTTGCGGGTTCATATTCTAAAAATTCAAAATCAAGATTATCAAACAATTCTTTTAATTCTTCTTTTTCTTTCAATGCGTTGAGGGCAGCCTTCATATGTTTCCAGTCTGTATGACCTTCAGTAATTATCAAAGGTTTATCTGAATTATCCTGCTTTATTTGACTTACAAGGCCGTCTATTTCTTCTTGATGTTTTTGAGTATGCTGATAATAATCATATGCCTTTTGAAATTCACGAAATCGTTCTACATCAATTTTGTTTCCCGATGGCATTTCAACCACATCAAAACCGTCCTCTCCAAATGTATCACGCATTCCAAGAAGAAATAACGGAGAATGGGTGGTGATAATAAATTGAACCTTAGGGAATAATTTTATAAGCGATGGCAAAATTTCTTTCTGAAGATTAGAATGCAAATGGAGTTCCACTTCATCAATTACAACAATGCCTTTTATGTTTTCCAGATAAACGCTATTGTTCACATTCGCAACATCACCATAACGAGCTATCGTTGAAAACATATTAAAAAGAGCAAGTTGCCCAGTGGAAAGAGCATCTAATGTCGGAGAAACAACCCCACTTCTGCTTAATATTCTAAATCTAGAATTCCACTGATCGCGCCGATTCAACAAAAAGAAAACATCTTTGCCAAGAATCTTGCTTAGAATAGTTTCTACATTCTTCCGAGATTGAATAAGTAATTTCAACTCAGGCACATTTTGATTTACAAAATTAATTTTCGCATCATTAATAAATTCAACATCCGCTCGCGAATCTGCAATAATATCCAGCAACCATTGAAGAGAATTGTCTGTCACATTTTTTACAGTAATTGGATTTTTTAAAATTCCACTCCAATTTTCTTTTATCGCTAAATGACATCCATCTTCATTGCTAAAATACGATTTTCCCATCCATGCCGGTTTTTCATACCTATCAGGACCAAAGTAACATACAACATCTCTATCAAAAGCACTTTCGGCATCTTTTTCTGATACATTTACACTTTTTATTCCATCGACATCATTCCACGATATCGAAGAGTTTATGTTTATTCTTTTATTTAATTCCTCCCTACTCAAATTTCCTGCCTTGAACACATATTGAGCATTTGGAATATCATATTCCAAAAAAGACAGTAAAAACTGTTTTCCGATTTTTATTTCCGAAGGACTAATTGTCTTATACAATATATGACCTAATCTATCCGGCTTAACAGCATTGCTAAAAGCTTTGCTTGCGATTTCATAAAAAGAATCAACGATATTAGACAACAACGTTGATTTGCCGCTTCCATTTTCACCAACAAGAATCAATGGCTTAGGAGAACCGTCCTCATTAAATGAAGGTTTAATATCAACTTTATCAATCGGCCCGACATTTTCGCTTATGATTCGTTTCAGATACATCTTTACAGTTCTCCTTCAAAGGCTTTTTTGAGAATGCTTTGACGCATTGCTTCAGCTTGGATTAAAGCATCATTTATCGTTTTTTCTATATTTTCGCTTAACGTTAATTGAGACTCTATTTGAGAAATAATTTGTCTCTGTTTTTTAATAGTTGGAATAGGAAATATTATATCTTTTAAAATTCCTTGCGTCAAAAAAGGTCTTGTTGAACCTTTGCAAAGCTCCTTGACTTGTTTCAATACAGAACCTTGTGTTTGAAAAAGATAAATGAAATACTGAGACAAAACAACATTTTCATCCAAAGAAATTCTAATAAGATTCGTAGAAATCAAGGCATTTTCAGCTCTTTGTGGAATCTCGCATATCTCGCCAACTGTGCCTGATCGCGAAATAATTACATCTCCTCTTTTCACCCTGTATTTTTCTAGTTCTTTAGCCTTCTCATCTGTTACAAAGATTTTATTACCATCACAAAATTTTCCTCTTCCAATATTTTCTATTCCCAACATTGGATGACCAGATGTTCTGTGATCAGATTTTTTTATCATCGTTCCAAATGGACCTGTCGTCATTCCCTTTCTATTCTTTACAAGTAACTCTTCTATATGCATTTGACAACATTCTTCGCTTTGTCCTATAGCGGTACTTAACACAGATTGGCGATAGACGGCGAGTTGTTCTTTGGTCTTTTTAAGGGTTTCGACGGCACCGTCTAATTCAGAAAAAAGTTCTTCAATCTTATTTACAATTCGTTTTTGTTCTTTTTCGGGCGGAACAAGAACTTCTAAAGAATTCAGAACTGTTTGGCTAATATTCTTTTGTGTTCCGCCTTTGCCTTGAGAAATTAATTCTGATTTCATCATGGCCATGTAGTAATACATATATTTGGTCGAAACACCCTTCAACTCTTTAGCATACGCAATCGCTTGATTGGTACAACATTCTATTCCTGTAATGCCAAGTTTCCCAATACTTCCATACATAGCAACCAAAAGAGTTCCTACAGGAATCATTTTTGCACTACTGTTTTGTAAACCTAGTTCAGTTATTTTACTTGCCGAAGTAGTGACGACTCCATCATTCAAATCACCAATAATCAGCCAAGGAATAGTTCCATTTTCATAGTACGATTTTTCGGTGGCTTTGGGAGTTCCTCCAGAACTCCATTTTACCACATCAGGCATTTTTTTTAATGCCCATCCATTAGGAATATTTTTGGGGGTGTATGACATTTTAATCCAATAATAAAAATCTATTAAGCCACCAATTCAATGCTCATTTGGTGTAATACGGTTTCGTAATCGTCACCGAACAGTTCAAAGAACCTGCCCAAGCCACCCATTCCGTCAAACGGGCTGTAATCCAAATCGCGAGGTTCAACACTCAACGAAGTTATGATGTGTTCCTTAATCAACCGGAGCCACTTCATTTGCTCTTCGGTAAAATGCACGTCGCCGGCGTTGCATTTTAGAGTCCACTGCATAAAGTTGTAATTGACCCGATCAGCAAACGGGGCCAAGTTTTCGGAGAAACCCAGTTCGTAGCGGATAATGGAAATCAAATCCACAATTTTTGCCTTTACGCCTTTCTTCACCTTTTCAGGATTCTTGATAGCGTAGCAGTTCCACAGGCGCTCCGCAGTGACATGCTTCGCGGTAAGCTTGTCATAAAGCATGTTGAGTTTTTCAATGACCATCGGGCGATCAGCATAAGCGTGGTCATAAATGATTCGCAGGGCGATGATTTCGTCCTTGTTCTCGTTGATAAACTCGCGGAAATTCGCAATCACCATATCGGCGGCTTTTTCCTGGTCCGTATCAAAGCCTGCAAATTCCACACTATCGAGATTCACATTGTCAATGACCTGCTCGTGAACACGACGGATATTTTCGATATATTGGCGGACATTGGGGTCGTAGAATGGTTTCACCGCCTCGCGGACGACTTCTTGCTGGTCTTTCCCTTGCAAGTAATTTTCGGCAAGACTCCCTGCCGATTTCAAAACATATTTCTTGAATCCAGTCCGTTCATCTTCGGTCATCTGGGAATTCAAACGCACAAGCCTGTTTGCAAGGGACGTCAAGGTGTCGGCATCCTTCGCGCCCATCGCCACGTTCATCATCAGTTCTTTCAGGCTTACGGTCGGCTTTCTTTCTAGCGGGCGGGTATCCGTCTTCTTGGATTTTGTCACGCCCACTGCATCTACAATCACGAAATGGTCCTTGTTCTCCGTAGCAGACGGAGTCACCTTCTGCAAGTCGTCCTTGCTCAAGGTTCGCGTTCCGCGGCCCTTCATCTGCTCAAAGTAATTACGGCTACGGACATCGCGCATAAAGATGAGACATTCTATGGGCTTGACATCTGTTCCCGTTGCAATCATATCCACCGTTACGGCAATCCTCGGATAGTAACTGTTGCGGAAAGATGATAGTACGGATTCCGCCTTGTCAGCCTGGCAAGTGATTTTCTGACAGAACTCATTGCCTTCGCCAAATTCCTCACGAACAATCTGCACAATATCATCGGCATGGCTGTCGGTCTTTGCAAAAATCAAGGTTTTGGGGACTTCCTTGCGGCACGGGAATAGAACCGTCGAGAGACTTTCCTTGAACGCCTTGATTACGGTCCGGATTTGGCTGAAGTTGACAATATCCCTATCCAATTGGGACGGCTGATAGTCCACCTCTTCGTCGAGCTGTTTCCACCGCTTTTCGCGAGACATCCTGTCACGGCATTCCACCTGTTGTTTCAGGATATGCCCGCCATTCTTGCCAACCTTGGTTTCAATCACAAAGACATCTTCGCCCACATTGACGTTGTCGATAATCGCCTGTTCGCGAGTATATTCGCTCACGATGTTTTCGTCAAAGAACGCAAACGTCCTTTTGTCGGGCGTTGCCGTCAAGCCGATAATGAACGAGTCAAAGTATTCGAGAACCTGTTTCCAGACATTGTAAATGGAGCGGTGGCATTCATCGACGATGATGCAATCGAAAAATTCAGGCGGATATTCCTTGTTGTAAACGACTTCCTTCGGGGGATTTTTGTCCGCAGCCGCAAACTCATCAAAATGCACTTCTTCGGCAGATTCATCAAGTTCTTCACCTTTCAAAATGGAGAACATACGCTGAATCGTGCAAATGCAAATTTGCGCACTCTTTGGAATAGAGGATTTCTTTAGGCGACGTACTTCGTACAACTCGGAGAAAGACCTGTTGTCATCTGACGGACGGTATGCCAAAAATTCGCGTTCCGCCTGCTCTCCAAGGCCTTTCGTATCGACCAGGAACAAAATGCGATTCATTTTGCCGAATTTCAAAAGCCGATACGACGCCGTAATCGCAGTGAACGTCTTACCCGCACCCGTTGCCATTTGCACGAGAGCCTTGGGCCTATTCTCGGCAAAGGACTTGTCCAAATTGTTGATTGCCG
>Ga0310694_10004998_pt1 | contig 12731 bp, 11 predicted proteins | sample 174DNAGHGhighgp2_FD_203884 | JGI IMG/M metagenome (GOLD analysis project Ga0310694, IMG submission 203884) | Sheep rumen microbial communities from Palmerston North, Manawatu-Wanganui, New Zealand - 1742 DNA GHGhigh gp2 (v2) (version 2) | ecosystem: Host-associated > Mammals > Digestive system...
ATGCAGCCAGTTGTCGGCGTAGTTCTTCCGTTTGTTCGCGGAGTTCGTCGGGCATAGCAGCCAATTCTTCGTCGGTGAACTTACCGGCTTGGATGAGAAGCGTGGTGAGGCGGCTGGCTTGCCCAAAGGAATTGATATTCTCCAGTTCTGCTCCTTGAGGCGGATTCTTCTCGTAATCGCGCGGATTGAGGATTTCATACGCCTCTTGAGCGCCGTAGTTAATGACTTTTCCGTTATCGGCGCGGTATTTTTTCTGCCGGAAGATGGTGTTGTCCCGTTTGTTGAGTTTGCCGCGTACTTGATTAAAAGCGACGTTTAATTTGACTTGTGCCATAAAAATATTGTGTTTAATGTATATTATATACTATGTATATAATATAGTATTTGTTATATAAATTTGAGCCTATTTGGGGTCTATTTTTCCGTTTTCGGTACGGTGATGTAAGCCAAGTGACCCACTAACTTCACACTAACAACCCACTAATCACCCACTCGAATCTTGTTAAAGGCTCGACCGAAACATGGCACCGGACCGTGCTTGCACTGTGCATGGGTGTTATGAGTCGGTTGGGGATTTCGGGTGCAAAGGTACAACAAAAAATCGACATATGCAAATATATGCCGACTTTTTGTACATTTTATGAATAAAATGGTTATTTTATCTCTTCTAAACGGTTATTCACTATAACCTTCATTTTGGATGAGTGCGGGGTTCATTTGTAAGATAAGCTGCGGTATGGGGTAGAGATTCATGTAAGCAGGGAAATCCGTTCCGTTGTTGGCTCCGCCCTTATATTGCCATTGATAACCGGTGTCTCCGCCAAATTTGTTGAAGCGTATCAAGTCCGGTCGGCGCATACCTTCCGCGTAGAACTCACGTCCTCTTTCATCCAAGATAGTTTGCAGGTTGATCTCGGTGAATGCATTTGCGTGTGCTCTGGTTCGAATAGCATTTACTGCATCCAAAGCAGACAAATTGCCTTGGATAGCACCACCTCGTAAGACGGCTTCTGCGTAGTTCAGATATGCTTCAGCCATACGGAACAAAGGAATATCCGTATCGGGCCAATATGAATCCGTTCCTGCTTGCCCATCTGTTCGTTCGTTGGTCCATTTATGAACTGTTCTACCCGTGTTATTGCTGTTCCAATAATAGCTGGTTTTTGAGAATAATGCTCTGTCATCCCCTGCCTTTACAATGGTTCCTGTATAAGAAGTGGCCGTATTTCTTACGGAGAATAAATCCAGCAATTGGTATCGGGTGTTAGCTGCATACCAGGGACTGCTTATGCCCATATTTTCCACTTGATCAGCATACGTTCCTACCATAGTCATAGATCCACCGTAGGAGGATTGCTCCGAACCAACTTGGCGCAATGCCCAAATGATCTCGTTTTGCGCGCCATTTGTATCATTGTCGCCCATGAAAAGGCGGCGGTATTCCGAGCATAGAGAGTAATTGGATTGTAATACCTTGTATGCATATTGGGCAGCAAGGGAGAAATCGTTCTTACCGGCATATACCTCACTATTCAGGTACAAACGCGACAAGAGTAGCCAAGCAGCAGATTTATCCAAACGGTAATAATCCTCTTTCTCAGCTGCCAAATCTTTTTCAGCTGCAAGCAGTTCTGCAACTACAAAATCATACAAAGCGGCTCGGCTAACCTGCGGAGCGGTGTAGAAATCCGCATTGTCGGTTACAATAGGCACATTGCCGAATAGATCCAATAATTGTGCATACAAATAGGCGCGAATGAAACGTACTTCCGCTATGCGCACCAGATCTTTGACATCCTTTTTGTGCAGATAACTATTACAGAGATAAATATTGAAATACAAACGATGGAACAAGACATGAAGCAGACTATTGGTAGCCGTCCAGTTGTTATGGTCGAGCGACCATGAATCGGCATCCCGCCAAACCCAATATATTTGATCAGTCGGGAGATCATTGAGATAAACTAATCTTGTAAGGGACGTAGAACCTTCATCTATACCCACCAGAGGAATGTCACAATATCCGGTAGGATGCCTATCGCCTGTTTCGGTCATGCGACTGTATATCTTGTCAAAAAGAACATCTGCTTCTTGTTGAGCATCGGGGATTGTTTCTTTGGGCATGATGACGACCGTGAATTTTTTGGTAACGCCATCAAATGTGACAGTGACATCAGTTGTTCCCTCTGCATAAGGGTATAAGTTGTAACGGAATCCATACTTGGGTGCACCTAGTCCAAATTCGGTATAGTGGTAAGTAACATCTTTTATGTCGCAAATATTTTTATTTGCTACTTCAATGGAAATGTTCTTAACTGTCGCGTATTCCGGAATTGGTCGAACTCCTTCTGTGCGAGATCCTAAGTAATATTCATCATTTGGTATATTATAATGTTGATAATCCCGTAAAGGAAGAATAAGCGTATCTTTATATAAACGGTCATTATGCCAACAAAAAAACTCATCTATACCGATCACCGGATACGGTTTCCAAACGATGCTATCCAAGGTAGATTCATATTCAAAGGTGCCATATTGCTCATTTACATTTGAATAGTAATAATGTAAATCGATATCTTGTCTGTAGTTGAAGTCATCAATGAATAAGAATAAACGAAGTGCCTTTTCGTCTGCGGAATGCTGACTTGTTACTACCTGAATATTTTTTATTTGGTCGTATTTGAGGAAACAGGAGACATCTGAAACTATATCTTTTTGTTCCGTATATCGTTGTGTCTCATTATCCCAATGACTGACAACATTTGTGCGCCAAAAGGCAACCTGAGCCGAGGCGGTTAAAGAAAATGCTATAATTGCATAAAAGGATATTAATTTTTTCATGGTTTCAGAAGTTTAAGAATGTTATTGTTTACAACGAACAAATAGGTACCTGCGGGAATGTTCTGTAGTTGCAAAGTCATAGACTCGGAAGTGATATTACCTTGCTGAATAAGCGTACCATTGATGCTGTAGAGCCGGTAAGCACTACCGATTTGCGCACCTTGAATGCTAATCTGGTCAATACCCGTCACGATGTTGATTTCTTGTTGGTTGCCATCTCCTGTGGAAATCGTAACAGAATTATTTTCTGTACTAACTTCAATGGCTAATTGTGTAGTAATTTCAGGGTCTACAACAAGATTACCTTCGGTATCATATACCAGCATCTTATTGTCTTTAAATACCATTTTTCCTATTACTTGTGCAGCCTTATTGAGTTCGGCTCGATCAAGTAATTGCATTTGGATGCGATTTTGGGCAAAAGTACATAAACTGTACATTGCCATCAAAAGTGGAATAAGTAAAATTCTTTTCATTGTTTGTTAATTAGAGAGGTTATTATAATGTTAATTATTTTGTCTGTAAGCAGCGGTTCAACCTTTGCGGGTGCAAAGGTACGGAAAATAATTGATATATGCAAATAAATTAGGATTTTTCTGCGAAAAATGTCCAAATATTATTTGGACGCAATAGACAATGCAAGCGGCATACAATGCCGCAGAATGGACGGAGAGGGCGGCGGATTCAATCCGCCTGGAACAGAAGAAAGAAAAGGGAATATGCAAATGAAAAACGGGCACAAAATTCGATTTTTATAGGTAAATCCTTGTATATTCCAATTTTTTGTAGTACCTTTGCAGCCGATTTGTCTGTAAATTGCGAAAATGGAGACGAGGCGATACGATAAGGAAGATCTGCAGGAAGCGTTGCGGGTGTTGCGCAGCGGTGGGGTCATCGTGTATCCTACGGATACGGTATGGGGGATAGGATGCGACGCGACGAACGAGGAGGCGGTGAAGCGGATCTATCAATTGAAACAACGCGAGGACAGCAAGTCGATGCTCGTGCTGCTGGATAGCCCGGCGAAGTTGGCGTATTATGTAGGCAACATCCCGGAGACGGCATGGGCGTTGCTGGAAGCGGTTAATAATGATGAAATGAGCGCTCGCCAAGACGAGCTCAATGATGAAATGATGAAACCGCTGACGATTATTTATCCCCATGCGCGGAACATGGCGAAGAACCTGATCGCGGAGGATGGGTCTATAGGAATCCGTATCACGAACGAACCGTTCAGCAAGGCGCTGTGTGAACAGTTGCGGCATCCGATCGTATCGACGAGTGCGAACATCAGCGGTCATCCTGCTGCCCATTTTTACAGCGAGATAGAGGAGGCAATCTTGAAGGGCGCAGACTATGTATGCCGGTTCAGGCGAGACGATGACTGCCCCCATGAGCCCTCTTCTATCATTAAGATCAATGAGGATAATTCGTTTCGAATTATAAGGAGTTAAAGACTGAAAGACGGAAAGACTGAAGGAGATGAATCTTAGGCGTAAACAACAGTTAAAATATGTGCTAACGGACCTTATCAGTAGTGAACTGGTGTGGTTATGTTTCCTTATTTTCCGCTGGATGGTGTATGAGGGGCGTTTTGAGTTTCTGCGTGAAGCCTTGATTCCGGCCTTCAGTTTTTGGTTGCCGCTCTTGGTGTATCCTGTCGTTTGTCTAATCGTTTATTATCTGTCCGGTTATTATCTGCGTCCCTTCCAGAAGCCCCTTTGGCGCGAGTTCCTCCGTACCTTTATCTGTGCGGGCATCATATCGCTGTTTTTCTTCTTTTTCATCATCATCGATGATGAGGTGGAGTCTTATGATCGCTATTTGGTGTCTTTAGGGGTACTCTTCGGTTTGCAGTTTGTGCTGAGTTATATCCCCCGTTTGACGATTACATTGCTCTCGCGTCGTTTGGGAATCATCCGCACGCAGACCGTGCATTCGTTGGCGGAGGCGGAGCAACTGATAGCGGGTGATCAAGACGAAGTGATCCTCGATTTACCTGCGGGTTATACCGATCGGGAGTTATATACGATCATCGCGCGTTTGTATCCGCTCTCGTGCGAGATCAGTATGGTACCTCGCGTGTATGACATGCTCACGGGTGCGGCGCGAATCGGTCATCTGGACCGGCCGTCTCTGATACGCATCACCGAGCAGACGATGAGTGATTCGGAGTTATGTATCAAACGTGCGTTTGACATCGTCACTTCGGCTATCGGTCTGGTGGTACTGTCTCCGCTCTTCGGTCTTATCGCGCTGCAGATCAAGATCTCCTCGAAGGGTCCTGTTTTCTATGCGCAAGAGCGGGTGGGGTTGTACGGAAGACCGTTTCATATCTATAAGTTCCGCACGATGATTGACCATGCGGAGTCGGATGGGGTACCCAAACTGACTTTGGATGACGATCCGCGAATCACAAAGATCGGGCATTGGTTGCGTAAGTACCGTTTGGATGAGTTACCGCAGTTATGGAATATCCTGCGCGGCGACATGTCGATAGTAGGTCCGCGTCCCGAGCGACCGTATTTCATTGAGCAGATTATGAAAGAGGCGCCGTATTACTGCCTGATCTACAAAGTGCGGCCGGGTCTTACCAGTTGGGGACCTATCCGCGTGGGTTATACCGATACGATTGAGAAAATGATTGAGCGACTCAACAGCGATGTGGTGTATGTGGAGAACATGTCGTTGCTGCTCGATCTGAAGATATTATTCTTTACCATAGGCGTTATTATTCATGGAAAAGGACAGTAAACTCTCGTACGACGAAGCCATCCGGCGCGCCGAGCAACTCATTGAGCAGTTAGAAAAAGCCGAGGCGCTTAGTATGGATGAATACAAGCGCCTCGCTTCTGAGGTATCTGCATTGCTCAAGCAATGCAAGGATGAGATATCAGGGATGATTACAAGCCCAGACTCGCTTTGATAGCCGGTACTCTGGCTTCCGCTTCTGCTGTGCAGCGCTCGTAGTCAGCGCCGGTGAACGGTTTGCCTTTCTCTGTAGCTACCGGAATCTCAAAATAGAACTTGATCTTCGGCTCCGTACCGGACGGACGCACGCTGACTTTGAGACCACCTTCGGTGAAGTACTGGAGGACATTGGAAGTGGCGTTCAGCGGCATCTCGATCGGGGATTCTACCCACTTACCATCTTTCAACTCTTGCTGTTTGAGCAGTTTGAAATCTTTGATCTTCACAACCTTTTCACCGGCGATCTCTTTCGGAGCGTTAGCGCGGTAATCGATCATCATCTTCTGGATCTCTTCTGCACCCGTCTTACCCGGACGAACGACATTGATGGTCGTCTCGCGTTGGAAACCATAGTCCGCGTAGATCTTGAGCAGGTAATCATAGAGCGTCATACCGTTATCCTTTGCGTACGCAGCGATCTCGCAGATGAGGCAGATAGACGAAGGCGAACATTTATCGCGTACTGCATCGTACGGCAGGAAACCAAAACTCTCTTCTCCACCACCGATATATTTGCGTTTGCCTTCCCACATACGGATACGATTCGCAATCCACTTGAAGCCCGTATATTCATCGGTGAGGGTAACGCCCTGTGCGTCGGCAATCTTACGAATGAGTTCGGAGGTAACGATGGTCTTGACGATATACATGTCGGGACGCAACTTACCCAGACGCTTCATGTTATTGATGATGTAGTAGTGGTACATGATATTGGTCTGGTTACCATTGATGATGACCCACTCGCCCTTGTCGTTACGGCAAACGATCGCGATACGGTCAGCATCCGGATCAGAAGCGATCACCAGGTCAGCGCCAAGCTTGGTGCCTAATTTCATACCGAGGGTCATAGCCTCTGCGTTCTCGGGGTTCGGGGAAACAACGGTCGGGAAATTACCGTCGATCACCATCTGCTCGGGAACGACATGGATATTCTGGAAGCCCCAAGAACGGAGACACATCGGCACAATCTGACGGCCGGCACCGTGCATAGGGGTATAAACGATATTGAGGTCTTTCTGACGCAGGATGGAGTCTTGGTCAATCATGACATCCTTAACAGCCATCATATAATCATAATCCATCTCGCCGCCGATGATCTCAATCAGGTCGGGGTTAGCCTCCCATTTGACATCCTCCATGCGCACTTTGTTCACTTCGTCGATGATGCCCTGGTCGTGCGGTTGGAGTACTTGCGAACCATCCTCCCAGTAAGCTTTGTAACCGTTGTACTCTTTGGGGTTGTGGGACGCGGTCACGTTCACACCGCCCTGACATTTGAGATGACGGATAGCGAAAGAGACCTCCGGTGTGGGGCGAAGGGACTCAAAGAGATACACTTTGATGCCATTAGCGGAGAAGATGTTCGCTACAGTCTCAGCGAAGAGGCGACCGTTATTACGGCAGTCATGCCCTACCACAACGGCTACGCGACCGTTTTGGATGTTCTCAAAACCACCTTCGCGTTGTACCTTGAGCATGTAGTTGGCATAACCCTGGGTAGCTTGCGCTACGATGTATTTGTTCATTCGATTGGTACCTACGCCCATGATACCGCGCAAACCGCCGGTACCGAATTCGAGCGTACGATAGAAAGCATCGATGAGTTCGGTCTTGTCCTCCGCTTCCATGAGCGCTTTCACCTCAGCGCGGGTTTGGGGATCAAAGGGTTCTTTGGTCCAGACCTCCGCTACTTCCATTACTTTTTTCAATTCTTCATTCATAATGGTAAAAATTTAAGTGTTACTATTTTCGTTAATTTAGTCTTCTGGTCTTCTGGTCAACTGGTCTACTGGAATTTACTCCTTGACCTTGTAGATCGCGTCCAGGTTGCGGACGAAGCCGTCGAAATCGAGGCCGTAGCCGATGACGAACTCATCGGTTATCTCGCGACCGGTGTAATCGGGTTTGGCATCGTCGTACTCCAGTTTATTGGGTTTGTAGAGCATCGTGGCTACGCGTACGGACGCGGCTCCTTCTGCGCGCATATGCGCTTTGAGTTGATGGATAGTGAGACCGGTATCGACGATGTCTTCGATAATAACCACATCGCGGTTCTCCACCACCTGTTGGAGCGGTACGATGAATTGCAATTGTCCGGTAGTGGACATGCCGAAATAGGAACTGACGCGGATGAAGGTAACTTCACACCGCACATCTTTGAGCGCACGGATCAGGTCCGCCGCAAAGACAAAAGCGCCGTTCAAAATGACTACAAAGAGGGGTTCTTTGTCGTGGTAGTCTGCACTAATGCGTTTGGCCACTTGTTGTACATCCGCTGCAATCTGTTCGGGTGTCAACCATTCTTCAAAATGATAACCTTGTTCGTCAACTGTCCTCATAGTTTTGAAATAAGAAATCATTATACGGATAGCGTTGGATATGTATGGCCTTGATTCGGTCGTATAACAACGCTCTTAAAGCATCTATGTTCTGTTTGTTGCGCGCGGAGATGAAGATACAATCGTCGCCGAGCCGCGCCATCCATGTTTTCTCGAGGTCCTCGAGCGAGAGGTTCTCCCGCAAGACAGGAGTGAGATCGTCTTCCTCTTTAGGGATATAAGTGAAGGCATCGATCTTATTGAACACCACGATGGTGGGTTTATCCTCTTTGCAGATGTCAGCAATCGTTTGCTGCACCACTTCGTATTGTTCTTCGAAATTCGGGTGCGAAATATCGACTACGTGCACCAAAAGATCCGCTTCGCGCACCTCATCCAGCGTCGATTTGAAGGACTCGACCAGATGATGGGGTAGTTTGCGGATAAAACCGACTGTATCGGAGAGGAGGAAAGGCAGGTTCTCGATGGTGACTTTGCGCACCGTGGTATCGAGAGTGGCAAAGAGTTTGTTCTCCGCAAACACCTCGGATTTGGAGAGCAGGTTCATCATCGTCGATTTGCCGACATTCGTATAACCGACGAGCGCTACGCGCACCATCTTACCGCGATGCTGCCGCTGGGTAGCCATCTGTTTGTCGATGGTCTTGAGCTGCTCGCGCAGCAAGGCAATCCGTTGACCGATGACGCGCTTATCTGCCTCTATCTGGGTCTCACCCATACCGCGGTTGGTTCCTCCACCGCCTCGCTGCCGGTCAAGGTGACTCCACATACGCGTCAGACGGGGAAGCATATACTGGAGGTGCGCCATCTCGACTTGCGTCTTGGCGTAAGAGGTTTGTGCGCGTTGGAGGAAGATCTCGAGGATGAGGATTGTACGGTCGATGACACGTACATCCGGTTGACCTTTATGATTGAGTGCTTTTTCGATATTGCGAATCTGACGCGGACTCAACTCGTCGTCAAAGATAACGACATCGATCGGATGATGGTCCGCGATATATTGGTTGATCTCATCGAGTTTGCCTTCGCCCACATAGGTCGCGGTGATGGGCAGGTTCAAGCGCTGCGTGAAGCGTTTGACGGGCACAATACCATGCGTATCGGCGAGGAATGCCAGTTCATCCAGGTACTCCTTCGTGCGATCTTCAGGTTGGTTGGGCGTGATCAATCCCACCAGCACCGCGTGCTCAATATAGGGCTTAATCTCGATCATTTATCTTTGCGGCTGCAAAGATACGAAAAAAAAATGACATATACAAATGTATATGCCAATTTTTTCTGATTTTCCGTAAAATTACTTACGAATACCGAGTTCTTTGATGATTGCGCGGTAACGCTCGATGTCTTTTGCCTTCAGGTAATCCAGCATACGACGACGCTTACCAACGAGGGCAGTCAGCGCACGCTCTGTACCGAAGTCCTTGCGGTTTTCCTTCAAGTGCTCGGTCAGGTGGTTGATACGGAAGGTGAACAAAGCGATTTGGCTCTCAGCAGAACCGGTGTTTTTTGCATCGTTGCCGTACTTAGCGAACAACTCAGCTTTTTTCTCAGATGTTAAATACATTTCTGTTTCTTTTTATTGGTTATACAATCACCACTAAAGCCGAATATAGCATTACAACTTCGTGGCATTAAGCGCTTTTTCGATGAAAATTACAAAGTAATAATCGTACCCTGTTAAGAAAAAGCCTGCAAAAGTACTGCTTTTTTATGATATATGCAAATTTTTTAGTAAAAATCTGCAAAATTCGTTACTTTTTCAATTGGAACGGGAAGGAACCGATAAGGTTTCCGTCGCAGAAAAAGTCGATTGTATAGAATCCGCCCACGACGGTTTCTATGGGTTGATAGCATGTGCCGGCATAGGCTTCGCCGGTATATTCGATCTGTTGCGTCAACGAGTAGGGAATCTCTTCGCTTTCGAAGGCAAAGAGTTGTTCTTCCTTCTCTCCAATCAGGTTGCCGTTCGGGTCCATGATACGCACATACAGATCTTTGAGTCCCGGCATGCAAGTGATGTTTTTGGCAATCGTGTAGTCAAACTGCAGTTTGCGTAGATGGCTCACCATACGGGTCTTGCGATCGTTCTTATTCAGCATCGTGAAGGTGCAGGAGGTGACTTCCATCATCGAGGCGCGGGTGACCGTTTCGGTGAGTTGTTCATTGAGGGTACTGAGGTGCGTATTCTGCTCCTTGACCTGTTGGTTCTCTGCTTTAAACTGTTGGTTCTCGGCGGTAAGGCGTGCGTTGGTAGCATTGAGACTGTCAATCTGGCGCACATAGTCTTTCATGACCATACGCACGGTTGCCAACTCTTTCTTCAACTCCGCGATCTTCCGCGCGTTGGAAGCTTTGGTCTGACGCAACTCTTCGAGCAAGTCCTGTACGCGTTGTTGCTCACGACTCAGCAGATCTTGCAGCGAGTCATTGCGGATATCCATCTGTTGGTATCCGTCGAACTGAATAGCGAGATCTTCGTATTCTTCTTGGAGTTCCTCTTTCTCAATCGCCATCTGCTCCACGATATCGTTCAGTTCACTTCGTTGCGTCAGATTCCATGCCACTAACCCGCCGATGACGGCCAGCAGCAAGGCGATGAGGATCCATATGTAGGTGTTTTTTATCTCTGTCATAATAAGGGAATCACTTTTTCCAATTGGTTACTGCGGCTTCCTTTGAGGAGGATGGTATAACCGCAGAGGGGTTCTTTCCGGAGGTGCTCGCACAGCGCCTCGACATCTTGAAAAATCGGGTAGGGAGCCGTAGTGGCCGCATATTCGTCACCAACCAAGAGCACTTTGTCCGCTTTGCGCTCCAGCAGCATATTGACGATGTTCTGGTGCTCCAAGGCACTGTATTCACCTAACTCGCGCATGGCGCCGAGGATGTAACAATCGCCTTTGAAAGCATTGATGGCGGCCTGCATAGAGGTAGGGTTGGCATTATAGGCATCAACGACTATAGTGTTGTTTGGGGTCTGCATCAACTGCGAGCGGTTATTGGACGGGATATACGCGCGGATAGCTGCTAAGGCAGCTTCTTCCGACACGCCGAAATACTTACCGACACATACCGCCGCCGATACATTTTCTGCATTGTAAGCGCCCACAAGGTGCGTACCTTCCGGCATGGTGCCTGTCGTGTAGGGAACCGTCTTCAGGTCCCCTGCCATCTTTGCCAGATAGGGGTTGTCGGTGTTACGGAAACAGAACCCGCCATGCGCGCGCAGGTAGTCGTATAACTCGGCCTTAGTGCGTTGTACACCTTCGAAGGAACCAAATCCCTGTAAGTGTGCTTTGCCGACATTGGTGATCAGGCCGTAGTTCGGTTCGGCTATCTCCACCAGTTCGTTGATATCACCGGGATGGCTGGCACCCATCTCGACGATCGCCATCTCGTGCGCGCGCGTTATACTTAATAAGGTGAGCGGCACGCCAAGTTGGTTATTGAGGTTACCTTGGGTGTAATACAGATTGTACTTGGTCTTGAGCACCGCGGCGCAGAGTTCTTTGGTAGTCGTTTTGCCGTTGGTACCGGTGATGGCGAGGATGGGTAAACCTAACTCGCGACGCCATGCACGGGCGAGATCTTGCAATTCAGCCAAGGCATTCTCGCCGCAGATGATATACTCCGCACCTTGCGCTTTGGCTTGTTCTACGAAGTCATTGCCGTCGAAATGTTCACCCTTCAGCGCCACAAAGACAGAGCCGGAAGTGACCTTCCGGCTGTCTGTTGTGACGAGAATAGAATCTCTATTTTTGATCAGGAAACTCCAATCCATTACTTATGCAGTTCTTCCGCTTTCTTATTGGGAAGTTCCAATCCATAGTTTTTCTTTTTATCCTCAATCTTGAGCGCCAGACTCAGTAAGAAGGCCAGTACGCCGAATAGAGCGAAGACGATCATCGGAACGAGGTAACCGTTGGTTGCCACACGCAGTTTACCGATCAGCAGCGGTACAAGGCAGAGACCGATATTCTGCACCCAGAAAATGAGGCAGTAGGCCGAGCCCAGCACTTTCTCATCGATGATCTTCGGTACAGAGGGCCACATGGAGGCCGGTACGAGCGAGAAGCTGACGCCGAGAACCAGGATGGTGATGAGCGCCAGTGTCTTGCTGGGATAAGCCGGCAGCACAAAGGCGAAGACGCAGTGGCACACAATCATGATCACTGCTCCGAGCAGCATCATCGACGCACCTTTACCCTTATAATCGATGAAGGCACCGAGGAAGGGTGTTAGCACCATCGCGAGAATCGGGAACCATTTGAAGAGGCCTGCTGCTTCCGCATTGGAGATAGAGAGGGTCTCTTCCAGGAAGTTCGTTGCGAAACGCTGGAAGGGGAAGATAGCGGAATAGTAGAGTACGCAGAGGAGCGCTACGATCCAGAACATCTTCGATTGGAAGATCTGACCGAGATCGGATACATGGAACTCGTCCTCCGGATCTTTCACTGCCGTTGCTTCACCGATGGCTACGAGTTGGTTGTCAAACTTCGTATCCATGATCGTGAACACAAAGAAATTGAGCAGACCGACTACTAAGAGCAAGGACGCGAAAAGCAGCGGAGCGGTTACGGA
>Ga0310694_10004999_pt1 | contig 12731 bp, 8 predicted proteins | sample 174DNAGHGhighgp2_FD_203884 | JGI IMG/M metagenome (GOLD analysis project Ga0310694, IMG submission 203884) | Sheep rumen microbial communities from Palmerston North, Manawatu-Wanganui, New Zealand - 1742 DNA GHGhigh gp2 (v2) (version 2) | ecosystem: Host-associated > Mammals > Digestive system >...
CATGTGGCCGGACTGCTCGGCGCCCAGGAGATTGCCCACGCCGCGTATCTCAAGGTCGCGCATCGCGATCTTGATGCCGGAGCCGAAGGCCGCGAAATCCCTTATCGCGTTGAGCCGCTTTTCCGCGATCTCGCTCAGCACCTTGTCACGCCGGAAGGTCAGATAGGCCGAGGCCTTTCTCGTCGAGCGCCCGACGCGCCCGCGTATCTGGTGGAGCTGCGCAAGCCCCAGCCTGTCCGCGTCTTCTATTATAAGAGTATTTACGTTCGGTATGTCTATGCCCGTTTCGATGATCGTCGTGCAGACGAGCACCTGCGTCTCGCCCTCGGCGACGTTTTCCATCACCGCGGCGAGCATCGCCTTGTCCATGCGGCCGTGCGCGGCGGCGATGCTGACCTCGTCGCCCAGCAGCTCGCGCAGCTTGCGCGTGGTGCGCTCGATATCCTCGATGCGGTTGTGCAGATAATACACCTGCCCGCCGCGCTGCAGCTCACGGCGTATCGCGTCGGCGATGACGCCCCAGTCGTGCTCCATCACGAAGGTCTGCACGGGCAGGCGATCCTCGGGCGGCTCCTCGATGTTGGACATGTCCCGTATGCCGGACATGGCCATGTTCAGCGTGCGCGGTATCGGCGTTGCGGAGAGCGTCAGCACGTCCACGCCGCGGGCGAGCTCCTTTATATGCTCCTTGTGCGCCACGCCGAAGCGCTGCTCCTCGTCCACGACCAACAGCCCCAGGTCCTTGAATTTCACGTCCTTCGACAGCAGTCTGTGCGTGCCTATCACGAGATCGCACTTGCCGCTTCGCAGCTCCTCGAGCACCTTCGCGCTCTGCGTGCCGGTGCGGAAGCGGCTTAGCACCTCTATCGTCACGGGGAAGCCGAAAAAGCGCTGCAGCGCCGTCTGATAATGCTGCTGGGCAAGCACCGTCGTCGGCACGAGTATCGCCGCCTGCTTGCCGTCGAGCACGCACTTCATCACCGCCCGCAGAGCGACTTCTGTCTTGCCGACGCCCACGTCGCCGCATAGCAGCCGGTCCATCGGCACCGAGGACTCCATATCTCTCTTTATCTCCGCCGTGCAGCGCAGCTGGTCGTCCGTCTCGGTATAGCTGAAATTCTCCTCGAACTCCGTCTGCCATTCGCTGTCGGGCGAAAAGGCGTAGCCGGGCATGCGCTGCCGCTCGGCGTACAGGGCGATTAGCTGCTTTGCCATGTCCTTTGCCGCGCTCTTTGCACGCGAGCGGGTCTTTGCCCACTCCGCTCCGCCCATTTTCGAGAGCTTCACCTCGCGCTCCTCGCCGCCGCCTGTATATTTCGTCACCATATCCAGCTGCGAGGCGGGCACGTAAAGGCTGTCCGTTCCGGCGTAGTTTATCTTTACGTAATCCTTGTCGAAGCCGTCCACCTGCATCCTGACGATGCCGGCGAAGCGGCCGATGCCGTGGTTCTCGTGCACGACGTAATCGCCCACGGACAGGTCCGCGTAAGATTCGATCCTCGCTCTGCCCGCGGCGGGCGCGCGTCTGTGCTTTTTCTTCGAGCGCGCGCGGATCAGCTGCGCGTCGGTCAGCACGGCAAGCTTTATGTTGGGATACTCCATCCCCGCCGAGATCGCGCCCGTCGTGATGACGCAGCGGCCGTATTCCGGCGCGTCCGAGGGGTTTTCAGCGATCTGCGCCCGGATGCCGCGGTCGGAAAAGAACTCCTGCAGCACCCTTGCGCGTCTCTCGTCGCCGGCGAGCACCGCCACGCGGTAGCCCTGGCGCAGATAGGCGCCCACGTCCTCGGCGGCGGCCTGCGCGTTGCCCGCGTAGGTGGTAAGCTGTTTCGCGGCGATGCTGCACAGGGTCTTCGGCTCCATCGGGAAGCGCCCGACCGTAAAGGCGTCGGCCATGTATACCGGCCAGTCGCCCAGGCGGGATATAAGCTCCTCGAAGGGCAGGAAAAAGCTCTCCGCGCTCAGCAGGGCCGCGCCTCGGCGGACCAGCTCCGCGACGTCCTCGCGAAGCGCGCGGCAGTATTCCCGCGCCCTCTCCGCGCAGCGGTTCGGCTGGTCGATGAGCACTATCGCGTCACCCGGGATATAGTCCGCGCCGAAGGCGGCGGGATAGACCAGGTCCATATACCTGTCCGCGCACTGCAGCGCGATGCCCGCGCCGAGACGCTCGGCGTCGGTGCGCATGCTCTGGGCAAGCTTCTGTGCGCTCTCGCTGCTGCGGCGCCGCTCGTACTGCGCGGCGCGGCTCTCCAGCTCGCGCCCCAGCGCCGCAGCGCCGCCCGGGCACATCGCGGTCACGGTCTCCGCCGCGGGCAGGACGGTACAGCTCTCTATCCTCTCGGTGCGGCGCTGATCGGAAACGTCGAAGCGCCCCATCGAATCCACCGTGTCGCCCCAGAACTCGATCCTGACGGGCTCGCTCTCCGCGGGCGAGAAGAAATCCAGTATCCCTCCGCGCACGGCGAACTGTCCCTGGCCCTCCACCTGTTCGGTGCGGCTGTATCCGCAGCGGACGAGGGCGTCTATGACGTCCTCCATCGGCGTCTCGGCGCCGTCGCGCACGACGAAGGCCGCGCGCCGCAGCGTCTCGGGCGGCAGCGTGCGCTGTATGAGCCCGCTCACCGACGCCGTCGCGGCGCACGCTCCGCCCTGCAGCGACCAAAGCGACTCTACTCTCCTCTGCTCGGCCTGGCGCGAGACCGCCTCGCTCTCGTAAAAGGTAAACTCCCTCGAGCCGAGCACCGCGGTCTCCTCGCCGAGCATCGCGCGCAGATCGGCGGCGAAATTCTCCGCCGCCGTGTCATCGGGGCAAATGACGAAGATCGGCCTTTGCGTCCTTGCGCGCAGCGCGGCGGCAAGGTTCGCCCTGTGCACCGCCGAAAGGCCGGAAACGAGCGCAGGAAGCCCTCCGCTCTCGACCAGGGAGGGGAGGGCGGCGGCTTCCTTATTTTCAAATATTCTATCAAAAATGACGTTCATCTGTGCGTATCGCGGCACGCATCAACCGATCGGCGCCTTTGCGGAGCCTACCGCTTCCCATTCGCCGGTCCCGGCGTCCTGGATCAGGTACAGATACATCTGCGCCCTTCCGTCGTTCATGACCGATTTATTGTGGTCGTAGCGCGCCATATATTCGGCGTAATATGCCAGAAAATGGCCTCTTAGCTCCTCGCCGCTCCAGCCGCGCGCCGCGGCCTCCTCGCTGCCGATATACTCCACGATCGCGCGGGCGGTCTCCTCGGGGTCCTCGCGCAGCTCCAGTATATCCGTCTGCGTCGCGCCGAGCGATATAAGCCCCTTGCCGACCTCGCCCATGGCGGCCTCCTCCGGCGTGGGATACATGTACCGCTCAAGATATCTCTGCCGCAGCAGATTTGTAAAAATTATCCCCGCGGCCAGCGCCGTTATGAACAGTATCGCGATTATTATCGCCCACATGCGGCGGCTGCCGGTGTTGGTCACGAAGGGATCCCTGACCGCACGGACGCCGAATATGCCCGCCGAGTCCGTGCCGACGTAGTAATTGTTTTCCTGTTTCTTCATATCCGTCACCCCGTCATTCGCGCGGCACGGCAGGTCTCGCGTCAAGCATCCTGTCCCTTGCCGCGGGGCTGAGCAGCCGCGAATAGAAATCGCCAAGCACCCGGTGGTAGACCGGTGTGATATCCGTCGTGCCCCGGATGGGCTTTACCATCACATGCGCCTTCGTGCCGGATATGCGGCAGTCGCAGTCGAGTTCGGTATATCCGAAGCGCGCGAAGAAGCGCAAAAGCTTTTTGAGATGATCGGGCTCGGGGTCCTCAAACTCGGTGATCTCGGCGATGATGCCCTGCTTGTCGGCGTAGCGCCTGTTTATAAGCCGCATCGTCTCTACGCCAAGCCCTTTTCCCCTGTACCAGGGGAAGACCGCAAGGTACTTCAGCAGCACATAGCCGTATACCCCCCTGGGACATACCAGCGCATACGCGGCCTCAAGGCCCGTCCCGTCCTCATAGGCGACGAGCAGCTCGGCCTCGCCGCGCGATATCGCGCGGTGCAGCGCCAGCTTTCCGATAAGCTCCTCGCTGTCGAAGTCGACCTCCATCAGCCCGTAATATCTCTCCAGATCTCTGTGTCCGCCCTTTCGCAGGCTCAGCATTTCGCGCCCTCCTCTTTATCCTCGGCAAAGCTCTGCGCCCGCACGAGCGCGGCGTATTCGCCGTTCTTTTCCATAAGCTCCGCATGCGTGCCCATTTCCAGTATCCTCTCGCCCTCGATGACGGCGATCCTGTCGGCGCTGCGTATCGTTGAAAGGCGGTGGGCGATGATGATCGTCGTGCGCCCCACGCACAGCGCGTCGAGCGAGGCCTGTATCCGCTGTTCCGTCACGGTATCAAGGGCGGAGGTCGCCTCGTCGAGTATGAGTATCTTCGGGTTTTTCAAAAACACCCTTGCGATGGATATCCTCTGCTTCTGCCCGCCGGAGAGCATTACGCCCCGCTCGCCGATATAGGTGTCGTATCCGTTGGGCATGGCCATTATCTCGCCGTGTATCTCGGCGCGGACCGCCGCGGCGACGATCTCCTCGTCGGTGGCGTCGGGCCGGCCGTAGCGTATGTTGTCGCGCACGGTGCCGGCGAACATGAACACGTCCTGCTGTATGATGCCGATGCTTCGCCGCAGCGAGGCCTGCGTCACGCCGCGCACGTCGTGTCCGTCCACCAGAACACTGCCGCCCGTCACGTCGTAAAGGCGCGGCAGCAGCTGGCACAGCGTCGTTTTTCCGCCGCCGGAGGGGCCGACCACCGCAAGCGTGCCGCCGGGCTCGACGGCAAGGTCGATGTGGCTCAGCACCGGCACGCCGTTTGAATAGGCAAAGCTCACGTCGCGGTATTCCACGCGTCCCTCGACCTCCCCGAGCGTTATGGCGTCGGGGCTGTCCTTTATCTCCGGCTCGGTGCGCATTATCTCAAGGAAGCGCTCAAAGCCCGCCGTGCCCTGCATGTATTGCTCGGAAAACTGCGCCAGCTTGCGTACCGGCGAGACGAAGGTGGACACGTACAGCGAAAAGGTTATAAGGTCGATATAGTCCATCTTCCCACGCATTATCAGCAGCCCGCCCACGGCGATGACGACCACCTGCATGATGCCGGTGGTGAACTCCATCCCGCTCATGAAAAGGCCCATCGAGCGGTAGTACTCGACCTTTGCGCCGCGAAACAGGGCGTTGGAGCGCTCGAACTTCTCGTGCTCCTCGGCCTCGTTGGCGAAGGCCTTCGCCGTGCGTATGCCGGAAATGCTGCTCTCGATGGCGGAGTATATGTCCGCGGTCTTGCGCTTGACCTCGATATTCGCCCGCTTCATCCGAAGCCGCTGCGAGAGCGTGAACCACAAACACAGCGGCAGTATCACCGTCAGCGCCAGGGCGAGCTGCCAGCGCAGCGTGAAGAGCACCGCCAGTGCGCCGAGTATGGTCAGCGAGCAGATCACAACGTTCTCCGGTCCGTGGTGAGACAGCTCGGTGATGTCGAAAAGATCCGTCGTGATGCGGCTCATCAGCACGCCGGTGCGGTTTTTGTCGTAAAAGCTGCAGGAGAGGTCCTGCATGTGTGTGAATATGTCCTGCCGCATGTCCGACTCGGTCAGGACGCCCATCCTGTGTCCGACGACCGTGATTATATAATACAGCACGGACTTGACGAAATACGCCAGAATAAGCAGTCCCATGACCGTGAAAAAAGCCCGGTACAGCTTGTCCGGCAGCAGTCTCGTCATCGCGGCCCTCGACGCATACGGAAAGACCAGGTCTATCACCGCTACCGTCAGCGCGCAGATCATGTCTATCGCGAAGAGACCCTTGTGCGCGAAGACGTAGCGCATGAATATCCTGAAATTGCCCGCTTTGAAGTCTTTCAATCCCCGCCCTCCGCATATTTGTCTCTCTGTGCGACGGCAAGCGCGTCGCAGCGGTTGTTGTATTCGTTCTCGGCGTGTCCCTTTACCCAGTGGCAGTGCAGCTCGTGCCGCTCGCACAGCGCAAGCAGTCTCTCCCACAGGTCGGGGTTCAGCGCCGTCTTTTTATCCGGCTTTTTCCAGCCGTTGGCGCGCCACTTCACTGCCCAGCCCTTTTCAAGCGCGTCCACCACGTACTTCGAATCCGAGTACAGCTCGACCCGGCAATCCTCCTTCAGCGCCTCGAGCGCGCGTATCACGCCCGTGAGCTCCATGCGGTTGTTCGTGGTCGCCGCCTCGCCGCCGGAGAGTTCCTTTTCAACCCCGCCATAGCGCAAAACGGCGCCCCAGCCGCCCGGGCCGGGGTTGCCGCTGCAGGCGCCGTCGGTGTATATTTCGACAGTTTTCATTGACCTTTTCCCTTGCCAGTCATACCCGACGGCGCCTGCTGCCATGTCCGGCGGCTGCCGCGTAAGCGGCGAGCCGGACGGCTTTTAATTTTCGAGGCGGCGCAGCCGTCCTCGCCGTCGGTGTATATTTCGACAGTTTTCATTCTTCTTATGTGCGTCTGGAATAGCTGATATTGCGCTTTTCAAGCAGGACTTTGTACTCGCTGCGGTCTATTATCCCCGCCGCAAGGAAGCCGTCGAGCTGCTTGCGCCAGTGCTCCTCGTCGCCGCAGCTGCCGTCCGTATAGCCCGATAGCCTGTCGTGCGAATGCAGCGGCGCGGACGTTTTGCGCGTCGTCTCGGCAGTAAAAGTTTTTTTCTCCCTCGTCATGGCGCGCACCGCCGCTTTTAAGGCGGCGACTAAGATCACAATCGAGACGGCGCCGACCACGATTATACCCGCTAAATTTCCATCGTCGGCAAGGCCTTGTCCCAACATGAAGAATACCCGTCTCAGTTCATCGATCCCAAATGCTCTTACCGCGATCACGATGAAGACTATCACCGAAATTATCCCTGCGCCGTTGTTGCTTTTCTTTTTGCTGTCCTTTTTATTCATAATGCGGCTCCTTTCCACCGTTCATCAGGGCTGTGGGTGCTCCGGGGCGGGAGGGGTTTATCCCTCCGCGCTCTCCTGCTCGTCACTCTCGCCCTCGCTCTGGGGCTCGGTCTTTTCGATGTCGATGACGCGGCTGCCCTCGGCAAGGCGCATTATCCTGACGCCCTGCGTCGCACGGCCCAGACGTGATATGCGCTCGACCGGCGTGCGGATAATCGTGCCGTCGTTCGTGATGACAAGGATGTCGTTCTCCTCGCCGACCATGGCGATCGCGGCCACGGCGCCGGTCTTTTCGGTCACAAGGTAATTCTTTATGCCCACGCCGCCGCGGTTATGCACGCTGTACTCGCCGATGTCGGTGCGTTTGCCATAGCCATTTTCGGTCACAGACAGTACCTCGCGCCCGCTGCCGGAGCTGCCTGCGCCGACCACAAAGTCGCCGCCGCGCAGGCGTATGCCGCGCACGCCGATAGCCGCGCGGCCGGTGGCGCGCACGTCGGTCTCGTTAAAGCACACGGACATGCCGTCGTGCGTGGCGATGAATATCTGCTCGCCGCCGTCGGTCTGCAGGACGGAAATAAGCTCGTCGCCCTCCTCCAGCGTCAGGGCGCGGATGCCGCTGGCACGGATGTTCTTCAGCGCGCTCTGCTCCATGCGCTTGACGGTGCCGTTGCGCGTCACGAACACCAGATAGCTGCCCGTGTCCACGCCGCGGCCGCAGATCATCGCGCTTATCTTCTCGCCGGGGTCGATCTGCAGGATGTTGACGATGTTCGTACCCCGCGCGCTGCGGCCGGCCTCGGGTATCTGATAGCCCTTTTTGACGTACACGCGGCCCCTGTCGGTGAAGAGCAGGATGTTGTCGTGGGTCGAGGCGGTAAAGACGGTCTGGGTATAATCCTCGTCCTTTGTCGCCATGGCGCGCACGCCGCGGCCGCCGCGGCCCTGGGCGCGATATTCGCTGACGGGCAGACGCTTTATATACCCGCCGTGGGACAGGGTATAGACACAGGTCTTTTCCTCGATGAGATCCTCTATGTCTATCTCGTTCTCGACGTCCTGTATCTCGGTCCTGCGCTCGTCGCCGTATTTGTCGCGTATCGCGATCAGCTCTTCCTTGAGCACCTGCTTTATCATCCCGTCGTCGGAGAGCAGCTGCTTGTAGTAGGCGATCTTTTCCTCAAGCTCCTTATACTCCTGCTCGAGCTTTTCCCGGTTCAGCCCCTGGAGCTGTATAAGGCGCATGTCGCATATCGCCTGGGCCTGCACGTCTGAGAGCGAGAAGCGCTCCATCAGGTTCTGCTTGGCGTCGTCGTAGCTTGCGCGGATGATGCGTATGACCTCGTCGATATTGTCCTGGGCGATCAGCAGACCCTCCAGCAGATGGGCGCGCTCCTCGGCCTTGCGCAGGTCGAAGCGCGTGCGGCGGACGATGATGTCCTTCTGGAAGGCGAGATACTCGTCGAGGATATGTCTCAGCGACAGTATCTTCGGCTGGGTCTGGTCGTTCACCAGCGCCAGCATGTTTATCGAAAAGCTCGACTGCATCGCTGTCTGGGCGAAGAGCCGGTTGAGCACCACCTGGGCGTTGGCGTCGCGCTTCAGCTCGATGACGATGCGCATGCCGTTGCGGTCTGTCTCGTCGCGCAGGTCGGAAATGCCTTCAAGGCGCTTTTCGTGCACCTGGTCGGCGATGCTTTTTATAAGCTGGCGCTTGTTGACCTGATAGGGCAGCTCGGTGACGATGATGCGGGTGCGGCCGTCGCGGCCGTACTCCTCAAATTCGGTGCGGGCGCGGATGACGACCCTGCCGCGGCCGGTGGCGTAGGCCTGGCGTATGCCGCTGCGCCCCATGATGATCCCGCGCGTGGGGAAGTCCGGCCCCTTGACGCAGCGCATAAGGTCGGCAAGCTCACACTCCGGGTCGTCAAGGACGCAGACGCAGGCGTCTATGACCTCGCGCAGATTATGCGGCGGGATGTTCGTCGCCATGCCGACGGCGATGCCGCTCGAGCCGTTGACCAGCAAATTCGGGAAGCGCGAGGGCAGCACGCGCGGCTCGCGCCTGCTCTCGTCAAAGTTGGGATCCCAGTTGACGGTGTCCTTGTCAATGTCGCGAAGCATCTCGTTTGAGATCTTCGAGAGTCTTGCCTCGGTGTATCGGTATGCCGCGGGGGGATCGCCGTCGACCGAACCGAAGTTGCCGTGCCCGTCGACGAGCATATAGCGCATGGAAAAGTCCTGCGCCAGACGCACCATCGCGTCATAGACCGACGCGTCGCCGTGGGGGTGATAGTGGCCCAGCACGTCGCCGACGCAGGTCGCGGATTTTTTAAAGGGCTTGTCCGAGGTAAGTCCGCCCTCGTACATCGTGTAGAGTATGCGGCGGTGCACGGGCTTCAGTCCGTCGCGCACGTCGGGCAGAGCGCGCCCGACGATAACGGACATGGCATAGTCGATATAGCTCGTCTGCATCTCGCCGACGAGCTCGGACTCGGTTATCGCCTGATTCGGAAAGGCGATATCCTCCGGCTTGTAATCTCTCTTATGTGCCATTCTTACCTCACCCCCTTAAATATCAAGATTGACGACGTATTTCGCGTTCTGCTCTATCCACTCGCGGCGCGGCTCGACCTCTTCGCCCATAAGGACTGTGAAGACCTGGTCGGCGGCGATGGCGTCGCTGAGCGTGATGCGCCGCAGCGTGCGCTGTTCGGGGTCCATGGTGGTCTCCCACAGTTCGTGGGGGTCCATCTCGCCAAGGCCCTTGTAGCGGGAAATGTCTATCTTCACGTTCGGGTTGTCCCCGCGCATCTCGGCGCTGATGGCGTCGCGCTGCTCGTCGGAATACGCTACTCTCTGCGTTTTGCCGCGCTGGAGCTTATACAGCGGCGGCACCGCGCTGTAAACATAGCCCTTTTCGATCAGCGGCCGCATATAGCGGAAGAAGAAGGTCAGCAACAGCGTGCGGATATGGCTGCCATCGACGTCGGCATCCGCCATTATGATTATCTTGTGATAGCGCAGCTTGTCGATGTTGAACTCGTCCCCGATGCCGGCGCCGAGCGCGACGATCAGCGGATAGAGCTTGTCGTTGCCGTAAATCTTGTCGGCGCGCGCCTTTTCAACGTTGAGCATCTTGCCCCACATGGCCAGAATCGCCTGGAAGCGGCTGTCGCGGCCCTGGATGGCCGAGCCCGCGGCGCTGTCGCCCTCGACGATGTAGATCTCGCACAGCGAGGGGTCGCGCTCGTTGCAGTCCTGCAGCTTGTCCGGCATCTGTCCGGACTCCAGCCCCGTCTTGCGGCGGACGGACTCCTTGGCCTTTCTCGCGGCCTCGCGCGCGCGATTTGCCATCATCGCCTTTTCAAGTATCGCCTTGGCGGCGGCGGGATGCTCCTCGAAATAGGTGGCCAGCTGGTCGCTGACGATGCCGTCGACCAGCGTGCGGATATAGGCGTTGCCCAGCTTCTGCTTGGTTTGGCCCTCGAACTGTGCCTCCGGCAGCTTGACGGAGATTATCGCGGAAATGCCCTCTCGCACGTCCTCGCCGGAGACCTTGTCGTCGCCCTTTATCACGTTCGTCTTCACGCCGTAGGCGTTTATCACCCTCGTCAGCGCGGTCTTGAAGCCGGTCTCATGCATGCCGCCCTCGGGGGTGTGTATGTCGTTGGCGAAGGAGACGATGTTTTCGTTATAGCCGTCGTTGTACTGCAGCGCGATCTCGGCCACCGCGTCGCCCTTGGCGCCGGAGAGGTATATCACCTCGTCGTGCACCGGGTTCTTGTGCTTGTTGAGGAAGCTCACGAACTCTCTGATGCCGCCCTCGTAGTACAGCACGTCCTTCTGCTCGCGCCCTTCGCGCGCGTCTTCTATCGTGATGGTCAGCCCGCCGTTGAGGAAGGCCTGCTCGCGCATGCGGGTGTGCAGTATCTCGTAATCGTACTCAGTATCGTCGAACACCTCGGGGTCCGGCTTGAAGGTCACGACGGTGCCGTGTTTGTCGGTGCTGCCGACTATCTTCATCTCCTGCACGATACCGCCGCGGGAGAATTTCATCTCGTATATCTTCCCGTCGCGGTGCACCTGCACCTCAAGCCATTCGCTCAGTGCGTTGACGACCGAGGCGCCCACGCCGTGCAGACCGCCGGATACCTTGTATCCTCCGCCGCCGAACTTGCCGCCGGCGTGCAGCACAGTGTAAACGACCTCCAGCGCGGGCCTGCCGGTCTGCGCCTGGATATCCACGGGTATGCCGCGGCCGTTGTCGGTGACGGTAATGGTGTCGCCCGGATTTATCGTCACGTTTATGTGCGTGCAGAAGCCGGCCAGCGCCTCGTCTATGGCGTTGTCCACGATCTCGTATACCAGGTGGTGCAGTCCGGACGAGGAGGTCGAGCCGATATACATGCCCGGGCGCTTCCTTACCGCCTCAAGACCCTCCAGGACCTGGATCTGCGACGCGTCGTAATTTTGTTCCATCTTCTCCTTAATATCTGCCATATTTCCCTCCACAGGAATTTTTGTTGTCATATCATGCCGCTCTCGGCGCGCTTTAGCAGCGTCGAGCAGGACATCTGGCTTAGGATGACCTTTCTCCTCCCGTCCTCGAAGCAGACGATGAAGGACTTTGGTATATCCTCCGCCGCGTTTACCACAAGGCCGCTCTTTTCCGCGGCGCTCAGGTATTTTCGCGTCAGATGCGACTGTGAGGTGATGTCGAGATCGAATATCGCCACCACGCTCTTTTCGTTTATTACCGTACCTTTTCCGAGATGGAGATACATTATCTTATCCTGCCCTTCTCGACGACAAGCACCCTGCCGCCGGTGCGGCCGGATATCCCCTCGTCCTCGCAGCAGGTGATCAGCGTCTGTCCGCCGCCGATGCGGTTGAGCACGAAGGACTGGCGCCGGTCGTCGAGCTCGGACAGCACGTCGTCGAGCAGCAGTATCGGGTACTCCCCCGTCTCGTCAAGAAATATCTCCCGCTCAGCGAGCTTCAGCGACAGCGCCGCCGTTCTCGTCTGCCCCTGCGAGGCAAAGCTCCTGGCGCTGCGGCCGTTTATGAATATCTCAAGGTCGTCCTTGTGGGCGCCGGAGAGACAGCTCTCGCTCTCGATCTCGGCGCGGCGGTGCTTCTCCTGATGCTCGCAGAGCTGGTAATAGATCTCCTTTGCCGAGGCGAAGGGGTCGCTCACCGTGCTGACGGTGCGGTATTTGATCGACAGCTCCTCGCCCTCGCCGGAAAATTCGCCGTGTATCGGCGCGGCGGCCTCTTCAAGTCTTGCGGTGAAGGCGGCGCGGTACCGTATAAGCTGTGCCGATGCACGGCACATCCCGTCGGAAAACTCGTCTAACGTGTCGAGCAGCGAGGGCTTCTCGTGCCAGTCCTTCAATATCCGTGTTTTGTGCTCGTAGAGCCGGTTGAACTCGCTCAATATCTCGGCGTACTTCGGGCGTATCTGGCTTATTGCGTTGTCCAGCAGCCGTCTTCTGACTGCCGCCCCTTCTTTTATAAGGTTCAGATCGTCCGGGCAGAACAGCACCACGTTTATCGTCTGCGACAGCTCAGAGGCAGTCTTTCTAACGCCGTTTACACTGATCTTCTTCGTCTGCCCGGGCTTCATTACGATATCTATCGTCTGCTCGCGCTCGTGTGAGAAGACGTCGGCGAGTATTTCTGCCGATGAAAATTCAAATCCGACCAGCTCGCGGTCGAAGCGCGTGCGGAAGCTGTGCCCGCAGGAGAGCATATATACCGCCTCCAGCAGGTTCGTCTTCCCCTGGGCG
>Ga0310694_10005001_pt1 | contig 12730 bp, 13 predicted proteins | sample 174DNAGHGhighgp2_FD_203884 | JGI IMG/M metagenome (GOLD analysis project Ga0310694, IMG submission 203884) | Sheep rumen microbial communities from Palmerston North, Manawatu-Wanganui, New Zealand - 1742 DNA GHGhigh gp2 (v2) (version 2) | ecosystem: Host-associated > Mammals > Digestive system...
GATTCATGAAGGCAGCCGTTGGTTAGACGACTACCGTGCTCCGGTGGGATTCACATACGGAGCTCAGGCAAGAGTTCAGACTACTTATTTGTGGCGCGGACTATATGCAGGCGGCATGAATATCCAAGGAGACGCGAACGTGGGTTACGGCGGTTTGTATTTCGACATGTGGTGGAATATAGGCACCACGGATTGGTCGTTCAAAACATTCCAGCCGGAAGTGGATTTGGCATTAGGTTTTTCGCGTTGGGGGATAGATGCGAGCGTGGTATTTATTCATAATTTCAATTGCCCGTTCTTCGACTTCAGCAACCATCCGTATCCCAGTAGTGGCAACGCATTAGAGTTGGATTTTCGCTATACGGTAAGCAGCAAACTGCCGTTAAGTATCTTATGGGCGACTCGTGTGAGTGCATCAGATGGATACACGGAGGATTCACCATTGGCAGCCGGTCTGTCAACAGATACGATTCGTGCTTATTCGACGTATATTGAGTTGAGTTACACCCACCATTTTGCATATGGAATCAGTTTGTTCGGAGCGGTTGGAGTTACTCCTTGGCGTAGTCTGTACACGAGTTATCAGAGGGGTTTTGCCGTTCAGAACGTAGAAGTTCGTCTGCGCAAAGATTGGGATGTAAGCGCTCATTGCGGATTAATGGTTCAAGGAGTTTTGAGTGTCAAACCGTGGGCGTTAACGGCGGATAAAAGTACCGCTGAATGGCATCCATTGGACCCTTGGGCGCAGAGCGTAAATGCCAATTTGGCAGTGGGAGTGTATTTGAAATAATTGAGAATTGAGAATTGAGAGTTGAGAATTGAGAATTTATTCAATTGAGAGTTGAGAATTGAGAATTGAGAATTTAAAAACATATAACAAACAGAAAATGAAAAAGGTATTCGCATTAGTAACCGCAGTAATGGCGGTTGTGATGACTGCAAAAGCAGAAGTGGAGTTTGCCTATGAGGCAGGCGCCGAGTTGGTCAGTTCCTATTTATGGCGCGGACAGTACAATGGCGGTTTGAGTTTTCAACCCGAGGGTTTGGTCGGATTTGATGCCAAAGATGGAGCTATTCAGTTCCGTGCAGGTGCATGGGCAAACCTTGGCGCATCGGACTGGCAGTGGAAAGCGAACAAGAACGACGACCGCGGATACACAATGTTCATGCCTGAGGTGGATTTTATGGCAACGTTCACGGCTTACGGTGCAACCGTCGGTTTTACCGAGTATTACTACTGCGATGATTTCAGTAGCGCAACTTCGGAGATCTCGTTGGGTTACAGTTTTGACCATTTCTTCGAGCAGAACGCCTATATCAACTGGTACACCACCGTTGCCGGTGCCGATATGATTGAGGATGAAAACGGCGACGAGAAACGCGCGTGGAGTACTTATATCGAGTTGGGTTACGACTACACATGGGACAATATCGGTCTGACTCTCGGCGGTCAGATCGGTCTCTCTCCTTGGGCAAGCGACCTATACGGCAATGAGAAATTCGCCTGCACAAATATCAGCATCAAACTCAACAAAGAGTTTGAGTTCGAGTATATGACACTCGATCTCTTCGCACAAGGTTCGCTCAACCCGGATCATGTGAACGCACAGAACGCATTCATCGGCAAAGCCGGCGATGATAAACTGTACAACCAAAAACTGAACGGCTGTATCGGCGTTGGAGTTTGGTTTTGATAATTGACAGTTGATAGTTGACAGTTAGGTGATACAGGCGAATAACAAAAAGAGTCTCAGCGCGCTGTTAGGCGTAGGTTTGGCAGCGCTGCTGATATGGGGTTGGGACAACAATCCCAAGAATAGTTATTACCATAATCAGGGGCATATTTTCGGCACGTACTATAATATACGCTATGAAGCCCAAGCGGATTTGGAGAAGGATATTCAAACCGCATTCAAGGATTTCGACAACAGTCTGAGTATGTTCAATCCCCACTCTGTCCTGTCGGCTATTAACGCCAACCGCGACACAACGACCAATGTCTATTTTGAGAACATGTGGGCAGAGGCTGAGCGCGTATATAACTTGTCCGGCGGTGCATTTGACGTTACCGTTGCCCCGTTAGTCAACTACTGGGGTTTTGGTAACCAAGGAACCAAAGAAACACAAAGAACAAAAGACAAACATGTCATAGACAGTCTGATGGCTTTTGTCGGTTTTGACAAAGTAAAGTTGGTTGACCATCGGATTATCAAGTCCGACCAGAGAGTCCAAATAGACGGCGGCGCAGTAGCCAAAGGTCAGGCATGCGATGTCATTGCCGACGTATTACACGACCACGGATGCACAAATTATCTGGTTGATATAGGTGGAGAAGTCGTGGCAAAAGGTGTGAACGACAAAGGCTCTCCTTGGAGCATCGGTATCAGCAAGCCGAATCTGAACAACGAAGGAGCACAGGCGGAGTTGCAGGAAGTAGTGTCCGCAAGCAGCATATGTATGGCGACGAGCGGCAACTATCTCAATTACTATTATGTTAACGGCGAACGTCGCAGCCACACGATTGACCCGCGAACAGGCGAGCCCGTGCAACATTCGGTGCTCAGCGCCACCGTGGTCAGTAGCAGTTGTATGCGCGCCGATGCCATGGCAACCGCCTGCATGGTACTCGGCAAAGAAGAAGCGCTTCGTATGATTGAACGCGCAGGCGATGCTGCTTGCTACCTGATAGTAGCAGAAAATGACAGTTTGAGCGTCATTACATCGCCCAATTGGGCAGAAATGATTACAAAATAACATTTTTTCTTGCATATATCAAAAAAAAGCAGTACCTTTGTCGGCTAATTTGGTGAAATGCGCAAAAAAACATATTTCATATTATTATGGGTGATACTCTTCCTAACCAGTTGCGGAGAGTATCAGAAGTTGTTGAAATCGACCAACGCGGAGGAGAAATACCAAGCGGCTTTACAGTATTTCAACCAGAAGCAGTATGTGAAAGCACAAACACTATTAGATGACGTTACAGGTTATTACAAAGGCACCGAGCGTTCGGAGGATATACTTGCATATTTGGGAAGGTGCTATATGGGTCAAAAGTTGTATGAATCCGCGACTGACTACTACAAAGCCTATGTCCGCAACTACCCGAAAGGTAAGTACGCGACAGAAGCGTATTTCCAGATAGGTCACTGTCAGTATTTGGATTCTCCTGACGCCCGTTTGGACCAAACGATCACCAAAGATGCCATAGAGGCGCTGACACAGTTCACTGAACTATATCCGGAGAGCCCGTACGCAGAGCAAGCTTATCTGGAAATGAACGAGTTGTACGACAAATTGGCTTACAAAGAATTGCAAAGTGCGAAACTGTATTACAACTTAGGCAGTTATCTCGGCAACAATTATCTGAGTTGCGAGATTGTAGCAAAGAACGCGCTGAAGAACTACCCGAGTAACAGCTATCAGGAGGATTTCAACTGGCTAATTATGCAGTCTAAATACCAGCAAACTATCAATTCGTTTGAAGACAAGAAACTTGACCGAGCGCGCGAGGCGCAAGACGAATACTATAATTTCGTGACCGAATATCCTGAATCCAAACACCGCAAAGAGGCAGACAGGATGCTCGTGCAAATAAAGAAAATCACGAAGGAGTAGTTGAATTGAGAACAGATCATTAAAAGTATAAAGATATATGGATTACAAAAATTCAAAAGCACCGACCAACACGGTGACACGCGACATTAACCAATTGACCGAGCCAGTAGGCAACGTGTATGAAACCGTAGCCATCATCGCCAAACGTGCGAACCAAATCAGCGCAGGTATCAAGCGCGAGTTAGACGCAAAGTTACAAGATTTTTCTATTCCTCAAGACAACCTTGAGGAGACATTTGAAAATCGCGAGCAAATAGAGATCAGCCGTCAATATGAGCGTTTGCCGAAACCCACTCTAATGGCGACCCAAGAGTTTATCGACGGCGACCTCGTTTACCGTAGCGGCAACCGCGATGAAGCGCTGAAATAAGTCAAGAGTCGCCAGACAATGGCTTTACAAGGCAAACATATTATTGTCGGGATAAGTGGCGGAATAGCGGCATACAAGATTCCCGAACTGATTCGCTCTTTAGTAAAAGCCGGATCAGAAGTAAGGGTAACAACAACAAAGAACGCACTTGAGTTCGTCACAGAATTAACTCTGCAGACCCTTTCGGGTAGCAGAGTTTATTCGGATGTATTCGCAGCCATCAACGAGCATTCAACAGAACATATTTCTCTGCCCGAATGGGCAGATGTAATGCTTGTTGCGCCAGCCACGGCTAACGTGCTTGCAAAAGCAGCAGCGGGGATAGCAGACGATGCGTTAACAACGACCATATGCTCATGCGTGGCCCGCAAGCCTATTGTTTTTGCGCCAGCCATGAATGACAAGATGTGGTCAAACCCCGCTACGCAGCATGCCGTGAACACTCTCCGCGGATGGGATAATGTAGCCATAGTAGAACCAGACGAAGGCCCGTTAGCCTGCGGCACAACAGGAAAAGGTCGTATGCCGGAAACGGCGGTGCTACAAGAAGCACTGGAATATGCGCTGACGCCCAAGACAATGGTTGGCAAGCGTGTGCTTATTACCGCAGGAGGAACGCAAGAAAAGATTGACCCTGTTCGTTTTATCAGCAATTACTCAACGGGCAAGATGGGCATATCATTGGCACATGCGTGCTCACGCCGAGGCGCAGAAGTGAGTCTTGTCTGCGGTTCAGTGACAGCGCAGGTACTAAATCCTTTCAGAACCATTCACAGAACAGACGCCATGTCGGCCCAAGCGATGTACGAAGTATGCAATGCTGAATGGGCTCACTCCGACAGCGCTATACTATGTGCAGCTGTGGCGGATTTTACACCAGCACAAATAGCGGAGGAGAAAATCAAGAAAGAGTCAGGGCAGACAGAAATGGATCTCCATCTGATAACCACTCCTGATATAGCACGCACATTAGGCGAACGGAAACGAGCCAACCAGCAATTGTTCGGCTTTGCTTTGGAGACGCAAAACGAAACAAAAAATGCGCTCCATAAACTGGAACGCAAACATTTGAATGCCATTGTATTGAATTCGCTCCGCGACACAGGAGCCGGTTTCGGAACCGATACCAACCGCGTAACTATCCTCTTCGCAAACGGCAACTCTGTCGAACTGCCTTTGCAAAGCAAAGATGTAATAGCGGAGCAAATTATTGACCGTCTATTCTGCGGCAATTAATGCTCATTACAAAACCTCGTTAAAAGGTCGTTAAAACCTCGTTAAAAGGTCGTTGGTCCTTTTCGCGTTCAAAGAAGGACTATTTAAAGATTCCAAAGAGTCCTTTTTTCTTTGTTTCTTCGGCAGCCTCAGCATTTTTCGGTTCGGCTGCGTCTTCTTGCTTGTCCTGATTTTCGGGATTCCATTCAGGACGTTCCTCAATAGTTCCCAACTGTTGCTGAACATATGCAATAACGTCCTGCAGTCCCTCTGTAAAATGCGCAAAATCTTCTTTATAGAGGAATACTTTGTGCTTCTCAAACGAAGGTGTTTCTTCTCCCTCTCCCTGACGACGTTTGCTCTCCGTTATACAGAGGTACAAATCCTCATTTCGTGCTTTGCGTACATCCAAATAATAAATACGCTTCCCGGCTTTGACCGAACGGCTGTATACAATCTCCTGTTCGCGTCTCTCTTCCTGATTCTTCTCCATTTCTTCAGTATATTTACAAAAAACGCCGCAAAATTAGTAAAAAAAATCTATTTACACAAATAAATACGATTAAATTTGCATTTTTTTTGCACATATGCATTTTTTTTTGTAACTTTGCGCGGTTTTTTATTGAGACAATCTATGATAAACAGAACAATGGTTCGAACGCGTGTCATCCAAACGCTGTTCGCGTACTACAAAGACGGAGACAAAACACCAGGCACGGCTCGCAAAGAGTTGCGTAAGAGTTTTGCCGACACATATGATTTATATTTCATTCTGCTGGATTTTGCCAACCAGTTGACCGCATATGCCCAACAGCATATAGAGGACCAAATCGGTCGTGCCCGTGCGACTCATGCCAATTGGCAGCCCAATCGCCGTTTTGTATCGAATCGCTTGGCGCAGCAGTTATTTGACAATCGAGCTCTTCGCTCCCGCATATCGGAGCAGCATTTAGCATGGGATAGCGGCATGCAAGCAGTGAGCGAGGTGTACCGTCAGTTGACGGAAAGCGATTTCTACCGTCAATATATGGAATCAGACACATGCACCTATGAGGATGACAAGCGCATATGGCGGCAGATCTACCAACATCTGCTGACAAACAGCGAGACACTTGCCGACGCATTAGATGAGATGGAGGTGGTATTGGATAAATCGAATTGGACCGTTGATGCCGATATTGTCCTCAGTTACGTAATCAAAACCATCAAGCGCTTCAAATCGGACAGTACACCCGATACACCTCTGTTAGAGATGTTCGACAGCGAGGATGAGTTGCAATTCGCGATAGGGTTGTTGGACAAAGCTATCGAAGGTCATGCTCAGTACGAGGAGTTGATTAACAACCATCTAAAGGGTTGGGACGCAGACCGTATCGCGTACATGGACCGCGTGTTAGCGGAGACAGCCTTGGCAGAAATACTCCATTTCGAAGACATCGCACTGACCGTCTCTCTAAACGAGTATATCGAACTGGCCAAGACTTATTCAGGGGACAAGAGTTACATGTTCCTCAATGGTATTCTAACCGAGATACTGCGCGACATGCGGAACGAAGGCAAGTTTTTCAAGGTGCTTACCGTGAAATGATTTACCAGGTGACGATTTATTCATTTTAATTTATTAATAGTATGTTAGATTTGATTTTATTATTCGCACAAAGCGACGGAAACTTGATGGTAAACGCAACTACTGACGCCGGTCAGGAAGTCGCCAAATCAAGCGGTGGAGGTTTCTCCATGATTATCATGATGCTACTGATTTTTGTAGTATTCTATTTCTTCATGATCCGCCCTCAGACGAAAAAACAGAAAGAGTTGCAGAAACAGCGCGATGCGTTGAAGAAAGGTGACAAGATTGTTACCGCAGGCGGTATCTTCGGAGAGATTAAGGAAGTTCAGGAGAACAGTTTCATCATCACCGTATCCAAAGACGTAACGCTCAAAGTGAGCAAAGAGAGCGTCTATGTAGATGCCACCGACGCAGCCATGGCAGCCAACGAGACAAAGAAATAAGTATTGGTGTGAATGCAAAAACTGCTCAAACACATTAACGGAGCGAACATAGCCACCTTTCTGTTATTCTTCGTTCTGGCAACAATGATATGGTACGGTCACGCGATGCAGTCCGTGCGTAATACGCGTGTGCCCGTACATATTTGTTACACAGGTAAACCGGACAATATCGGTTTAGACGAAGAAGGGCTTCCTGACGAAGTAATGATTGAGGTGCGCGATGCCGGTCACCGTTTAGATACCTATCATCGTAATTCGCTGCAAATCACCATCGATTTACACCCGTATATTCATGGAGAGAAAGGGGTGATTCAAATTCCCGCCAATGACCTGCGTAGCAGTATCAAAGCCATACTGCAAGACAACAGCAACCTCATCGAAACCGTTCCCGAAGAAATCCGGTGCCCGTATTTCACGGAGCAGGAAAAAACCGTGGTGTTGTGTTTTAACGGGGATATTCAGACAGCCAACGGCTACCAGACAGTGGGTAATCCTACGCTGTCGCAAAGCCATATAAAAATATTCGGGAAGGCGAAAGATTTGCGTACCATTGACACCCTGTACACAGAGCATGTAGTGCTGGACAATCTGAGCGATACGCTCCGGAAGCCTATAGCCATCGCCATTCCGAAAGGGATACGCCCGGAGACTGATAGTACTGTGGTACAGATTATTACGGAGCAGTTTACAGAAAAGAAATTCGCCCTCAAACTAATAGTAAAAAACGCGCCGGAAAACTATCGGATACGACTGTTTCCTGACGAAGTGGAGGTCAGTGTGCGTGTTGGCGTTTCGCATTTCGCACAAGTAAAAGCTTCGGATATCAACGTATCATGCACATACAATCCCGAACGCAAAGACAAATTGGACGTGGAGCTTGACTACTCCGCAAATTCGCATATTACTTCCGCTTGGGTCTATCCCGGCGAAGTGGAATACTTGTTAGAGCAATGAAAAAAATTCAAATGGTTGACCTGCAGTCGCAGTACGCGGAAATCAAGCAGGATATAGACGCCGGAATTCAGGAAGTGATTGATTCCGCATCGTTTGTCAAAGGACAAAAAGTAGCGGAATTTCAGGCACATTTGGAACAGTACACCGGTGCAAAGCATGTGATTAACGTAGGCAACGGTACCGACGCACTACAGATTGCATTAATGGGTCTTGGACTCAAACCCGGCGATGAAGTGATTACACCGACGTTCACCTTCATCGCCACCGCCGAAGTAGTGGCACTATTGGGTCTTACCCCAGTGGTGGTGGATGTCAATTGGGAAACGATGAACATGGACATTGAGTCCGTCCGTCGCGCCATTACCTCCCACACCAAAGCCATTGTGCCGGTACATCTGTTCGGTCAGTGCGCAGATATGGAACCTCTCATGGAACTTGCCGAAGAGCATCATCTGTATGTGGTGGAAGACGCCTGCCAAGCGATCGGCGCGAAGTACACATTCTCCAACGGAGAGACGAAACAAGCAGGAACAATAGGTCATATCGGTTGCACCTCATTCTTCCCGTCCAAGAACCTTGGCTGCTATGGCGACGGCGGCGCTATTTTTACCAACGATGATGAATTGGCGGCTCGCATGCGCGCCATTGCCAACCACGGTATGGTGGTACGCTACCATCACGACATGGTGGGTGTCAATAGCCGTTTGGATAGTATCCAGGCTGCCGTATTAGATGCCAAACTGCCGCACTTAGACGAGTATATCTCCGCCCGTCAACGAGCCGCGGCATTCTATGACAGGGCATTTGCAAACAATAACAAAGTGCTTATTCCGGGGCGTCAGGCGCACTCTACGCATGTCTTTCACCAATATACGTTGCGCGTAGTGGGAGCAGATAGAGACCAACTGCGTGAAGGATTGGCGGAACGTGGTATTCCTGCCATGATCTACTACCCTGTGCCGCTACATCAACAAAAAGCATACCGCGACCCAAGATACAAAGACGGCGATTTTCCTATCGCTGAAAAATTAGCGGCTTGCGTGCTCTCACTGCCCATGCACACAGAGTTGGATGAGGAACAGTTGGAGTATATCACCAGTAATGTACAGGACTTGCTCGCCCAATAATTGAAGTAAAATGATTTCTTTCGAAAAAAAGTAAAGTGCTATGCAGAAAATCGGACTCAATCAAACGCTTGCGCAGACAACCAAGTTGTCTCCCACGCAGATACAAGTAATCCGTATGCTCGAACTGCCTTCCATCGAACTGAGCAAACGGATTAACGAAGAACTTCAGGAGAACCCCGCCTTGGAAGAAGGACATGAAGAATCCGCCGCCCAAGAGCATGCGGATGAATTTAATGAGTTCGATGACAATTACATGCCTGACGACGGTTATGACGAGGGAAGGCAACGCGATCCTCTCCAGAATGAAGATTTCAATTATGAACAATACATCTCGGATGACGAGACACCGAGTTATATGTTGCGTCAGCAATACAGTCCTGCGGATGAAGACCAGCGCGAAGTGCCGATTATAGGAGGGAGCAGTTTACTTGAAGAACTGAAATCGCAGATTTACTTAACGAACATGACCAAGCCGCAGCGTCATATCGCCAAATGGGTATTGGGAAACATTGATGACGACGGCTACCTGCGCCGCACTACGGAGCAACTGGTGGATGACCTCATGTTCCAAGAACAACTCTCCGTCCCCGATGAAGAGATGGCAGAAATAGTCCGCCAAATAAAAGAGTTCGATCCGCCTGGCATAGCCAGCGCGAACTTGCAGGAATGCCTTCTTACCCAATTACGCAGAAAAGCGCAAACGGATGCTGTTATGCTGGCAAAGACCATTCTCAACGAACATTTTGAGACATTCTCGAAACACCATTTCGACAAGATTATACAGCGCATTGGTTGCACAGAAGAGGCGTTTCAGGCAGCCGTACAGGAGATAGTTCACCTCAATCAGAAACCGGCTAACGCGTTCACAGGATCGGTTTATGAGACGCAACGGGAAACTATCATCCCTGATTTCACGATTGAGGAACGTGACGACGAACTATTCGTGGTGCTCAACACCGGCGACATACCCGAACTGCATGTCAGTCGCGAATATAGCGACATGTTAGCCGAATACAGTAAAACACCGAAAAATGCAGAGACACGCCAAGCGGCGCAGTTTATTAAACAAAAACTGGACTCCGCGCGTTGGTTCATCGATGCTATACAGCAGCGCAACGAAACGCTAATGAAAACGATGACGGCTATCTTGAAAGCCCAATACGATTTCTTCATGGACGGCGAAGATACGAGTCTTAAACCGATGGTTCTACAGGACATCGCCGACCGTACCGGCTATGACGTCTCTACTATCTCGCGCGTCAGCAACAGCAAGTACGTCGCTACCAGATTCGGCATTTATCCTTTGAAATATTTCTTCTCAGAAGCGATGACAAACAGCGACGGCGATGAGATATCCACACGCGAAATAAAAAAAATACTGCAGGAGTGCATTGATGCAGAAGACAAACGTAATCCGCTGACGGATGAGCAGTTGATGGCGGTTTTGGGAGAAAACGGATATCCTATCGCGCGGCGAACTGTCGCCAAATACCGCGACATGCTTCATATTCCCGTAGCCCGGCTGCGCAAAAAAGTATGAATGCCTTCTTCAACATAATAGCCAAAATTCTCAGTCTGGTTTTCTATCCGCTGTTTGTGCCCACGTACGGAATAGCACTTTTCTGCTATGTCTGGTCGGTGCAGGCTATACAACCGGTACCGCTCGTTTGGACTGCGATTGCTGTGACCGGAACATTGGTATTTACATGTGTTCTGCCGATTAGCACCATATGGATTATGATGCAACGGGGCAAAGTGAAAGACATGCAGATAGCGGATTCGCGCGAACGGACCATGCCTTATGTTTATACCTTATGCGGTTTCGCTTTCTGGTCCTATCTCATGGTGGCAGTACTCAAAGCGCCAATATATCTCGGTCTCGTATGTATTGGTGCTACCGTAGCCATCTGCATTGTGATGTTGGTCAATAAATACTGGAAAATCAGTGCGCATTTGACCGGCATCGGAGGCTTCTTCGGAGGACTAATGAGTTATTTTCTGGGCGTGGGAAATGTGCCTTCATGGGGCACTTTGAGCCTGTGTCTGATTGTTTCACTGCTGCTTATGTGCTCACGCGTTTACCTGAAAGCCCATACCAGCGCACAGGTTTGTGCCGGATGGCTGCTCGGGCTGGCGTGCACATTCCTGCCATACTATTTTGTTTTTTATGCGGGATAAACTTCGTTTATATCTAATATGTCTCATCGCAGCAATGTCGCTCGGACTACAGGCGCAGACTCTCAGCAGTAACGCACGTATATCATTGATTACCTGCGCTCCGGGAGAAGAACTATATGCGCGTTTCGGACATACGGCGTTGCGGGTTTATGATCCGGAGAACAATCTGGATGTCGTATTCAACTATGGCATTTTCGATTTCAATACAGATCATTTCTACTGGAAGTTCGTACGTGGAGAGACATGGTACGAATTAGGGTGCACGTCTATGCGATGGTTCATGCTTGAGTACGAACAGGAAAAACGCACCGTGTACCAACAAGAACTAATACTCAGACCGGAAGAACGCGAAACACTTTGGCAGGAACTAATAGCCAACGCACAACCGGAAAACAAGCTATACCTTTATAACTTCATATTCGACAACTGTGCCACTCGACCATACCGCTTGATATGCAAGGCATGCAAGGACTCTGTAAGTTCACCTTACACTGGTTATACCGGTCAGACTTACCGCGCTTTTATACGGCATTATATAGGAAGGTACTCATGGGCCAATGCCGGAATCAATCTTCTTTTCGGACGAAAAGCTGACCAACCTATGGACTCGGAACAGCGGCTTTTCTTGCCTGAAGAACTAATGATGTACATGCAGCAGGCACAACGTAGTGACGGCACTGCGATGGTGCAAGGAAACCATATTGAACCCTTCGTCATTGCGAATACGCCTTGGTATCATTCATGGCCGTTCGGCTTAGTGCTCTATTTCCTGTTCGTCTTCCTAATGAGCATCTATGACCTTCGCCGACGCAGATTGTCATTGTGGGTGGATGTACTGGCTGCTATTCCGTATGTACTTCTGCTACTTATCGTCACGTTCCTTACTTTCTTTTCTTGTCACCCGTTGGTAGGCTTCGGATGGCGTTTACTCATTATTCCTTTTACACATGTATGCGCAAGATCCGCTTATTTCATAGTACGCAGATAATCTGCCTGTTAATGCTGTCCGCTTGTCTGTATGCCACGCCGAGACTTACCGTAGTGGCGGTGGTAGATGGCATGACTGCAGACAACCTCAATACCCTGCGTCCGCTTTGGCAGAAAGGTGGACTGCGGACACTCAGCGAAGAGGCTTTTCAAACCACCATTACCTATCCGCATTTAGTGTATGGAGGTAATGAAACAACGGCTACGCTGGTCACTGGAGTCACGCCGGAAAGGCATGGCTATACCATGGACGCTTTTTTCCAGAAGA